>Ga0310786_10011631_pt1 | contig 10962 bp, 10 predicted proteins | sample AusTroGonzalo_MG_FD_203881 | JGI IMG/M metagenome (GOLD analysis project Ga0310786, IMG submission 203881) | Bovine rumen microbial communities from tropical cattle in Woodstock, Queensland, Australia - Gonzalo_03 (v2) (version 2) | ecosystem: Host-associated > Mammals > Digestive system >...
GACTGGCCGAAAGCGAGATAAATGTGAAAATTCGGGTCTGGAGCGGCAAAAACCGAAGAACAGGCTAGCCCAACTCCACATAACAAGCTCACCATGCGCGAGACTTTCATCCATCACTCCTCGGGGCACAAAAACATGCACCCAACAACCCCCTAATATATTTCTTTTTTCCAATATTTTAAAAATTTGAGGGATAATTGCGTTGTAGTGCTATGCAACAGAGCTTTTTGTGGCGTTTTGGACTATATTCGCCAGCGGTTTTGTTCGTATTCCGACAACTTTTTTAATGCACTTGTGCATTCTTGTTTACGACGTTCATTATCTTTTTTTGATTTTTTGCTAGCCGTTTTTTGGGCGATTTCATCAGATTTTTTTATCGTTTTTTCAACGCGGTTTGCAAACGCAGATACTGTTTCTCCGGGGGTACGTACAAAGCCAAAACGTGCAAGACGTTTTTCTGCCGATTCCAACAGAGAAATCCAGCGAGCCGCATTTTTTGAAACCGCTTTTGAAATGAAATTTTTGCGGTACTTGCGAAATTTCAGTCCTGCAAAAATGGCAAATAGGGTTGCCAAAATAACGTAAGGAGCCGGGCTTGAAATAAGGCTTTCCGAAAGCGTTTGCCAGTTATCAACAACGCGACGCCATTCGCCGTCTTTTAACAAATGAAGTACGTAAGAGAATCGGCCTTTAAGTCCTTCCAGTTTTGATGCAAACCAAGATGTTTTCGCGAACGTCGATTCCGTAAGAGGTGGGGTAGGGTCGAAGATGTACCAATTGTGGTCGATATAAACTTCTGCCCATGCGTGGCTGTTGCGACGACGGAACGTGGCGTATGGTCGCCCTTCGACGTGCTCCGGGTGTGCAAATCCGGTCACGTAACGAGATGGAATGCCTTGATGACGTAATAAAAGCACGGCAAGCGTTGCATAGTATTCGCAATAGCCTTCTTTGTTTTTCCAGAAACGGACTAACGGATCCGCTTTTGAATTTGATCTATAGCCTTCTACGATAAATGAGTATTTGAAGTTTTGAATAAAATAATTTTTAATTGTTTTTAAATTTTGGACTGCAAATTCGGGGTTGTTTGATGATGTCGAATCCTTGAGCGGAAGCGACATCGCGACTGTAATAGAATCTAGCAGTTCAAGATTTTTTTCGGGAATTTGCAAATAAGCTGAATCGTATTCGCCTTCAATTGCAAGTGTTTTCGCTGAATCTGGGACGTAATAGTACCAATCGCTGCGTGTGCCGTTTGCTGCAACAAAAGTATTTGTTGAATAGTAATTTAATGAATCGGTATTTTTGCTTGCAACTCCAACTGCATTTGGGGCGGCAAACATGAAACCAAAATTATCGAGTGTTGCTTGAACCCAAACTGATTTTACGTTTGGAGCGACTGCCGTAGAATCTTCTGTTTCAAAGACTGCATAATCTACGTTGTACCGCGATGGATAAAGTTTTTTTTCTGCTATTGAGGGGAGTTTCCAGATGCCTGCAACGTATTTTTCGTAAGCGGCTGCACGCAAGTATGGCGGTGCGAGCGTGTCCCAAATTCGGAGGACGATTTCGTTATTGTATTTGGAATTGTAATTGCTAGAAAAAGAACCTAAGGCGACAGCGGGATCAAAACCCATGACGCGATTTTTCACGTAATAATCTTCGGCCCAGCGACCGCTGTAATAACGTTGTGTTTTCCAGTATTTGAAGCCAATGTAGGAAGAGCCGCATAATCCGATGAACATCAAAATGAAAAGAAGTCTTTTGTAAAATGCGACACGGGGACGACTGAAGGCATAAACGGCTAGTATAAGGGCGATGGCTCCGCTCAGAACGCATCCGCGAGGGGCCTGAAACATTCCCATGAACAGAGCTGCAACGCCATTGAATACGACGAAGACTTCGTAACCGCCATTGCCGAGGCTCCGCTTTTGCAACCATGTAAGATAGAGTAAGTACCATGCAGGGATGAAAACTAAATAGGGCGACACACCGTTTTCTACGCTTGGGGTCAGCACCCACCACAATGCGCACGGAACAATTGCTCCGTAGGCAAGCAATTTTCTGTAACGAGGATTGCGAAATTCTTTTTGTAAAACGGAGTTTTTTTTGAAAAGTACAATTTGCTTTACGAATAAATAAACAAAGGCTATTGCAAAAAGAATTCCTAGTATTTCGATATCACTTGAAAAGCCCAAATTGATGGATGCGATGACAAAGAAAATCGTCTTGCAAATTTCACGGAAGTTTATCTTCATAGAATGACCTCCGTTTTTTGCGATGTTTCGAATATCTGTTCGAGACGTTTTGCATTGACGGATAAGACGTCATCGGAAACGAGTTCTTTCAATTCTTCTGTTGTCTTAAAATGCGAATCTAGAATGACTTGCTTATGCACAAGCGGGTCTTCAGTGGCAAATAGCCCTACGCGAAGTACGGGGCCAAGCGGACGTGCCGCTGGCGACCAAAGTTTTGTTGTTGTGTCTGACTTGCGAAGCGATGAGGGCGGAATTCTTGCAAGCGATTCCAACAAGCTCACGCCGCCATCTCCTTGAACAAGCGAGATTTCGTTATCTCCGATAAAGAATCGCCCTAGTGCATGGCGTTCCAAAAGCCATAAGCCAATACCTGCTGTTAAGCGGATGAGCATATCGACTGTTGATTTTTCACGCAAATTCCGTGTGGTTGTGTCCAAGATGAGAATGGCTCCCGCACCGCGTTCTGTCTCGAACTCTTTCGTAAACGGTTTCCCGTAACGGGCAAACGCCTTATGATGCAAGTCGCGTAATGAATCTCCTTCTCGGTATTCGCGGACTCCTACAAAATCCATTCCACGCGTAAGGCTCGGCATCAGTAAAGGAGCGAACACAATGCCGCTCGCCCCCGATGTCAAAAACGGAAACGACCCTAAATGTAGCGGGAGCGGAAAAACGAGCAACTCCGCTGTTCCTGCATTTGATGCAAAACGCAAAGCTCCGTTGATTTCTGGAATAATGACGGATACCTTCGGGATTGTAAATGCCCCGCGTTTTTTTGTCCGGATTCGGCATGAAATTTCTGTAGTTTCGCCCGCTGCAAGTGATATGAGGCCCGATTCGTCGCAGATAAGCGTCGGGTTCATGCGGAAACATCCAAGCGAGGCTGCGTTAAGCTTGTCTTCTGCCGTTAAATGCAAGCTGACGGTCGCTGTTTCGCCTTCATAAACGTTCCTAACGGTAATGTTATCCGTCTTGAACTTGCTCTTTCGTGCCGTCATGAAAAGGCTAGGCACAAGGGCTAAAAAGTACATGAAGTCGAGACCGCAAAATACCCATGCCGCCCAGAATCCGGGAACAACTCCGGCAAACATCGAGAATATCATGAGTGCTGCTGCCGCATGCCCGACTTGCGTAAAACCTTCTTGCCAAAGGTAGTACAATCGCATCAAAAGTCCCTTGCGTTTGGGACTTCTTGAAATTGCGCTTATGAACCAACGGAATAGGGGCATAGGGGGGGCGTTAGTGGTTGGTGGTTAGTGGCTAGTGGTTAGGGGGGGGAATTAGTAGGAAGTAGTCGGTAGGACGTTGGATAATCGCGGCAAAGCCGCCTAACTAATCCTATCTACTGCCTACTGTTTACTTTTTTTATTCTCATGGCTCTTTGCTCAAGGCTCAAGGCTCATCGCTCATTGCTGACTGCTCACAACTCACCGCTACTTCGGTATCCTCACTTGTTTCAGGATTCCTTCGAGAATTTGTCTGGACGCTCCGGGGGTGTTGCTGTCTTTGGCGAATACGCGGTGTTCCATCACGGGGTAGAATACATGCTGAATGTCGTCTGGGTTTACGAAATCGCGGCCTGCGACATACGCACACGCTTGTGCCATCTTGATGAGGTTGATTCCAGCACGTGGGCTTGCCGCTAAACGAACCGCTGGATTTGTACGCGTTGCTTGTACCAGCGACACGACATACGTTTCAAGCGATTCGTCAATGTGAATTTTGCGGACATCATTCCGTGCGGCGATAACTTCATCCGGGGTCGTTACCGCAGACAGCGAATCAAGCGGTTTCCCGTCGCGGTGGGCGCGCAAAATGCCGAGTTCTGTTTCCGCTGTCGGATAACCTAACGAAAGGCGTACCAGAAAACGGTCCATCTGAGCTTCGGGCAGCGGGAATACGCCATGGAATTCCACTGGGTTTTCTGTTGCTAGCACCATGAAGAGCTTTGGCAACGCATGACGTTCGCCTTCCAGTGAAACTTGACGTTCTTCCATGGCTTCGAGCAATGCACTCTGCGTTCGCGGCGACGCACGATTGATTTCGTCCGCCAAGAGAACTTGCGTAAAGACAGGTCCTTTGCGAATTTCAAAATCGCCTGTATTCGCCTTGAACACGGCACCGCCCGTCACATCCGCAGGGAGCAAGTCCGGCGTAAACTGGATGCGTGCAAAATCTGCCCCGATGGCTGCGGCAAGAGCTTTCGCAATGGTTGTCTTGCCTGTCCCCGGAACATCTTCAATCAGCACGTGGCCATCTGCAAGGAGTGCCATTACAAGCATTTCCACTTGTTCCTGCTTCCCCAACAAGACATTATTTAAAGAATCTATAAGTTTTTTAATCATGTAAATAAATATATATAGTTATTGGTTGAATGTGGTTAGTAAATAGTGGTTGGTGGTTAGGAGATGCGAGCTATGAGCTTTGAGGTCGGGGCTACGCCCCTTTGAGTTTTTTTATAATCGCGGTGTTGCCGCCTAATGAATACTCATTTCTCATAGCTCATTTCTCATAGCTCAAGGTAATTTCTAAATTTGCCATCACTATGAGTGAAGACATTAAAGAAGAATCGATAGAAAGAGTCAATCCGTTTTTAACTCCTGTTAAAATTATTGAACCTAAGAACAAGCTTCCCGATTATACATTTGATATGCTCCCCGAAGAGCAGAAGGCTATTCTCCGGGAACACGGCTGGACCGAACTCATGCCCGTCCAGCGCAAGTCCATCCCTTACATGCTCGCCGCTCGCGATATGCTGGTGCAATCGAAGACCGGGTCTGGCAAGACGGGCGCATATGCACTTCCGCTTTTGCAAGTCATTGTCCGCGACCATCCGTATCCGCAGGTTCTCATCCTTGTGCCGACGCGAGAACTCTGCATCCAGGTGCAAGAAGAATTTGAAAAGCTCTCAAAGGGTACTGGCATCAAGTCTGTTGCGATTTTTGGCGGTGTGAATTACGAACCGCAAATCAAGGCTCTCCGTGCCGGTGTTCATGTAATTGTTGCGACTCCGGGACGTTTGATGGATCATATCCAGCGTGGCAATGTCGATTTGCTTTCCATCCGCGACCTCGTCCTCGATGAAGCCGACGAAATGCTTTCGATGGGTTTCTACCCGGACATGCAGAAAATCCGCAAGTACTTGCCCAAGGCGATTTCTTGCACGATGTACAGTGCGACGATTCCGCAAACGGTTAAGAGTCTCGCCCGCGAATTCCAGCGTCCGAGTGCCGAATTTCTTTCACTCAGTTACGACAAGGTCATCGCGAACAACCTCGAACACCGTTACTACACTTGCGACGTGATGGAAAAGGATTCCATGACTATCAAGGTTCTGGAATACTACAATCCCGAAAGCTGCATGATTTTCTGCAATTACAAGCGTGACGTGAGCTACTTGGAACAAGTGCTTTCGGGCTATGGATTTGTAGTTGGTGCGTTAAGTGGAGATGTGGCTCAAAGCATCCGCGAAAAGACGCTCAATGCCTTCCGCGACAAGAAACTCAAGATTCTCATCTGCACGGACGTTGCTGCACGCGGCATTGATGTTGACCACGTAACGCACGTGATTGTCTATGATCACCCCGCTGACCATGAAGTTTATGTACACCGCAGTGGACGTACCGCAAGAGCTGGCCGTAGCGGTCTTTGCATCTCGCTTATCACGCCGGTCGAAGAAATTGAACTCCGTCAAACTGCTGTCGATTTCGGCATCAACTTCATCAAGATGGACCCGCTGACGAACGAAGAAATTGCGAAGAAGGTAAGCGAACGCCTCCGCGTCCGTCTCGAACAAGAACGCAAGCACTTCGGCGGTCAGAAGGCAACCGAACGCATCAGCCGCACGCTCCCGCTCGTGAAAGAACTTGCGAACGGCACCACCGACGACCAAATGCTGCTGGCCTACCTCGTTGATCGGTATGCTTGGAGAAAATGAATAGTAGACAGTAGGAAGTAGGCAGTGGTTAGTAAACAGTGATTAGGATATCGGTATGTAACGCTATCTATTTCGGCTAAAAAGGAGATGCCCAATCAAGTCGGGCATGACACACTAACCACCAACCACTAGCCACTAACCACTAAAAAATTAACCTCAAAGCGAGCAACGCGAGCGACCTCACAGCTCAAAGTGAGCGAAGCGAACGAACTCAAAACCTAACAATGGCTAAGATCAAAGTTAAATCTGCAAAAGAAATCGAACTCATCCGCTCCGCCGGCGCCCTTGCCGCCGAAACGTTGATTCGTGCGGGCGAAATGTGCAAGCCCGGAGTTTCCACTCTCGAAATCGATGAATTCATCGGCGACTACACTCGCCAGCACAAGGGCATCTCCGCTTGCATGGGCTACCACGGTTATCCGCGTTACGCTTGCATCAGCCTCAACGAAGTTGTCTGTCATGGCATTCCGAGTGCAAACACCATCCTCAAGGACGGAGACATCGTGAACATCGACATCACGACGATTCTCTCCGGCTACCACGGGGATACGTCTGCCATGTTCTGTGTCGGCAAGGTCTCAGACCTTGCCCGTGAACTTGTCGATACCGCCAAGTTCTGCATGGAAGAAGGCATTCGCGCCGCAAGCGAACCGGGCGCTCATTGGAACGACATCGGCTGTGCCATTCAGGACATCGCCGACGAACACGGCTTTAGCGTTGTCGAAGACTATTGCGGTCACGGCATCGGTCGCGGTTTCCATGAAGAACCGACGGTCTATCACTTCCGCAATTACGAACGTTGCCCGTTCATCGAAGTCGGTAACGTATTTACCATCGAACCGATGATTAACGTCGGTCGTCCGGGCACGAAGACCTTGAAGGATGGTTGGACTGCCGTGACTCGTGACGGAAGCCTCAGCGCCCAGTGGGAACACACCGTGGTGAAGACCAAGGACGGCATCGACATCCTCACGCTGCCTAGGTAGGTTACAGGTCGCCTTGCAAGCAAGGCTTTGAGCCGTGAGCTATCAGCAATGAGCAGAGCGTTATAGTTTGGAGCCAAGGACTCGATTATAAGAACTCAAAGCTCATAGCGAAGCGAGCTGAAAACTCACTGCCCCTGATACCTGATACCTGTTCCCTGACACCTGATGCCTAGAACCTGACTCCTGACCCCTCACACCTCATAGCTCACTACTCATACCTCAATGTCTTTCCTCAGTAACGCACGCGACAAAGCTGTTGAAATTTTTTTCCAGCGGCTCGATATCATCAAACGAATTGGTGAAATCAAGAATTTGGATATAGATTCGCAAGAAAACCTTGCGAACATTACCATCATTTTGCAGGGGGAGTCGGAGCCTACGACGCTTTGCGCCCACTACTGTTTTGAGGATACTTCTGAAGGTACCGCGATTGTTATCGACAACGTAACTAGTGAACGCGAATTGATAAATGAAATCGCAACATGGTGGTTCAAGGATAACAATAATACATACAAGAAAATGCTCCCCAAGGGGACGGGCTTATTCGCCAAAATTTTATTCTAGCAGTCTTGGAGGGATTTTTATCATGGATGAACAACTTCAAAAAATTTTAAATAACGTTTCTTTCAGCGTCAATGCAGAAAAACAGACGATGGATGTCACCGTCCTTCCTCATGGTGAAGACAAACCGATTTCGTTCCATGTGAACTACAAGCTTGTGGAAAACGGCGGTGAAACTGAAATAGTTGCCGAAAATATCGCGTCCGACCGTCTTTGGGTGGATGAAATCATCAAAATATGGCTTGAAGGAAGCAATTTTCAATACAAGATTCCCCAAAACCTTGCAAGAATTGTTAAAATGTTCTTGAAATAGGAGAATAAAGGAGCTTGCCCATGTTGAATTTTAAAGAATACAAAGACAAAAAAGAAGAATCCATTCAGGAATTAGTTTATTCCATCATCTTCAACCTGATTACGGATATTCCGGACTCGCTCCTCTGCCCGAACAAGGATCCCGATAAACGTGCTGAACTTTTGATCAAGCAAGCTGCATTGAAGGCTGCTGCTGTAAGTACAACGCTTTCTGTTCCTGCCGGTTTGACGGGGGTGTTGACTTCCATCCCGGATATCGCTGCCGTTTGGCGTATTCAGGCACAGCTCGTCTCTGACCTCGCTTGCACTTACGGCAAGTTTGCCATGCTCTCTCGTGAAGCCATGGTCTGGTGCTTGTTCCGTCATAGTGCAGCCTCTCTCTTACGAGATGTCGCCGTCCGCACCGGGAGTCGCATTGTCGTCCAGAAGCTTTCGTTTACCGCACTTCAAAAATTGCTCCAGAGGATAGGCGTTAAAGTTTCCGCAAATTTCTTGGGACGCATCGCTCTCCGCGCAATTCCTGCGATTGGTGCCATCGGCAATGGTGCTTACACTTATTTTGATACAAACGAAGTTGGCAAAACAGCCATGGCCTACTTCAAGTCTCTCGAAGGTATTGAAAAGCCTGAACTTGTTGAAAATTCTATTGACAAGGAGCCGGAATCCTCTGACGATGAAGACTCTGTCAAGTCAGACGACAACAACGAGTTCAAGACTCCAGACGATAGCCAAAGCAATTACTTTTAACGATATTGTCTATACAAAGTATTAAAAGGTTTTTTAAGCAGCACGGGGAATTGGTTATCCTCGTGCTTGTTTTGCTTTTTATTTTTACATTGTCTTTTGTGGGCGAAAAGATTCCGCTCAATGATGGTGCTGGCTATGACGGTGAGTTTTATTATAACGTCGCCCAGAATTTTTCCACGGATTTTTTTTCGATGGGCTATGACCGCTTCCGTATTTTCCGCATTTTTCCGTTCTTTCTGATAAACTTGTTTTTTTCGCTGTTTAACATTGAGACATCGCATGCGAACTTGATGGCCTCGATGTATGTGCTTCATTTTTTGAATTTAGCGGTTCAACTGATTTTCTTTTTTAAGTTTGTACAACATAACGCTTGGAAAAATACGACTTCTGCCATTATCTTCGGGTGCTTTTTCTTTAATTACTTCGTTCTTAAAAACTGCGGTTACGAAATATTCCAGACGGACGCATTTGCCAATACGATTTTTCTCGTTTCGTTTTACTTTTTGCAACGTCAGAAATTTTTGCTCGCGATTTCCATTTCGTTTTTGGGCATCCTCACGTGGCCGACCATCACTTACATGATTTGGCTCTTGTATTTTTTCAAGGAACCGTTCTTGCAAGATGCTCCCCGTCTCAACTTTCAAACGGGAAAATTACTTGCTGTCGTTTTTCCGCTTTTATCCGCCGGTGCAGTCGCCACGCTTTACTTGCTGCACAAACAGCCGCTTCTCGAAAGTATGCTTTTCATTCCGGCTTCGGTTCCGCTTCTTCTTGCAAGCGTCATCGCTTGGGGAACGTTTCTCTCCATCGTTTTCCGCTATTGCGATTATCATTTCCATTCTCCGCTCACGTACATTCGTGAATTTGTACGTCAGTCTCCATGGAAAAAGCTTGCGATTGTTGCAATCCCTTTTGTGGCTGTAAACCTTTATCTCCGAGCGCATACCAACGATGAATTTTACTTTAGTGAAGTCGCGTTCATTTTGCAGATGTTCCTCCGTCCGCTCAAGTATCCTCTCATTACGCCTGTTGCTCACATCTGTTACTTTGGAATACTGCCGCTGCTAGTCCTCTTTTTTTTCCGCGATTTTTCAAAAGCGATTTTCAATCGCGGTCCGGGCTACGCCCTTGCGATTGTTGCGTTCCTCTTTTTTGCAATCGACAGCGAAGCGAGGCACGTGATTCCGTTTCTTCCGTTGATTCTTGTGCCTCTCGGAAATGTTCTTGACAAGACGAACTGGAGTGCCAAGGTGGTTGCCGCATTGCTCATGTTCCAAATTCTTCTCAGCCATTTTTATGTACCGATAAATGTTGCAGGAATTGATGAGGCTTTAGAAAACAACGATTATTATGGCGTGGCACAACTTTATTACATGAACTACGGCCCTTGGATGTCTTTCAAAAGTTATCTATGCTGGGCGACCATCGCATTAGGTTCGTTTTTTGTCCTACGAAAAATTCTTAAATCCGTTGAACGATCCCATAAGGATGAATGAATTCGACAAAAAAAAGGCGGTAGCAAAAGCTACCGCCCTTTAAAATTCCGCAATAAGCTGGAATTATTCACCCGTCACGACGACGGTGTATGTGGCGTAGATGCCCAAGATGTTAGAAGTCTTGACATCGACAGTCTTGATCTTGGTGATGCCGCCGTTCTTAGCTGCTGCAGCAACACTTGCGTCACCAGTAGCGATGATGCCGAGAATGGAAGAAGCGGAAGCTTCGCCAGTCTTGGAACCCTGTTCGCTAGTAGTAGCGGTGATAGGATAGTTCATGTTGGTGTAAACAACGCCGGAAAGCGGAGTGCCAACTACTGCACAGCCAGAAAGGGATGCTGCTGCTGCGATAGCAGAAGCGAGAAGAATAGCCTTTTTCAATTTGATATCTCCTTTTTTGAATTAGGTTGTCCAAATGTAATTAAAATAAAAGTTATTTTGGACGTTTCCTTGAAAAAAACTCCTTTTTTTTAAATATTCCTAAAGCAGTCCACCTTCCTCAATATAGGACTTGAACGATCCCCCCTTTTTTTCTATCTTTGGGCGCAACATTCAAAAACATCAACTCCATTTGTGGAAATAAAATATGAAAAACATTGAAAAGCACAGAAATATTGGTATTTCTGCTCACATCGACTCCGGTAAGACTACTCTTACTGAACGTA
>Ga0310786_10011633_pt1 | contig 10962 bp, 17 predicted proteins | sample AusTroGonzalo_MG_FD_203881 | JGI IMG/M metagenome (GOLD analysis project Ga0310786, IMG submission 203881) | Bovine rumen microbial communities from tropical cattle in Woodstock, Queensland, Australia - Gonzalo_03 (v2) (version 2) | ecosystem: Host-associated > Mammals > Digestive system >...
TATTTCCGGAGCACATGAGAAATGTTCTACACCATATTTTTCTAGTGACGTCTTCTTAATAGACTCCTTCCATTTTAACGTTTGTGAATTATATTCCACACCATATTTCGCTAAATTTGTTTGCTTCATTTTCTCAATATATGCGCGATCATCATATCTATGTTTAACTTGGCAACCTCTACATAAAATCGGAAATGATCGTATAGACCGCAACATCAATGTTTTTATACATTTACAATCCATACAAATAAACGAAACATGCATTGCTCCATATTTCTTTTTAGGACGTTTTTCTTTTAAAGATTCCAAATCAGATTCACATACTATATCAACATTTGATGAATTTAATGAAATATTCTCTGTTTGATTCATAATAGGTTTCCCATATGGCAACTATTTTTTGTAATGTACTGTCAGATACGTCATCCATGTCGAACTTCTTGTCGGAGAACGGGGAAGCAATCGCCACGTTGTCTTCACCGATATCTGCCTTCACCTCGTATTCATTGCTCTTTCCAGCGCGAGCAACCCATTCCTTCAGCATATAGGTAGCCCATCCAGCCAACGACTGGTTACCGACAAGAGTATTTGGGTGGTCCATCCCAGTATTGAACGATAGTATCTTCAGATGGCCATTGTAATCAGACCGTTTCAAACCAGCATTCAATACTGCTATTGCCGAGTTTGCCCAGAGACCACCATCTGCATAACTCTGACCGTCCTTTACGATGACATCGAAGTATGTAGGAGCTGCCGTCGACGTGAGTATACAGAAGGCTTTATCGACCCCAGTATCGCCCAAATCCCACACCTTCTCAACGCTTTTACCATTCGTATGTGTAGTAGGAATGAAGATCGGCTTCTTCCAGTCGGACACCGATCCGGGGAATTTCTCCTTCAAGAGGGACTTCAGGTAGGAATTATCGTAGGTCGGGCACGTAGTCGTGAGACGCTTGTACCACGGGTACTTCGTGAAGATCTTCTTCAGGTTGCCCCGGTAGAGGTCGTACAGCTCGTGAGCCGAGTAGCCCTCGTCAAGACCAGCGGCAATAATCGCCCCGGTCGACGTTCCCGCGAATGCGACGGCGAGGTCGCCGAGCTTCTTTCCGATGTCTTGTTCCAGACGGCACATGAAGGCGAGAGGCCCGATTCCGAGGGCACCACCGCCATTTACGCTAATGGCGAGCTTCTTACCCATTTACTCGTCCTCCCCGTTGACGAAGGACTCGGCAGAACTTTCGGCGAATCGTGCGTAGACGATCGTGTCGAGCGTATCCATGTTGTAGCCCCAACCTTTGGTGACCAGCTGGAGTTCGTCCTCCGTGAAGTAGCCGTTGTCGAGCAACTTGCAGTATACATCGTCCACGTCGTCGAATGGGCCAGGAACAGACTCGAACAGAGTCTTGGCGATTTCCTTGACAGACTCGCAGATGGGAGACCCGCCGATAACGGATTCGACCATCTGTTCGACGGAGGTCGCACACTCGTCAACCGGTGTTTCCGTGGCGGCCGGATCGGCCAGCTTCTTTGCGACCTTGATATCCTCGTAACCCTGTCCGACCAGTTCCTTGAACAAGTCGGACTGTTCCGGATTCTCGAGAGGCTGGAGGCCCTTCACGTACTCGACGTCGGCCTCGGAATGCTGACCGTTATGGGAATAGACCGGGACTTTCTGTCCGTTCATCTCGTCGACGAACACGGCGAGCTCGCCGTCCGGACCTTCTTCCTTGCAGAAATAGACATTTGTCATTACATACCCGTATGCTTATGATACGGGTAGTTTATCATGTTTTCCGTTCAATCCTATCATGCGTATAAATATAATCGAGAAGACCGAAAAACGACGCGGTACGCGCTGAACAATTCCGCGTTGTAGTCTATGCACTTCCTGTACAGTTCGTCCATCTCCTCGTCAGAGAACGACGGATGTGGCTCTTCAAGTCGTTTAAACACATCGTCCCCGTAGTAGTCCCTCGGTGACGGTTTCTTTGGAATATTGATCTTGAAATGTGACATGACAAAAATATAGCAAAAATCTACCATCTTTGCTATATTTCCAGTATGGATACAACGAATGACAAAATAGACTGGTCGGAACTCCGCCGTAGGATCGCGGCGGCACCCATTATCATCCCGCCGAAGCACGTTAAACACCCGAACCGTTCCGAGGAATCGCTCGAAAGAAGGCGAGTGATGGCTCGAGCCCGCAGCAAGAAGCGCTACTGGACGAAACGCGACGAGGTCATCGCCAAGCGCAAGGAATGGGAGCAGAAGAACCCCGACAAGGTAAAGGCCAAGAAGAAACGATTCTACGAGAAGCACAAGCTCGATCCCGAGTGGATGGAGCACCACCGCCAGAAGAACCGCGAATACAAGGCCAGAAAGCGCGCCGAGAAGGCAGCTCTGCTGGCCGGCATCCAGCCACAAGAGGTACAGACATGCTCTACAACGGCCTAGATTTCAGGGAAACGAGCTGCGCATGCCCAGAGCAGTACGACGTGTACGACATGGATAGCAACCTCGTGGGCTGCGTGAGGCTACGCCGTAGCCATCTCACGGCACAGTATCCGTCCAATGACGGCGACCTCGTGTACGAAATCCATTTCGATGCGGACGACCACAATGATGGCCGTTTCTGCTCGGAAAGCGAACGTAGCAAGTACCTTTCCGACATAGCATACGTGATCCGTAGCAATATAAACGGATTTCCGATAAGGACTCTCATGGATTAGCATTATGGAAGTCAGCGCTGGTTTCATAATCATCGACCCGGACACCAAAAAGGTGCTCGCCTGCCACCCGACGAACGGACTCACCGAGGAGTTCTTCTCGTACGATATCCCCAAGGGACATATCGAGGACGGCGAGGACGCGCTGACTGCCGCCAAGAGGGAACTGAAGGAGGAGACCGGCATAGACTTGCCGGAAGACCTCCCTGAAAGCGACATATACGAAATAGGCCGCATCCAGTACAGGTCGAACAAGAAACTGCACCTGTTCTCGCTGGAATACAAGGTCATACCATCGGCACTCCACTGCGATTCAATGTTCGTGGACTCGTTCGGTTGCTGGAAGAAGGAGAACGACAAGTTCATGATGACTTCCAGGGCGGACAGCTTCTTCATCAATATGCGCTTCCATGTCCTCCGCGAACTATGGCGACGCTACGGCGGACGTCTCGTCGAGTGGAACGAGGACGGACAACCGGTCCAGAGCTACATGCCGACGCCTCGATACGAGGACGTCATGAACCGTCTGGCACTGGTGAAGGATTCCAACAAGTGGTTCCCCGATGGCGAAATCCGCGAGGGTCTGGATAACGAGACCGTAGAGCGGGCACTGGTGAACGCCAAGCATCCCAGTTCGGTACTCGCCCTCGCTGCGGACAAGTCGTCGCTGTACGAACGTTTCGACTTCGACGGGTGGCTTTCCGACCAGATGGAACCTATATGAGCTCGTGTTCTTCCCTCTGAACTATGCCGAGGTGTATTCCCTGCTGTACGTTGAAATAGGTGTCCTTCTTGGTCAACAGCGCGTCGACATTCTCCGAACTTACTCCAGCAGACAACAGAACTGACTTCATCATCCGGTCGTAGTATTCCATTTCCTGGAACATGACCTTCAGATCTGTAGCCGTATACGCTTCCTCTTCAGACAGACCGTCATACCGGGCGCAGTGCGTCATTATCCTTGCGCTGGGGTAAGCCGAGCGTTCCTTGCCTGCACAGAAGATGAACGCGCCCATTGAGTACGCTTTCCCGCACGCGACGGTGTGCACAACGACACCTTTGTCCTGGATTATTCTGATCGCGTCTATCAGACGGAACCCTTCCTCGATGGATCCTCCGTCGCTGTCGATGAGCAAGGCAACCCGGTCGGCATTGTGCGACAGCTTGCCGAGCTTCTCGATCACCTCGGAAACATGTTCCTCGTCTATATCCCCAACTAGCCTTATTATCGGTTCTGCCATAGGTCACCTCCTACCCGAAGTTTAGGAAACGAGAACCCCGACCAAGGGGTCTGGTCGGGGCCTATGGCAAAAAGTGCCGAAAATGGATAAAAAACGGCACTTTCTAGTCGAAAACTCCGGTATCGACGACCGCCTTGGCCAGTTTCCGGACCAGCTTGACGGCCACGCTGTTGCCTATCAGCTTCATCCAGCGGGCACGGTTCTCGGGCAATTTCAAGGTGTCCGGGAACCCCTGGATGCGGCAAGCCTCCGCCTTGGATATGCGACGGAACTTCTTCGCAAGGAAGATGTCCTTGATGAACTTCTCTCGGTACTCCTCGATCGTGTCTGCGGTGACCTGTTCCGTCGCGATGTAGTCGTTCGTGTCACTGGCGACCAAAGTTGAGAACAAGTTAGATGACGGAAGGAATATGCGGTATATCCCGTCGATACCGGTGCTGATCTTCGAGTTCCTGAAATCGTATCTGCGCTCCACGCACTTAACGATCCCCATGGTCTCCATCCGCATCAGCATCTTCTTCACGTCCAACTTCTTCTTTCTCACGTCGTGGTCGGACTTCAGATCGGCATAGTTCAGTTGCCCTTCCGCTGCCTTCGACAGTAACAACTGTTCCGCATCGTCGGTAGGGTCGTTCCGTTCAATCCGGTACAAGTACTTGACCGTCTTGAGTATCCCCTTGGATATAAGGGAATCAATGTCAGACTGGGTAATCGATCCTTCCAGTTCAACGAAGTGTTCCAGCGATAGAGGGTTACCATCAAGTTTTCCGTACTTCTTCTTCCTTCTGTTAGCCATCAGCAGACGGCATACACTCTTTTCCCGTGCAGTAGTCGCCACGATGTCCCATGAATGGATAGTGGTATCACCATCACGGACGTCGTTGAAGATGAAGTAGTCGTTGAACTTGCTTGCCGAAAGGCTGAACCGAGAACTACCGGCCTGCCCGTCCACATGCGGCATGCCGTCTATTACGTCGCATAGGCGAACTTCGCCACGGCTCATGTCGGGCAATACGAACCGGTCGTAGAACTCCTTGTCACGGAAGCCAATGATGTATATCCTCACCCTTGCTTGCGGAACTCCGTAGTCGAACGCATTGAGGACATACACATGCGCATGATACCCGGCCAGCTCTATCCTAGCCTTGATGTAGTCCAGCGCAACCTTGTTGCGGGGATCGGAAAGTCCCTTGACGTTCTCGAATATGAACGCCTTCGGTCGTGCCTGGTTGAGAAGGTAAAGGGTGTCGTTCCACAGCTGTCCCCTGTCGTCGTCGAACCCGAGGTTCCTACCGGCGATAGACCAGCTCTGGCAGGGGACTCCGGCAGTCATGAAGTCGTGACACGGCAGACTTTCCAGCTTACGGATGTCGCCCAAGTTGTCCTTTTCGGTCTCAGTACCATTGTCACAGTACGTGCGGATGGCATCCGGCGCAATCTCGCTGAATCCGGCGCACTGACCGCCAAGGCTTTCAAGGGCGTTGCGGAAGCCGCCTATACCGGCGAACAAGTCAACGAAATTGAACATACTACTCGTAATTCTCCAATGCGGCACGGCGTGCAATCGCCAGCTTGCGGCATTCTTCCATGAATTGACGGAAGGTCGTCTTACACGGGCCGTGATAGTCACGTCCAGCTGGTGGCATTATCGACATTTTTGGTTGTGGCTTGAACAGCATACTAGCGCATATCAATCAAGGGCATCGTGCCGTTAGTTCCGTTGACCTGTGACAGCTTGCCGTCCCACTTCTCGATCCACTTGAGCGTGAGGTAGTCCTTGCCATTCTGCTTCTTGAGGGCGTCCATCTGGAGCGCGATAACTGCGGAGTCAGCCCTTGCGCGAGATACCCTCTGGTCGTTCTGGTATTCCACTTGCTTCTTGACATTCTGTTCCTTCAAGGCGAGCTGTTCGGCAACCTGTTTTTCCTCGATAGCGCGTTTGAACGCGTCGCTGAACTGGAACTCGGTGATGGTGAAGCCGTCGACGACGATGTGGGAGCCGGCGGAGTCAAGCTTGTCCTTCAGCGCGGCTTCCATGCGAGCACGGATTTCCTCGCGCTTCTGCAACATGTCCTCGGGGACATACTGCGGAGTGATGCCGGTGACGGTCTCCTTGATCTTCGGCTGGAGAACCGTGGTGACTACGGACTTTCCGTACTTGGAATACACGTCGGCAACGAAATTCTCGTCGATGTGATAGTTCACGTTGGTAGCCACATGGACGACTTGCAGGTCCTTGGAACCGGCCTCGATGCGACCGGCTTCAAGCTGGGTCTTCACTGGGATACGTACGATCTCCTTGAAGAAGCAGTTGTAGATGGTGAGGCCGGGGCCGACGACCTCGTCGACCTTGCCGAACTCGAGGACTACGCCGCGTTCGGTCTGGTCGATCTCGGCACATCCGAGGAACGCGAGCATGGACAATGCAAGAATGAGTTTTTTCATATGTTACTCCTATTTTTCGATAATAAAGTTGACTGGGTTCATGATAGTTCGACCGTCGTCGCACTTGAACTTCAAAACGCTCTCGGCTGTCCAGATATGTCCTTCGCATACCGCCGTGTAGTCCCCGTTGCTTTCACGGAGTTTCAGCGTTCCCTTTTCGCATCCGCACATGTCGCAACCAACCAGAAAGTACACGAACACGTACACGATAATGACTGTCGCGCATGCAATCAATTTTCCTTTCATATCCGCCTCCTAATGCCCCAGTAGGCCGACGATGAGCATGGCAAGCAATATAAGATAACCGATGGACTTCCACGTCTTCCCTTCCGTACGGGAGCCGTCCATGGCGATAGCAGTCAGTATAGCGAATACGACTCCACCGCATGTTCCCACCAACGTAGTGCTGTAGATGGCCAGCAGTGCGCAGATACCGGCAAGCAACAAATCTACACCGATTACGGTAACCTTGAGCTTTATTGCGTATGTCTTATTGAATAAGGTAGACAGAGCGGCACAGACATAGATTGCCACTAACACCCAGAACGATAATTGCAAAATAGAGAATTCCATTTCACCTCACCATATATACTCTAAAAGGTTAAACAACAGAAACAAAAGAATATCAGCAAATAGGAAGCCGGCAAGCCAGTATGATGATCGCATAGCCTAGTGGTACCACACTGCGACGAGACTGGTGTTTCCGTCCTTCTCAGTAGGAGGCTGACTCCGGTAGTCGTCATATTCGACCGTGAAATGATTGGTATAGTAATCCAGCATGGCAAACGAGTGTGCATATTCGACATCACCCACCCAGCAATTCATGGTAAACAGCGATTCAATGTGATCTATGGCAAAATCCTGCATATCGGCGGGCAAGTCGTCCAAATACTCGTCGCCGTCATCAAACTTATGAATGGTTTCCGGATGCAACATCCACCACTTCATGAATTCAATCGATACCAAGGTTTCATCGTTGCTGATATCGTGCTCGCGACAGAACTCGTTCTCGTGTTCGGCATACGCCACGTATTCTTTATAGACATCCTCAATAGGCACCAGTTCCGTATAGAACTCGCGCTTATATCCGCCTTGTTTAGCAAACAATTCTCCGTTCACGAACTTGGCGAACTGGTCGTTCGGTGCGGTCACGAGGCAATGGGCCGATGACGAGTTGGTCTCGAATACGGAATTTCGCACAGTTCTCATATAATCCCCTAGTGGTTATCGTTATCCACAAGAACCGTAGCGTCGCCGAATACGAAATAATACAAGCTATCCGGATCATTCAATGCCATCTTAGCCAACGTCTCGCAGTCATACGATCCATAAGGGTCACTCTGGTGATCTATATAGCCAATCGGGTCTTTATCGTAATTCTCGCCAAAGCACTCTTCGAACTCAACAGTAACGTTGTTAAGCTTGAATACCCGACGGATTTCATCCAAAGCGGACTTTCGTTCATCCGGATCCTTGCATAATATACCCATTGCCACAATGGCGTAGTCCAGCTTTTCTTCCGGATGACGCAAGGTATTGTCGTAGTCCGGGGTATCATACCCCCAGCCATACTCTCCGTTGGCATATATGGTCAATGTCGTCGGAACTGCGTGTGGGCCTACACTCTCGCTGGAGAACGTGATCACATGGCACGACGACGAATTGGTCTCGAACACCTTAGATCGAATTGAACGCATGGTGACCTCCTAGCAGTGACCGTAATAGCCGAACGCGACAATCTTGTCGCCGTTCTTGCTCGTATAATGCTCGGCAAACGTATCTTCGGCCCAGTCCGGGATTTCGTTGAACTTGCGGTACGTGTAACGGCAGAACAGCGACACGGCTTCCCAGTCGGAATGTAGCTTCTGGGCTTCGTTGTAGCGGAAACGCTCTCCGGCTTCATTCCGGTTGTACTCATTCAGCTTGTCCTTGGACTTCACGATATCGGTGAAACGGGCAAGCGTTAGCGAGTTCTCGAAGTCTATCCTATACGGCTCAACTTCCTCGAAACCGCACCGGTCGTTATACCATTTCTTCATGCAGTCGTACGCTTCCTCGAACGTGAGCAGCTTCTCGCAACCGCAGTTGAATACGAGATTTCCCTTGTAAAAATCGTTGAACTCTTCGTCGGAGCATATCGTGATTACGTGGCACGACGAAGAGTTAGTCTCGAAAGTGCCTATTCTTATAGTTCTCATGATTTATACCTTAACAGCCGTAGCCGTAATAGCCGAGGGCGACCACCTCGACGCCGTTGATAATCTTGTGTTCCTCAAACGTCTCGTATTTGTCCTGGTAGCACCATTTTCTGTAGCACATGATATTGTCGTCCTCAATCCATTCGTACACCAGATCAAGAACCTTCTTGGACAAGTGAGGCATCTCGGCCATCGCGTCGACCATGTCTTGACTGAGGTCGACGTCGCTGTAATCGTCATACGAGCTATAATGGCACGCGGAAGCGTCGTCCTCGTGTTCGAGGATGAACTTGAACTCCTCAACGGTGAGATCCTTGACGGTATCGTAATCCACCTTGCCCTTCAGGTTAGCCAAGGCGTCCTCGACAGACCAGATATTGCCCAGGTAAGTGTTCATGACGGCGTCACTGGCTTCGAACTTCTTGAAGTCTTTCTCGCTGGCGAGAACGAGGCAGTGAGTGGAACTGGAATTGGTCTCAAACGTATGCGGTCTGATTGTACGCATGGTTATTCCTCCCTATAAATTGACACGACGACAAACGGTTCGCCGTTCATATCCACCTTGCGGATGGCACGATCACCGGCCTCAGAGTCAAACGTATTGACATAGCGTAGGAACTCATAAAGCTTGTCGGGAAGTTCCTCGTTGATATCATTCAGCACGTCATAGTTTCCATAAGACGCCTTTTCAACAGCGTTACGGAACATATCCGATTCCGGCATGTCACCCTTGTATTCAAGACGAGCCAGGTAATCCACGAACTTTTCATAGAACGCGTTCCATTCAACTGGTTGGCCAGCTTCAAAGTCAAAGCAGATATCGCCGGCATCGAACTTATCGTAGTCGGCCTTGCGCATGATCGTTACGCAGTGTGTGGAACTGGAGTTGGTTTCGAAGACTCCCATTCTAATTGTTTTCATAATACTACCATCCTTGTGTAGTGATTTTCAGCAGTTCGCCGATGGACTCTGTTCCGGTAAAAGTGAAACGCTTGTCCAGCGCGGCGGTACTCATCCTCGCGACCTGCATGTTGGGAAGGTCGATGTACATGGTAGCGCACGTGATGTTTCCGTCCTTGTCGAACACGTCCGTGTCGCTCCCCTGGAATCTCGCGTAGTAGTCTTCGTCGGTCATGCCGAGAGTATTCTGCACGTCGAGCTGCTCGATGCCGAGGCAGTCGAACGAGAGGCACTTGCACACCTTGGAAATTTCGTGGAGATGCGTCTTCATCCAAAGGATACGTCCATTGATTTCGGCCTCTTCCTTTTCCATCAAGGCATGCCCGCGGCGGAGATCCTTGTAGCCGAGGACAAGCATCTTCTTGCCAGTCCAGTCGATGTTGCCCCAGTCCTCCTCGGAGAATATGCCCGCTATTACGTGGAACACGACGTTCGGGCCGAGGCTCACCGCCTTCTCAATGGAATCCTTGTCGGTGGAGTCCACCAAGGAAACGCCTACGCCATGCACCAGCTTGTCATCCACGAGTTGCTTGAGCAACGAGTAATACGTGTTGATGTGGCGCTGGTTGACCGTCATGTTGGCGACGATATGGCGGTTCTTCAACTTGGTAAGGAATTCCACCAGTCCCGGATGGGCAAGGGCATTTCCGCCGCCCACGGCACACTCGGTACCCGGCATGATCGTTTCAATGACGTGGTCGAGCTTTGACAGGTCGCCGTGCTTCCCGTTGACCGTAGAGTTCTCGTGGCAGTACCGGCAACCGCCGTCGCAGTAGTCGGTGATCTTGAGGTCGAAGTTCTCCGGGAAGTCGTAGGTGAAGTGGTCCTGGTCGTCATCCTCCCACTTCTTGGTACCTTCCTCGTCGAACACTACCCAGTGACCGGTCTGCTTGATCTTGGTTCCGTCGGCAAACAGCACCGTCCGGTGGTTGCCGTTGACATAGCACCCGATCTTCTCTGTACCCATGAATATGTCCAGTCGCTTCTTACTCATCTTCGCTAGAATCCTCGGTATTGACTTTGGTCTTGACCGTCACCACTGCGGGTAACGTGTCGAGATGCTTGATTATACCTTGAAATATAGCAAAGTTGTACTGTTCATCAAGCCGATGGATCGATTTTCCGAAGATTTTGTCCGGTTCGGGATAGATAAGTTTCAACTTGCGGGCAAAGTCGCCCATGAAGTCCTCGAGCTCGAGGTACTGGGCGAACTGCTCCCTAGTGAGACTGCTGTATAGTATGAACAGCTTGCCGGTACCATCGGCGTAACGGAGCTCGTGGATATGGGACGCGAACTTGTAGCCCCTGTAGCTCAGCAAGTTATACCACCATTCGGACTCCGCCGTAGGGTCGGCCTTGTCCGGATGCTTGCTACTGTCGTGAACGGTC
>Ga0310786_10011636_pt1 | contig 10960 bp, 7 predicted proteins | sample AusTroGonzalo_MG_FD_203881 | JGI IMG/M metagenome (GOLD analysis project Ga0310786, IMG submission 203881) | Bovine rumen microbial communities from tropical cattle in Woodstock, Queensland, Australia - Gonzalo_03 (v2) (version 2) | ecosystem: Host-associated > Mammals > Digestive system >...
ATACTGCGCGAGCAGGGCGTGAACGGGCATATCGAGATGGCGGCTGCGTTCGCGCTCGCCGGATTCGACTGCCGAGACGTCCACATGTCCGACCTCATAGCGGGCAGGGTGGACCTCGCCGAGTTCAAGGGGCTAGTCGCGTGTGGAGGCTTCAGCTACGGCGACGTCCTCGGCGCCGGTTCCGGATGGGCGCGTTCGATCCTCTTCAACGACAGGCTCAAGGAGATGTTCAGGACGTTCTTCCACAGGCCTGACACGTTCTCGCTCGGCGTCTGCAACGGATGCCAGATGCTCTCCCAGCTCAAGGACATCATCCCTGGCGCGGAGGGGTGGCCGAAGTTCGTCAAGAACATATCCGAGCAGTTCGAGGCCCGCTACTCCACTGTCGAGATCGAGCCATCCCCGTCCATCTTCTTCAAGGGCATGGAGGGGTCGCGACTCCCGATCGCCGTCGCGCACGGCGAAGGCCGCGTCTGGACGGAGGGCTGGACACCATCCATCTGCGCGGCGCACTTCGTCGACGGGCGCGGGCAGGCGACGACGAGGTATCCGTACAATCCGAACGGATCCATCGGCGGACAGACCGCGTTCACGACGACGGACGGCAGGGCGACGATCATGATGCCTCATCCCGAGCGCGGCTTCCGCGCCTGCCAGCTTTCGTACAACCCGGGCGTGTTCAAGGTTAACGGGCCCTGGATGCGCATGTTCCAGAACGCCTACGCGTTCGCAGCAAAATAAGGAGTCCTTGCCATGAGCTGGTTTCTTGGCGGCATTGCATTTCTTGTCCTCGGGTATTTCGCATACGGCAGGGTCGTCGAACGGATATTCGGTCCGGACGACCGCAAGCCCCCCGCCGTCGCACACCCCGACGGCGTCGACCTGGTTCCGCTTCCGGCATGGAAGAACATGCTGATACAGCTCCTCAACATAGCCGGCATAGGCCCCGTCATCGGCGTCATACTCGGCATAAAGTTCGGCAAGGTCGCGCTTCTCATAATACCGGTGGGTTGTGTGTTCATGGGGGCGGTGCACGACTTCGCGGCGGGCATGATGTCCCTCCGCATGGACGGCGCGAACCTTCCCAAGATCGTGGAGCGCAACCTCGGCCGCGCCTATTCGACGGTGTTCTCCTGGGTGATGCTGCTCCTGCTGCTTCTCGTCGTGGCCGTCTTCATCAACGTCCCGGCGAACCTCATCGCCCGCACGCTCTTCCCGGAGTCGTCCGTCTTCTGGTGGGCGGTAGGCGGGATCTTCGCCTACTACATCGCTGCGACGCTCTTCCCGGTCGACAAGATCATCGGGCGGGTCTATCCCTTGTTCGGCGCTTTGCTCGTCGTCGGGTCGATCGCCATTTCCGTCGCGCTTGTCGTGGCTGGCTTCGGGAACCCGCGCCTCCTCGACGACTGCGCCGGCTTTGCGGACTTCCAGGCGAAGAACCCGCTCTTCCCGTGCCTGTTCGTCACGATAGCCTGCGGGATAATCTCCGGCTTCCACGCGACGCAGAGCCCCATCGTAGCGCGCACAATGACGAGCGAGCGGCAGGCGCGCACGACGTTCTTCGGAATGATGATCGCCGAGGGCGTGATCGCGATGATCTGGGCCGCGGCCGCGCTTGCGATCTACAACCTCGCGCCCGAGAACCTGTCCATCCCCGGCCCAGCCGTCCTCGGCAACATAACGACGCATTTCCTAGGCAAGTGGATGGGCGGCGTCACGGTCTTCGCGATAGTGGTCCTCGCGGTGACGAGCGGCGACACGGCGCTCAGGAGCGCGCGCCTGAGCGTAGGCGAGGTGTTCCGGATCGACCAGGTGCCGATAGTCCGCCGCATAGCGACGTGCGTCCCGCTCATAGCGGCCGTCTCGTTCCTGCTCTGGTGGTCCAACCAGAGCGCCAAGTCGTTCAACAACCTCTGGAACTACTTCGCCTGGGGCAACCAGATGCTTTCGGCCACGACGCTGATGGCGGGGACGGTGTGGCTTATCCGCGAGGGGAAGCGCCTTGCGTCGCTCGTCACGCTCCTCCCCGGCATGTTCATGGCTACGGTAGTCGCGGCGTTCATACTCTGGACGCCGGGAACAGGGGGCCAGCCGTGGGGGCTCGTTCCCGGAGGCCTCCCTGTCGGCACCGCGACGATTGCGGCCGCTGCGGTCTCAATCGCCTTCGCGGCGTTCGCGATTTGGCGCGCGGTCGCCAAGAACCGCACCAACGACTAGGCGTCCAGCGTCAGCGGCGGGGGATTACCACGTAGTCGGTGCGGAGACCCGCGGCGGCGGCGGTCAGCTTGAGCGGGAGACCGGAGCCGCCGATGTTGCGCCGCAGAACCGCGACCGCCCTTCCGCCGAACAGACGACACGTCGCTCGTCCGCCGTACGGACCGTGTTCGTCTGGCGAACCGCTGGCGACGGCGAGGATTTCGCCCGGCCCCTCCAGCGAGAACCTGACTTCGTCCGTAGCATGCGGCTCCGTCGTTCCATGGCCGTCGGCGGTCTCCACGGCAATGAATGCGATCTCGCCGTCGGCGAGGGCCTTCTTGTTCGCCGTCAGCTTGACCGTGCTAGGCTCGAATGCGGTTCGCCGCGTGGTCTCGCCGGCGTACTGTCCGTCTTCGTAGGCAATGACCTTCAGCTCGCCTGGGTCGTACTCGACGTTCCATGAGAGGACGGCCTCTTCCGGGCTCGCCGCGTTCTGCGCCTTCTTCCGCCTGCCGGCGCTCTCGCCGTTGACGAAAAGCTCGGCCTCGTCGCAGCTCGTCGCGCACTCGACCTTCACATCCTCGCCGTCCTTGCCGTCCCAGTTCCAGTGCGAGAGGATGCGTATCGTCGGCTCGCCGTCGTTCCAGAACGCGCGGTATGCGTCGTAGCGCGGCGTCGGGAACCCGGCGAAGTCGCACAGTCCTTCCGCAAACGACTCCTCGAAATCCTTCCGCACGACGAAGCCCATTTCGTCGCAGAGCTCCAGGAAGACGCGGTCCGGGCTGCCGACGAACTGGACGGCGTTCGCCCCGACGTCCTTCATCGCCTGCAGCTTGCGGCGCGCCGCCTCGCGGTTGAACGCCGCCCCCAGTGGGCCCAAATCGCCTGTCAAGCGGACACCCTTCAGCTTCAGCGGCTTGCCGTTGAGCACGAACCCGCCGTCCGCGGACATCTCTTCTTTGCGGACGGCATAGTGGTGCAGGCGACCCGCGACGTATCCCTTGTACAGGAACGGACGGTCCGGGCTCCAGAGCCTTGGTTCGTTTATCTCGAATTCGTTCGTCACCGCGCCTGCCGGCGTGGCGTATTCGATGCGCATCTTCGCGAGCGCCTCCGACGCCTCCAGGGTCGTGACCTTCAGCGTTCCGTCCAGCACGCGCTCCTCGGCGTTCTCTATGACGAGCTCCACGTCGCCGACAAGCCCCGCGCCAATGTAGACCTGGGCGATGTCGTTGGCCAATCCGACGGTCGCCGTGACTTCGTTCTTCTCTCCGTACCTGACGGCCTTGGTCACGTCAATCTCGATTCCGTCGGCGCGCGCCCCCTCGCCGACGACTTCGCCGCCGATCGAAATCTTGTATGGGCCGGGGATGCGCGAGAACCTGAGCGCGACGTACCGTCCCTCCGCCTTCGCGGGAACGGAGAAGGCCTTTCTGTAGACGCCGACTTTGGACTTCGCCTCTTCAGCGGAACCCGACGCCAGCCAGTCGTGCGGAACCCGGACCTTCCTGCTCGGCGCACCGGGCGCCTCGGACGCGGAGAACTCCCAGTCCTCTGCAAGCGGCGTCACGCCTTCTACCGGGATATCGGGATGCAGTATCCTGTCGACCTCGGCCTGGAGCTCGCGCTTCTGCTTCTCCGTCTGCGCGACCACTATGTCGCGCAGGTGCATCGGAACCCAGTTCTTCGTCCACGACGTGTCGCGGAACGCCGCGTCGAAGTCCGCCCTGTTCGCGATGACGTCGTCCGTCGTCCCAGCCGCGCCGTCCGGGCCCTTCGAATACAGCGTGGGCGGCTCGCTCTCGCCGTTGTAGACGTAGACGTACTCGTTCTTCCAGGGGTCGAGGTTCACTTGCTTGACGTACGGGCCGTTCCAGCCGCGGGCGACGACGCTCTTCGACGCGAGCTGCTCAAGCCCCTCCTCGGTCGACGGGAACTTGCCGACGTGGTAGCGGTAGCGCCCGAGCGCGACGGCCAGGCTGTGGACGGACTCCACGGCCTTCTTCATGTTGCGCTGACCTATGTCTATCCCGCCGCGCTTGAAGATGGCGGAGCCGACGAGCCCGCCGACGAGCATCATGCCGATGATTATCGCCATGTAGTACGGAAAGCCCCTCCGGACGTCCGGCGCGCGCGCGCCGAGCTCCGCCTTCTTTCGCTCGTACTCGCGGGCGATCGCCTTGATCGCCGCGGTCTTCTTCCGCCGCGCCGGGTCCTTGCCCGGAAACTTCCTCCTCAGTTTTTCGTAGTCGACCATGTCGCTCCTCTCCCGCGCGCACGCGCGCGGTCTCCATCACATCACCCTTTCCAGCACCAGGTCGCGCCGCGCATCCGCGGACGACGCTATCGTGAACGCCTTCAGCAGCTCGGCGGCGGCGGGCTCCAGCCCGTCCGGCCCGCCGGACTTCTCAAGCGTCGCGAGCGGCGAGCCCAGCGAAACCCTGTCGCCTACGCCGACGGCAAGCGTCACGCCTGCGCGCGGGTCTATCGCGTCGCCCGCCTTGCCGCGCCCCGCGCCGAGCTCGAAGGCGACCTTCGCGACCTTCTCCGCGTCTATCGCCGCGACGACGCCGAAGCGCATCGCCTGGATCCTGAACTTGGAGGTCGGGCGCGCCATGACCCCCGCGAACGCGCCGAGGTCGCCGCCCTGCGCGCGGACCATCCCCTCGAACTTCGCGAGCGCCGAGCCGTCGGCCAGCCTTTCGCGGCACTCCGCGCGCGCCTCTTCGACCGGAATCCCCTTCGCGAGCGACGACATCAGGGAGGCAAGCTCTATGCACAGCGCGACGTCGGAGCGGTCCTGCGGAATCTCCCCGCGCAGCGCCGACAGAGCCTCCGCGACTTCGTTGGCGTTGCCGACGGCGCGCCCTAGCGGCGAGTTCATGTCCGTGACCAGCGCGGCCGAACGCCGCCCCGCCGCCTTCGCGCCGCCGACGAGCGCCTTCGCGAGGGCGAGCGCGTCCTCGCGCGTCTTCATGAACGCGCCGGAGCCGCACTTCACGTCGAAGACCAGCGTGCCCGCCCCCTCCGCCAGCTTCTTCGAGAGGATCGAGCCGACTATGAGCGGAATCGAGGCGACGGTCCCGGTCACGTCTCGGAGCGCGTAGAGCTTCCTGTCGGCGGGCGTGATCTCCTCCGTCTGCACCGTCATAGATACGCCGACTTCGCCAACCACCTTCTGGAAATCGTCAAGGGAGAGCGCTGCGTTGTAGCCGGGTATCGTCTCGAGCTTGTCGGCCGTCCCGCCGGTGAGTCCGAGCGCCCTGCCGGTGAGCGAGGGGACGGCGAGCCCGCATGCAGCGGCGAGCGGCTGCACGACGAGGGACAGCTTGTCGCCGACGCCTCCCGTGGAATGCTTGTCCGCGGTCGGTGCGGGGAGGTTCCATTCAAGGCAGCGGCCGGAGCGCATCATGGCGTCCGTCAGGTCGGCGGTCTCGCGGTCGGTCATCCCGCGGCAGCAGACGGCCATCGCCAGCGCGCTCATCTGGTAGTCCGGTATGGAGCCGTTGGTGAAGCCGTCTATGAACTCCCGGATCTCGGCGGAGCCGAGCGCGCGTCCCTCGCGCTTCTTGTCTATGACAATCTTCGCAATCATGCACGTAGTATAGCATCTTGGGATGCGGCGGGCAAGGGGATGCGGCGCAAGCCGGCGAACGGAAGGCTGCGGCCTGGAATTGCGGAAGGGGCGGACTACGCCGGCGGTCAGCCGTTGAGCGAGGGCAGTTCGGCGGGCTCCGCCTGCTGCACCTCGGGCACGGGCTCCGCGGACGCAGGGCGCGGCGACGGAAAGATCGTCAGCATCGCCCAGGCGATGAGCGCCGTGACAAGCCCCACAAGCGCGCCGAGCCGGAACCACGTGCCGAAGCGGATGGGATTGTGCCCGTGCTTCTCCAGAAGGCCGGACGCGACGATGTTCGCCGTGGAGCCGACGACCGTTATGTTCCCGCCGAAGCACGCGCCGAAGAGCAGCGCCCACCAGAGGACGGAGTAGTCTGCGGAACGCGCGACGAGCTCCTGTATGACGGGCGTGAACGCCGCGACGAAGACGATGTTGTCCACGAACGCGGATCCGAGCGAGGCAAGGACCAGGACAAAGGGAATCATCCCCTTCGGCCCGCCCTTCACGTGGCTCGTTAGTTCGTCCGCCAGGTTCTGCGTGATCCCCTGCTCGTTCAGCGAGCCCGCGATCGCGAAGAGGAGCATGAAGAAGAGGAGCGTCCACCATTCGACGTCCTTCTCGACGTAGTGGCGTGCGCGCGAGGGGCGGCAGATCATGAGGATGCCCGCGACGATGAGCGGCGTCATGATGAGGAACGCGTTCTTGTTCTCCGCGCCGCCGAGCGCGAGCGCGTGCTCTATCTGGTGGTGGAACGCTATGACCGAGACCGTCGCAAGGAGGATGAAGAGCCCCGTCCTGTACGGAATCTCCAGGACCGGGCCGAGGCCCATCCGGCGGTGGCGCGCCATCGCAAGGGTCATCGCGCGGATGTCCTTCCGGAACCAGAAGACCGTGATCGCAAGCGTCGCGCAGAGCGAGGCCAGCGCGACGGGGGTTGCGCCGACGAGGAACTGCGCGAAGGTCAGGCCCGCCTTGTTACCGATGAAGATTCCGACCGGGTTGCCGAGCATCGTCGCCGACGAGCCTATGTTGGTCGCCATGACCGCGATGAGGACGAACGGATGCGGACGGAGCTTCAGCATGTCGCAGACCTGGAACACCAGCGCGAGCACGACGACGATGGACGACACCTCGTCCACGACCGACGCGAGAACCGCGGAGAGGACGCAGAGGATGGCGGTGAAGGAGACGCCGGTCATGTTGCGCCTGTTGATGATCGACTGGATCACCCAGGTCAGGAAGCCGAGGTCCTTCAGGACGCCGACGACGATCATCATCCCGACGAGGAAGAATATGATGTCCAGCTCCGTCGCCTTGAGTATGGACTGGAGCGTCATCGCGTGCGTGGCGATGAGGACCGAAACGCCGATGAACGCGGCGGCGACGCGGCGCTCCCAGAAGAAGAGCGTCGTGGCGATCACGCCGGCGAACACGGCGAGGGTCGTCGTCTGGGTGAAGTTCGACGCGAGCCCGCAGGCGCGGCCGCCGAGCGACACGACGAGGACCACGAGCGCGAGGAAGAGGATCTTCGGGTTGAACTTCATGGGCTACTCCCTGAATATCTTGTTGAGGAACTTGGGCAGCCTGACGATTCCGACGAGCTTGCCGCCCTCGCGCACATAGCACTTCGAGCTCTTGTAGCGCGTCATCTCTCCCGCGACCTGGACGGCGGGGGTGTCCGGCGAGACGACGGGGAACTCCTTTACGAGGATCTCGCTCAGCCAAGTGCGGCGCTCGTTCTCGAGGACCTGAGCGAACGGCTCGAAGTTCGCGATGGGAGAGAGGTCGCTCATCCAGAGCAGGTACTCGGGCAGGCAGACGCGCAGCAGCTCGCCGGCGCGCACGACGCCCTTCAGGTCGCCGTCGCGGTCGAGCACGGCGACTTCGCTGACCTGGTGCCTGATGAAGGTGTCGACGCAGGTCTGGAGCGTGTCGGAGTCCTTCAGCGTCAGGAAGTCGCGCGCCATGATGTCCGCTGCCGTGATATAGCGCGGCAGGTAGGCCTTTCCGCTCTCGAAGAACCTGTGGATGTCGCCGGCGTTCGTCATCGCCGCGACCGTGCGCAGCGTCGCGTCGTCCTTAAGGGCGGTCGTGAGCGCACGCAGGATCTGGAGGTACAGGGCGGGCTTGTCCTGCGGTATGAGCAGGAGGAACACGACGTGCACCGCAGACTCCTCGCCGGGCCACACGACGCCTCGCTCGCTCGTCGCGACCGCGATGCGCGGCTCGGCGAGCCCCGCGATGCGGGCGTGCGGCAGGGCGAGCCCGTCCATGATGACGGTGGAGCCGTCCTGCTCCCGGTCCAGGACGGCCTTGACGGACTCCTCGATGCCGACGGGCGGCACGCTGCCGCTGCGGTACACGTCCTCTACTAGCTTGCGAACGATCTCGTCGCGGGACAGCTCCCCGCAGTGCGGCAATATGTCGCCGGGGCCGAAATACGCGGCGAGCCTCAGGTCTGCGTTTCTTTTCACGCCGACATTATACCAAAAATCAACCCTCCGCGGCTCGCACTATCTCTTCGTAGTCCGCGGCCTGGGCCTCGAGGGTCTCGACCATCCTGAACTGGTTGCGCGCGCGCACGAGGTTATGCTCGGGATACGCGACGTGGAAGTAGTTGTCGCCGGAAAGGTAGTCGGTGAGGAACCTCACGCCGACCTCGAACGTTGAGATGCGCCCGGCGAGCACGAGGTTCTCGCGCTCCGCCTCGCAGAGGAACCTTGCGCACTTCAGGTACCCGCGCGCAAGCGCCTCGAACAAGTCGCGGCGCGAATAGACCTTCGAAAGGTCCGCCTCGTCCTCGGCGGCAGCGGCGGTGGACGCCCGGACCATGTCGCCGAAGTCGCTCAGCGCACAGCCGGGCATGGTCGTGTCGAGGTCTATGACGACGGCTCCTCCGTCGGGCGCGACAAGGACGTTGTTTATCTTGGAGTCGTTGTGGACGACTCGCTCCGGAATCGCGCCGGACGCCATGAGGTCCGTTATCCGGGAGGCCTCCTCCCTGTGCGCGTCCACGAACGCGAGCTCGCGCGCGACTCCGGCCGCGCGCGCGCGGACGTCCGCGCGCGCCGATGCGTCGAGCAGGCGCAGCCGGTCTGGCGTGTCGTGGAAGCGCGGCAGTATCTCGCCGAGGCGCGGAGGCGGGAGGTCCGAAAGGTCGTCCTGGTACTTCGCGAACGCGCACGCCGCGCAGTACGCCTGGGACGGAGTTTCCACCACATCGTGCGAGACGTAGCCTTCGAGGAACGCGAAAAGCCGCCAGGGGCCATCGTACCCGAGGACCTCCAGCGACTTGACGCCCTTCGCGGACAGATGCCCGGTGACGCGGCGGACCGTGTCCTCGAGCATGGCGAGGTCGGAGAATATCTCGGTGTTGACGCGCTGCAGGATGTACCGCACCCCGCGCCGCGTCTCGACCTTGAACGTGTCGTTTATGTGCCCGGAGCCGTATCGGCCTACGTCAACCTGGTCCGTGACGCCCATCGACGCGAGGACCGAGTCCAGCTCCTCCTTCGAGAACTCCCTGAACCCCATCTCCCGGCAGCTACCTCTTCTTGATGACCGGGATCTGCGCGGCGGCGACGGACTGACCGAGGCGGCGCGCCTTCTCGTCGGGCATGAAGATGTCGATCTTCTCCGCCCACTCGGGATAGACGTCCTTGAGCATCGCCTTGGCGGTCTCGAGGATCACCTCTCCGCCGAGGCCGGAAGTGACGCGGCCGAGGATCATCATGTTCTCGTAGTCGTAGAACTCGTTGTACCACGGGATCGCGTGCGCGAGGAAGCGCCCGATCTGGATGTAGACCTTGAGGGCCTTCGCGTCGCCCTTCTCCATCGCGGCCTGAACGACCTTGAGGCGCTCGGGGAGCTTCATCGCCTTCGGGAACTTGAAGCCGTACTTTTCCGCGAGCCAGTTGACGGCCTGCTGCGAGAACGCCATCGCGCCGACGCCGGCGTCGCCCGACCACTCGCACCTGGGCGCGTTCGGGTTGAAGTCGACCGGCGCGAACGCGAGCTCGGAGATGCGACCCGTCATCCTGCCCTTCATGTCAACGTAGCCGACGGCCTCGGAAGATCCCATCGCGACACCGAGGATGCCCTTCTTGCCCATCGTGATCATGCCCGCGAGCGCGGTGACGTCGCCGTCGTTGTAGATCGCGAACGGCACGCCCCAGTCCTTCTCGATGCGGAAGAACATGTTCTGCGCCGTCTCGAACTTGGACGGGTTCTTCTCCTTGATCGCGCGGAAGAGCGAGGCGATGCCCATCTTCTGCCCGACGAGCGTGCCGGCGGTGGAACCGCCGATCGCGTCGACGCGCGGCAGGGACGCCGCCGCCTCCTTGAGGCCCGCAGTGAGCTTGGAGTAGTGGTACTCGGGGTCGGCCTGGTTGCGCGGATCCCACGGGAACTCCTTGGAGAACACGACCTTGCCGTTCTTGAGGGCGGAGATCTTGAAGTCGCTCGCGCCGAGGTCGAAGCCGATGCGGCATCCGTCCGCGACGGTCTTGACGAGCGCGGGCTTCTCCGTCGTCTCGGGCATCTTCTTGAGCGGGACGACGACCGTCTCGACGGGGCGCCCGTAGATGGACGTGAAGAAGTCGTAGTCGAACGCGCGGGAGCCCTTCTTCGTGTATGCCTTCGCGACGGGCTGCACGACGGCGTCCGGCCCGGCGAGGTACAGCTTCCAGCCGCCTGCCGACCACACGATGAACTTCGCGATGCGGTCCACGACGTAGCTCACGAACTTTGCGGCCTTGGGGTCGAGGCGCTGAGGTATCGGCAGGTCGTAGCGGAAGACCTTGCCGTCCTCGCGCTCCCACGCGACGGCGACCACGTCAGCCTTCGCGCCTATTCCGTCGTATACCTCCCAGAGCGCGCTCATCGGAGCCCAGAACTCGGTGCCGCACTTGGCGCATTTGCATGCCATGTTGTATCCCTCCTTGGTTATGTTGCTTTTGTTTTGTGACTCAAGCCAGTTTGACATCCATTATATCACATTGCGTCGAACGCCGCAAGGATGGACGGGGTGACGTCCTGCAGAGACTCCACCGCGTCGCGCAGCGCCCTCTCCCTCGGGCCGAACGCTATGAACGGAACCGGGTTGCGCGTATGCCCCCTGTCCGTCATGTTCTCGATGTTGCCGTG
>Ga0310786_10011637_pt1 | contig 10960 bp, 10 predicted proteins | sample AusTroGonzalo_MG_FD_203881 | JGI IMG/M metagenome (GOLD analysis project Ga0310786, IMG submission 203881) | Bovine rumen microbial communities from tropical cattle in Woodstock, Queensland, Australia - Gonzalo_03 (v2) (version 2) | ecosystem: Host-associated > Mammals > Digestive system >...
GACTTGAATGGAACACCTGTACATACTGCTGATGCAGCGAATTATTATACCGGCGCTTATGGCACGGTCGATCCCGTCAGTCACGACCTCATCATCGCCTATGAGCAAACGGATTCTTATAGCCAGTCTCAAAGTAGAATCTACATGAACCGTATCACTTCCACGGGTGAACGGCTGTGGGATGAAGGCATATTGGTGGCCGACTACGAAGGTTCCAACTATACTGAAATCAAAGTCGATGCCTTCGAAGATGGCAGCGGTTTTTCCGTCATTTACAAGAGGAGTAACAGCTACAGCGACGAAGTAGTGATGGCTAAAGGCTATGACATGGAAGGCAACCAAATCTGGGACAAAACCATGAGTTCGAGCAGTTATTCCCATACCATGTGCGAAAACAGCACAGGTTTCCACATGGGTCAGAATATAGTGGCATGGGTGAACGGCACCAATGGTGGCGTTTATGGCCAAAACATCGGTCCTGACGGCACCATGGGCCCCATCGATCCCATTATTCCCGAGCCCGACTGCTTCCCGCCTACGAACTTTGAAGGTGCCTATTCCTACGATGCCGAGACGCAGACCTACGGCGTGATGCTCACTTGGGACGCGCCTGAAGTTCTGCCGCTTCACTACAATCTTTATCGTTTCGACCTCAATGTCAAGGAAAACATCGTCATTGAAGTGCCAGCCGATGCCACCTCTTATTATGATGAGGCCGATATGGGATACTACAAATACCAACTGACAGCCGTTTACGAGGAGTGTGAATCGGAGTTTGCCCTCACGCCCAACGGAGAGGATCATATTGATATCGTGGTCACAGGTGTCACCGAAAATGGAGAAGGCGACATTGTCACCATTGTAAACCTCTACAATATGAGAGGCCAACAACTTGGAACCAAGGACTTGAACGAGCTCAATTCGGGCATTTACATCCTGCAAGGCTTGACCCAAGACGGACGCTTGGTGAGCCGCAAAGTGGTGGTGAACAAGAAATAAATCGTATCGCTGTTTCCTATAACCCCGTCACCCTTGGCGGGGTTATTTGTTCCCAACATTATAACTTTCTAAGTTGAACTTATACCATAACACTAATCGACCAAATATGAAAAAGCAATTGATCTTCGCAGTCCTCGCCTTACTAATGGCCACAGGTTGCAACCAACAGAAACAAGAACAAACAGATATGAACAAGGAAAGCAATGAACTTACCGCTTTCGATGTGCAGGAAGCGTTTGAAAAGAACGGATTCACGTGGTTCACCGAAAACCTCATCCTTTGTAGCGGTGACACTACCCGAAGCAACGCCATGACTATCGGCTGGGGCGGCATCGGGAACTATCTTGGCCACAACCGTCCAGCCGTTACCGTATATGTGGCTCCTGGTCGCTATACTTGGGAGTTTATGGAGAAGTACCCACGATTCACCGTTATGCAGTTCGACGACCCTTCCATCTGGCAGTATATGGGAAAGTATAGCGGGCGTGACGGAGACAAGGCTGCTGCTCTCGGTCTCCATGTGGCCTATACTGAACACGGCACTCCCTATTACGAGGAAGCCAGTATGGTCATCGAGTGTGAAACCATGACGGCATGGCATCAAACGGAACAGGACTTCCGCAACGATACTCCCAAAAAATGGTATGACGGTTTTGATGCTGGCATTCACACTATATACATCGGCGAGGTGATTGGCGCTTGGAAAAAATAACTAATCAGTATGAAGACTAGTAAGAATCCTAATCCAAATACGATATATCCAATTGTTGGATTTAATCAGTTAATCAACGTAAAACCAACAATTAAGAATCCGAATATCATTGTTGGTGATTTTACCTATATTGCTGATTCGGATTTTGAAAGCCATGTATCACACCATTATGAGTGGATAGGTGACAAACTGATTATCGGCAAGTTTTGCCAAATTGCAGCAGGTGTTGAGTTCATTATGAATGGTGCAAACCATCAGATGAACGCCGTTTCGACTTTTCCATTTTATACTATGGAAGGCTGGAAGATGAATCCACCAACATCTTCTAATCTACCTCTGAAAGGTGATACAATTATTGGCAATGATGTATGGATTGGGCAGAATGCTGTCATTCTTCCTGGTATCCATATTGGGGATGGAGCCATAATAGCTGCAAACTGCGTGGTTGGTAGCGATGTTGAACCCTATACAATTGTTGTTGGTAATCCTGCAAGAGTTTTGCGGAAACGATTTGATGATGAATTGATAGACCTGATGCTCAAATTCAAATGGTGGGATAAAAGCGTTGAAGAAATCAACACTTTGATTCCTGTTCTGACTTGCAGTGATTTGGAATATGTAAAGAAGCAACTAAGGGAAAGATTATGAATTAAGAGGATAATGATGATACAGAAACATTGCTTCGAGTGCGGAACATCACTCATTGAAAAAGAACTTGAAGGAGAAGGGATCGTGCCTTATTGCCCAGAGTGTCAGCAGTTCCGTTTTCCAATGTATAACGTTGCTGTGAGCATGATTGTCATCAACGAACAGACGGGAGAGATTCTGTTGATCAAGCAATATGGCAGACCGCATTTTGTCCTTGTGGCTGGTTATGTGAACCGAGGCGAACAGGTGGAACATGCCGTCGGTCGTGAAATCAAGGAAGAGACTGGCATGACGGTCAGCCGTATCAAGTTCAACCGCACCAGCTTCTTTGAGCCGTCGAACACGCTTATGTGCAACTTCACGGCCTTTGTAAAAGATGACAGCGAACTTTCGACCAATGCAGAGATTGACTCTTATCAATGGTTCACGCCAGAGGATGCACGAAGAAACATCCGTCCAAACAGTCTGGCTGAAAGCTTCTTGAATGCTTATTTGGATGAGTAAGACCGATTATTCGTAATGCCTAATCCTCACATCTATTCCATCGGCTTCCAATTGTGATGAGATTCCACTAACATCAGTCTGGCCATAGTGATAGGGAAACAGCACTTTCGGCTTGACCATTCGTGCCGCATTAAGGAGTTGTTCTACCGTCATGGTATAGGGCTGGTTGCAAGGTAAGAAGGCAATGTCGATGTCTTTCAACTCAGCCATTTCAGGGATGTCTTCAGTGTCTCCAGCAATGTAAATCTTTAGCCCGTCAAGCGTAAGGATGAAACCGTTATCCCTTCCCTTGGGGTGGAAGTTTTGACGTCCCTCTGTGGTGTTATAAGCGGGAACAGCCTCAACGGCAAAGTCATCGTCCAACTGAAGTGTATCGCCATTAGCCATCACCGTGCCATACCCAAGTATATCGGCGCAGCTTTGGTTGGTGATGAGTTGAGTGTTGTCGCCTGTCAGAAGTTTTATTGCCGCCGTATCAAGATGATCAAAATGTTCGTGAGTGACAAAGATGTAATCGGCTTTGGGCATGGAAGCGTAGTCTATGGTTTTCTCTCCAAGCTTTGAAACAGGGTCGATCTCTATTTCGGTGCCGTCAAATTCGATTCGCATGGAGGAGTGAACAAGCGCGTGAATCCTGACTGTCTTTCCGTTTTGAGTTGTAAAGCTATCGATTTCGTAGGCGTTTTCATTTTTCTCAACGGGCATACCTGCATTTTTCCACGCCATGATACCGCCTTCGAGATTCACAATCTTGAAACCTTCTTTAGCAAGCAACCCAGCTGCCTTGGCAGAGCGTTTCCCACTTCTGCAATATACCGCAATGGTCTTGTCGGTGGGTAAAGTTGACTTTGCTTCCTCAATAAAGCCGTCCTGTTTGACATCAATATTGATAGCGTCTTGGATATGACCGTCATTGTATTCTTCTGCGGTTCTAACATCGAGCAGAACAACATCTTGATCTGTAATGCGTGATGCAAAAGCATTGACATCCGTATTTTCATAGCCTTGTTGGCTACATGCGGCCAATCCCAAGAGGGTTAGTAAGCTGGTGATAATCCTTTTCATACCATTCGTTTTGTTTGAGGCGGTAAAGATAGGTAAAAATTGAACATAATTCAAAAAACTGAAGACCGTATTAATTCTGTCAAGAAAAAACTGTTGCTTCAAGAAAAACGGAATTCAAACCATAAAAAAGAAAAACCCATTGAAATTCAATGGGTTATCTTCTCAATTTGTGGGAACTGTTGGACTCGAACCAACGACCCCCGCCTTGTAAGGGCGATGCTCTGAACCAACTGAGCTAAGCTCCCTGGGGGATTTCCGGCTGCAAAAATAGAACTTTTTTCGTCAACTATTACCCATTTTTCCAACTTTTGTTATTTTTGTAGCAATAAAAGACCATCGGTACAAGTTGTTCGTACTATGAAAAAACTAAATTTCAGCAAGTTAAGGAGGTTTCTTCCTTTTGTTTTGCTTATTGCCGCAATTGTGTGTTGTAATCTTGCCATCGCTGATGTGGGCAACAACAACCGATATAATTCGGGTGGTGGCCTTGACGGCGGTGACGGCGATATTGGCGCACTGATAGGTTACCTTATAGGACTTTTCATCCAAGACCCTGCTACAGGCTTTGTCGTTTTGCTCATCATCTTGGCCATCATCTTCATCAAAAGAAGGAAACAGAAACAGTTGGCCAGCGACACCTCTTATATTAATAGGAACGTCAATGCGCAAGCCGAGTCCGACGTCACCATGGATTATAGCTCGGTGGTGGGCGACCAGATTCGTGCCATCGATCCCAATTTCTCATCCGATAAGTTCATCGGTTTCGCTCGCGAGGTGTTCATGAAGATTCAGGAAGCCTGGACTGCCAAGGATTGGAAGGTCATCCGTCCATTTGAAAGTGAGACCCTTTTCAACCAACATAAGCAACAGCTCGACGAGCACATCCGCATGGGCAAAACTAATGTGGTAGAGAAAATCAGTATCAAGCATTGTTCGCTGCATAGTTTCAAGCAAGACGGCGACAAAGAGGTTTTGACGGTTTGGCTCAACGCTTTGATGCGCGACTATGTCATCGACGATGCGACCAAAAATGTGCTTGAAAGCGACCCGAACCGCGACTGGTACATGAAATACGAGATGGTCTTCAACCGCAAGGCAGGTCTGAAGACCGACCCAGGAAAGAAAGGCAACGCTATCACCAACTGCCCGAATTGTGGTGCACCTACCGAAATCACATCTTCAGGACAATGTGAATATTGCGGCAGCGTCATCACCAACGGCGAACACGATTGGGTATTGACGGATATTCATTCACGAACCTGATAATTGATAATATGTACGGCTGCACATTGTGACAGCCCTCCAATTGAACAACGGAAAACTAAACAACTTAAAATAAAAACTATGGGACTTATCAAAGCAATAACAGGCTCCATCGGAGGCACCTTGAAAGACCAATGGTTAGATCTTATCAAATGTGACAACATGGACATGGACACCCTGATGGTGAAACAAACCACCAAGTCAGGGCAAATTTCAAAGAGCAGCCGCATCCTTGTGGCTCCTGGCCAGGTGGCTGTCATCTACGACAGTGGTTCGGTACTCGATGCCACTGCGGAGGAAGGCGTCTACAATTTCGACCAGAGTTCGTCGCCGTCGTTCTTTGCGGGCGAGTTTGGCCCTGTCTTCAAGGAAATGTGGCAACGTTTCACCTATGGTGGCACGCCCGCCAAGGAACAGGCCGTGTTCTTCTTCAATATCAAGGAAATCCTTGACAACAAGTTCGGCACCGCCACGCCGATTCCGTTCCAGGATTGGTCACATGCCATCCCGAATCAGATGACTGGCTCACTGAGCCCGATGGGCGTCAACGTGCGCTGCTACGGCAAATACACCTTCAAACTTGATGACGTGGGCGTCTTCATGCGCATCCATGCTGGTACAGCCAATGTCGTAAAGAAAAAGGACATTACCGAGCAGATGCGTAGCGAGGTCATCGCTTCCTTCCAGAATGTGCTCAACGAGATGGGCAACAGCAAGCATCGTGTGCCTGTCCTCGAGCTGCCGAGCTACACCGATGAGATGAAGCAGGTGATGGACGAGCGCGTGTTCGACGAGCCCATCCGTGCACGTGGCATCAAGTTGGTCAGCTTCACTGTGGAGTCGGTATCCCTTGATGATGCCAGCCAAGCCAAGATCGACCGTTACGAGTACAGTTCCAACGCTATGATGCAGCAAGGCAAGATTATCGATGTCATGGGCGATGCGGCCAACAACCCTGGCGGCGCTGGCAATGCGTTCATTGGCCTCGGTATGATGAATGCCGGCACGGGTGGCATGACGGGCAGCGTGTTGCAGAACGCTTGGAACGGCAGCGGCCAAGGTCAACAGCCTTACGACCCGTACAACCAAGGTGGTGGTCCAGCTGCCGCTCCGCAAGGCGTTCCTTGTCCGAAGTGCGGTACGCCCATCACGGGTAAGTTCTGCCCCGAGTGTGGCACACCGGCACCTGCTCCCAAGGCAGCCATGAAGTGCCCGAAGTGTGGCACCGAAAGCACGGGTAAGTTCTGCCCTGAATGTGGTACGCCTTTGGTCGTTGTGGGTCCGAAGAGATGCCCGAAGTGCGGCACGGAAGTCACAGGTAAGTTCTGCCCTGAGTGTGGCACTCCTGTGTAAATCAATACCATGAGGGAAAAATAAAAGCGCGGCCTCACAGCCGCGCTCCCCTTGAATAAATCAAGTCCCATGAGCGAATAACGGGGTTCGAACCCGCGACCCTCAGCTTGGGAAGCTGATGCTCTACCAACTGAGCTACATTCGCAAATGCGCGGCAAAGATACGAAAAATATCATAAAACAAACTGAAAACAATGCAAATATCAATAAAAGACGAGCAAATCATCCACGAAAGCTTTCATCCCAAATCGTGGACAGAAATAAAGACCCACAACGCTTGGTCGGTGTTCAAGATTATGGCTGAGTTTGTGGAAGGCATGGAAAAGATGTCGAGAATCGGGCCTTGCGTGGCCATCTTCGGCTCGGCGCGCACCCAACCAGGCGATAAGTATTACGAAATGGCTGTCGAGATTGCGGACAAGCTTGGCGATTATGGCTTCGGTATCATCACAGGCGGTGGCCCTGGCATAATGGAAGCCGGCAACAAAGGTGCCCAGCAAGGGGGTGCCACCAGTGTGGGACTGAACATCAACCTGCCGTTTGAGCAGCATTTCAATCCTTATATCGACTCTGACAAAAACATCAACTTCGACTATTTCTTCGTCCGTAAGACCATTTTCATGCGTTATGCACAGGGCTACATCGCTATGCCCGGCGGCTTCGGCACTTTGGACGAGCTTTCGGAAGCCTTGACCCTTATCCAGACCAACAAGATGGTGGAATTTCCCGTTGTCCTTGTCGGCAGCGAGTATTGGAGCGGCCTTGTTGACTGGTTCAGGAACACCATGCTTCCCAACAAGATGATCAAGGAAGAAGACTTCGATATATTCCATATCGTCGACACCGCCGACGATGCCGTCAGGGTCATCAAGGACTTCTACAAGAAGTACGCTGTCAAGCCCAACTTCTAAACACTATCGCCCACAGATTCGCTTCGGATTTTATCGGCATGTCATACCGAACCTTTAGGTGAGCGTATCTATGCCGATAAAATCCTCGGAATGACATGGGCTCAGTCGGCCTCGTTCTCCTTCATAAGGATTTCGCTTTCAGGCTCTTCCTCTTTCACGTATTTTGCATCCAAGCAAAGACGGAACCCGCCGAAAGAGTTCTTCAGGTCGGGGAGGCGTTTGCCGCGCCACGCAATGCGGCTTGAGGCTTTGGGCAGTTGCCATGCACCGCCACGGATGACGTACATCTGTCCCTCTTTGCCGAGACGGGTGTTGCGCTCCTTGTCATAGAAACGGTATTTTGTGTCGGTCCATTCCCACACGTTGCCGCTCATGTCGTAAATGCCTAACTCATTGGGCGAGCGTTTCTTGACTTTCTTTAGTTTGCTGGTATTGCCATTGAACCATGCCACCTTTTCAGGCTCGTTGCTACCACTGTAGATGTAACCCTTCGAGTGTTTTCCGCCTCGTGCCGCGTATTCCCATTCCTCTTCGGTGGGCAGGCGGAAGTGCATTCCCGTGAGGCTGTCGAGGATGTATAGGAACTCTTGAATATCGTCATACGACACGCTCTCCACTGGGCGTTTCGGACATTTTTTCTTGCTGGGGTTGCTACCCATCACGGCCTTCCAAAGCTGTTGCGTCACTTCGGTCTGCCCGATGTAGAAGTCTTCTTTGATGTTGACATGATGTACGGGCAATTCGTCAGTTTGCGAGAAACGGTCGTAGTTGAATTCGGCCGTGTCCATGTGTTGCGCCCCCATCCAATAGTCGCCTTTTTCGACGCGCACCATCTTGAAATTCACGCCGTTGACGCGATAGGACGAAGGTGCAGGAAGCGTGTCCTGCTGGGCAAAAAGAGTCGCTTGAGAGGCCAAGAGGAGGCCGAGTAGCAAAGAAAAATGTTTCATTTTGTTGCGATTTGTGGGCAAAAGTAGAAAAATTGCCTGAAAAACCGCTATCTTTGCGCAAAATTAACGATTTCAAAGTCATGTCAAAGATACTCATCATCGACGACCAAGCGCCCATACGCCGCGTGTTGCGCGATATCCTTGAGAACGAAAGCTATCAAGTGGAGGATGTCAGTTCGGGTGTGGAAGCGTTGCAAGTTATTAAAGAACAGGAGTTTGATGCCATTTTCTGTGACATCAAGATGGACGGCATGGATGGCATAGAGACCTTGGAGGCCATCCGTCAGGAGTCGGATACGCCCGTCATCATGATTTCGGGTCACGGCACCATCGATACCGCAGTGGAGGCCATCAAAAAAGGAGCCTTCGACTTTATTCAGAAACCGCCCGATTTGAATCGTCTGCTCATTACTTTGCGCAACGCTTTGGATAAGAAGAACTTGGCTACAGAGAACAAAGTCCTCCGCAAAGCCGTGAGAATCCAAAACCAGATGATTGGCGAGTCGCAACCCATGATGGATGTGAAGGACATGATAGAGAAGGTGGCTCCGACCAACGCCCGTGTGCTCATTACGGGTGAGAATGGCACGGGCAAGGAACTTGTTGCCCGTCAGCTGCATGAGTTGAGTGCCAGATGTAGCGGCCCGTTCATTGAAGTGAATTGTGCAGCTATTCCTTCCGAATTAATTGAAAGCCAGTTGTTTGGTCATGAGAAAGGTGCTTTTACCTCTGCCATCAAGCAGCGTAAGGGCGATTTTGAATTGGCCGATGGCGGCACTCTGTTCTTGGACGAAATCGGCGACATGAGTCTCTCGGCGCAGGCCAAGGTGTTGCGGGCGTTACAGGAGAATAAGATTACCCGCGTGGGTGGCGAGAAGGACATTCCTGTAGACGTGCGCATTTTGGCCGCCACCAACAAAGATTTGAAAACCGAAATCGAGAAGGGCAACTTTCGCGAGGACTTGTACCACCGCTTAAGTGTCATTGTCATTCAGGTGCCGCCGTTGCGCGAGCGTAAGGATGACATTCCGCTATTGGTCGGTAACTTCCTGGAAGTCATTGCACAAGACATGGGCAAGCCTGCTCCAGAATTCCAGCCTGAGGCCATGGAAGAGTTGAAGCGTTTCCAGTGGACGGGCAACATCCGTGAGTTGCGCAACATCGTTGAGCGTCTGGTGATTCTTTGTGGAAGCACCGTCACGAAAGAGGATGTGGCGCGGTTTGGGAGCCCGTTACATTAAAAATGCGTGTGCCCCTTGCGGCATAACGATATTTGTAGTATTTTTGCCGCCTGTTCTTTGAGGATGACAACCTTAACTGTCTGTCAACTGAACAATTTGTACGGCTGCCACAGTGTGACAGCCCTACAACTATAAACTGAAAAGGGGATGTATGGTTTTGACAGCAAGATGAATTGTCATGTAAGCATGCCGAGCCTCGCAGTGACGCTCGTAAATCTTGACTGCAAAAAAGTAATTGGCGAAAACAACTACGCTCTCGCTGCCTGATTGAAGTACAGTAGATCACTGGCTTAATCCCTTCACAAGGTGAGGGGACGAGACATCTCGCAGGTGGAGATTCCTGATTCCGGCCTGGGAACGAGGTGCTAAGCAATTTCGGGATAGTCTTGTCGGCGCTCCGACGGCAGGGCGAAATTCAGGAGATAAGGCCGAGATTAGGGCGTTCGCTCCCTTGCTCGGCTCGAAAACCAACAGCGGAATAAGCATGTAGAAAGCCTGGGGGTTCCTTGTTTGGACGAGGGTTCGACTCCCTCCATCTCCACTTATTGAAGCAAAACTCGCTGATTTTCGGCGAATTTGCAAATCAATCCGAAGAACTATTTACCGCCAAACTTTGAATTTTTTGGCAAGTTTGGCGGAACATTTGCTTATTTTATCTGACAGATTGATGTTTGCGAGGCCTTGTTTTCACTGTATGTTTACTACAATCTCCACCTGTGTATGCAGCTTAGCTATTTTTGTGCCCAAATCTCTACGAGATGAACAAATCGAAGAAAAAACACCGACAAACTGAGCATTGGTCTGAAAAATGACTATATTTGCAATCATTTAATGAATAACAAACTCACAAATTATGGAAAAGATAAAGCCTGATTTAGTAATTGTTTACGATAAGAACACAGAAAAAGTAGCAAATGGAATAAGTGGCAGATTGGCTGGAAGTTATACTTGCCTTGTTCAAAGCGATAAAGTTTTTGAAAACAAAAAATATGAGTATTCAAATAATAACAAAATATTATTTTTGTCCTATAATTTGATGTGTCAATATATGTCAATGGGTAAAAAAACAAATTATACTATAGACAATGGCTATTTTAATGTATATGCTTACGTTTATTCATTAGGGAATTGGCGTGGTATTTATGTTGATATTGATAAGACAGTTAAATCAGACAAAAGAGATACTATTATACCCGTTGGCGGAATTAGAAAAGAGGAATAGAGATAGCGAGATAAATGGATAAAAAGTTGCACATATTATTGATTTTCAGTAATTTTGTGGTTGAAATCAAAAGTAAATCACAAGAAAATCACA
>Ga0310786_10011638_pt1 | contig 10960 bp, 11 predicted proteins | sample AusTroGonzalo_MG_FD_203881 | JGI IMG/M metagenome (GOLD analysis project Ga0310786, IMG submission 203881) | Bovine rumen microbial communities from tropical cattle in Woodstock, Queensland, Australia - Gonzalo_03 (v2) (version 2) | ecosystem: Host-associated > Mammals > Digestive system >...
CTTTTAAGGCTTTGAAAACAGGCCGGCAGATGAATATGACGGCCAATATAAATGCCATACCGACCCAAAATTCGGCCGAAAGATAAAAGGCTTCGTGCGGCGCAGGGGTTTCTTGAAATGTGTTGCTTTGCGTTTGCTTTTCAATCAGTTGAGAAACGGAATTAACGGCATCTATTACCGCACTTTGTGTGGCATCTATGATATCTGCTGACGGTGTTTGTTCTTCAAATTCTGTCATGGTCGTTATTTGGTGTCTTTCAAACCGAGTTTTTGCAAAATTAATTCGGCTGTTTGAGCTGATATGTCGTTAACGGCTTTTAAGGTTTCTTCACGTTCTTTTTTGATTAAAGTTTCGTTATCCGAAATTTTTTGGCTCAAATATTGGCTGATTTCTGCTTTTTTAAGTTCGGCCGAGGCTTCTATTTGAGCCTTTTTTTCGGATACTTCGCGGTTGATTTCTTCATTTGCTTTTTCAAGCATTGTTTCGTAGCGATTCAAAATATGCAGGGCTTTCTGATTAACCTTTTCGGCTTTTTGGATGTCCGTATCTATTTTGTGACGCCGTTCATCAATAATTTCGCCGATGCGTGGCACAATAAAGAAACTCATGACAAACCACAACGTGAAGAAAGTGATTGCCAGCCAAAAAATTTGCGAAACAAATGACGAAGAATCAAGCTGCGGCATATTATTTGCCGGTTAAAATAACAAGAGCAACAACCAAAGCGTATAAAGCAATTGCTTCAATGGCGGCAAAACCGGCCCAGCCGTAGATATCGACTTCTTTTTTGACCTGCGGATTGCGGCCGACCGTTTCAATCATCGTTGTCCAAAGTTTTGTTACGCCCCATGCGGCAACAACCATTGATACGGCGCAAATTGCAGCTGAAATATATGCTATCGGTTCCATTTTAAATTCCTTTCCAAAATTAGAGTTAATGAGAACGCAAAGCGTCTCCCAAATATATGCAACTTAGGACAGTATATATGAATGCCTGTAAAAGTGCAATAAAGATTTCAAAAATAATAATAAGCGCTTGGAAAAAAAGCGGTACAATACCGGCAACACCTAAGGCAACAACAAAGCCGCCCAAAATTTTGAGCATGATGTGGCCGACAGTCATGTTTGCAACCAAACGCACTGTTAAACTGAACGGTTTTGATAAAAGAGAAATAGTTTCAATAGGCACGACGAGCGGCGCCAAAACGACGGGAATGCCTTTGGGTAAAAATGTGCGTAAATAGCCCCACTTGCGGTTATATATGCCGACGCAAATGTTAAAACAAAGGGCTAAAACGGATAGGGCACCGACCGCGGCAACATGAGAGGTGAATGTGAAGCTATAAGGGAAAAGCCCGATAAGGTTGCCGAAAGCCACGTATAAGAAAAGACAGAAAATAAAAGAAAAATACTTTATGCCGTTTTTGCCGACGTTTGTTTTGACAAGGTTATATATAAACTCATAAAGCGATTCGGGAACCGATTGGGAAAGAGTTGGGATAATGGTGCGCTTTTTTAAGCAAAAAGAGAAAATAAGAACAATGGCTGCAACCGTGATGCACATGGCAAGTGCCGAGTTTGAAAAAGAAAGGTCATACCCCTTGAAATGAAGGGCAAGCAGAGGCTTTATTTCAAATTGTTCCAAAGGACTTGACATGTCAGGCGTTTTCCTTTTCTGAAGTTTTGGCATAACGATAAACGTTTAAGACACCGGCGGCGCTGCCGAACACGGCGCAAACGGCTAAACATATCGGAAACGAAGAAAAAACTTTATCTAAAAAAAAGCCGATGGCAAGCGCAACCAAAACACCGGAAATAAATTCGATACAGAATTGAAAACCTTTGGCTGCACCGCTTTGAGGAGATTGGGGCTCTTGTGCAGACAAGCCGTTACCATGCTTTTTTTTGAAAGCGTTGATTTTAACGGAAAGATTTTCGGCGTCTGCGTTTTTTTTCATTGATTATCTGCCAACCGTTCGTTTAAATATGCCTTGAAATCAATGAAGTTTGAAATACCGTATATGATTTCGTTTTTGTTTTTGGTGCTGACCAAAAAGGCCGGCGTACCCTCGATTTTGAGCTTGTCTATGGCTTCTTGTCGGTAAGAAATAATCTCTTTAGCCAAATCATCGTTTTTAAGACATTTTTCAGCCTCGTTTTGGGTAAGGCCGTTCATCATGGCATAGTTAATCAGGTGCTTTTCGGCTTCGGTGGATAAATTCCATACACGTTGTTTTTGGAAAACCAAATTTAAGAAATCGGCCCGTTTGTCTTTGGTAACACATTCGGCAAGCATGGCTGCCTGCATGGCGTGTCTGTCAAGCGGAAAATGGATGAAAACAATGCGGACTTTGCCGGTATCCAAAAAATCTTTTTCAAGTTTTTTGATGCCGGTTAAATGAAAATCGGCGCAATGCATGCATGAAAGCGACGAAAATTCAAAAATCGTAAGCGGTGCGTCAGGCGAACCGGCAATAACCGTTTGCGGCAAATTGAGCGCAACATTTTTTGCAATAACGGCAGAATTTGTTTTTTCTTTGTCGGCGTTAAAATTAAACAAACCGGCTTGAGCGCTTTTAACAAGCTCAAACGTGCCGTTTTGATAAACAAAACCCTTAAATGACAGATATGAAAAACCGGCAATGACATACATGATGCAAAGCGTGATGATAAAACTGATGCGATGTATCCACTTTTCCAAATTTAGTTCTCCTTTTTTTGGGCGCATAAAATCGAAAGCGCAAGTGAGCGAAGTTTTGATTTTAAGGCCTCATCGTTAATGCCTTCACCAACAGAGTCAATATAATTTTGTTGTTCTTGAGTGACAAGCTTTTTCTTTTCAATATCCGCAATATTTGATTTTTTTTCGGCGTGAACAATGTTGTTTTTTTGTATGATGTGAATTTTTTGAACGGCAAAATAACCGAAATAAGCATTTATTTTTTCGATAATAATCGGCGAAATGTGGGAAATTTCAAGAGCAAAAGCACCCGATGACACACTCAAAACAAGCGTGCCGGCCGCACGTTCGCCCTTTTTGTAATCAATGCGTTCGGGCAAGGAATTTTGCGCAAGATTTTCGCCGACGATATCGGGCCAGTTTTTGATAAGTTCAAGTTGAACAAAGCCCGCTTGACCGAGCAATTTTTTGGTTAGCGACTCTATGTTTGAAGACAATAATTGCAAACCTTGAGCAGAATGTTCTTTTTTGATGATGCTTTTTGTTTTCATGTTAGGACTCTTTTGTTTCAAAGTTTTTTAACGGGTGTTTTTTGAAAACCGAATCGATGATTTTTTGATGTGTAATGTGCGTGTAAATTTCGGTGGTGGCAATGTTTTCGTGGCCGAGCATTTTTTGAACCGAGCGCAAATCGGCATCATGATTGATAAGGTTTGTGGCAAAAGAATGGCGCAATACGTGCGGTGAAATAAGTTTTGGAGAAAAACCGCATTCGACGGCCGATTTTTTGAGCGATTTGAAGAAAGCATCACGCGTTAAATGCCCGTCTGCCGCCTTTTGAGACGGAAAAAGAAAAACGGATTTCGGCGAAGCAAAATGCGCACGCGTTGAAGATATGTAGTTTTCTAAAACGGTTTTTGTTTCATCATCAAAAAAAACGATTCTTTCCTTGGCGCCTTTGCCTTTGACGCAAATTTGCTTTTTACCCAAATGAATGGCTGAAAGCGGCAGACTTAAAGCCTCGGAGACGCGCAGGCCGCTTGCGAATATGAGCCTGATGATTGTGCCGATGCGCACATGAGCGGGGTTTTGGTGCTCAAGCGCCGTTTGGCAAAGTGTGTCGATTTGTTCTTTGGATAAAAATTTAGGCAACGTTTTTTCGCGTTTGGGCAAAATGATGTCGGGCAAAGGATTGTTTGAAATAATTTTTTCCTGTGCCAGAAATTTGCAAAAACCGCGAATGGCCGAAACTTTTCGGTTGACGGTTTTGGCCGCAAAAGATTGTTTGCTTAAATATTGCATGAAAGATGAAATGCGTTCGGCCGTGATTTGCTCGGGCAAAATGTCTTCTTTTAATAAAAATTGTGAAATATCCGTTTCGTAAGCTTTGAGCGAATTTGAAGATAAGCCTTTTTCGGCGGCCAATTCATCTAAAAATATTTCAAGCGTGGAAGGCATTTTTAGCGCATGTTAACCGAAATGTCTTGCTCAATATGCTCGGAGAGCGGTGTGATTTCGTGAACGCTTAAATAAAAAACCGCGACCAAAAGCGCAAAAAGAATAGCGTAGATAATCCATCTGGAATTTTTTTGTTTCATGGTAGAATACCTTTTAAAAAATGTTGATATGTCGCTTTACTCGAAGTATGATATAGCAAATAAAATTAAAAGAAGATTTAAAAAATGGAAAAAAATATAAATAAAATTATTTTGCTCGTCGGATTGATGGGCTCCGGAAAGACAAGTGTGGGAAAAAGGTTGGCTCAAAAGTTGAATTTGCCGTTTGTTGACGGCGACCTCGAAATTGAGAAAGCTTCAGGCTTGTCTTTGATTGATGTGTTTAAATGTTTCGGTCAGGAAGAATATCGAAACGGCGAAATGCGCGTGATGAAACGACTCCTTTCGGGCGGGCCGTGTGTGCTTGCTTCGGGCGGTGGTTCGTTTGTGGCGCAATCGACAAGAGATTTGGCTAAAGAACATGCTTTGACCGTTTGGCTTAAAGCCGATGTCGAGACGCTTTATCACCGAACGGCCGGCCGTAAACAAAGACCTTTTTTACAAGGTTCAACGGAAAAATTCAAAGAGAAAATCGAAAACTACATTAAAGAAGAATATCCTTATTACGAGCAGGCCGATATTGTGGTCGAAACAAAGGAAGAACGTGTTGAAAATACCGTGAATCGTGTGTTGAAAGCAATTAATTCTTTTTGGGAGAATAAACAAAAATGATTCGGAAAAACAGAAAAAAAGATGCTTTACGAAAAATCGAAATTATTAAAGATGTTAATTGCTATGCGGAAGGCTCGTGCTTGATTAAGTGCGGTGACACGCATGTTTTGTGCACGGCAACGGCAGATTCGCATATTCCCGATTGGCTCAAAGATTCCGCCAAAGGGTGGGTGACGGCCGAATACAACCTTTTGCCGCGTTCAACCGTAACACGCGTTTCAAGAGAAAAAAGCTTAAATTCGGGACGGACACACGAAATTAAACGCCTGATCGGGCGGTCGCTTCGCGCGGTTGTTGATTTGGAAAAACTTCAGGGCTTTCAGATTATTGTTGATTGCGATGTTTTGCAGGCCGACGGCGGCACGCGAACGGCGTCGATTACGGGCGGTTTCGTGGCACTTTATTTGGCATGCCAAAAGCTTGTGTCAACGGGGCAGCTGCCGCGCATGCCGATTAAGGAATTTTTGGCGGCTGTTTCTTGCGGGATAAAAGACGGCGAGGTTTTGTTGGACCTTGATTATGAAGAAGACAGCTCGGCCGATACGGATTCGAATTTTGTGTTAACCGAAAGCGGCAAAATTGTTGAGATTCAAGCAACGGCCGAGGGCGAACCTTTTGATAAAGACAATTTCGAATCGCTTTTGGCACTTGCGCGCAAGGGCATCAAAGAATTGATTGATATTCAAAAAGAAGTTGTAAGGAAATAAAATGAAAGAAATTATATTTGCAAGCCACAATAAAGGGAAAATTGAAGAAATACGACAGCTTTTGACGCCCCTCGGTGTTAATGTGTTGAGCTCTGATGAAATAGACTTACCCGATGTGGAAGAAACGGGAACAACTTTTGAGGAAAATGCGGCGTTGAAAGCATTGGAAATTGCAAAATTAAAGAATGTGCCTTGTTTGGCGGATGATTCGGGGCTTTGCGTCGATGCTTTGGATGGCAGACCGGGGGTTTATTCCGCGCGTTATGCGCCGAATCGCGATTTTAAGAAAGCAATGAAAATGTTGCTTGCCGAAATGCTTGAAACACATAGTGCGAATCGGCGTGCGCATTTTTCGTGTGTGTTGGTTTTGGGTTATCCGGACGGGGCATACAAAGCTTTTGACGGGCGCGTTGACGGAAACATTGCTTTTGAACCGAAAGGTGAAAGCGGGTTCGGCTTTGACCCTGTTTTTGTTCCCGAAGGGTATGATAAAACATTTGCGGAGCTCGGCAGTGAGGTTAAAAACAAAATTTCGCATCGGGGGCGAGCGCTTGCAAAATTTGTGCAATTTATGAAAGAACGAGGAATGTAAATGAAATGTGCTTTATACAACGTGCCTTACAGCGCTTCTTTTATGGATGTTTTGGCGCAAAGGTTTTTAAGCGCCTATAAAGATAAGCCCTTGGATTTGGGCAATGTGCTTTTTTTGGTGCCGAACAGACGTTCGGTCCAAAACTTAAAAGAAGCTTTTTTGCGGGCAAATAATCTGACACCGTTTTTGCTGCCGCAAATTGTGCCGTTGTATGAAGCTGACGAAGACGAGATTTTTTTTGAAAACGGGGCGGTCGATGCCGATTTGGCGGCCGCCGTTTCAAACGAGGAAAGACTTTTTTGGTTTGCAAAAAAAATTGAAGAACAAAAGTTTGCCTACGGCATTAAAGAAATGTCATACGCACAAAGTTTGTCGCTTGCAACTTATTTGGGAAAATTGATTGACGATACCGCCAATCAGATTGAAGACCCGATTAATCAAAAACTTTCATTCGAAGGTTTGGAAAATATTGTTTCCGCTGAATATTCCGAACATTGGCAGATTAATCTTGATTTTTTGAAAATCGTGACCGCTGACTGGCCGAATGAATTGAAAAAAAGAAATTTGATTGATGCCTGTCTTAGAAGAAATATTTTGCTCCAAAAACAAGTGACTGTATGGAAAAAAAATCCGAATATGAAGATTGTTGCTGCCGGCATAGGCTTGCCTTTTAACGCCTTAAAAGGGGTGATTAAAGCTTTAGGCGAAATGGAAAATGCCGAAATTTATCTTTACGGCTTGGATAAGGATATGCCGTTTTCTTCATGGGAAAATTTAAATCAAAACAACATTTTGAGCAAAACACATCCGCAATACGGCAAAAAAGAATTGCTTGAAGTTTTAAATGCAACGCGTACGGATGTTCAAAACGTGACCGAAAAAACAAACATCAATCGTGAAAAATTGGTCTCTGAGATAATGCGTGAAGCCAAAACAACGGATTTGTGGCAATCAATGAAAGGCAATCAAGAACTGTTGGCCGGTTTGAAAAACCTTTCTTTGATTGAAACGGAAGATAATTTTGAAGAAGCGCTTGTGATTGCGATGATTATGCGGGAAGTTTTAGAAACGCCGCAAAAGACGGCGGCGCTTGTAACCCCCGACAGAAACCTGGCGCGCATGGTGGCAAGCACCCTTAAACGCTTTGGCGTTGAAATTGACGACTCGGCCGGTCTGCCGCTTCATTTGTCGCCGATCGGGATTTATTTAAGGCAAATTTTGGATGTTTTGGAAAATGATTTTTCGGAAGCATCGGTGGCGGCGCTTTTAAAAAATAATTTGTTGAAAATGGGAAAATCCGGCGAAGAAATCGGCCGAGAAGTTCAGGCAGCCGAGTATGAAAAACGGAAGCCGTGTTACCAAGATGCAAAAGAAACACCGAAACAAGATGCGCTTGATGAGGCCTTAAGAAAAGCGTTTGAAGATTTGAAAGCGCTGTATGAAAAGGACAAAGTGCCTTTTGAAACGCTTATGAAAACACATGTGGCGTTGGCGGAAAAATTGGCAAAAGACGACACATTAAGCGGGGCACAAAATTTGTGGCGCCATGAAGACGGGCGTCAATGTGCGGCGGTGATTGCAAGAATTTTGGAAAAGGCTGATGAAGTAGGCCCCATTGCGCCTAAAGAATATGCGGCCGTTTTGTTGACGTTGCTTTCGCTTGAGATGGTGCGCAAACCTTACGGGACACACCCGCGTCTTAAAATTTTGGGCACGATTGAAGCACGTTTTTGTGCCTATGATGTGATGATTGCAGGTTCGTTAAATGACGGGGTTTGGCCGAAAACGGTTGCCGCGGACCCCTTTATGTCACGCGCGATGAAAGAAACTTTCGGGCTTGACGGACCGGAAAAGCAAATTTCACAAACGGCAGACGATTTATGTGCGATTTTAAATGCCAAAGAAGTTTATTTGACGCGCGCCAAACGTGTGGACGGGGTGCCGACGACAAAGTCAAAATATTGGCTGCGTATTGAAACGGTAGTTAAGGCGCTCGATTTGAAAATTGAAGATGTTCAAGATACATTTTATACAAATTTGGCTCACAAAATCGATCGGTCGGAAAAAAGAGTGCAAATTGATCCGGTCGGACCAAAACCGCCGATTAAAGCCAGACCGCGGAAATTTTCGGCAAGCACGTTAAAAAAATGGATACAGAGCCCCTATGATATTTACGCGAGTAAAATTTTGGGACTTAAAAAGCTTGATGACCTCGACCAAAAAAAGGAGTCAAAAGATTTTGGGACTTTTGTGCATGCTGTGATGGAGAAATTTTGCAAAAAATATCCCGCAGCGCTTGACGAGCGTGCCGAATCGGTTTTAAGACAAATGTTTGCTTCGGATTTGGAGGCGGCGGAATTAGATTCTTCCACCAAAGTGTTTTGGAACGGAATGATTGAGAATTTTGTGACATGGTTTTTGGAAAATGCGCCCGCTTATCGTGCCGATATTAAAAATATTACGTCTGAGGCAGAAGGACAAATGGTGTTTAAGGGCGTGGGCGGTGATGTTATTTTGACGGCACGCGCCGACCGCATAGATGAAACGGTTGACGGTTTTTATCAAATCGGAGATTACAAGACGGGAAGGGTGCCCCAAACTTCAGACGTTATTTGCGGTTTTGAGCCGCAGTTGCCGTTGGAAGGGCTGATTGCAAGTGTCGGCGGATTTGAAAAAGACGGCAAAAAATTGCCGATAAAGCCGATTAAACATCTGTTTTATTTTTCACCTAAAAAAGGCAAACTAAAAGCCGAAGATAAGACAGATGATGATCTTAAGAATATTTTGGAACAAACAAAAGAGCATATTCAAGAAATGATAGATGCTTTTGATGATGAAAACACACCGTATTTATACAATCCGAATCCGCAAAATATAAATGAATATTCGGACTATGAACAATTGGCGCGTTTCAAAGAGTGGAAGGGCAGAAGCAATGAGCAAAAATAAAAAACCGAGTAAATTCGATTTTAAAATCGGCAAATTGGACAATGGTGCAAACAAACAGCAGTCCACTGCTTCAGATCCGGCGCACTCGGTTTGGGTGGAGGCTTCGGCCGGCACGGGTAAAACAAAAGTTCTTTCGGACAGAGTGTTAAAGCTTTTGCTGGCGGGGGTGGCGCCGTCAAAAATTTTGTGTTTGACATATACAAAAGCTGCTGCCGCCGAAATGAAAACGCGCGTGGCAGACAGACTTTCGAAATGGGCGGTGGTGCCTAAAGAAGAGTTGCTAAAAGAACTTAGCGAGCTTTATTATGAAGAGAATATTTTAAAAGAGGATTGCGAAGAAAATCGCAAGCTGGTGCTAAAGGCGCGAAAACTCTTTGCCGAGGCGCTTGATGCTTTAGACCAGATGAGAATTGAAACAATCCACGCTTTTTGTACCGAAATTTTAAAAAGATTTCCGCTTGAAGCCGGTATTTCGCCTTATTTTGACGTGGCAGAAGAGCAGGAAACCAAAGAAATGCTGGATAGCGTCAGTCAAAGACTTTTGGCCGTGATTGAGGAAAATTCGGATGAGGATATTAAAGAAGCAACGCTTTATTTAACAAGCCATATCAAAGAATTTGATTGGCAAGACTTTTTAAAAGATATTGTGAGTAATCGGCGCGTTTTTTTGCAAATGTTTCAAGATTGCAATTCGGAGGAGGCGCTTAAAGCAAAATTGCGCCAAAAGTTAAAGTTGGATGATGAACCGAACAAAGAAAAATATATTCAAAAATTTTGGGATGAGACGGACAAAAATAAAATTAAAGAATGCGCTTTGGCTTTAATGGAAGGTTCCGGAAAAACAGGTCGAGATGGCGGAACAGTTATGATAGAAATGCTTGAAAATTTTGATTTTGAGCGTTATCGGAAAGTAATTTTGTCAGCAAAGCTTGTATGTGCGGATGTGGCTCGAAAACATCCTGAAGTTGAATATACGATAGACTGTGAAAGATTAAGGATTGGTAATCTTGATGAACGGTTGAAAAGTGTTGATATTTACGAATCAACGGTTGCGGTAAGCAAAGTGGCCTTGAAGTTGATTGAAGATTATGCCGCATGTAAACGCGAACATTCATGCATGGACTTTGATGATTTGATTATGACAACCTGCCGTTTGTTTGAAAAAGATGTGTCGGCATGGGTTTTGTATAAGCTGGATAACGGGATAGACCATATTTTAATTGATGAGGCGCAAGATACTTCGCCTTTGGCTTGGAAAATTATTGATGAATTGGCATCAGAGTTTTTTGCGGGTTCGGGGCAAAAGGAAGGACGGACGCTTTTTGTTGTCGGCGACAGAAAACAATCCATCTACGGCTTTCAAGGGGCAGACCCAAAGATTTTCAACAAGATGCGTGAAAAATACAAACAGAGTGTCAGCCCCGTTGATTTACGTGTTTCGTTTCGATCGACAAGAGCGGTTTTAAGAGCGGTTAACAAGTTGTTTTCGGATGCCGAAGCCCAAAGAGGTATTACCGATAACGGCGGTAAAGTTAAACATTTGGCATACCGATTGGGGCAAGGGGGATTGGTGGAAGTTTGGCCGATTATTGATAAGGACAAAGAAACAGCGCCGAGGGATTGGAAAGTACCTTTGCAGATTGAAGAGAAGGTTTCGCCGGATACAATGCTTGCTGTTGAGGTTGCAAACAAAATTAAAACCATGGTTTCAAACAAAGAAATTTTGGTTTCAAAAGGAAGACCGGTCAAATATAGTGATTTTATGGTGCTTGTGCGCAAACGCGGTGCGTTTATGGATGAATT
>Ga0310786_10011640_pt1 | contig 10959 bp, 4 predicted proteins | sample AusTroGonzalo_MG_FD_203881 | JGI IMG/M metagenome (GOLD analysis project Ga0310786, IMG submission 203881) | Bovine rumen microbial communities from tropical cattle in Woodstock, Queensland, Australia - Gonzalo_03 (v2) (version 2) | ecosystem: Host-associated > Mammals > Digestive system >...
CTACTGACAGAATTAAGGCACTCCGGCATCTAAACCTTGATGAAAACGGCTGCTTCCATGGTTTCCAATATTCCCAAGGCTTTATGGAATTCTTCATCTTCCTCGATGAAGATACTCCGCTCGAAAAGGTCGTTTCTCACCTGAATTCCGACCTGAAGCAGCTCCAGATTGCCGTTTTCCGCACCAGCGACCCTCCTAATCCGTTCTTTATGTCGCTCCGCGAAGAAGCTGATCCTTGGGCTGTTAATAAGATTTCTGACGACGAAGAAGAGGAAGATTCCGATTCCCCGGCAAGTCGCCCCTACATGGAAACGCTCGAAATTACGGTTCTCCGTACTCGTGCGACCCGCGACATTACCGACTCCGAACTGGAACGTACCCTCAAGGACATGCGCCGCAAGCTCGGCATCTGGAAGAACGAAGTCAAGGCAAAGCTCGAAATCATTGCCGAACATGACGATTTGACCCGCGACTTCCGCAGCGCCGACGACAAACTTGAAATCGTGATGGATTCCGATCCGCTCCACCTGACCTCTGATCACGGTGAATTGTTCCTCGGTTTCTGCCCGATTCGTACGATTTTTGACTACCACGTGAACCTGGGTAAGCGCCTCAAGACGAAGCACAACATGGCTATCGTCTCCAGTAACATCCGTACTTACCTCGGTAACCTCACTCACACGAACGCTGCTTTGATCGATGCCTTCCAGACCATGGAACGTAACGACGACCAGAACGTGAATGTGGATGACTTCCCGTTCCTGCACAATGGTATGACCCTTACGGGTGATGACCTGCGCCTCAAGGAACGCGATGGCAAGAAGGTGCTCTATATTGAACGCCCGAAGATTATTAACGGTGCCCAGTCTCTGTTCACCTACGAACAGTACGCCAAGAAGAGCAAGAAGCCGGTGAACCCGCAGGTGCTCGTGAAGGTGGTGGTGCCGTATCCTGGTGCCGACAACTTCCTGAACCAGGTGACCATGGCCAACAACCGCCAGAACCCGGTGTTCAGCTATCACCTGCGTGCCGCTGACGACCTGCAGTTCTTTATTTGGCAGCGTTACCAGGAAGAAGGCTTTACCTACGTTTATAAGGATGGCGTGCGCCTGAAGGCACGTACCCGTAAGCTCGAAGTGCGTATGCGCCCCGAACTGGCCAAGACCCTCTTCATGATGGATGGCAAGCTCAGCGAATGCCGCTCCAGCGACTGCATTTTCGATAAGGAAACTCTGTACCAGCGTTGCTTCGGCGCGTTCGTGCGTGTTTCTCCGGATAAGGAAAAGGATTTCGTCCGCAAGACCATCGCCTTCACCAAGGCTTGGCAGCTCCTTAGCCGTCTGCCGATCAAGATTCGCCGCGTGACCCCGGGTAAGGGCGTGTCTATCGAAGCGAACGATGACAACCCGCTGACCCGTATCACCTGGAACGGCCGCCTCGAAGACAAGTTTATCTTCCGTAGCGCCGTGAAGGACCTGGTGGTGGCCCTTGCCCTTAAGCATTGGCTCATTTACGGCGATCCGATTCAGGACTTCGAATGGCTGGTCGAAAACGAACTCAACTTCAACGATTCTATCCTCAAGTATGCTTCGCGCATTTACACCGAAGACCTGAAGGGAATCTTGATTTCTGAATTCAAGGACAATCCGTCTTACTACGACACCATTACCACGATTGACAAGGATAGCGGTGAATCCGTGGAACGTCGCCTGTGGAAGGGCTTTGCCAATACGGCCACTTATGACAAGATGATGGATCTTCTGTGCAAGAAGAACCGCACTTGGGAAAAGTGCCGTGGCGGTATCGAAGTATTCCTTTAATATTGCAAAACAAAGTGATTTAATTTACAGAAAGTCCCCCAGCGGGGACTTTTTTTGATATGCGTAATTTTTTTGTATGCAAGCCAATTCTTTTTGTGTATATTCAAAAAGAACAAATGTGGAGGTGTCAATTATGAATATGAAGTGTAGTCGCGTTTTCAAAAAAGCGTTGCCTTTGGCGTTGCTGTCTGCAACGTTTGCCGTGGTGGCTTGCGATTTTGGTTCCGAATCTAAGGATTCTAGTGAGGAACAGCCCGTTGCACCGGAAAATACGGTTGAGGAAGGTTCTGATCAGCCTACAAAGACCGACCCAGTTGATGATGATCCTGTTGCAGAACGGGGTTCTTCGTCGAGTGTACAATCGGCAAATGGAAGTTCGTCGAGCGTTCAGTCGAGTACTCCGTCGACAACCGAAGAGACTGGTCATTGTTTTGAAAGTTGGTTGGGCGGAAATGGTATTGCCCGAATAAGTACGGGGTATGATGCCGGTTTTAATAATTCCGGTTATTGGTATTCCTATAGCGATAACGAGGATGGAGGAAAATCAAGCATAAAATGGGCTGCAGAGCCGGATGAGTATGGTGGTTTGGAACCGGTCCTCGAGAAATGTGGTACAGGCCTTTGTGGAACGTACAAGTTGGATAAAGGAACCTTGGACTACGATCCGTATGTGGCTGTTGCTTTTGACCTTGCGGGTAAAGATGCTGATGGCCGTACCATTCCGGTTGACGCTTCTGGCATGGGTGGAATTGCGATTACCCTTTCTATGACGCATGCAGCTATACTTGAGTTGAGTATGGGTGACGAAGAAGATGCGAAGGTTGATTACGCACTCCCGGCTTATGATTTGGGTAAGGCTTCGACTGGTAAGTCTGCTTACATTCCCTGGTCCAAGTTTACTCAGCCGAGTTGGGGCAAAGTCAAAATATCAACTGAAGAAGCCGTAAAAAAACTGGCTTCGGTTAGAATTAAGATTCAAGCCAAGAGCGGCAGTAATGGTGAATTTAACATTATGAAGATAGAGGCGTATGGTCGTGGAAGCCACAGTTTTTGCTCCGACTATGTGCCACCCGTTTCTTCGAGTTCGATTGTTCCGAAATCGAGCAGTAGTGTAGTGCCTCCGTCTAGCAGCAGTGTTGTTCCCAAATCAAGCAACAGTTTGGCAACTTGCGATCTTGTAACTTGGAATGGGGCCGATGGCTTTGGTCGAATCGACACGGGCTGTGATGCTGGTTTTGACAATTCCGGTTACTGGTATACCTATAACGATAGCCTCGATGGCGGAATGTCTATCATAACATGGGCTGCTGAACCAGAGCCGGATGGCAGCTTGGAGCCGGTCCTCGAGAAATGTGGCACGGGCATTTGTGGAACGTACAAGCTGGATAAAGGTGTTTTGGACTACGATCCGTATGTGGCTGTCGGTTTCGACCTTGCGGGTAAGGGTGCCGATGGTCGCGTCATCCCAGTCGACGCTTCTAGCATGACGGGGATTGCGATTACTTTTTCTGTCACGCATGCAGCTGTACTTGAGTTGAGCCTGGGTGATGAAATGGATAAGAAAATCGGTTATGCACTCCCGGCCTATGACATGGGCAAGTCTGCTACCGGTAAGACGGTAGACATTCCTTGGTCCAAGTTTGCTCAACCGAGCTGGGCTAAGGCTGCCCAGAGCATTTCCATGGACGAAGCTGTCAAATCTATAGCTTCAATCCGAGTCAAGGTTCAGGCGAAGTCCGGTTCTACGGGTGAATTCAATATTATGCAGGTAGGAGAGCATGGACACATCGGTTGTTGCGGCCCCGGATATTGATGTTGAGGCTTCCTACAAACTACTTGCATCTTACTTATTTAAACAAAAAGAAACAAAAGTCGTTGACTAGCTCAACGGCTTTTTCTAATTTTGGCTACGAAAATCTTACAAGTACAGGAGTTCTTTACAAAATGTGGAACGAAAAGTATATCGCCAAGCTGGATAACTACCTGGCTCAGGCCCAGGCAGCTGGTGGTGCTGCTCGTGTCGATAAGCAGCATCAGTCCGGAAAGTGCACTGCCCGCGAACGCATGGAAATGCTGTTCGACGAAGGTACGTTTGTTGAAGTCGGTGCACTCCGCAAGTCGAGCAACCGCGTGCTCAAGGAAAGCAAGGTCGTCCTGGGTGACGGCGTCGTGACTGGTTACGGCAAGGTGAATGGCCGTCTGGTGTTTGCCTCTTCTCAGGACTTTACGGTGGGTGGCGGCTCTTTGGGCCAGTGCCACGCTGAAAAGATTTGCCGCGTGATGGACATGGCTGTTGAAGCCGGTGCTCCGTTTGTCGCCATGAACGATAGCGGTGGAGCCCGTATCGACGAAGGTGTGTTCTCTCTCGCTGGCTATAGCGCCATTATGGCCCGTAACGTGTGGGCATCCGGCGTGATTCCGCAGATTGCCGTGATTATGGGCCCCTGCGCTGGTGGCGCCTGCTATTCTCCGGCTCTCAGCGACTTCATTTTCATGACCCAGAACACGAGCCAAATGTTCCTTACCGGTCCGGCTGTCGTGAAGCAGGTGATGGGTGAAAACATCACCGCTGCCGAACTCGGTGGCGCTCCGGTGCATATGGCAAAGTCTGGTGTGGCTCACTTCATGTACGAAGACGACAAGAAGTGCCTTGACGGCGTTCGTAAGCTCCTCAGCTACTTGCCGCAGAGCAACCGCAAGGAATCTGCCGAATGCAACTGCAAGATTGCCGAAGCCGCCAAGAACGACGAAGGCTTCTTCAAGAAGCTGTTCTCCAAGTCCGAATCGAACGAAGTTGCCGCTTCTTTCGACAACAGCGCCGCTATCCAGGATATTGTTCCGGATAACTACAAGCAGGCCTACGACGTGAAGGCTGTGATTGCTGCCTTTGCTGACGCCGACAGCTTCTTTGAAGTGCAGAGTGACTGGGGCAAGAACGTTGTAATCGGATTTGCTCGCCTGAACGGTGAAGCCATCGGTATCGTGGCTAACCAGCCGAAGGTGCTCGCCGGTTCCCTGGACGTGGATGGCTCCGACAAGGCTGGACGCTTTGTCCGCTTCTGCGACGCGTTCAACATTCCGCTGCTCGCCCTCGCTGACGTTCCGGGTTACATGCCGGGTTCCAAGCAGGAATACTCGGGCATTATCCGCCACGGTGCAAAGCTCCTTTACGCCTTTGCCGAAGCGACCGTGCCGAAGGTGACGCTCATTCTGCGTAAGGCTTTCGGTGGTGCTTACATTGCCATGAACAGCAAGGACGTGGGTGCCGACTACGTGTTCGCCCTCCCGATTGCTCAGGTGGCCGTGATGGGTGCCGAAGGTGCTGTGGAAATCATCAACAAGAAGGAAATCGCTGCAGCTCCGGATCCGGTGGCCGCTCGCGCCCAGTGCATCGCCAAGTACGAAGAAGAGTTGATGAACCCCTACGTTGCCGCCTCCATGGGCGTGGTCGACGAAGTGATTCACCCGGCCGATGTTCGCAAGCGCCTGATTACCGCTTTTGATGCTTTGAAGACCAAGGAACAAAAGCGTCACTGGAAGAAGCACGCTAACATTCCGCTGTAATAGAAAACAAATTGTTTTTATAACGAAAAACTCGTCTGAAAAGGCGAGTTTTTTCGTATGTAAGGTTGAATTCGTTTGTAATGTATTTAACACAAAAAAGTAACTAAGTGTTTTATTTGCTTGCTTTATAGTCTTTTTAATGTGTTTTTGTAGCATGCTGTTTATTTAATGTAATAGCGTGTTTCAACAAAGTAATAATTTTAATTACGTTGAAAATTTGTAACTATGTTGTATGTATAATTACGTATAAATTGTATTGTATTTTATGGAGAAAGTATTTTGAAAGAATAAGTTATATTTTGCGGACATTCAGATAATGTTGTCTGAAATAATATAATGGAGAATAAATGAAAAAATCACTTATCGCTGTATTCGCGATGGCTGCATGTTGCTTTGCGGCTAATCCGTATACAGGACTGATGAAAAATCTTAATATTGCCACATTTGGTATTGAAGATTATTCAAAAAAGTATGGGAATCATGATGATGATCTTACTAAGAATGTGGATTTTGCGAAGGGCTTTAGAACTTCGTTGCAAAATCACGTTTCCAAAAAGTATCCGACAACAACTTTTAGTGGCTCTTATTCCAACGCGGAATCATCTGATGCAACGGTATCAAATTTTCAAAAAGAAATAAAAAAAGATCATAATATCGTTATGCTTTCAAGTCATGGACTGTCTATAAATACTCGTTATCCTGATGGAAGTGTTGTTCGGTCACATAATGTTGCTGTAATGTATGATGGAAATCTTCCCGTTGAAAATATGTCTTTTTCCGAAAAAACGTATTTTGCTTTTATTCATGCATGCAATTTTCTTAGCTTCTATACGGACAAAAAAAGTCGAAAAGAGTCTGGATTTTACTACAAGTATAGGAATGATACTGAGCCGGTAAAAATTCCTGTCACTAACTATTCCGAAGGTGACGATGATGGCTGGGAGGATTCTAAAGAGGCGAAACCGCAGAATTTGGCCTATTCAAAATTTGTAAATGCCTTTACGAATGGTCTTCATGGAATGTTCGGTTTTTCTTCCGTAACCATTACGATGGCTACAAAGAAAAATGGGGTTGAATATGCTGACCCAGCTCTTTATGAGACATTTGCCCAAAAATGGGTCGATGACGGCCTTCGAATTTGGCAGGCCTACAAATACGCAGTTTGGAAGATAATCTATCAGAAACATTGTGGTCCTGGTGAAAAAATCGAAGGTGTGGAACCGGCCGTAATTTACAAATCGGGAACGGCGATTGGCAACGATGGAAAAAACCACTCGTTTAAAGGTTATTGCGAGTTCTACAAAACCATTTATCAATATCCGATGAAAAAGGGTTCGTTGGGTAGGAAAAAAGCTGTCTACGGTTATCCGGAATACTAATGAGGTCTTGTCATGAATAAAATTATTACATCTGCTATCTTGGCCTGTTCTTTCGTGATGTCTGCAACGGCCGCTCCCGCAATTAACTTTTCCGACAATTCCAAGACGTTCCTGATGGAAAGAGGTTCTGTCGATGGCTATCGTACGAAGGATCTCGCTCAGAAGGGCTTGATGAAGAAGGGTGCCTTGATGAAGGATGGCTCTGTGAAGGATGCTTCCCGTGCCCCTGTTGTTTCGGTTTCTTCCGGTGCAACGAATTTCAGCGCGATGGAAAAGGCGCTCGTGCAAAAGAAGTACCATGTCTTCGACAAGACTGAAAACATTCTTGCTGCTGTCAACTATGAAAGCGGTGTGAAGGTGAACTTGGGTCTTGTTGAAAAGAATCCGCAGGCTGCTGCTACGGCTTTGCTTGCGTCCATGTTCCCCGAAGAAGTCGTCAAGCAGTTCGACTTCTTGGTGATGGATACCGAATGGGATGAATTCGATGATGGTTCCTCCGAAATCTCGGAGTATATCTTCCATTTCGTTCGCGTGTTGAATAACCGTGTCGTTCGCGGAATGGACAAGTTGAGTATTTACGTGTCCGTGGAAGGTATGGCGGAAATGGTCGTTACTCGTATGTCCAATCTGAAGGTCACCGACGAATTTGTCTTGACTTCCGAAGACTACCGTGAAAATACTGCTGCATTGAACCAGCTGATTTCAGAGAAGTTCAGTATGGCGTATTCTAACGTTGAAGACAAGCCTGTTGCGATAAAGGACATCGATATCAACGGTGTCGCGGATGCTTACTGCCTGGAAGAAAAGGATTCGACTGTTTACCAGCCGTGCCTTTCTTACTCGGCCGTGGTTATCGTGGAAACGGGCGACAGCATTCCTTACATCTTTGACGCTCCGTACTTCAGCTCCTCTGTCGTTTTGGCAGATGGCAACGGTACGGTCAACGATTACGCCGACGAAAGCGACAAGGGCGTGAAGATTGTTGAAGTCCGTCGCGACATGGTCGCATTCGAACTGAAGAAGGCTGGCGATGCGATTGTCGTCTTCTACAATGCGGATGGTACCCGTGCGGCACGCGTGCGTGTGGACAACGCAAGAGTTGGCTACAATATTGCACGTATTGACGCAACTAAGATTCCTCGTGGCCGTTACACCGTTTCGGTGGAAGTGGGCGAAAGCCGCGGCAGCAAGAGTGTCTGGGTGAAGTAAAAGGACTCGGTCTTGTTGGATCGAAGGAGTCGGCATTTATGTCGGCTCCTTTTTATGAACAGGGCGGTCTAAATTAATGTTATGACGGCCATAAAGCCGTACAAATTGTCGAAAAATTGCTAATTTCGCACAAATTGCGGGAAAATCCCATATTATAGGTGGTTTTGCGGTATGCAAATTCAGTATTTTATGGGGCACCTGTATAGAAGAATATTGTGTTTTTTGAAGGTCTAAAACGCTTGTGGCCGGTGGCGACTGTCGCCCTTGCCGTAGGAATCGCCTGGTCCCAGAGCGATTCTGTTTCGGTTGTGTCTGCAAGTGATGCTGAATCTGCACCTGATCCGGCAGAGACGGAATGGCAGCCGACTTACCAGTACATATCGCTTCCGCCGTCTGTAACGCCTTTGAACGGGCTTTTGCCGTTCGGGGGCATTGGGTCTTCGCCTACGCTCATGAGTACGAGCAAGGGGCAGGTCTTTAGCCACGACATCGATGTTTCGACCCGTGAAATGGATGTGAGCGAAAAACGCGTGAACTCCGTTTCGCGCGATACCACTACATTGTGGACGGCGCATTATCCTGAACTTGCGGACTACGTGTCTGACATGTACAGCATTGGGCAAAAGAGTCTATGGCTGAACGATTTGGTCGGTAAGGCGAACGACGGTTACGAGACTCCCGAGACCGGTTCGGTGTTCGATATTACAATCCCGGTGACAATGCCAGCATGGATGCGTGACTTTGGCTTGGACAAGCCGAAGCTGATGCTCCAGGGTACCATGGACATTCGCTTGAAGGGCTATGGTGAAAAGGACGATGCCGAGGGTAGCACGAATACGAGCCTGTGGCCGAGCCCAACTTTGAACTATACGCCGAACTTCATGGTGAAGGGTAAAATCGGTCCTTACATCACGGTCGAAATCAACAACGTGGAAGAAGGCCTTGGAGCCCGCAACCAGGTGCGCGTGGTTTACGAAGAATCTTACAAGGACGAATTCGAAGACTACATTCTGCAACGTGTGGAAGCCGGTACCACGAACCTCGCTTTGACGGGTACGGAACTTACAGGTTATTCCGAGAACCACCAGGGTCTGTTCGGTATCAAGGCCGACTGGAAGTTGGGCGACTGGCGACTCACGACGATTGCTTCGCAAGATGGTGGTGACCAGGAAGAATACAGCTTGAAGGCGAACGAGACTACCTCGGAATTTCAGGTCTTGGACAAGCAGTTTGTTGCTTACCGCTATTACTTCTTGAGTCAAAAAGTCAGGAAGGATTATGTTGATGCAAAGGTTGATAAGAACTTAAAATGGAGTTACCGAGCTGAAGGACTTAAGCTCTATAAGCGTGCTGCAACTAGCTCGACTAAGACGACTGGTGTGTTTGACAATGTGAAAGCTTGGTATGTCACAGAAAATGGAAAGACTATCATAAAAGATATTGATCGCCTAGTTGAAATTCCGAAAGATGAATTCGACTACGATATGAAGACGGGTGTGGTCAAGATTAATGGTGTATCTCGCAATACCTTGATTGCTGCTAGCTGGGATGGTGACGGTACGGGCCGTAAAGGGAATACCATCAAGGATGGTTCCAGTGTCGTGCTTATCCAGTGGGATGCTACGCTTTCGGAACTTACCAATATTGATAAGTTGATGTTGCGTAATGTGTATTCGATTGGCATTTCGGATGCAAGTTCTTCGAATTTTGTGTTGCGTATGAAAAACAAGTCGGGCATTTCTGGGGACTATCTCAAAAAGCTTGGCTTGGTTGATTCAACGACTGGCACGCCTTTAGTAAATGACGCAACAATTTTTAAGAAAGATGCTTCGGGTAACTATACCGGTGAAATGTGGCTCCCGTGTAAATTGCCAGAAGATCCTGTTTATAAAGACAAGAGTAACCCAAGAGATCTGGCCAAGCAGAACTGCTTGGAGCCGTTGCGTAATTTGGATTCCTCCGCAGCGATGGCTCAATTGTATACGTTGCCGGTCTATAACCTTTCTCGCTACACGAACCGTTTCTATTTCGAATCGGTGGGTAAGCGCCGTAGCTCGACTTTGAGCGTTCGTGATCCGAGCTCTAGCTATTCTGTGAGCGGTAGTTCCTGTATGGATATTTCGCCGGGTACTGAAAAGGTGACGGCGGGTTCTACAACCCTTATTCGCGGTACGGACTACGAAGTCAACTATGAACTTGGCCAGATTGAACTTTTGAGCGAACGCGCTCTTGACCCGAACAAGGAAATCAAGGTCACTTACGAATGCGAACCTCTGTTTGAAATCGACAACAAATTGTTGCTGGGTGCTCGCGCCGAACTTCCGCTTGACTTGTATGGCTTGGGCGCGGGTTCTGTGTTCGGTATTACCGCTTTGTACAAGAGCCAGAGCACAACGGCAAAGACCCCGACTCTCGGTAACGAACCTTATTCTAGCGTGCTGTGGGGAATGAACCTCCGCTTGCAGGATACCGTGCCTGCTTTGACTGAATTGGTGAACTTTATTCCGGGTATCAACACGACGGCTCAGTCTAGCTGGCGTTTCGAAGCTGAATTTGCGGCTAGCCGCCATAATGCGAACACGAGCGATGAACAGTCGGCGTTGGTCGAAGATTTTGAAGCGACTGCTTCGGGCCTTACGTATCCGCTGACTAGACTTTCTTGGTACCAAGCATCGCCTCCGGGTGGTGTTGAATCGAATGCGTTGACTTATATTAAGAGCTTGGACTACCAGCACCAGGGCGAATTTATTTGGCACAGTAACAATACGGAACTGTACAAGAATATTTATCCGTCGGTGGGTAATTCCGATGTCGATAACCAGCACCTGACCGTTCTCAAGATGACCTTGCGTGCCAATGACAACTTGGCGGGTAATTCTTGGGGTGGTATTATGCGCCCGAACAGTAGCTACTACCAAGACTTGAGCGACATGAAATACATCGAAGTGGTGGCGCGCGGTAATGTGGGCTCCATTTATCTTGATCTC
>Ga0310786_10011645_pt1 | contig 10955 bp, 9 predicted proteins | sample AusTroGonzalo_MG_FD_203881 | JGI IMG/M metagenome (GOLD analysis project Ga0310786, IMG submission 203881) | Bovine rumen microbial communities from tropical cattle in Woodstock, Queensland, Australia - Gonzalo_03 (v2) (version 2) | ecosystem: Host-associated > Mammals > Digestive system >...
GTACTCGGTGATAAGGGCATCCTATCTACAAGAGTAGAAATTATTAGGTCTATTCAGACTGGTATGTGATATGTGTGGAGCTATTTGCTGCTGTCCGGTTTCCTAATAATCCATTTGTAGTATGAGCCGATGTTGGCGTTACCTCCGTCGAAAACTATATAACCTATTACTATATTAACCACAAACATGTCAGGAAGTAGCCATGACAACAGTTTAGCCAGCCAGGGCTTTTCAATTATCTTGGCAGCCGAGCGCTCCAGACGCTTCAGGTCAGGGAGTGTATCACGGATGTAATTATGTGACTCCTCTATCTGAAAACCACAGTTGGTAAAATGCGTGTTAAATTCATCCAGAGACTCGATCATGGGACATGCCGGTCCTTTTAGAATTGAAACTGCCCTTTGTATTACAGGCTCATAGCTTTCAAAACTCTGTTGTAGACAATAGTCATACACTATGGCTACTCCTCCCGGTTTCATGATGCGTTTTACCTGACGTAAGATATTCTCCTTGTCGGTATTGTGCACAAGGGTCTCAAAGGCATACAATACATCCACCGAGTTATCGTCAAATCGTGAGAGGTCATTGTAATCCATTGTGTATGCTGTTACGTTTGAAGGTATCTCCTTGCATTTTAAGGGAGATAGATCCAGTCCGATAAAATTGGCGTCAGGATGACAATGGGCCAGATAAAGCAGATTTGCACCATGTCCGTATCCCAATTCCATTACGACATTGCCAGGTTTGATGTATTCTGATACTGAATCGGGCTGAAAATATATGTCTTCATCAGTAAAGTATCCATTTTTGCTTATCCTGAAGTGCATGAAGCCGTCCTGGGAATGATAATGATGGTAAGCCCAATTGTTGATGCGGTAATACTTCCTGATCTGATCCGGTGTATTCTCGATTTTTATAAATCTGTCCAGGTCATACAGCTTCTCAAGAGCAGCCATCTTTTTGTGAATGCGATAAATACTGTAATTGGGATTCATGTTGAATAATGTTTGTTTTTGGAGATGTAAAATTATGAAAAAAATCCAGGAAATAGTACGCTAATTCATTCAAAAAGTGTAATTTTGCGAGCCGATTATTATCAACCCTTGCATAAAGGGTTAGTTATTAACGTGTTAAACCCCCGAGTGCGGGTTCTGCGGTATAGCGTAACCGCTGAAAACAAGCGTTTAGGGAGTTTCCGTGACGTCGGGATGACGGAGGGGTTGCGTAGAAATGAATGTTTAATTAATGATTTAAAGTTTAGAATGGATACTTTAAGTTACAAAACTGTTTCGGCCAACAAGGCTACCGTTAATAAGGAATGGGTCGTGGTTGATGCCAAGGATCAGGTCCTGGGCCGCTTCGCCGTGAAGGTTGCCAAGCTGCTGCGCGGTAAGTATAAGACAAATTTCACTCCGCATGTTGATTGCGGCGACAATGTCATCGTTCTCAATGCTGATAAGGTTGTTCTTACCGGCAAGAAATGGACTGACAGGGTTTATCTGCGTTATACCGGTTATCCCGGCGGTCAGCGCGAGACCACACCTGCACAGTTGATGGCTAAGCCCAACGGTGCTGAGAGACTTATGAGGAAAGTTGTTAAGGGAATGCTGCCCAAGACCAAGCTTGGTGACAAACTTCTGGATAACCTTTATGTTTATGCCGGTTCAGAGCACAAGCATGAGGCACAGCAGCCCAAGGCAATAGATATCAATTCACTTAGTTAAATTGAAAGAGAATGGAAGTAATCAATGCAATAGGCCGTAGAAAACGCGCCGTGGCACGTGTCTTCGTTTCTGAAGGAACAGGTAAGATTACCATCAACAAGAGAGATCTCGCAGTATACTTCCCGTCTTCACTGCTTCAGTACGTAGTTCTCCAGCCTCTTAAGAAACTTGAGGTTGCTGAGAAGTATGATATCAAGGTGAATCTGGACGGTGGCGGTTACAATGGCCAGGCTAATGCCCTGCGTCTTGCTATCGCCCGCGCTCTCGTTAAGATCAATCCTGATGACAAGAAGGCCCTTCGTTCAGAAGGCTTCCTGACCCGCGATGCTCGCTCTGTTGAGCGTAAGAAGCCCGGTCAGCCCAAGGCACGCCGCAGATTCCAGTTCAGTAAGCGTTAAGCTCTGGATATATTCCCATGCCTGTACATTATTATATATGCAGGCCTACGGGATCTGTGTTTAGTATCTAAACTGTCGGGATCTGCCGCATAAGGGACAGCTACCCGACGGTTGATTTAAAAAAGAATGTAAACAAACTATCAAAACTATTTATGTCAAGAACAAATTTTGAACAGCTTCTCGAAGCTGGTTGCCACTTCGGCCACCTGCGCCGCAAATGGAATCCCGCTATGGCTCCTTACATCTTCATGGAGCGCAATGGCATTCATATCATCGATCTTAACCAGACTGTAGCCGCTATCGATCAGGCTGCTGAGGTTCTCAAACGTATGGCCCGTGACGGAAAGAAGATCCTTTTCGTAGGTACCAAGAAACAGCTCAAGGAGCTTGTTGCCCAGAAGGTATCATCAGTAGGTATGCCTTACGTTATTGAGCGCTGGCCCGGTGGTATGCTCACAAACTTCCCCACAATCCGTAAGGCTGTGAAGAAGATGGCCACTATCGATAAGCTGACCAATGACGGTACATATTCAAACCTCTCAAAGCGTGAGATCCTTCAGATCACACGTCAGCGCGCCAAGTTGGAGAAGAACCTCGGTTCTATCGCTGACCTGTCACGTCTGCCGGCTGCTCTGTTCGTAATTGACGTGCTCAAGGAGAACATCGCCGTTCGTGAGGCTAACCGTCTGGGTATCCCCGTATTCGCTATCGTTGATACCAACAGTGATCCTTCAAATATTGATTATGTCATCCCCGCAAATGATGACGCTACCAAGTCAGTTGACGCTATCCTGACCGCGTGCTGCGATGCTATCGCTGAGGGTCTTGCAGAGCGTAAGGCTGAGAAGGGTGATGAGGCTGCTGCTTCAGATGATGAGGAGAAAGCTGAGAAGCCCCGTAAGGAGCGCATCCGCAAGGTTGCCAAGAAGGAAGAGTCAATTGAAGAGGCTCCCGTTGCAGAAGAAGCTCCTGTAGCTGAGGCTGCTGAGGCCACTGAGGCTCCCGCCGAGGAGGTTCCCGCAAAACCCAAGCGTACACGCAAGGCTGCTGCTCCCAAGGCAGAGGGTGAAGCTGAGGCTTGATTTTATAACCACTTAAATTTAAAGAAAATGGCTGTAACACTTGATGATATTAAAGCCCTGCGCACCAAGACCGGTGCCGGTATGTCAGATTGCAAGAAGGCTCTTACTGAGGCTGAAGGCGATTTTGAGAAGGCTATTGAGATAATCCGTAAGAAGGGTCTGGCAGTTGCTGCAAAGCGTTCTGACCGTGAGGCTTCTGAGGGTTGCGTTCTGGTTAAGGTTGACGGTAACTTTGGTGCTATCATCGCCCTGAAGTGCGAGACTGACTTTGTTGCCAACAATAAGGATTTCATTGCTCTTACCCAGAGCATTCTGGATGCTGCTGTTGCTGCTAAGGCCAAGTCACTTGATGAGGTTAAGGCTCTGCCTTTTGAAGGCAAGACCGTAGCTGATATCGTTTTGGAGCGTACCGGTATTGTAGGTGAGAAGCTTGAGCTTGACGGTTACAACTACATTGAGGCTCCTGAGATCGCATCTTACAACCACCAGGGTAAGAACTTCCTCTGCTGCCTGGTTGCCTTCAATAAGGAGGTATCAGATAAGGAGTATGTTCATGAGATTGCTCTGCAGGTTGCCGCTCAGAATCCTATCGCTGTAAAGCCCGAGGAGGTTCCTGCTGACGTCGTAGCACGTGAGAAAGAGATTGCTGCCGACAAGGCACGTGAGGAGGGTAAGCCCGAGAACATGATCGAGCGCATTGCTGAGGGTAGAATGAAGAAGTTCTACGATGAGAGCTGCCTCCTGAACCAGAAGTACATCGTTGACGAGAAGAAGACTGTTGCCGAGTACCTCAAGGCTCTTGACAAGGACCTCACTGTAACTGCTTTCCGCCGCTTCACTCTGAAATCCGAATAATATATTCAAGATTTCTCTATAGAAAAAAAGAGGTTCCCAAACTCGGGAACCTCTTTTTTTTGTGGGTTTTCCATTGTGATTATGTTTCCACCTGTGTGATTCTAATACGCATAAGGATTCCAGTTGCACCAAGTAAAACAGGACCTTTACAAGCAAAGCGTGTGAAGGTCCTGTTTTACCCGGCCTGGAAGGCCGGCAGAGTGAAATGGAATGGAACGGGTTTGGGGCGTCGCCGCCCCAAACTAAAAAAAGGTTGTTTCTAATACGTAGATAGGGTCCTGTCCTGACGCTTAAGGCCGTAGGCCATAAAGCGCAATCTTCGAGCGATGTGAAACAGCGAGAAAACCGCCGCATGTAAAAAACCTATCCCTTAGTTTGTGAATAACCCAAAGAAATGAGCTTACCTTTCAGCTTATCCCTAAAGTCTCCCTGTATAATAATCTCGCCATCTTTGGCGGAGCCGCCACAACCACAGAATGTCTTGAGTGTGCGTGCAAGCGCTTCCATATCGGCCTGAGGGCCTTGGAATCCGCTAATCACAGTTACGGTCTTGCCGCCACGGCCGTTCTTTTCCATGCGCAGGCGCAGCTTCTGTTGCTGGGGCGGGAGCAGATCCTCTTCAGGCTCTTCATCAGTCTGATAATTGAAATCAGGGTTAGTGGAGTACATCACTCCGAGCCTTTCTTTCCAATCGTTTGAACTTTTTCCCATAACAAGTGTGTTGTATCTCGCTAAGATACTAACTTTGTATCAAACAAACTGAGTTATATGAAGATTATCTGTGTGGGAATGAACTATTCCAAACACAATAAAGAACTGGGCTGCGCGTTATTAAAACCAGAGAGTCCGGTTATTTTCATGAAACCGGATTCATCTGTCCTGAGGAACCGGAGGCCGTTTTTTCTGCCTGACCATCTGGGCCGGGTGGATTATGAAACGGAGCTTGTGGTGAGGATAAACCGTCTGGGTAAAAGCATCAGTGCGAGGTTTGCAGACCGTTATATTGATGCAGTGACTCTGGGTATTGACTTTACGGCACGCGATATGCAGGATGATTTCCGCAGTAAAGGGATGCCTTGGGAATTATGCAAGGGTTTTGACCAGTCGGCGGTGATAGGTGATTGGATTCCTAAGGAAAAGATTGGAAATCTGCAGGATGTGCATTTCCGTCTGGATATTGACGGGAGTACAAAACAGGAGGGCTATACCGCCGACATGATTTTTACTGTAGCCCAGATAATTGAATATGTCAGCGGTTTCTGCACCCTCAAGACTGGGGATTTGATTTTTACTGGAACGCCTGTTGGTGTGGGGCCTGTCAGTGTAGGACAACATCTACAGGGATTCCTGGAAGGAGAGAATGTATTGGATTTTCACGTAAGGTAGATACTTGTATTGAAAAAGTCATTTATAATTGTGGTTCTGCTTCTGTGCGCGTGCGTGTGTATGTATGCGCAGAGAGTTGGTTTTGTGGATTCTGATTGGGAGTCCATGACTGCTGATTCTGTCCGCCCATGGTCTGGATTCGGGTTTCAATTGGAAGGAGACTGGCAGGATTCAGTATATACTGCAGATATAGAATATCCTGAACTTGTAAAGGTAACGGAGGAGACATTGGGCAGATGGGGTATTGATCCGAATGATGTACCGGAGTGGCCTGAGGTGGAGTCATCAATAGGCGTTAGCCGTAATAATGCCACATTCAATGCGGGATTCATACCGGTAATAAAAAGAAATGGCTCTATTTACGTTATAAGTTCATTTAAATCAGTTGTTACTTCCACTGCCGGATTATTGCCTACTCCTACGTTATCGGTAAATGAAAGATATACGCGTACATCAATGCTTTCCAGCGGAAAATGGGTCAAGATAAGGGTATCGGAGTCAGGCATATATAAACTTTCTGCAAAAGCATTGCGTTCAATGGGATTCAATGATCCCCAGGCTGTCAGGCTGTTTGGATATGGCGGTGCGGTGCTGCCTGAAACCGATCTACAGAATCTTACGGATGATCTTCCCGAACAACCATTATGGAGTGTAGGAAATGATTTGTTATTCTATGCCAAAGGACCTGTTGATTGGAAACGCACCTCCAAGGGATTTGTTCAGGAGGTGAATACTTATTCTGATTACGGTTATTACTTCCTGACCGATCGTGCTGACGGAGAGAAGGCGCATATAGACACTATGAAGACCAAGAATATAGTTGGCACTCTTGTTGAACAGTATCCTGATGTGGCATTGTATGATCCGGATGAATTCAGTTGGTATCGTTCCGGCAGACGTATGTTTGAGGGGTATGATTACGCAATGGGAAACGGTCGTAGCTACAAGTTCAATATACCCGGAATTAATGCTGACAGTGTTTTGATGAATATAGCTTTCTCAACTTCGTCAAGCTCTACCTCAAAACTGACTGTTTCTGTGAATGGAAAGGAAACAGGCATCATTAACATAGGTGCAAAAGGAAATCAGGATGTGGCTGTAATAAAGGAGGGCTCTCTTGTGAGTCGTAAGGCCTTTAGTGATGAAAGTCAGGTGAGGATTGTGCATAATGCCGGATCTGGTGTGAATGCCCATCTGGATTATATACGCCTTAATTTTAACCGCAGGCTGGCTCTGTATGGCTCATCAACGGTTTTCCGTACATCAGGCTATATGAGTAATGTCAGTTTCAACATAAAGGATTCAAATGCCGATGTGGTGGTTTGGCGTATAAGTTCTGACGGAAAGACGGAGGTTGTTCCTTCTGAATGGTCAGAGGGAAACACTGTCACTCTCAGTGCCTCATTTGGCTCAAAAGACCTGCTTGTAGCTGTTGATCCCAAGGCTAGTTTCCCTGAGCCTCAGGTAGTGGGTGATGTCATGAACCAGAATCTGCATGGTATGGATTCTGTGGATATGGTGATAGTAGTTCCGTCATCAGGCAGACTTACTGCACAGGCTGAGCGTTTAGCTGAAGCACATCGTACTATTGACAGCTTGAAGGTGGTTGTCGTCAGCGCTAACATGATTTATAACGAGTTTTCATCGGGCACTCCCGATGCTACTGCCATCCGGCGTTTTATGAAGATGCTCTATGATAGAGGCGATGAGAACAGTGCTCCGCGTTATCTGTTACTAATGGGGGATGGTGCATGGGACAACCGTATGCGTGTGTCAGACTGGAAAGGTAATAATCCTGATGATTATCTTCTCTGCTATGAATCTTACAATTCCACAAGTCATATTGATTCATATGTCATGGAGGATTATTATGGTTTGCTTGACGATACGGAAGGAGAGAAATTATTTACTGAAAAGGTAGATATAGGAGTAGGGCGTTTGCCTGTGCTTTCATTATCAGATGCTTCAGCCAGTGTAGATAAGATAATTGATTATATGCTTGGCAAGAATGCCGGTGCATGGTGTAACAAGATTATGGTGCTGGGGGATGATGGTGACGATAATGCCCATATGGCCGGTGCCGATGAGGTAGCCGAGATGTTTGAACGCCTCTATCCCGGTGTAAATGTTCGCAAGGTGTACTGGGATGCTTACAAGATGGATGTTACGGCATCAAATAACGGTTATCCTTCAATCCGAAAATATCTGTTGGAACAGTTTGATGATGGTGCGTTGATTGTGGATTATTCAGGGCATGGCAGCACTGAAGTATTATCACACGAACTGGTGCTGAGTAAGGCTGATATGAGTGCGTTGAGTTCTCCCAGACCTCCTTTCTGGATTATGGCCTCATGCGATATAGCTCCTTTTGACTGTCCGTTGGAGAGTATGGGATTGAACCTTATACGTAACCGTAAGGGTGGTGCCATAGGCCTGCTGTCAACAACACGTACGGTTTATGCAAACCTTAATCAGTCAATAAACCGCAGTTTTACAAGATATGTGCTGGCTACTGATGAGGCTGGCAGACGCTACGCTTTGGGCGATGCTCTGCGACTCGCCAAGAATGAGTTGGTAACATCCGGTGTAGGTGAAACTGATATGACCGTGAACAAGATCCATTATGTTTTGCTTGGTGATCCGGCATTACGGCTGGCTTTACCGGAACTATCAGTTGTGGTGGATTCATTTGCCGGAATATCTTCAACAGAAATGGGGCAAGCCAGTGCCGGTTCCGTTATAACGGTAAGCGGACATGTTGAGCGAAATGGTGAAAAGGTTACGGACTTTAACGGTGAATTGTCAAGTATTGTCTTTGACAACGAGCGTCTCATAACCTGTTATAACAATCTTAAGACTGCTGAGGAGAATTTTACCTTCAAGTATAGGGACAGAATATTGTATTCCGGTACAGATTCAGTAAAGAAGGGAGAATTTGCTTTTAAGTTCCCTGTGCCGTTGGATATAAACTACTCCAATGAGAAGGGAGGCATTTCACTCTATGCCAAGAATGGTAGCAAAGCTGAATCTGCAAACGGGTTCTATGATAACTTTATTGTAGGTGGCACAGCTCCGGGACTTGTTGTTGATAACGTGGGGCCGGAGGTGTTGAAGTTATATCTTAATACGCCGTCATTCCAGTATGGTGAGAACGTAAATGTTACTCCGTATTTTGTGGCGGAATTGCGTGACGCTTCCGGTCTTAACACCTCAGGTAATGGTCTTGGACATGATATCCAGCTTATAATTGACAACAACCCGGAGTGGACCTGGGTACTAAACAGTTATTTCCGTCAGAATGCAGGTGATTATACCCATGGGACCGTGACATTCAACATACCTGAATTGCCTGAAGGAAATCATACGCTTATGTTCCGAGCCTGGGATGTCATGAACAATTCCACCACCGTATATCTTGGATTCAAGGTGGTTAGAGATCTTGAGCCTCAGTTCACTGTCGATTTAACTGAAAGCCCTGCACGGGAGAGTACTACTTTTATAATAAAGCATGATCGTCCTGCTCAGGATGCAAAGATCACGGTACAAGTGTTCAGTTCTGATGGAACTCAACAGTGGATATCCTCTACTACTGATACTTCTGCTTCAGGTATAGCTATGATACAGTGGAATCTGCATGGCAGTTCCGGACATCGGATGCAACCCGGATTGTATTTTGCGCGGGTATCAATAGAGTCAGGTGAAGGATCCGGACAGACTTCCTGTAAGTTTGTCATTATGGGCCCGTGATGTAATAAATGCCCTTATTTTGAGTTAATAATAGTATGAGAAAGATTAATAAGACATTATTTGCCGTTACGGTGAGTTTCCTGCTCTCTGGGCATACTGCATATTCACAGAAGACTGAAGGTGATGTCCTCCAGTTTAATCCGGTCTATACAGGTGTGACATCACTGTCTATAGCACCGGATTCAAGAGCCGGTTCAATGGGTGACGTAGGTTGTGCCACGGATCCGTATCTGGATAACAACAGCCAGTATTGGAACCCTTCAAAATATCCGTTTACTAAAAGCCAGGCAGGCGTATCGCTTTGCTATACTCCATGGCTGCGCAAGCTGGTAAGTGATATTGATCTTGCCAACCTGACCGGATTCTACAAGCTGGATGAGAACTCTGCTTTAAGTGCATCACTTACCTATTTTTCACTTGGTGATGTGTATGTGATTGATGGTAACACCGGAGCGTCAAACAATGTCATCATACGCCCGTATGAGATGGCTATTGATTTTGATTATTCGCGTAAGCTCTCTGAACACTTCTCAGCAGCAGTAGGTATGCGTTTCATCTACTCAGACCTTCAGTACAACTATTCTGATGACGTGTTCCCCGGAAAGGCATTCTCAGCAGATATCTCCATGTTCTATCAGAACTATGTTGGAATAGGCAGAAGAGACTGTCTGTTTGGAATTGGATTGAATGCATCAAACATCGGTAGCAAGATCTCTTACGATGGTGGTCAGACTAATGAATTCATACCTACCAATCTACGTCTTGGTATATCACTCACTGTGCCTGTTGATGAGTACAACTCATTTTCAATATCTGCTGATGCCAACAAACTTATGGTTCCTACCAAGCCTACTTATAGCCAGTTCATGAATGAGACATATCCGGATATAGCTTCTGATGACAATGATTATATGAGCTATATTTCTGAGTATAATAACTGGACTGCATCAACAGGATACAATGAAATGTCACCTATTGCAGGCATTTTCAAGTCATTCAGTGATGCTCCCGGTGGTTTTGAGGAGGAAATGCGTGAGATATACTGGGGTGTTGGTGCCGAGTACAATTACAATGACCAGTTCTTCCTGCGTGGAGGTTACCATTACGAGAATGAGTACAAGGGTAACCGCAAGTACTTTACGGTTGGTGCAGGCTTTAGAATGAATGTTTTCTCACTTGATGCAGCATATCTTATCTCGACAGCCCAGAGTAACCCTCTTGACCAGACTCTGCGCTTTACTCTGTCATTTGATATGGACGGCATCAAACAGATCTTCGGCCGATGACAAACATTCGCGTAGGTTACGGTTTTGATGTACACCGCCTTGTTGAGGGGCGTGAGCTCTGGATTGGCGGAATCAAAATAGACCACACTCTTGGTCTTCTGGGGCACTCTGATGCTGATGTGCTTATCCATGCCATTTGCGATGCGCTGCTGGGTGCAGCCACCCTGCGTGACATAGGTTACAACTTTCCGGATACAGACATGCAGTACAAGGATATTGACAGCAAGATCCTGCTTAAGCGTACTGTTGACCTGCTTGCCTCAAAAGGGTGGCAGGTGGTGAATATTGATGCAACCGTCTGTGCTGAGCGTCCCAAACTCAATCCGCACATTCCGGAAATGCAGCGCGTTATGGCTCAGGTTATGGGCGTAGACCCTGATCAGGTCTCGATAAAGGCTACAACAACTGAGAAACTCGGTTTCACCGGTCGCGAGGAAGGCATCTCCGCCCACGCCGTCGCTCTCATTGAAAGAATCT
>Ga0310786_10011647_pt1 | contig 10955 bp, 4 predicted proteins | sample AusTroGonzalo_MG_FD_203881 | JGI IMG/M metagenome (GOLD analysis project Ga0310786, IMG submission 203881) | Bovine rumen microbial communities from tropical cattle in Woodstock, Queensland, Australia - Gonzalo_03 (v2) (version 2) | ecosystem: Host-associated > Mammals > Digestive system >...
CGGCAACGCGAATCCAGGTCGGTGGCAAGGATTGGTCGGCATCCGACCGTCATGGCTGGGTCTATCAGTCCGGCGGCACAGTGACCGCGTCGGACAACGACGCCGAGGCCTTCAAGCTCGGTTTTGCAGGCGGCGGTTCAACGGGCTACTACGAACTCACCGGCGGCATCCTGACGATTCCCGTCTTGGGCTCGGTTATGAGCGGCTCAACCGGCACGTTCCTCCTGAACGGCGGTACGATCAGGGCAAATGCCGCGCGGGAGAAATTCTGCGAACAGTTCAGCGGCAATCACGTCCATTTGCAAATTGGCGCAAACGGCGGCACGTTCGACACGAACGGCTTTAACGTCAACTTCAACGACTATGCGATCGAGACGGGCGTCGCCGGCGGGACAGACGGCGGACTCACCAAGACAGGCAAGGGCGTCCTCACGCTTGGCGCGCCCTGGGAGTTTACAGGCGAGCTGACGGTCGAGGAGGGCGCGGTTGTCGACTCGACCGGCAAAATCTATGGCGATGCGATTCCTGAAGTCGTCCACGAGCGCTGTCTTGTCACGGTGGGCGGCGTTCAGCGTTCCTATGCGCTCTACGTTCCTCTGGAGGTCAAGGCGAAACCTGCGCTTGTCATTTCCCTCCACGGAATGTACGGGACGATCTACAGCTTCTACAAGAACGTCAATGGCGTCAAGACACAGGTCGACCAGGAGAATTCCGAGGACGAGGGCGTTTACTACGAACCTAACGACCGCTCTCCGTTCAGTCTCAGGACGGCAGACGAGGAAGGCTGCATCGTAGTATATCCGCAGGGCGTCAAGCGGCCCCTGTACGGCGGACAGAACTACGGCTGGCTCTCAGACGGGGAGAATACCGAGGACATCGACTTCTTCAAGGCGATCATCGAGGAAGTCGCCACGCGCTATCCGATCGACCGCAAGCGCATCTACTGCTGCGGATTCTCCAACGGCGGCATGATGGCCTACGCCGCGACGACGCTCGCGTCCGACACCTTCGCCGCGTTCGCGTCCGTGTCCGGCTACCAGTTGAACGAATTCCATCTCCGCGCGACGGGTGCGCGTCCAGTGCCGTTCCTGCACATCCACGGCAAGGCCGACATCACCGTTCCCTATGCGCTGTTGCCGACGATCCGCGACATGATGGTGGCGCGCAACGGATGCTCTTCCGTTCCGACAGTGACGACGGTCGATGGCCGCTATACGAAGAGCGTCTACGCCGCAGGCGAAGGCGGTTTCCCGTACGTCACGTACGAGTGCGACGACATGGGGCACAATGCAGGGACAGACCGCACGGAGGAAGGTGATTCCAGCAAGACGATGTGGAATTTCATGAGCCAGTATACGCTCGACGATGCCTGCGACAAGACGCTCAAGATGCGCATGGATTCGACGGCCGCAGAGCGCGGCTGGACGGAGACGGCGGCGGACGAGGGAGCGATCCTCTCATACGGCACGAACAAACAATCGGGCGATTCGAACATCTACCATTCCATCCAACTCGAAAAGGGAACGTACACGCTCTCGCTGAAAAGCAACGGCATTGTCAACGACAAGTACTTCGTGAAGCTCGTCGACGCCGACGACGAGACGAAGGTACTGCTGAGCCGTTCCGCAAAGATCGGCCTCGACGCCGACTTCGTAGTCGCCGTGGACGCCTACCGTCAGTGCAAGCTAGTGATCACCAAAGAAAATGCCGCAGACGCTATTACCGAAATCGCCATCCATTCCGGCGCCCCGACTGCGCTTGCTGGCGCCATTGACTACACGGCGCTCGAATTCGTCGAGCTTCCGCAGATTCGCGAGGGTAACGACACTCCGGTTGAAAACACGGAAATCGGCGACGGCTGGACTGGTTATACGGCAAGCGGAAACTTGCAGGTCGCGTTCAAAATGCTAAACGTCGATGTCTCGGACTGTGAGTATGTATGCATCAAGTTCGCCGAGCCCGTGCCGGATTCCGGTTGGTGGGTGTCATTTTGGTCGAACAACGGATGGGAGGCCTTGGAAAAGGGAGTCTCGGAGTATGTTTACACGCCCACGGATAGCGATCGATCGTCAGGTTTGCCACAGTGCTCGTTGCTCACGACGGCCTGGGGAACGTCGCCCACGCAACAAATCAAGGTGACGGGCGTGTACAAGGCGCACGTCAAGACAGTCACCCAGCCGGTCGACATGGTTGAGATTCCGCAGACTGGTACGGTCGAGGGAATGACGAGGGAAGAAGGCGATGGCTACACAGGCTATACGGCGAGTGGAAGCATTCAGGTCGCATACAAGATGCTGAACGTGGATGTGACGGGGTACGAGTCCGTCCTGGTCAAGTTCGCCGAGCCCGTGCCGGACTCCGGCTGGTGGCTCTCGTTTACTGGCGGCACCATCGACCTTCCGCGAGGGGCAACCGAGTACTGCTTCGCTTTCACCGACTCGATTCGCGCGAACGGCATTCTGCCAGAATGCACGTTGCTCACGGGATGGGGTACGCCCGCGCATCAGATCAAGGTGGCGGGCGTGTACAAGGTGCCGGCGCAGAATGAAGTGGCCGAGATTCCAACGACCTTTGTCGACAAGGGTCACCTAATTCGTGTTGCCGACGGCGCAACCTACAACGCAACGGATTCCGTTCAGACGGTTTGGGAGCGTCAGGACATGCACGTCTCTGGGGGCGACTACCTGGTGATCAAGTTCGCCGAACCCGTCGGGGCCGGCTGGGGTCTGGTGCTTGAAGGTGTCGACGGATACGTCCGCATCCCGGAAGGCGCGAGCGGCTATCGTCTTGACTTCGACGAGTCCGTCTTAGAATCCGGAGTCTTCCCGAAGCTTGGCCTCGTGGCCCTGGGGCCGAACATGCCGCAGACGATAAGTCTGGACGGCATCTACAGGCATTCCCTGACCAGGGGCTTTAAAATCCACCTTCGCTGACAACCAGCAAGCGCGAGAAGCGGCTTCGCCGATTAAGGTCAGCGCTCGACCATGCAGGTGCCTGGATGCGCGGCGATACCGTGCATGAGCGCGATCGCGATGCCGTAGTTGACGATCGGTACTCCCGCAGCCTCCGCAGCCGCGATGCGCGCCAGCACTGCGCGGCGCGTGAGCATGCAGCCGCCGCAGTGAATGACAAGCGCGGGCAGCGCGCCTTCGCGGCGCGCGGACATAAGCGGGAAGTCGTTGCCCGACGAAAACTCGTACTTGAGCTTCTTCCCCGTGAATTTCTCTAGCCAGAGAGGAAGCTTCACCGTGCCGATGTCGTTGCACTGCCTGTGGTGCGTGCAGCCTTCGGCAATCAGGACCGTATCTCCGTCCTTCAGCGACTTCATCGCCTTCGCGCCCTCGCAGTATTTCGCAAGGTCGCCTTTCTGCCGGGCGAAGAGTATCGAGAAGGATGTCAGCGGGATGTCGTGCGGCACGGTCGCGTCAACGGCCTCGAACGCCTGCGAGTCAGTCACCACGAACTTCGGCTTACCGATCACGCGGAGCGTGGACGCAAGTTCGGAAGGCTGGCACACGACCGCGGTGCATCCGCGGTCGAGAAGCTCGCGCACGACCTGCTGCTGTGGAAGGATGAGACGCCCCTTAGGCGCGGAACCGTCAATCGGGCACACGCACACGACGAAGTCCCCCGGGCTTACGAGGTCAGCGACAAGCGGCGGCGGCTCGTTGGGCGCCATCACCGCCAGCTTCGCCTTGAGTTCCTCCACGGAGTCGCCGCGGCGGTACACGAGAACGGGGATGCCGCGCTTCGTGCATTCGGCGCGGAAGCGGACTTCGCATTCGCCAGGCTCGCCCGCGGGCGTTCCAGCAGGATTCTCGTCGACCCATACCGCGATGTCCGTTGCCGCCAGCACGGCAAGCGACTTCTCCACGCGCATCGCGCCAAGTTCGCCTTCGTCGTCAAGCCCGGCCGTGTCCGTTACGAGGCACGGGCCGAGCGGAAGAATCTCCATCGCCTTCGACACGGGGTCGGTGGTGGTTCCGGCAACGTCGCTCACTATCGCGAGACGCTGGCCCGTTACGGCGTTTACAAGCGTAGACTTGCCGGCGTTGCGGCGTCCGAAGAACGATATCCTCACGCGATTCCCCGACGGAGTCGCATTCAAGTCAGTCTGTGTATCCTGTTTCATCGGTTCAATTCACTTGATGGCGGATGCGGAAAGTATACCACATCCTTCTCCTGCCGTCTAACTCCTCCGCGGATTACAAACGGGTTTACGATGCGCGTTTGTTTTGGTAGAATGTGGGCGTTGTTTGTTGGACATGTTGTAATTCGTATACTGAATTGGAGTGCGAAATGAAAATTAGACTTGCGGCCTTGGTCTTTCTGTCAGCATTTCTCGCCGGTCCATCACTGGCATCTTCAACTACCATCGACTTGCGTACGCAGGCAATGCCGTCGAGGCGCTTTGCCGTCCAGTCGGCACAGTCGGGATCCTGTCTTAGGTCGGCGACATTTGCCGCAGGTGCGACTAGGACTGGTCCGCTTTCGGTCGGCGACGAACTGACCTTCCTTCTTTTCGACGACGTCGAGATTGCGGTCAAGGTCGTGGAACGGACGGAGTCTCCGCTCGGCGGAGAGACGTTCCTCGGAGAGGTGTCTGGATATGACGGCGTGAAAAACGCAGTGGTGCTGCAGACGGAAGAAGGCCTGACCGTCGACATCCAGGACTTCGCAAACAGCCGCGTATACACGGTGGTGTCGACTGCGGACGGAGTGACTGTCAGGGAGACCGACCCTTCGTTGGACGTCGTGACGCCGACCGAGCCTGTCGACCCGGGGCTTCCCGTCGACGGCGAGACGCCGTCTCGATCCAGGACGTTCGGTCTCATGTCCGACCAGGCGAGCACGCTCGTTGACGTGCTTGTCGCGTACGACACCCCCGCTGCCACGTGGGCCCGTCAGAACGGCGGCGGCATCACGAACTTCGCCACGATGGCGGTCCAGAAGATGAACACGGTGCTCGAGAACTGCGGGCTGTCGTCGGCTTTCCGATACAGGCTCGTCGGGATAGTGACTGTCACGGCCGAAGGCGGCACGGACCTCAACGGGGTACTTGCCGACACGCGAAACGGAACGGGGGCCTGGGCGCCGATAAAGGCGAAGCGCGACGAAGTTGGCGCGGACATCGTGTCGACTTTCATCGACACCGGCTCGGCTAGCGGCACAACCGGTCTTGGATACTCGCTGAATAGCACGGCGTTCTCGTCCTTTTCGGAGTTGGCCTACAACGTCTGCGCAGTCCGAGCCGTGGCCAACGGCCACACCATGACGCACGAGGTGGGGCACAACATCGGAGCGGGACACGCAAGCGCCGTCGACCCGAATCAGATATCCCCGGGGCCGCAGCTCTACGACTACTCCGCAGGGCACTACTTCACCGGCTCTGACGACAAGAAGTACCATACGATCATGGCGTACTACTACGACGGCTTCGGCAACACGTACACGCCCGTGCCGTACTTCTCCTCGCCGAACATCACCTACATGGGGACGGCTGTCGGCGACGCTACGCACGACAACGTGCGCACGATCCAGAATACATACCTGGCAGTATCGAAATGGCGCGACCAGGTGGTGCCGATGTCGTACGACGTCTACTTCTCGCCGGAAAACGGCGCCACGTTCACCGATTCTATCACCGTTGCGCTTACTCCTGGAAAAGCTGGTCTCCCGATCCGCTACACCCTCGACGGATCGACGCCCACCGTTTCCTCGACGCTGTACACCGCGCCTATCACGCTTACCCAGACAACGACCATCCGCGCAGTCACCGTGACCGACGGCGTTGCCGGCCCGGTGTTCGAGGCTAGGTACTCCATAAGCGACCTCGGCAACGGCGTTGACACCCCGCAGCTTGTCTGGGTGACGTCGCCCAACTATCCATGGACGTTCCAAACCGACACGACATACGATGGCGTGGATGCCGTAAGAAGCGCGATGTTCAGTTCGGGCAACGAAAGCGGCCCGACGTGGCTTAAGACGACAGTCGTTGGCCCGAAGACTATGAGCTTCCGGTACATGAAAAAATTCTTTTCAAGCTCATTCACGGTTACATGCGATTCCTCTACGCTTTATTCCGACACCACTTCCGGTACATCCTCTGACTGGTCGCTTGTTGAAATTGCAATACCTTCTGGCAGTCACGAAGTCAAGTTTTCGTTCCGTCAGGGTGGTTACTATACGTCTGGGGGCAACTACATTTTCAACGGCATTTGGCTCGACACCGTAGGGTTCGACGCCCTCTCGCGTCCTCCGACGATTTCGCCTGCGACTACCGACAGCGAGTCGACGGCGACTACGTTCCAGGGCAGCCTTGCCGTCACGCTCGCGCCTCCCAGCGGCAAGAGCGGATTCCTCTACTATACGATTGACGGTTCCGACCCAGCAGGCGAAACTGCGCTTGTGTACGACGGCCCAATTACGCTGACCAAGTCGACGCGAGTGCGCGCGGTTTTTGTCGAAGGCGGCAAGGAACCTAGCGTTGAAATCGGCGGCCTGTACCTCGAACGCCATCCGATAACGGCAGGCGAATGGACAACGGACGTCGAAGGTGCTAAGAGTGCCGCCGCGCGTGATGGGCGTCTAATTGCCGTTTTATACGCCAACCTAGCCACTTGCTCATGGTGCAAAGAATTCGATCCGATTGCCGAAAGCCCAGAGTTCCTCTCATGGGCCAAGGCGAATGGAATCTATCTCGTCACCGCCGACGCATCCCGGTATGTCGACACACAGGCCGCGTACTCTTGGTTCATGCAGCTTAGGTCCAGCTACGGGGATTCCGGAAGCATTTACTACCCGACAATCTACTTTGCCCGCCCGAGCGCACCGACGACTGCGGCAGGAAAGGGCCTTGCCCGAAACGACAACTCGTCCGTCATCGGTACGGAGCTGTATCTCGACACGGTAGAATCGCTCATAGCCGGCTTTGCCTCCGTGCTCGGCTCAACCGTGCCACAGGCGCCTGTTTGCTCGCATACGGATTCGCTCGTTGACTCGTTCCCCATTACTGTGGCGCTGACGAACCCGAACGGAAGCGGTACTATGTACTACACGCTTGACGGTTCAGTTCCGTCTCCTTCGAATGGATCCGTCTATTCCGGCGCTATTACGCTGTCCGATTCCTCGAAAACACTCACTGCCATCATCTGGCCGTCGAGCGGACTTTCCAGCGGGGCATACGTCAGCTATTTCAAGACAGTTGGGGACGTCCTCGGCACGTCTGGCATTGCATGGTCGCGTTCGGGTGATGTAAAGTGGCGCGAGGTCAAGAATCAGAATGCTCTCCGAGCTGGAGGGCTTATGAGCAGCACCTATACGGCGACACTTCAAGGCGTTGTGACAGGCAAAGGCAAGCTCGTGTTCAGGTATGAGTTCAATTCATATTCGTGGCAGAACTCGTTTGAGTTCTCGATGAACGGAACACGTCAGTTCCGCTATGCATACGATGGCACGGTGTCTCGTTCGGGCATTGTAACGAAAGAGGTGACTTCAGACGGTACGACGACCTTTGTGTGGACTTTAACCATCGGCGCGTCAAACTCCGACTATGACGACCGTTACTCGAATCCTTCTGGCGTGTGGCTCTCCGACGTGCAATGGATTCCCGAGGCGCAAGCCGTGGAGGTGGGTGGCGTGTCGGTTCCGTACACATGGCTGGACGGCTACTATCCCGGCCAGGGCGGCTCTGCTGCGGCGTACGAGGCGCTAGCCCTCTCCGACACGGACGGCGATGGTTTCCCGGCCTGGCAGGAGTACTTGCTGGACACGAACCCGAAGAATGCCGGCAGCAGGCTCTACGCAACGGTGCGCATGGTGGACGGGGTGCCAGTCTTCGGATGGAGCCACACCAACGCCAATATCAGCGCACATGGTTTCCGTTACGTTCCCAAGGGGCGTATGTCGCTTGACAATTCCGCGGGATGGCAACCGTACAGCCTTGGACACCGATTCTTCAAGATAGTTGTCGAGCCTGAAAACTGAGCTGCGCACTATGGCCTGAGCGCACCTATGGGACAGACTACAATCTGTCAACCGTTAGGTAATTTGGCGGGATTTGTTCGCCTGTCCCCTATCACGCCATACAAGTCGGCGGCATACAGACAGTTCGTGTTTCAGTACGTCTCGCCGGTGGCCGTTGCGCCGTGCGGCCTCGCGTCGCATTGAAAGCTGGCTGCAGAGTTCGCCATGACGGGCCTTTTGCAGGCGAAGCCTGTCGTCAAGCTCCATTACCATGTCGATGAGCTTGCGTTCTTCTTCGACGAGTCTTTCGTTTTGATCCGACAGCGATTTGATGCCTGCGGCAATTGTCTGGAGTTGGCGCTCCCTCCTGGCACACTCCGCATTTGCCCTGGCAGCGGCGCTTCGCAGCCATAGCCCCGGGTTTCCATGCCGCGTCTCCATACAAGGGAAAAGGACATCAATGGTCCAGCGAAAGACCCTCCATGTCGCCTTTTCGACAAAGTTAAGATCCTTCGACTTCAGGCATACCTGCACCTTGTCGTCAATCAATACGCATGTTTCGGTTTCTGACTTCATTTTGGTCGCTCCTTTCCTTTTGCTTTCATTGCAACCACAAGGTAAGACGCATGAAATCCCGTGTGTGACGTCCTTTTTGCAAAAAACTCCTTGGCAAGTTTTTCCGCAATTGTGATATAATTGGCGCACAAACCATTTGGAGGCTTATATGAGTGATGAAAAACACGAAGGGAAAACGCACAGAACGGGTGACACGATTTGGCCGGACACCCCCAAAACCGTGCTTGTCGACATGCGCAACGGTAGAATGAAGGACGACCTTGCGTGGGGCCTCGTCGATTCAAAATACCGTCCAGTCATAAAGGGATTTGTTTCAAAGACTCTGAACAAGGGTCTGTCTGGGTCGCTCGACGACATCGTCCAGGAGATCATGTGCCGGCTGTATGCAGCCGTAAAGGGCATCAACAAGGACGGCCAGCCAATCGAGGGATTCGTGAAAAAGGAAGGGAGTCTCTTCCGCAACTATTGCGCGACCGTGGCGCGGCGCCAGGTGATAGACCTGTGGCGACGTGAGAGGGCGCGCGGCTTTGGCAGAAGCGTGTCATTCGATGAAACGTTTGGCGACGGCGCGGACAATTTCTCGCCCGATGAAATGGAAAATGCATCGCCAGCCGAAAGAGCCATAATGGAAAGCAACAGCAATTCTGAACTGTGCGCACAGGATTATCAGGAAACGGAGCGCGGGAACGACATGGGTGACGGCGGGCTCCGATCAAGGGATGCGTTGGATGGCGACCGCAGGTGGTATGAGGCAATGGTGGAATATGCCGTCAATTCCATCCTTGACAGCGCGGCGATGGACCAGGACCGCCGCGAGGCGCTTGTGTCCCTTGTTCGCAGAAAGGAAGAACTGAAAAGCGTAGCCGATCGCCTTGGGGTAAAGGCAAACACGGTGTCGCAATGGAAATCGCGCTTCAAGGAACAGGTCGAGGCTTTCCTTGAACGATATCGCGAAGACGACCAGGGGTTTTTCCAGCTCGTCAAGGAGACGGCTCCGGAAATGCTTGGAAGACTCCTTGGGTAAGGTAGCGCGAAAGGTGTCCTAGTCCATGAACACCCGCCCGGAACAGCATAGCGTGTGCGGCCATGTCGCCGAAGAGTGCCATTGCTCAGGCGAAGCGCCGCCCTTGAACGACTTGCCAAGGGGGCACCGCATCGGCGACTATGTCGTCGAGAAGAAGCTCGGCTCGGGCGGTATGGCTACCGTCTACGCGGTGCGCAACGGAAAGTTCGCCCTGGAAAGCAAACTGTTCGCCCTGAAGATATTCACTTGCAGCGACGGAAACTGCAACGAGCTTCGGCGCAAGTTCGTCAACGAAGCGGAAATACTTCATGCGGAAACGCTTGGACACAGGCACCTGGTCAAGGTCCACGACTTGCGGAGAAGCGAAAGTCACCCCTATTATGTGATGGACCTGGTCCAGGACAGAGACGGCAACGTGTCCAGTCTCGACAAGATTCGCTGCGACCAGAAAAGGCTGAGGAAGTGGTTTGGCCAGGTATGCGAAGTCCTCGCCTTCATCCATTCCAAGAATCTGATCCACCGGGACATCAAGCCCAGCAACGTCCTCATTGACGAAAACGACGACATACGGCTCACGGACTTTGGCGTTGCCAAGATACTCGACGAGGAACTGCGCAGCAAGCTCCTCAACGGCAGGACGATGGTAACGGGCATGTCGCAAGACACGCCCCCGGTCTTTGGCACGCGCGACTATCTGCCGCCGGAGGTGCTGGACGACACAGAGGCTACGCCCGCCTGGGACATCTGGGCCACGGGGAAGATGTTTTTCGAGAAGCTGACAGGCGGCACATGCGACTACTCCAGCACCGAGCGCTTCATCGTGGACAGCCTGCGCGTCGTGGACGAAAGCGGATTCTGGGTGGCGCAGCTGCCGAAGTTCCTCACACGCGATCCGTCGGCCCGCACGCCGGATCTTCTTGAATGCGCAAGATGTGCATTAGACGTAGCGCCATCCCCCTGCCCAAGGCAAGACAAGTTGGCGAAACGCCTTGCCGTTGGCAGCCTTGTAACCATTGTCGTGGTTTTGCTCGCCCTTTTCCTGCACAACCGCAAGCAACCAACGGAAAGCGACTCCCGCTCAAACGAGTTTCCTCACACCGGCGAACTTGACGCGCAAGCTGTACATGGTATCGAAGAAGCACAACAGGGAAAAGATGTTGCGGCAGAAACCGGCCACGGGCAAAGCAGCGACCGCTTGCGGATCGGGGACCTATCCACAGACAATCTGTTTGCTGCAATCCCAGACCTACGCGAGATGCTTGCCCTTTACCAAACATCCCAGTGCGCATTCGTGGAGGCAGACGTAAGCCCAACCGACGAATGGTTTACCAAGGTTGGCCTCTATGTCAAAACTGGCATATGCATGAACTATGACAAATTCAAGAATGAA
>Ga0310786_10011648_pt1 | contig 10955 bp, 7 predicted proteins | sample AusTroGonzalo_MG_FD_203881 | JGI IMG/M metagenome (GOLD analysis project Ga0310786, IMG submission 203881) | Bovine rumen microbial communities from tropical cattle in Woodstock, Queensland, Australia - Gonzalo_03 (v2) (version 2) | ecosystem: Host-associated > Mammals > Digestive system >...
AGCTTATCCATAATAATCAGCGCGGGAAGATAAACAAGTCCCTGACGTCCAGTTGCGAGAAGGAGGGATTTTCCGCCCATTCCCATTCCCTGAAAGGCAAAGTTGATAATAAACATAACGCCTATCAGCGGACCTGCGCTCATAAGGGCTGTGAGCATTTTAACGCCGTAGTCAACAACCGTTGCGTTGTCGATAAAGGCGCTGATAACCTGCTGTCTGAAAAAGATATAAAAGGCGGTCATAACCGTTCCTATAACAATGTTGCAGAGCATTGAAAAGCGTATGCTGCTCTTCATTCTGGTGTAATTCTTTGCGCCGTAGCAGTAGCCGACAAGGGGCTGAATACCCTGCGCAAGACCTATCTGGAGCATTACAACAAGCATATTTGCCTTCATTGCAACGCCCATTGCAGCAACGGCGTTATCGCCGTATGAAGAAAGAAAATAGTTTATAACAATATTTGAAATGCTCATCAGCAGATTGTTGAGGGATGCGGGCAAGCCGACGTTGATAACGCCCTTTGCAATGCCGCCCTTTGCCGAAAAGCGTTTAGGGGTTATAGAAAGGATTGATTTTCCTTTGAGAAAATATATAAGGAAGAAAAGAACCGAAACAATATTTCCGAGAACCGTTGCAATTGCAGCACCCGCAACGCCCATACCGAGCCCGAACGGAAGCCTGAAGGAAAAGAGCCTGTCTCCGCTGCCGAGAATAAAAATCGGATCGAGAACAATATTTGTCAGCTGACCGAGAACCATTCCGAGCATACTCTCTTTAGCCGCGCCCTCACCTCTGATAAGGTTGCAAACGGTAATTGAAGCAACGATGAAGGGTGAGCCGAGCGCAACCCAGAAGAGATAGTCGCCCGCAAAGCCCACGCTTGCATCGGAAGCGCCGATTAAATAGAGCAGGGGAGTTCTGAAAAACAGAAAAACAATGCCCAAAACCGCCCCGCAGCCGATTCCTGCGTATATGCAAAAGGAGGATATTGTTTTTATTTTATCGTTTTTGCCTTCGCCGAGACTGCGGCTGATAAAAGCACAGCCGCCTACGCCGAACAGATTTCCTATTGCAAGAAAAAGGAAAAACAGCGGCATTGAAAGGGATACCGCAGAAACCTGGTTAGCGTCGCCCGTCTGACCTACGAAAAAGGTATCGGCAAGGTTATATATTATGTTTATCAGCATTCCGAGCATACTCGGCAGTGCAAGCGTTGCAACCGCTTTGGGTATGCTGTACTCGCTGAAAACCTTTGTGTTGTCCTTATTTTTTGCCATATCAGAAAAGCAAATCGCAGAGATTTGCAAAATCCTCCATAGTTAGTTTTTCAGCTCTAATATTACTGTCAAGCGAGAGCCTGTCAAGAGCGTTAATAATATCGTTTTTCGCTATCGGGAGCGTTGCCGAAACAGAATTAACAAGCGTTTTTCTTCGCTGTGCAAACGATGCACGGATAAGCTCAAAAAGCTTTTTTTCATTTGAAATGTTATATTTCTTTTCCTTGTTGAGCGTTATTCTTATAACCGCGCTGTCCACCTTCGGAGCGGGCATAAAGCTTTCCCTTGAAACCCCGAAAAGCACCTTGGAATCGCCGTAGTACTTAACGGCGGCGGTTACGGCGCCGCACTGCCTTGAGCCCATTTCGGCGCAGAGCCTTTCGGCAGCCTCCTTCTGAACCATAACAACGATTTCGCTTATCGGAAGCTTTTTCTCAAGCAGCTTCATAATCAGGGGCGAGGTTATATAATAGGGCAGATTTGCACAGACCTTTATATCCTCATAGCCTCCGAGCTTTTCGCTTATCAGTTTGTTTAAATCAAGCTTAAGCGCGTCGCCCTGAACAAGCTCAAAATTATCAAATTCGCCCAGTGTTTCATCAAGAACGGGGTAGAGTCTTTTATCAAGCTCAATTGCAATAACCCTTCCTGCAACACGGCAGAGCTCCTTTGTTAAAACGCCTATGCCGGGACCTATTTCAATAACGGCTGTGTTTTCATCAGCGCAAAGCTCGTCTGCCATTCTCGGGCAGACATCTGCGTCTATCAGAAAGTTCTGACCGAGTGCTTTTGAAAACGAAAAGCCGTATTTACTGAGCAGTTTTTCAACTGTTTTTCGGTCGCATAAATTGTAGTCCATAACATTCCTCATATCAAGCAGATATTTTATCACAGATTATGCGCTTTATCAATAAAAATTTTTTTAAATATCAAATCTAAAATATCTAAAAGTTAGAAATCAAAGCGTAAATATTGAAAAAATTAATATTAATGCTTATAATTAAGTCGTAGTTTTTAGCAAAGGAGATGAGAGCCCTTGATTAAAAAGCTTTCAAAATATCTGCACGGACTCTGGCATTTTTGCATTATCAGCGCAATGGGTATGATAATCGAAGCCATATGCGAGCTTGCTCTGCCGTCCATTGCAAATATGGTCTACAAAAATGTTGAAACCGCAGCCCAGAGCGGTGAGGACATAAAGCACTATGTTATTAAAATCGGTGCGGCTATGTTCGGTCTTGCTGTTGTCGGTCTTGCAGGAGGACTTATTACAATGAAGGTTTCCTCCGTTGCAAGTCAGCGCTTTTCATACAGACTGAGAAAGGCGCTTTATGAAAAGGTCAGCGCGTTTTCGTTTAAAAACATTGATACCTTTTCAACCTCATCCCTGACAACAAGAATGACAAACGATGTAACAATGCTCCAGAACACATTGATTATGGTTCTGCGTATACTTGTTCGCGCTCCTGCGCTTCTTGTTGTTTCGGCATTTTTTGCGTTTTCAATCAATGCAAAAATTTCGCTTATTCTGGTAGTTATGCTTCCGATAATCGGCGTAATCGTTGCAGTTGTTCTTAAGTTCGGATTTCCTATGTTCCGCAAAATGCAGACGAAAATTGACAATGTTAACCGCGTTGTTCAGGAAAATCTTATCGGGATAAGAGTTGTTAAGGCTTTTGTCCGTGAGGACAGAGAAAAGGATAAGTTCCATAAGGCTTCCGACGAGCTTGCAAAGCAGGGCTCAAAGGCAGCGGGACTTGTTGTAACAATTATGCCCATTATGATGCTGCTGATGAATGTTGTTATAGTTTTCATCTACTACAGCGGTGCAAAGAGCGCGGCGGCAGGCGGCATGGATGTCGGTCAGATTTCTGTTCTTGCAGCATATATTATTCAGGTGCTTATGAACATAATGATGCTCTCAATGTTTATGCTCCAGCTCACAAGAGCGAAGGCGTGCGGCGAGCGTATCTGCGAGGTTCTTGATACGGATATCGATATCGTCAATCCCGAAGAGCCCTTTGTCCCGACCGAGCCGAAGGGCAGCGTTGAGTTTAAGAATGTTAGTTTCGGATACTACGAAGGCGATAACGTTCTTGAAAACATTTCTTTCAAAGCAGACGCGGGCAATGTTATCGGAATTATCGGCTCAACGGGCTGCGGAAAATCCAGCCTTGTCAACCTTATTCCGAGGCTCTACGATGTTTCCTCGGGCGAGGTTCTTGTTGACGGTGTTGACGTAAGAAAATACGATATTGCAGCGCTGCGCGAATTAATCGGCGTTGTTCTGCAGAAGAACGTTCTTTTCTCGGGAACGATAAAGGATAATATCAAATGGGGCAAGCCCGATGCAACGGATGACGAGATTATTTCCGTGTGCAAAGCGGCTCAGGCTCACGACTTTATTATGCAGCAGCCCGACGGCTACGATACCGATTTATCCCAGGGAGGACTTAACCTTTCGGGCGGTCAGAAGCAGAGGCTCTGCATTGCAAGGGCAATGATAAAAAGCCCGAAAATACTTATTCTTGACGACTCGACCTCGGCGGTTGATACCGCAACCGAGGCAAAAATCAGGGACAGCTTTTATAACGAGTTCAGGGATACAACCGTTATAATAATTGCCCAGAGAATATCCTCGGTTAAGGACGCGGACAAGATTATTGTTCTTGAGGACGGTAAGATAAACGCTGTCGGAACCCACGCCGAGCTTATTGAAAACTGTGAGATTTATCAGGAAATCTATCATACTCAGCAGAAGGGGGTGCTTGAATAATGCCGCCAATGGGAGGAAGAAATCCGGGGCTTGCAAAGCCCAAAAACACCAAGCAGTCCGTAACCAGAATTCTGGGCTATATTTCAAGAAGCAAACTGCTGCTTCTGGTCGTTTTCCTTATGCTTATTTTAAGCACACTCTGCCAGACAGGTGCGTCGTACTGGCTTAAGCCCATACTTAACGATGTTGCTTCGTCAATAAAAGCAGGAAACTTTGCAACAGAAGGCGTAAAACAGCTTTTAATCAACCTTGCAATTGTTTCAGCCTTCTATATCGGTGCAGCGCTTTTCACCTTTATTCAGTCCAAAATAATGGTCAGTGTTGCATACAAAATCACAAATACAATCAGAAAAGAGCTTTTTGACCATCTTCAGACTCTGCCGCTGCGCTTCTTTGATTCGCAGACTCACGGCGAGGTTATGAGCCGTTTTACAAACGATGTTGACAACATACAGATGATGCTTGAGCAAACCGTTGTTCAGCTTGTTTCCTCGGTTTTCTCGTTCATCAGCATAATTGTTATGATGATTGTTTTAAAGTGGCAGATGTTTGTTGTTGCGCTTGTTTTCTTAATCATTATGATTGTGAATTCGGTTAATATCGCAAAGCGCACAAGAAAGTATTTCAAAGCCCAGCAGGAAGCACTCGGCGCAATGAACGGCAATATTGAAGAAACAATCGAGGGTATGAAGGTTGTTAAGGTTTTCAATCATGAGCAGAGCGCAAAAGAGGATTTTGACGTGCTCAACGACAAGTACCGCACGGTTGCCGAAAAAGCAAATTTCTATTCGGGCGTTATGGGGCCGTTTTCAACAGGTATCAACAATGCGTCCTATGCAACAATTACCTTAACCGGCGGAATCCTTGTTCTGAGCGGTTCGCTTGATATCGGAACGTTTTTCACTTTCCTGAGCTACTCAAAGCAGTTCACTCAGCCGATTAACCAGATAATGAACCAGATGAACAATATCTTTTCGGCTCTTGCAGGCGCGGAACGCGTTTTTGAGATAATGGATACTGCACCCGAGGTTGACGAGGGAACGGTTACTCTTGAAGAGGTTAAAACCGACGAGGGCAAAAAATGGTTCTGGATTGACGGCGAGCAGAGAATTCCCGTTGAGGGTAAGGTTGTTTTTGACGAGGTAACCTTCTCATATGTTGAGGGCAAGGTCGTTCTTCACGATATCAACCTCTATGCAAAGCCTTCGCAGAAGATTGCATTTGTCGGCTCAACAGGCGCGGGCAAAACAACAATAACCAACCTGATTAACCGCTTTTACGATATCCAGGAGGGCGCAATTACCTACGACGGAATTGATATTAAGCGCATAAAGAAGGCTGATTTGAGAAAATCGCTTGCAATGGTACTCCAGGATACGCATCTGTTTACGGGAACCATTATGGATAATATCCGCTACGGAAGACTTGACGCAACGGATGAGGAATGTATTGAAGCATCAAAGCTTGCATCCGCTCATTCCTTTGTACGCCACCTTGAAAAGGGCTATGATACAGAGATTACGGGCGACGGCGCAAATCTTTCGCAGGGGCAGCGCCAGCTTCTTGCAATCGCGCGCGCTGCGGTTGCGGATCCTCCGGTTATGATACTTGACGAGGCAACCTCCTCCGTCGACACAAGAACCGAAGCGCATATTGAGCACGGTATGGACAGACTTATGATAGGCAGAACCGTTTTTGTTATTGCCCACAGACTTTCAACGGTTCGCAATTCAAATGCCATTATGGTGCTTGAAAACGGCGAGATTATTGAGCGCGGCGACCACGCTTCGCTTCTTGCTCAGGGCGGAAGATACTATGAGCTCTGCACGGGCAAGGCGCAGCTCTCATAAAAATTTTAGAATTAATTTATAAACTTTCAAATCAACATATTGTGGTTTATTTTGATAAAATACGGGTAAAATACAATCTGTGAACATATAGATAAGCATTATATAAGCAATATATTTTTTATATAAAAAAGTCTTTACAAACCACAAGCCGCGTGATATAATCTATTTGATAAACTATAGAAAAATCAATTTATGAGGTGTTCATATGAAAAAGCTTATTTCAGTTTTACTTTCAATGGTTATGCTCGTATCTGTCAGCGCTCTTTCAGTAAGCGCTTTTGCAGCAACTGTAAGCAGCCAGCAGACAACTGCAGCAGAAAACAAAGTTACAGTTGAGGTTAACGGCAGCACAACAAAGGACGTTAGCTATAAAGAGGATCCCAACGATCCCGCAACCATCACCTTCACATACAACGGCAGTGGTACCCTTACCGATTGGAAATTTGAAGGTTTAACAGAAGGCGTTGACTACATTATCGTTTCTGAAGACGGTAATTCAATCACAATTCAGCTTCTCGGTGATGTTGACGTTGTTGCAAACGCAGTCGTTAAAAAAGGCGGCAGCGGCAAATCTCCCAACACAGGCGCAGCAACCGCAACAGGTCTTGTTGCAGCAGGCGCAGGCGCAGCTATTCTTCTTGCTTTAAGAAAAAAGGAAGACGCTGAGTAATTTTTCGATAACCAAAAATACCTGTAACTCTTGTTACAGGTGTTTTTTATGTTAATACTATAACAGTATCTCTGAACAACTATAATAAAGCTCCGATATAAACTGAGCTTTTCGGAGGCGCTTTATGAGCGAAGAAAAGAAAACAAGAAACAGGCAGAGAGTTGCGCTGATTATTCTATCAATTCTGTTAATAATTGTAGGCAGCGGATTTTTTGCATATTATCTTTATAATGAATACAGCGCGCAGAAGGGACAGGAGGAAATATCCTCGGTTGCATCTTCAACAACGGCGGCAAAAATAGATACAATAGCGGATAATCCGATTGATTTCAAAACCCTTCAGAAGAAGAACAGCGATATCTATGCATGGATAAACGTTCCGAATACCAAGGTTGATTATCCTGTAGTTCAGAGCCCGAAGAGCGATGAATTTTATCTTAAGCACGGTGCTCTTGATAAATCGTGGGTTGCAAGCGGCGCGATATATACCGAACTGGTCAATTCAACAACCTTTGCAGACAGGGTAACGGTAATATACGGCCATAACGGCTATTCCGATACGATGTTTACAACTCTGCATAAGTTTGAAAAGAAGGAGTTTTTTGACAGTAACGAGTATTTTGTAATATACACGCCGACGTCAAAGCTGACCTATAAAATCGTTTCCGCTTTCAAGTATGACGACCGCCATATTATGAAGAGCTTTGATTTTCAGAATGATACTGTTTTTGAAAATTTCCTTGATATGATTCAGAATCCGACATCGGGCAACAAGAATGTCAGAGAAATCGGAAGAAAACTGACAACGGATGATAAAGTTGTTGTGCTTTCAACCTGCATAACAAATCAAAAGAGCAACAGATATTTAGTTTGTGGAGTATTAGAGAAGAATGAAAAAACCTATTGATCCTAATCTCAGCAATTCAGGCAGAGAAGATATCCTTAATAATTTAGGCGTTCAGGAGGGCGAGGAAAGCCCCTTCAGCATTGTTGATAAAAACGGTGCCGACGGTAATTCCCCAAAAACCGACTCCGCGCTCTCTGTAAGCGATATCATTGATGAAATTGACGAATCCCGAAAGAGCAAGCCCTCGGGCGAAAGAACTCAGTCGCACAGACCTTCAGGCTCGTCTTCGGGCAGCACCCATCATCATCACAGCTACCATCACCACCATCATCATTCATCAAGCAAAACAAAGAAGGAAAAGCTCCCCGTTGCAGCAAGAATTGCAATCGGAATACTCTTGTTCCTTCTCGGAATTGTTGTTGTTGCCGTTGCAGTAGTGCTCGGTATGAGATTTATGGGACACCGTGATATGATGAACACCTCGGGTGAGGCAACAGCGTACAGAGAAACAATTGAATACAAGGGGCATACCTATGAGTATAACGATGATATGCTTTCAATGGTATTTCTCGGAATTGACCAGAGGACGCTTGAAAACACAACAAAAACCGATTTTGTAGGCGCGTCGGATGCGGATATAGTTGTTGCCGTAAACACAAAAACGGGCGAAACAGATGTTATTGCTATCCCGCGTGATACAATGGTTGACGTTGATATCTGGAGCACAAGCGGAATATTCCTCAGAACGCAGAAAACCCAGCTCTGCCTTGCATACGCGTATGGCGACGGCAATGTGAAAAGCTGTGAAAATGCCGTAACCTCAATCAGCCGCGTGCTTTACGATGTTCCGATTCAAAAGTATTTTGCGCTTGATCTGGACGGTATTGCACCCCTTAACGATGCTATCGGCGGAGTAACGGTTAATGCGCTTTATTCGGTACCCGAATTCGGTATTGAAAAAGGAAAAACGGTTACACTTGTCGGCGATATGGCAGAGGCGTATGTCAGAACCCGTGATATGGACAAGGTTACCGCTTCACTCAACAGAACCGACCGTCAGGTTCAGTATATAAAGGCTTTTGCAAATCAGGCGGCACCCGCAGTTATAAGGGACTTTTCGACTGTTTCAAGGCTTTACAAAACCGCTTCAAAATATTCAAGAACAAATATAACTCTCAACAATGCAACATATATTACCTCGCTTCTTCTTTCAAAGGGCGTTACCGAATTTGAAACCCATACCTTAAAGGGTAAGATGAAGGCTGCAGAGGATGCGCTTCTTCCCGATGTTGTTCACGCAGAATTCTATCCCGATGAGGATAATCTTATGGAAATTGTTCTTGATGTTTTCTATACACAGATAGACTAAAAAATGCCGACGCAAGTCGGCAATTTTTTGCGTCAAATTGTGATTTGATGCTTTCTCATACCTTCCCCTTGAGGGGAAGGGGGACCGCTTGCGGTGGATGAGGTGTGTAGCCTCTAAAAACAGTTGCCGAAAGCAATCAAAGGCGATAGACACCTCATCCGTCGGCTCCAAGTATTCGCCGCCACCTTCCCCTCAAGGGGAAGGTATGAGGCTTAAACCCCCAACAAATCACAAGTTGTCGTTATTGACTATTTTAATATTTAAGAGTATAATACCCTCATAATACTTTGGAGGTATAACTAATGGAAAATACACAGAAAACGCTTGACGCGATTGTTGCGCTTTGCAAGGGCAGGGGATTTGTTTATCCCGGCAGTGAGATTTACGGCGGACTTGCAAACACCTGGGACTACGGTCCGCTCGGCGTCGAGCTTAAAACAAATATCAAAGCCGCATGGAGAAAGAAGTTCATTCAGGAAAACAAGCTCAATGTTGGGCTTGATTCCGCAATTCTTATGAACCCCCAGACCTGGATTGCATCGGGACATCTCGGCGGATTCTCCGATCCGCTTATGGATTGCTGCGACTGCAAAACCCGTCACAGAGCCGATGACCTTATCGAGAATTTCGACGGCACCAATGTTGCAGGCTGGAGCAACGAGGAAATGAGCAATTATATCAAGGAAAAGAATATTCCTTGCCCGAACTGCGGTTCTCATAATTTTACGGATATCCGCCAGTTCAACCTTATGTTCAAAACCTTCCAGGGCGTTACCGAGGATACAAAGGACGAGATTTATCTCCGTCCCGAAACCGCGCAGGGTATTTTTGTTAACTTTGCAAATATCCAGAGAACAACAAGAAAAAAGATTCCCTTCGGCGTTGCGCAGATAGGTAAATCCTTCAGAAACGAAATCACACCGGGTAAGTTCATCTTCCGCGTACGTGAGTTTGAGCAGATGGAGCTTGAATTCTTCTGCGAGCCCGGAACAGACCTTGAATGGTTCTCATACTGGAGGGGCTTCTGCCGCGACTGGCTGTATTCACTCGGTATCAGCGAAAAGAATTTAAGACTCCGCGACCACGATCCCGAGGAGCTTTCCTTCTATTCAAAGGCAACAACCGACTTTGAATATCTCTTCCCGTTCGGTTGGGGCGAGCTCTGGGGTATCGCAGACAGAACCGATTACGATTTAACCCAGCATATCAATGTTTCGGGCAAAAACCTTGAATATTTTGACCAGGCAACAAATTCAAGATATATCCCCTATGTAATCGAGCCCTCTCTTGGTGTTGAAAGACTCTTCCTTGCAGTTTTATGTGAGGCATATGACGAGGAAATGCTCGACGAAGAGAAAAACGACTCAAGAGTTGTTATGCATTTCCATCCTGCACTTGCTCCGTTCAAGGCAGCGGTTCTTCCGCTTTCAAAGAAGCTTGGCGAGCAGGCTGAGGCAGTTTTTGACGAGCTTTCAAAGAAATTCTCCGTTGACTATGACGACGCAGGCTCAATCGGCAAGCGCTATCGCCGTCAGGATGAAATCGGTACTCCGTACTGCATCACCTTTGACTTTGATTCGCTCGAGGATAACTGCGTAACAGTCCGCGACAGAGATACTATGGAGCAGGTTCGTCTTCCCATCAGTGAGCTTGAAGCATTCATTGAGAAGAAACTTGAATTCTGATTGGAGGCATAATTATGAATCTTGACAGAGCACTTATTAAATCTCAGGCAAAAGCCCTGATTAAAGGCAATGTTTTTAAACTCTTTGTTTTAATTTTTGTTGTAACCATACTTGCTTCGGGCAACAATATATATTCTTCGGTAAGAAACACATATAGCACTGTTTCAAACAGCTTCAGCGATTCACAATCCCAGAGCAGCGATAATCCGCTTGATAATTACGGAAGATACAGCGATGATATTGATGATTTTGAAGATTTTTCAAACGAGTTTTCAAAAGCCTTCGGCGGCAGAAACTTTTTCAGAAATCTTTTCAGTTTCGGAGGCTTCAACGGTGTCGGTATGTCAACATCGACCTTCGGATTTGCAACGCTTTTCCTTGCACCGCTGGGAATAACTCTTTTCGGCGTTTTCTATGAGCTGATTAAGGGTAAGAAGATGGACTGGAACGAGGAATTCAGCTATGTTTTCAGTAAGACCTT
>Ga0310786_10011650_pt1 | contig 10953 bp, 7 predicted proteins | sample AusTroGonzalo_MG_FD_203881 | JGI IMG/M metagenome (GOLD analysis project Ga0310786, IMG submission 203881) | Bovine rumen microbial communities from tropical cattle in Woodstock, Queensland, Australia - Gonzalo_03 (v2) (version 2) | ecosystem: Host-associated > Mammals > Digestive system >...
CAACCCATTTCTCGGACTTGTTGTCAAAGATCTTCGTTCGCTTGACAACGCTCCAACTCGTAGCGGAATAATATTTCGCCACGTTGTTGGAAATCATGCAATCAAGAACGTACTGCCGAGCCGAGCCACTGCAAAACGCCGCGCCATAATGCAGAGTCGTCGTCTGGTTTTCAATGGAGTAACACCCCGTAATCGTGAAACCCTGCATAAAACAATACGAATAACCCGGCGCTGCGTAAACCCCGCCCACGGCGTTCGCCCCAACTCCTCCAGTCTCAGGATCCGGCGCGCCGACGATGAACGTTTCGTCGGCACCGCCCGTCGCCAGAAAGCCAATCTGCTTCGTGATCACGAGCCGCCGCTTGCAGGGACCGGACGTTCCATCGAGAAGATGACCACTGTCTGTGTACGTCGTGGTCACGCCATTGCTGTAAACGCCAGGCGCGACAAACACGATTGGATAGCTGCCTGTCGCCGCGTCGTGCGCCGCCTGAAGGGACTTCTTCGGGCCTTTGCTGTTTGACTCGTCGCGATGCTCGTAGTCAGCAGTGCCGTCCCAGTCATCGTTGCCATGCTCGGCATCGGCGTAGTAGAAGTTCGACGTCGTGTAGCCCGTAAGCGTGACGGTCGTGTCATCGGTTGGATACGGGTCGAGCGCGACGCGCACCCAGTTGCCTTCGCCGTACTGCGGAACGCGCATGTTGTTGTTTCCACCGATCTGATCTGTTCCGAAAACAGCGAACGTGCGCTCGCCCTCCGCCATGTTCGCCGGCCGCATCATATAGATGCAGGGGATAGCCGTCGGCGTGAATGTCGCATTTTTAGCGTAAGTGTTGGTGACGCCGCCCTCGATCACCTCCATCGCCGAACCGAACTTGACGGTCAGCGTACCTCCGTAAGAAGTCGTCGCAAATCCAAAAAGAAGAAATGCAACAAAACTACCACACTCCTTCAAAATTTTGGCGCTTTCACACGGTTTCATCATTACCTCCCGGTTTAGTTGGCCCTATAATACCAAATTCTCGCCATTGTTTCAAGAGCACGGCGGGCCACGTCGGGCAAATTGCGGGCGCCGATCTTTGGCATGATGAAAACTTCCAACGACTAAATGGATTCTATCTATAGGTTATGCAGAAACCGCTCGGCAGGCGTATTGAGTAGATTGCAACGTCGTTCATCCCTCCGTTGCCTTCATATACATAGACGCACGACGCCTTGTCGAGAGTGTTTGTGACGCCGTTCACGACGATTCCCCATCTGCGCGTGGCTGTAGGCGAACGCTCGATCGTCAGGATGTCGCCGGGCGACATCAAATTGCCTCCGGCCTTGCCGCCTGTAATCACATATCCGGATGCGTCGGCCAGCGCCAGCGATACTCCGCTCACCCATCCCATGCAGGCTCCGGCAATGGGATAGGCGCCGCTGTAGATCCATCCGCTTCCATCGATTCCGTCCGCGGCAAAGTCTGAGAAAGCCGTGGCAAAAACGTCCCAGGCACTGTCACCGGGACTCGGGAACTTGCGCCGCGACGCATCAAGCGCCGGAGAACCGGAGACTGGGCGGAAATCGCCATTTGCGGCGTCGGCAAAACAGGAAAGCGCCGTGCTACCAAAAGTAACCGCAGAAGACGGCAACGCGCCATCTTCGCCCGCCGCCGTGTTCAACACCATCTGCCCCACGCAGCCAGTGGCAAGCGCGCGCGGACCAGCTATGGAGCTGCCCACGGAGCATGTATCAGACCCCAGCACACCCGTGCCGAAATTTCCACTCTCCACAATAGACGAGGTTAGCACCGAATTCCGGAATCCGTCTGCCGAGCCACCGCAGTCTATGAACCTGCAGCGCGTGAACATCGCTTGCGCGCCAACTCCCGCCGCAGGCGCATAGCAGTTAGTGAACACGCAATCGACGAACTGAAGCGTAGTCCTCTTTTCTGGCCTGCCCAAAGCCGCTCCGCCCATGTCATTATCGGCATTCTGCCCGACATCCGTGTGACCGTCCGCGAACGTGAAGCCGACAAATGCTACAGTGCTATCATAGACAGCGTTAGGGAACGAATAGCTGACGCACCTGACGGCATCCGGCCCGCAACCTGGGTGTTTGGCATGATTGCGCTCATTCCTTGCCGTCGCCCCTCGTATGATCGTTTTGGCGCGGTCACCTGTGGCGACTATGTGCATGTTCGCCTGATAACCGATATGGACGCGGTTCGTCACTCCACGATCCGTAACGCCTCCAACTCTGTAGTCGCCTTCGCCGACATAAACATACAGCAGCTTAGAACTGCTGTTCGAGTCTATCGCTTTCTGTATGGTAGCATAAGGAGATGCCGATGTGCCGTCATTCTCATCGTCGTTTCCGTTAACGGCATCAACATACCTTTTGCTTAATGTGGAACTGCTCAATGTCTGCACAAACTCGTTGGTGGTTATCGCACCCGCCTTGTAGGGCGGCGTGATGGAGACGTATTTATCCATTCCAGCACAGCGGACTCGCGCCTCTCCAGCCTCCCCTGTCTCACTGAAATTAAACGGGAGACCGTTAGACCGTGAAACCTTGACCGATATGGGCCACGACGTAGCAAATAAAAAATTTGAGCCGTATGTGGGGAATCCGTTTATGATCATATCCTCCGGGAGAAGCACCCCTCCGTACTCAGGGATCTTTGCCGACTGATAGGCACCAACCGAACAAGTTTCCTTCGTCAGGTCTATCAACTCCCCATCCATATCCCTCAGTTCCATCCCTGCAGGAAGTATCACCGGACATTCCGTGGTGAGGTATCTGGTTTCGCCGGCCCCAAACACATCCGAGTCCTGAAGCGGGTGGAAATCGCCGATGGCTGGCGCGAACAGCTGGATTGGCTTCGCGTTGCTGTATGACATGCCTTGCGTAGCGTATATGTTGGAACCCACGGCGCCTGTCGCTGTCGTCTCGGTGGAACCATTCCCGACAAAAAGACAATTCCGATAATTGTCGGTTTCAAGTTGCGCGCACGTATTCCCGTAGAAAGTACAGTTTGCAAATTTGCAGCTGCTATAGGCTATAGTCTTATAATTTCCATACGCAGCCCTGCATCTGGAGATTACGCAGTTTATGACCGAAGAATTCATAAAAGCGACGTCTCGGTACGCTCTGCAATCTGAAATCCAGCATCTGATAAACGTGCCGCCGAATGCGGCTCCTCCACGCGCTTTTGATACGCAATTAGAGATTACGCAGTCAACCACATAGAATTGGGACAAAGCATCACTTGCATTTACGACAACTGCACCTCCATTGTTCTTGGCCGTCCCGGATCCTGATTCAGTTCTCGACGCGCCGCTGCGCAACGTGAAGCCCTTGAGATAAGAGCCGATTCCGGCTGAGTCCACGAATACACAACGAACGGCGGCAGGTCCGGTGCCATAGTCTGGGTCACCGCCCTCTTCAACGGGACAGAATCGCCCTACTATGTGCGTCTCATTCTTGGAACCAGTCGCCTCAATGGTGAGCCTTTTATTCACATAGACCCTTCTGCGAACACCATCACTCCCCGTATAGTCCTGATCGTATGTTCCCGGCATGACCTTTATCGTGTCACCGTCTGTACAATCCGCGTTGTCAATCGCATCCTGGATAGTGCCAAACGCCTTTTCGGCAGACGTGCCGTCCAGCCCGCTCTTTCCGTAGTTGTCGTCGTCCACCCACCAGACATTTCCGTCGGCAAAGGATGTACAGGCGATCAGACATGCCGCCAAAAACATACCGCTGTGTTTTTTCATGGCTTGTTCCTTCTCATTATTTGCTGTAGATGTTGCAAAGTCATTTCTTGACCCTGTAAACGTCGAACGTGCTGGATGGTTTGAGGGCTTCCGCAACGCCGAGTCCGCCGAAGCCCGTGGCCTGCACGCAGAACTGGGGCTCCACGTCGTCGGCCATGATCGCCAGCATCCGCGCCTTCAGCGGATTGCATAGATACCTGCCGCCGCGTTCGACGCGGGCGCGGAGATCCTCACGGTCCTCAATGTTGTTCACGTAGTATGAAAGAAGGCCCGACATGCCGGCCGCCTTGCTAGCCTGCCAATAGAATCTCACAACATCGCAGGCCTTGAAAACCTCTTCGTCGTCAACTTGACAGCGGCTCTTGTTCATGTCGAACCAGTCTCTGTCCTCTGGCCAGCGGCGGATGATATCCGCGTCGATCCACTCCTTCAGGCGCTGCGCAATGCGGGCGCGCACCTCCGGGTCGCGGCTGACGTAATGCGTCCACGCCAGCGCCTCGAATAGATAATAGATCCGGCTGAAGTCATGGCAGAAGCAATCCGCGCTGGGCGTCGGATACAGGTTGAAGCGAATCGGCACGCCGGACTTGTGCCAGTTGTCGCACTGGAACATGGCGAACTTCTCGGCGTTGTGGATGTAGTGCTCGTCGCCGGTGACAAGCGTGAAGGCGGCCATGGCAGAGCAGACGTTCATGGCCATTGTATAGGGCGCGTTCATCTTGTGCCCCCTCCAGATGCCGTTTCCGTAGGCGCCGTTGGGGAGACGCCAGATCGGCACCCAGCAGTCCAGCCATTTCTTCGCGGCAGAGATGTACTTGACGCGGCGATTTGCATCCGTCGTGGTGACGGCGCCCAGCAAGAGGCCGTGGACGTTCGATCCATTGTCCGCGAGGTTCAGCTTGCCAGTGCTCAGTATCTCCTCGATATCCTGCTGGGACATCGTCGCACCCGGCTGGCCGCGGCAGTTCGACGAAAGCGCTCCGTTCGGCAGCTGCTCCTCGACGTAGCGGTCCATATAGGGCCAGACGGCGTCCGCGTAATCCGGACGGTTCAGGAGATTCGCCCCCATGAGCAGCGTGCGCATAGGATAGAAGAGGAAGTACCATTCGAACGGCGGTTCCTTGAATTTCGGCAACTGCGAGACGATCCAGTCGCAATACGTCTCCAACGCCTTTTCCGGCGTCAACTGGCGATAAGGTATCTCAACGGCCTGAAGTCCGAGGACCGCCGCGAGAGACGTCATGGCGAATATGATTCTCTTCATACAACTCCGTTAGTGGCAAAAGCAAATTTTTATTTGCCTTGTTTTGCAGCGTCGCTCTTTGGCACATACTTTGTGCGGCGCCAGGCTTCACGCTCGCCACGGTTCGTTCTGCCCATCCAGCGGTGCCCGTCGCATCGCCCAAGGGCGTCGAGGTTCGCCACGCGGAAAGCATAGAGCGCGTCCGCCGCCGCCTCGAACGCGGCGGCGTCCTTTCCAGATGCCGCGGTTATGAACCGGAACGCGAGAACCGCATGCTCCGCGAGCAGCACGAGACGCCTGAAGCGCGCGCGGTCCTGCGGCGCAAGCGGCTTCTCCAGGCCGGGGCGCAGAAGCGCCAGCTCGGCCTCAAGATCGGCGAGCGAGTGACCGGCGTAGGCGAACTTGTCGAGTTCGCTGTCGTCGATTCGCTGACGCAGTTCCGGCATCTTGGCGCTTCGTGCGAACTCCATCTGTGCGCCCGACCGTGCGCGGGCGTGCTCAAAATACGCCTTCGCCTCCGGCGCCGCCGCGCCGTACTGCGAATAGTACTCCTCAACCACCTCGTCGAAACCGCGGTCCGGGCGCTGGGCGAGCGAACAGAGCAGATAATACTCAAGGCCCATTGTCGGATGGTAGCGGCCGTCGTACAACACGCCGACGGCGCCGGGCAATGACATGCACTCCTTGAAGTTGTCGTAGAGGAAGCGTTCAAGGCCGCGCGGAAATTCACCGCTGTAGCACAGGTAGTTCGGCCGCAGGTAGAAACGCTTGACGCCAGCTTCGCGCCATGCCTTTATCTGCGCCAGGTAGTCGTCGCCCAAGGCAGGGACCCAGCCGAATATCATGTTGTCTCCGTAAAGCACCTTCTCGCGACGCGGCGGCTTGCGATAGAGGGCGTATATATAGGCACAGGCATCCACGTCCGGACGCACCTTGACAGCCAATGACATGACCTTGTTGTAGAAATAGACGACGCGGTCGGTGAGGTGGTCGCGGAACTCCTCGCCAGGGAGTCGCGTATCAAGCGCAAGGCATTTCGGACATTGGCAGAACCAGCCTCCGTCGTTCAAGCAGAAATTGAAGCGCTTTGGAGCGCCCTTTGCGACCCAGTCATCGACAATGACCTGCGGAAGCTCAGGGCAGGTATAGCAGCCATGCACATATCTCGCCTGGCTGTCCACGACGCCTCGGCCCGGCTTGCCGTCGCGAAAGACATTCGGATTCGTGATGTAGGCAAACCATTCTGGATGATCCTTGAGATATCGCCCCTGCCACCAGCTGAATGCATGGCCGGATTTATGGCGGTTCTTCGAGGCAACACGCATGCGGTCGTACCACTGCGCTACTTCGTCGCGCCCCCGCACCATGTCCAGCTTGGTACAGCGGAAGGCCTTTGGCAGAGCGGCGTTGCCGGCAAGCGTATTACGGATATCGCAATCGCGGGTGTTCATGAAGTTGCAAACCTCGAAAGGCGGAGTGAAGCCCCAGGACTCCCCGTCCGAAAGTTCAATGGTCGTCCGCGGCGAATAGACGATCCCGATGTCGCCGGGCGACGCCCACTTCACGCCGAGCTTCCGATCAAGGAACTCATAGACGGAGAAAAGCGGTCCCTTGCTAGTCTCAAGGCCATGCTCGGCCTCCTCGCCCCAGAAGCAGACACGTTTTCCGCAGACGCGGGCGCAGGACTCGAACACGCCCGGCTCTGGAGCATCGGCGGGGCGCTCCCCAACGGCGAACACAATGCCGTCAGGAGACGGCGTGCGCGCGCCGGCGATAAGGGCAAGATGCTTCTCAAGCTCCTTCGCCGCCGTCACGCAGCCTACGCTGTTAGTGTTGGCGCACACCACCGAGGCAGTTCTCAAATCCGCCGTGAACGTGCCAGCCTCCGCCGACAGCGTCGCCATCATTCCGGCGGCAACCATTGAACACATCAAGCCTTTCATAGTACTCAAGCCCTTCCTTTCGTTTAAGACTGTCACATATTAAACCATAAATCCTCAAGATGATGCAATTACACTTTCGGGTAATGGGCTGCTGGTCGTCTGTAAAGACTGAAATGTGCTATAATACTTGTCAATGAAAGTTTCCACAATAGCCTGCACCATAATCACCGCATTCTCCTTGTCTGCCGCTGTAGAGCGCCCAGGCCAGCGCGTTGTCTTGGAAGGCATTGTCAAGGCAGTCAGGCAAGACACGCTTGACATCGACTGGTACCGTGCGGAACTGGAAACACCTTCCAACTCGGTTGTCGTTGCCGTTCCGGCAAAAACCATTGCATACCCCGACCTACGTCGCATGGTAGATGCGGAAGTTCGCATAGCTGGCACGATGAGCAGCAATGCATCGTCAATGCTGTTCGGCAACTGCCTGGTCACGCCGAGCGCCCCGATTACAGTCCTGCGTCCTCCTCCAACCGACCCGTTCTCGGCGCCTCTGTCCGTCAATGCCCCACAAAACAGATTCCAACATCGGCAACGCATCGACGGCACCGTAATTGCAGTCAGAAAAGGCAAAGTGTTCATCCATTCAGAGACCTTTACCTGCCTCGAAGCTTTGCTGTCAGAGGAAGAAAAGCTGATGCCCGCCGTCGGCATGAGAGTCTCCGCTGTCGGCTTTATGAAGCAAGCATACCCTCGCACCCTTCTTTGCGAAACGCTCTTGCGCACCAATGGGTCAACCGCCCCCAAAGCATGCAAAGAGCCCCAGGAGATCGACGGCGAAACCCTTTTTCAAAGCAGGACCGGACGCAAGGGGAAAGTGAATCGGAAATTCATCGGAAGAATCGTCAGGATAAAAGGGACGGCGATCAACGGATATTCCGACGGCGCCGACTCAATACTGCTCAAAAGCGGCACGCGCATGGTGCGCGTGGACATGGAGTTGCCAGACTCGACCTTCAACGGAAACATACCGGTTGGCTCATTCCTGGAGGTCACCGGCTTATGCCGTATGGCATTTGAAGACCATCCGGCTGATACGCTCATTCCGCGTTTCAACGGCTTTACCATCTTCCCTCGCTCCTCAGAAGACGTGAAGATACTTGCGCTGCCATCCTGGTGGACGCCCGCACGACTAATGTTCGTGATTATACTGCTCGCCGGCTGCATCATTGCCATTCTCATCTGGAACCGGACGCTGAAGACGCTTTCCGAACGGCGCGGCAGGGAACTCTATCTTGAGCAGATTGACCACGCACAGGCCGAACTGAAAGTCGAAGAACGCACAAGGCTCGCCGTCGAGATACACGACACCATGTCGCAGACGCTGACCGGCATATCGCTCCAGATCGACGCCGCAATACGAGTCGGCAAGGACGGATTCTCCGCCGCCAAAAAATATCTCGACACTGCACGGCAAATGCTCGCGTCTTGCCGCCACGAACTGCGCTGCTGCATCTGGGACCTCCAAAGCCGTACGTTTGAGGAAAAAGACATGACGGAGGCGGTGGAACGGACGATCGCCCCGCACGCAGGGACTGCCAACGTGTCGGTCCGCTTCAACGTTCCGCGCTCCGCGTTCTCCGACAGCACGGCGCATGTAACGCTGCGCATCATCCGCGAACTTGTAGTGAACGCCATCCGCCACGGCCATGCGCAACACATTCGGATTGCAGGCGAATTCCGCGATGGATTGATCAACTTTTCCGTTCGGGACGACGGCTCCGGCTTCGATCCGAAATCCATTCAAGGCCCCGCGATGGGGCATTTCGGGCTGCAGGGCATACGTGAAAGGCTTGCCTCGCTTGGCGGCAGCATGGAAATCGAAAGCGGCAACGGAACAGGCGCAAAGGTATGCGTCTCGTTCCCCGCCGAAAAGGATGAGCCATGAAAAAACGCAAGACGACTATTCTACTCGCGGACGACCATCTTGTCGTCCGAATGGGCCTTGCGGCGATAATCGGAATAGAAAGCGATCTTGCCATAGTCGGAGAAGCGGTCGACGGCATGAATGCCGTCGAGCTTGCAAAAACGCTCAAGCCCGACGTGGTTGTCATGGATCTGATGATGCCGCGTCTTGGCGGCGCGGACGCCGCTGCCGCCATCATCCAGGAACGCCCTGAGACAAAAATCCTCATCCTCACGACGTTCAGCGATTCCGGCGACGTGCGGCGCGCGCTTGCCGCAGGCGCTACCGGTGCGATCGTGAAGGACTCGTCGCACGACGAGCTCCTCTCCGCAATACGGATGGTCGCAGAGGGAAAGAAAGTGATAAGTCCCGAAATCGCCAACGCATTCTCAACGAAAGGACCGGCACCAGACCTGTCGCCACGGCATCTTGAGGTCCTGCGCTATGTCGCAAAGGGGCTGACCAACAGCGACATCGCGAACCTCCTCGGCATAGGGATCGACTGCGTGAAAGCCCACATGAAGACGATCTTCGCGCGTCTCGGCGCGTCAAACCGTCCAGAGGCGGTGGCTATCGCGATGCTTCACGGACTAATTGACAAATGACCGCCCTTTTTATGGTATAATATGCGGAAAGTCCAAGAATCGGCCAAGGACGACAGGAGAAAGCGACATGGAATTCAACGAACTGATATCAGACTTTGCAACTCGACACAAGGTCGGGGATCTCGTTGCCGTTGACGGCGCAGCAGCGCTCGACATCGACGGAATAATCGTCACCATCGTTTCAAATGGAGAGACCCTGACCTTTTCAGCGGAAATAGGCGAGCCCCCAAGCGAAGGTGCTGCCATGTTCGCCGACCTCCTGCTTGAGGCGAACATGCATTCCGCCGCATTCTTCGCCAAGGCCCCCAAGTCAGAAACGTACATCGTCGTAAAGCGCCTTTCGCTTGTCCTGGTTGACGACGACGCTTTTGACGCCGCGCTTGAGGAGTTCGTAAACTATGTCGAGACCTGGCGTCGCCTGCTCACCGACTTCCGCCCTGTGGCCAAGGCCGCCGCCGAACGCGACGCGTCGGAAAACCCGTCGTTCGGCACGAACGGATTCATGCAGGTATAGACGCCAGCATCATGGCGCAATGGAAGATAGGAGCAAGATGAACATCGAACGGAAACTTGAAGACGGGAAGCTCGTCATCAAGGTTGTGGGCAGGCTAGACACTAACACCTCGCCCGAACTTGAGGCGGAGCTCGGCCTCGACGGAGTCAGCGACCTTGTCTTCGACTTCTCCGACCTTGAATACATTTCGTCCGCAGGGCTACGCGTGCTGATGATTGCGCAAAAGTCCATGACGGCAATAGGCGGCGCAATGGCCGTCGCGAACCCGAACACAGGAGTGAAGGACATTTTCGACATCACCGGCATGAGTTCCGTGTTCAAGATTATATGACATGAAACACCGGGCCTGGATATTCGTCGGGGCGTTCGCCCTCTACGCCGTGCTCATGTCGGTCGCATGGACAATCGGAACCCGCCAGGCCCGTGAAAAGACCGAGATGCTTCTCGACTACGGAGTGCTCGACCTGCACTCCACCCTCGCCGGCGCGATAGACACTATGCTTGGCCATGTCGCCCGCACCGCCGTGCGCCACATCGGCGAAGCGAAGTACGTTCCAATGGCAGACATGTCCGCCGGAGCGAAGGAACTCGACATAGACGAGGTGAACGTCGTAAACCGCAAGGGCGAGATAATCGCCTCGAACGATCCGTGCTGCATGGGCGTAATCATGGCAGGCGACCCGGTGATGGACGAGTTCATGGCGCTCACGAACGGCATCACGGCGACGGTATCGCAGCCGTTCCGCCCGCACGCCCGCAACCCCAAGTTCCGCGCGAAATACCTGGCCGCGGCGTTTCCCGGCGGCGACGGCTTCGTCCAGGTTGGTCTAGAAGAAAGGCGTCTCGCAGGCATGCTGCCTGGAATCCTCGGCTATATCTTCGACGAATGGCTGCTCGGGGAATCGGGCTTCTTCCTCTGCGCCAACCTGTCTAACGGCGTGCTTGTCTCGAATCCGTCGCGCCACCGCGACGAGGCGAAGA
>Ga0310786_10011651_pt1 | contig 10953 bp, 13 predicted proteins | sample AusTroGonzalo_MG_FD_203881 | JGI IMG/M metagenome (GOLD analysis project Ga0310786, IMG submission 203881) | Bovine rumen microbial communities from tropical cattle in Woodstock, Queensland, Australia - Gonzalo_03 (v2) (version 2) | ecosystem: Host-associated > Mammals > Digestive system >...
ACCTCACGTCAAGCCCGTTGAAGAATGGGCACAAAAAGAGCTCCTGGACCGAGTTAAGGAGAAGTTATGACAGTATCGGATATGTATACTCTTTTAAATTCTGTCACGGAATTTAAAGACAAAGTGGCATATAGACAGTTTAAAGAAGGCAGCGCTCCGGCGTTGCCTTTTATATGCTTTTACGTTGACGAAACGGACAACTTCAAGGCAGACAATCAGGCATATTTTAAGCGCACAACGTTTAATATTGAGCTGATGACCGCCAAGAAGGACCCACCAACGGAAGAAGCTCTTGAAACGGCTCTCAATAACGCCGGGATCCCCTGGGACTATTCGGAGAGCTATATCGAATCAGAATCTTGTTATCTAATCACGTATGAAGTGGAGGTATAAAAATGAACAAGGTTAAGTATGGCTTGTCGAACGTACATTATGCAGTAGCAACGATCGCAGCCGATGGCTCCGCAACCTTTGGCACACCCAAAAGGATCCCCGGCGCCGTTAATCTTTCGCTCGACCCTTCGGGCGATGCCGTGAACTTTTTCGCGGATGATATTAAGTATTTCACACAGACCCCTAACGCGGGCTATTCAGGAGCCCTCGAAGTCGCAATAGTTCCCGACGATTTCAAGGTTGACGTTCTTGGCTTCAAGGTAGATTCAAACGGCGCCCTCGTAGAAGATGCAAACGCCGTAACCAAGGCTTTCGCCCTTCTCTTTGAGTTCCAGGGCGACGAAAAGGCAACCCGCCACGTTATCTATAATTGTACTGCGGCTCGTCCTTCCGTAGCAGGCAACACCAAAGAGGAATCTATCGAAGTACAGACCGAGACCCTCAATATCACCGCCGGAATGATTTACGTTCCTTCTCTTTCCACTAACGTTCCCAAGGTTAGCGTGAAGAAAGAACAGAGCCCTTATACAAACTTCTTTAGCGCCGTATATCAGCCCGCAGGGCTTTCCTTCGCTGTAAATGAATCAGCCGTAACCATCGCAGCAGGCGGTTTCAAGGTTGTAACCTTTACAGGCAACAGCGGAGATGTAACAGCAGCTTCAAGCTCCGTTGGAGTTAGCGCTTCCGTAACAGAGAACCAGGTAGCCATCACCGTTGCAGATGATGCGAGCGCAGGCGCAACCGTAACCCTCACCGATGAGGATTCACACACCGCAACCATCACCGTAACATTAGCGGAATAACTTAAACAATGGAGGGCCGTTCCATTATGCAAAAAGAGTTAATGATAGGCGAAAAGGCGTTGACTTTAGCAGCCAACGCCGCAACGCCTGTTAGATTTCAAATGACTTTTCAATGCGATCTTTTGAACACACTCGGAAAGATCAGCACTGAAAACGCCGAATATCTCGGCGTCGTTTCGCAGATGGCTTACATTATGGCAAGACAGGCCGAAGGCGAGACAAAAAGACTTTCTTTTGACAATTATCTTGAATGGTTGGAGCAGTTCGAGGACCCGATGGCCTTTGTCAACGCTTCCGCCGATATCATTTCTTTTTATCTTCAAAACGTTAAGACCGGGTCGAAAGCAAAAAACCCAAAAGGCCCACGGAACGCGAAATAAACACAGCCGTTTACTTCTTGCGAGCCAAACAGATGGGCCTAAACCTTGACGAAATGGAAGATCTGACAGTCGGCTTTGTCATTGATTTAATGACCGAAGCCGTCAACGATGATTACAAATACCAGGAAAAGGCTTCGCAAGCCGATTTCGACAGGTTTTAAGATATGGCAGACAGAGTTAAAGGTTTAACCCTCCAAATTAACGGAGACACAACTAAATTATCGAGCGCTTTAAAGGGCGTAAACGGAGAGATCCGGGACACCCAGGCGGCTCTAAAAGACGTTGAAAAGCTCTTAAAACTCGACCCACAGAACACCGAACTCCTGAAACAGAAGCAAGAACTTCTTGCAAAGGCTGTTAGCGATACTTCCGAGAAGCTCAAAACCCTCAAAGAAGCACAGTCGCAGATGAAAGCCGAGGGCGTCGACGAGAGTTCGAAGGCCTACCAAAATTTAGAGCGCGAGATCATCGCCACAGAGCAGAGCCTCGGACAACTTGAAAAGGCGGCAAAAGAATGTAACGACGAAATGTCGAAAACAGTCACCACCGCCGACAAGATGGCCGCCGCTTCAAAGAAGGTTTCAGAAGGCGCCGCCCAGGTAGCAGAAAAGACGAAAGCCATTTCAGCCGCCGCCGGGGGCGTGGTTGTTGCTCTTGGTGGAATGGCTGTCAAAGCCGCGCAGAACGCCGACGAGTTAAACACTCTTTCCAAACAGTCCGGCTTGTCAACCGAAGCCCTTCAGAAGATGCAGTACGCCGCCGAGCTGGTGGACGTAGACGTTAATACCATCACGGGCGCGGTTCGCAAGATGAAAAAGAACCTCGATTCGAACGCAGACGCTTTCGAGAAGATCGGGGTCGCAACAAAGAACGCCAACGGCGAATACAGAGACACCGAAGAGATCTTTTACGACGTTATCGGCGCCCTCGGACAGATCGAGAATGAGACCGAGCGCGATATAGTAGCGATGGACCTTTTCGGCAAGTCCGCCGACGAACTCGCCGGGATCATTGACGACGGCGGGGCCGCGATGAAAGCCCTGGGAGAAGAAGCTTCCAACAAAGGGCTTATTGTCTCACAGGAAGATTTAGACAAAGCCAACGCCCTAAACGACACCCTCGACAAGTTAAAAGCCACCGTTGCGGGCTCTTTAGGACAAGCAGCCGTTTCAGCGGCAGAAGCCCTGGCTCCCGTCCTTGAAATGCTCGCCGGAGTGATCGAGAAGATCGCGGGCTTTATATCCAAGTTAAGCCCGGAAGCGGTCAAGATTATTGCTATAATCGCATCGGTTGTGGCTGTTATTTCACCCATAGCCGCCATAATCAGCAAGGTTGCGGGCACGATTTCAAACATTATCCCGCTAATTACCACGGTTAATACAATAATCGCCGCCAACCCTATTGTGCTTACAATCGCCGGGATCGTGGCTGCAATAGCCGCCCTTACGGCAGCAGGCGTTTTACTTTATAAGCATTGGGAAGAGATCAAAGAATGGGCCGCCAACCTTTGGGAAGGCCTAAAAGAAAAGTTTAACGCCATAAAGGACGCCGCCGCCGAGAAATTCACGGCGATGAAAGAAAAAACACAAGAGATTTTCACTAATATTCACGACAAGGCCGTCGAGAAGTGGGACGGAATGAAAGAAAAGGCACAAGAAGCCTTTTCTAAGATCAAAGAAGCCGCTTCCGAAAAGTTTACGGCAATAAAAGAACTCACAAACAAAGCCCTCACCGCGACAAAAGAGGTCGCAGAAGAACGCCTCGCCGCTATGAAATCCGCCTTTGAAAAGAACGGCGGAGGCTTTAAGGGCGCTATGGCTGCCGCTTGGGAAGGTATCAAAGGACACTTTACCGACGGCTTCAAGGTCCTCGACAAGCTCACCAACGGCAAACTTTCCGACCTTGGCAATTTAATCAAAGAAAAAATGATGGATATCGTCAACGCCGCCAAGAACTGGGGCGCTGATATGATTAATGGCTTTGTGCAGGGCATAAAGGACACAATCGGCAAGGTAAAAGACGCCGTCGGCAACGTTGCACAGACTATCGCCGACTTCTTGCACTTCTCCGAGCCGGACAAAGGCCCCTTATCGGATGCAAGCACCTATATGCCCGACTTTATCGAGCTTTTGAGTAAAGGCATAACCGACAACCTCGACAAACTAAACGCACCCCTCACCGCCCTCGGAAATAAGATCGAATCAAGCACCCAGGTCAACGTTAATTACAACGATTCAGCCGTAACCGGGCGCCTTGACAGTATCAACAATTCCATCATCAAAGGCGGGCAGACAATCGTTAAAGTCGAGCTTGCGCCGAATATTTCCAACCTTTTCAGAGCTTTACAAGCAGAAGAACTCAGGCAAGCCAAAGCCCTCGGAGGCATATAATGTTAAATCTTTTCACATTGGGCGGGGTTAATTACTCCGCCCATATTATTAAAGATTCATACAAAGTAAACAAAGTGGAAGAGTTCGAAGAATGGACCGACGCAAACTATGTAAAGCATCGTTATGCCACCCGCTCGAAGATCCGGGGCGAGTTTGAAATGCAGTTCATAAAACAAAGTGATTACGCCGCCTTTGTGACCGCACTCGCAAGCGCCCAGGCAACCGACGGAACCTATCTTCCCACCTTGTTTTTAAACAACAAGAACGCGGCAGAGTCCGCCAATTGCTTTATGACCTTTGAAGCAGGACTCACCCAGGACTCAAACCTTCAATTAAGAACCCCAAAATTTAAAGTAACGGTTGAGCAACAATGATAAATATTTCGGCAGCAAATAAAGCAAAATGGAATATTTCAACCGAGGACAAGACCCTCACGATCTCTTTTCCTGACGACAATATAACCATAACTAACGCGGACATTGTAGCCGAGAGCCTGACACTTGAAGAAGCGCTCAACGAGGACGTGGTGCTTTCTTTTACGGGCTGTATTGCTTCCCGGTTCTCTTTTGAAATTGCCGACATCGTCCAGGATCTCCGCGGGCACAAAGTCACGGCTCAAATTGCTATCGGTACGCAGGCAGCCGTTCCGCTTTTTTATGGTTACGTTGACACCCAGGACAACCAATCACATCAAGACGTCGTGACTCGGTTCGAGTGCTACGACCCCCTCGTCAGCAAGATAAACGAGCGCCACGTCACAGCCTGGTATAAGAATCTTTCTTTCCCTCGAACGGTTAAGAGCTTCCGAGACGCTTTCTTTTCCCACCTGGGAATCAGCCAGCGAGCCATCAGCCTCCCGAACGATGATTTGCAGATGACCGGGCAGACCATCGACGACGAAGAGATCACAGGCGGACAGATAATCAAATATATCTGTCAGTTAAACGGCGTTTTCGGTCAGTTCGACCGCTACGGTTATTTTAAATATAAGCAGATAACCCCCATCACAAAGGGCTTATATCCGGCGGTTGACCTTTACCCCTCGCCCGATTTATTCCCTTCAAGAGAAAACGCCAACATTGACGCAAGTTCCATTTACTCCGCTATTCAGTACGAACCTTTTGAGGTTGATTACATTACCGGGGTAAAAATCATAGGATCATCAGGAACGACAGAGGGGTCCTTCGGAGATCTCACAAACCCCTTAACCATCAGCGACAACCCTCTCGCCTGGGCCGTTGATATGAACCTGGCGGCACAAAATTTGCTTGTACAGGTTTCGGGTCTTTGGTTCGTACCCTCACAAATCCGAGCCGTTGGCCTTCCGTATATCGAGTGCGGCGACGCGGTTTTCATTAACACGAAAAAGAACATCGTTCGAAGCTATATTCTCTCCCGGACCTTGTCAGGGATCCAGGCTATCGAGGACGAATACCGCTGCAACTCCCAAAAGAAGCAGCCGATTTACAGAGAATCCGCAGAAACACAGATCACCCGAAACGCCGACGGGGTAGAAGAAAACGCCCACGAGATCCAGCAGAACTATATTTACACAGATAACCTGGTGGCAAGTGAAGCGGTTCGGACAAATACCCTTGTAGCGAATAGCATACAGGCCGAAGCAATCCGCACCAACAACCTTGTGGCAAGCGAGATAAACGCCGAGGTTACAAGGACAAATACCCTCGTCGCAAATAGTATTCAAGCCGAAGCAACGAGAACCAATACCCTTGTGGCGAATAGTATCAGCGCCGAAGCGGTCCGCACCAATAACCTTGTGGCACGAGAGATCAGCGCGGAAGCAACCAGGACAAACAACCTTATCGCAAGCGAGATCAGCGCCGAAGTGACCCGGTCAAATAACCTGATAGCGCAAAAAGCCGATTTGACCTATGTAAACGGTAACTTTGCAACGTTTGGTTATTTGAATACAAATTATCTAACGGCCAACGACATAAACACAACATTTTTAAAGACCAGAGACCTTCGTTCGCAAACTATATACGCCGACCAAATATACAGTTTGACCATTTCGGCAAGTCAGATCACATCCGGCACCATATCCGCAGCACGTATCGACGCGGACACCCTGGCGACCAACTCTTTTGCTTCAAAGACAATCAATTGTAGCGGTATATACGCCACAACAGGTTTGAGCGGTAACACATTGATTGCTCGCGGAGCTTTTTCTTTCGGTTCAAGAACGGCTTCTTGGACCCCGATGACCATAAACGGAACGCAATACGTCGTTATGACGGGCAGTTAAAGGAGGATAAAAAATGTTATACTATGGGACCATTTATTGTGACACCAAAGAGAAGCTCGACGAGGTAATGACACCACTCCGGGCAGCAGGCTTTGACGTAGCTTATCAGACCCCCACAGGCGGGATGCTTGTAAAAGAGGACACCAATGAACCAAGCGATCAGGAATCTTGAAAACCATTTGATGAACGTTTTGAACAGTTCCGACCTTCCCGCAGAAGTTAAGCGGGTCATCCTTGGAAAACTTGAAGCACAGATGACCAACCTCTCCAACCAGGAGATCTTGCGGGAGGCGGAAGAAGCGGAGAAAAAAGAAGATGCAGAAAGCGTTTAGCCGCATAACTTGGTACAACCTACCAAGCACAGACACGGCCCTCGAAGCCCAAAACCTAAACCGCATTGAATCAGGCCTCGACACGGTAGACAGCCGTGTCGTTGCTTTTGATACGAGCAAAGCGAACCAGGCGGACTTTTTAACAGCCGTTAAAAGCGTAACCTTTGACAAAAACACGGGCACTTTCACTATCACTTACGAAAACAACACCACCTCGACCATTGACACCGATATCGAGAAAGTGGCTGTTAACTTTGATTATGACCCCGTAACAGAGCGCCTGATTCTTTATCTTTCCGACGGGTCCACCAAATACGTCGATTTAAGTGCCCTGATTACAGAATACGAGTTTCAGGACACCGCAACCATTCACTTTGCCGTAACAGGCGGAAAAGTCACGGCAGCAGTTATCGACGGATCCATCACAGAAGATAAACTCCAGCCAAACTTCCTGGCAGACATTAGAGTCGAGTCAGCCAAGGCAGAAAACGCCGCAAGCGCTGCCCTCAACAGCGCCCACGACGCGGAAGCTTGGGGCGTGGGTCAGATAAACGGCGTGGATGTACCCCCCACGGATCCGAGATACAACAACAACTCAAAGTATTATGCCGGACAGTCAGCCGACAGCGCCAGCGCTGCCGAGCAGTCAAAAGAAGATGCAGCCGGGATCCTGGAACAAGTCGAGATCGCGGCAAACAACACGGTCTTTTCCGTCAATTTTGAGACCGGGAACCTTGAATACACCAACGACACACTTTACGATTTCTCGATCAACTACACGACCGGGAATCTTGAATGGGAGGTAGTAACAGTATGAGCGCAATTGCAGGAAGGGTCCTTATTATCCCTCGCGGAGCATATAATTCAGCGACCGAGTATCACCTTTTAGACCAGGTCTTTTATCAGGGATCCTCTTATATTTTGAAGGTTGCCACCTCAACAGGCAACCCGCCCACCGACCCCGATTATTGGCAGATATCAGCCCAGGGCGCACAGGATGCAGCCGCAGGCGCTTTCTTTGGCACTTGTAACACCCAGGCAGCCGAGCAGAACAAGCTTGTCACCGTTGCAAACGAGGATAATTTTGAGCTCCGCAAGGGCGTGATCGTTGGCGTTCGTTTCACCTACTCAAACACCTACGAAGCATCCAACGCGAACCCCATTTCCTTAAACGTCAACAGCTCCGGCCTTTATAATGTCAATTTCGGCGGCTCCGCAACCCCCACCGGGACCAATGTAGTCGCTTTCGGTGAAGCAGGCTTCACGAACTACTATCAGTATGACGGCACCTATTGGGTTTACATTGGCCGCTCCGGCGTCCAAACCGCCGAGCAAACCCCATTCGATAACACGGGAACGGATATAGCCGCTACAAACACAGCAGACGCGCTCAAAGAGATCAATAGCCGGGCAGAGTACCTTGTCGACGATACAACGGGCGACACCTACAAGCTCGGAATAGATAACGCATTACTTTACTATGAGGAGGTTGTATAATGTCAAAAATTTATATCGCCGACAAGCCCACGCTTGACGCGGTCAAAGTCAACACCGACAAGATCCTCGATATCGTATCAGCCGATGGCGTTTATGGCTTTATCGAGCATTGTGGCACGCTCTCACCCACAGAACGAATCGAGTATATTGGGATGAACAAAGGCTTTACCCCTTTAACCCTTGATGCAAACGGTCAAGCAAATTATGGCTCTTGGGGCGACTTCCCGACCATTGTGGGGAATAAACCTTGGATGGTTAGAGCAGACGGCACACCCGACTATCGTTTAAGCGAAACCGATTACACAAAGAAAGAGGACGGAGTAACCGCTTCCGACGTTGCAAACACATCATACAACGGCGGCGCTTTTGCTTGGCTCCCGAAGATTTACAAGTTTGAACAAATGCTCGGAAACGACAGACACGTCCTTTTTTCACCCACTCCGAGAGAAGGCTTTGAGGCGGTTGGCTTCATAGACGGCAACGACGAACTCGAAGGCGTATGGATCCCGATGTTCTACGGATTTATTGACACTAACACAAAAATGCGTTCTTTGAGTGGAACACAGCCTTCCGCAAGCACCACAACCGCAAACGAGAAAACCGCTATTGATAATTTCTCATCAAGGGCACGCTTTTTTGGCGGCGCTATCGTTAAAACCATCACCGACCTTTTGCTGATGTTTACCAAGAATTGCGACTTACAGGCGGCTCTTGGTTACGGCAATATGTCAGGTTATAACGCAAGCGACACTTATAAAGGCGTAAAAGAAAACGCGGTTGTTAGTGGCGGTCAGTTCTACGGAAATTTCACAGGCACAAGCCTTAACAAAATCTTCCACTCTATCGTTTTAGGCACTTATCAGCAATATCAGCGTGATCCTTACACGCTTCTTGTTGACGGCGTTCAGAAGGTTTCGAAGCATTACACTTACGATTTAACGGGCGCAACCTACGACGCAACGGGAATTAAATTTGATTCAGCATCCAGCGGTTGGGAATATCCGAACGTATTCAGAACTATTCCTGGCTTTGGCTCAGAAGGCGTTCGCCCTTGCCTTGGCACAGATCATACGGGCGGTTGTGACGGTTTATATGTGAACAATTCGGGCGTTCGGGTGGGCCTCCGTTTCGGCAATTGCGACGGTGGGCGGACTGACGGCTTGCGCTGCTTGTATCTGCACATTGGTGCGGCGGATGCGCGCTGGCACATCGGCGCCTCCGTTCTTCTGATGCCACCTGTCGGCGTAGCCGCATAGGGGGTCCGGGGGCCTTCCCCCGCGTAGCTTTATTATAGAAATATTTTAGGGGTTTTCGCTTGCGCCTTCGGGCGTTCGAGTGGGCCTACGTTTCGGCAATTGCAACAATGGGCGGAATGACGGCTTGCGCTGCTTGAATCTGAACAATGATGCGACGAATGCGAACTGGAACATCGGCGCCTCCGTATTATATCTTATTTCGGAATAGTAACCAAAAGCAGGCGATAAATCCTACACCACAGAAGGTTGAAATACCTTATAACCACCGTTATCGGTTCGGGGAGTGGAAATAAATCCGATACAGGGCGCACGGTAAAGCGGTCGCACCTACCGTGCGCAGGAGATAGAAGAAAAAATACCTTATAGGAGTTATGTTTTGCGAAAGTATATAGAGTTTACAGGCAAAGGAGCGAAACAGTACAAATATCTGTATCAAAAGATGCTCGACAAGGATTTAATCAAAAGAGCATATAAGAAGCTACGCAAAGGAAAGACCAAACGGCAAGAGATTATTTACATCGACGCTCATTACGAAGAAGAGGCGGAACGGATGCGGACAATGATTCTAAACACCCGCCCAAACGCCGACCACCCGGAACTTGGTTTCTATCCCAGGAGAAAGAAGCCGAAATACATAAACGAAAAGGGAAAGATCCGACGCATTTATATGCCGGAGATCTTTGAACAATGGCTGCATCATATCATTATTCAGGTTTTATCGCCTGTCATTATGAGTACAGCCTATAAACACACCTACGGAAGTTTACCCGACAGGGGAGCACATTCCGCAAAGCGCGAGATCGAACGATGGATCCGAGAGGGTCAGGGCTTCCGGTATTTTGCAAAGATGGATATAAGACACTTTTACGACAGTGTCAGGAAAGACGCCTTATTCCGCGAATTATCCTATTGCATAAAAGACGATTGGTTCCTTTATGTGATCGAAAGATGCCTTACCGAGTTTAAGAAAGGCTTACCGTTAGGATTTTATATTTCACAATGGTTAGCAAATTACTTCCTTGAGCCTCTTGACTATTTTATAACCGAGTTCCTGGGGTTAAAGAAAACGATCCGATATATGGATGATATCGTATTAGGAAGCGACAACAAAAAGAAGCTACACGCGGCGATTATAGAGATCAAACGCTTCCTCGGTCAGCGGTACAGGCTCAAACTTAAACGAAATTATCAAGTTTGTAAATTTGATTACAGGGGCAAAGGCAGACCTCTTGACTTTGTTGGCTTTCTTTTCTTTCGTGATAGAACGATCATCAGAAAAGAAATAATGTTAAAAGCCACCAGGCTCGCCAAAAGACTCCACGAAAAGAAGCAACGCGGTATTATGTACTACAAAAAGCACATAAGCGCGCTTCTTTCTTATATGGGCTGGTTCTCTTGTAGTGATACTTATGATTGTTACTTAACAAGAATTAAGCCTTATGTGAGCATTAAGAAATTAAAGCAAATAATATCAAAATTAGACAGGAGGACCAACAATGACCAATTGGGAAGTAGAACATTGTGCCACGCGGCCTGAAGAGCTGCAAGTGATCGGAAACGGGCTTCTTATGGAAAGAAGGAACATCGAAGAAGTCGAGCACGAAGCGACGGATAGTATGCCTGCATACACAGATTT
>Ga0310786_10011652_pt1 | contig 10952 bp, 7 predicted proteins | sample AusTroGonzalo_MG_FD_203881 | JGI IMG/M metagenome (GOLD analysis project Ga0310786, IMG submission 203881) | Bovine rumen microbial communities from tropical cattle in Woodstock, Queensland, Australia - Gonzalo_03 (v2) (version 2) | ecosystem: Host-associated > Mammals > Digestive system >...
TCGTCGATTTATGCCTGAAGGTAGCTTGAACTCTTGAAACACCTGTGTTCATCGTACTTTGGGCGAGGTTTCAGCCTGCAAAATGAGCTATTGGTCTAATATTCTGACTATGGGCGTATGTCTTTACAAGTGGACTAACTGCAAATGGAGTATCAAGGCAGAGGTCAAGGCTTGTTATGTTGTGGAATGTCAGTCCCAACCTTTGTTCTATGTAGGTCAAAAAGTGAAAATCTTCTGAGTATAACGTTTCATTATTAAGACTGAGCCAAACTTTACGTAGTCCGTTCTTGTGAGTGTTACTTTCCTCGTTGCCGTTTGCAAGGCTGAATTTCATTTGTCCGAAAGTTATTGTCTTTTCGCCGTTCCAAGCCTGAATATTGTAGACGTTATCATAATAACGTCCTGTTGTTCTTGTAAGTTGGAACTCATTGAGGTCAATGCTTGCGCCATAATCAAGTTGGAGTAATTGGTCATAGTAGTAAGTGTTTTCTACTTCATAGCACAAGGTTAGTGCATCAATTTGGATTTTTCGTCTGCATACTCTTTTCATTGTTGCGCTGGTTGTTTGCTTCGTTATTTTCTGTTGGGCGATATGGTATAGTTGCCCAATACTCTTTCATGGCATCACTGATTGCCTGTTTGTGCGTGTCGCTTAAACTGCGACCTGTTAAACGTTGTGAGATACGCATCTTGGTATCATCACGCAAATTTCGATATTCCCTTTTCATAATAATGCTTTTAATATAAATATTAGGTTAGTTTGAAAAAGTCGGCATAGTAGACAATATTATTTTAAAGTTGGCTTCCCGGATAAATAAGATTCTGTTTTTATGCCTACTATGCTAATATATATAATAAGGTGTAAGGGTTATCTATGCCTTACGCCCTATATATGGGAGGTCGGGGAAAAAGGTCCTTACGACCGGTGCATGAATGCAACTATTTTTGCAAAGTCCTCAACGAACTTTATGTTCGATATTTCGTCAGCGATGTCGACAAATTAAAAATTTGAACTCCAAGGAAGTGGCTGAAAATCAACCACTTCCTTGATTTTTTAACAACTCCCTCTCTTGTTTTTGGCGGGATTTTGGCGGTTTAAATATTTTTATGATTTATATGAGCAAAAAAATGTGAGAGGTACAAGCTGTGTACTTCTCACATCTTTTAATCATCGACTGTACACTTCAACATAACGCCAGAAAATGCAATATTTATTTCAATCTAAAATTTTTATTTAGGATATCATCTATCTCGTTTCTAACTGAAATGTAGTCATTCTCATTCATTAGAGTGTCACCATCTAAAGAAACTGTCATTACATTGTCGCATGAGGCAGTATATTCGTCGGAAACTGAATATATGACTTGACCGTTCTTGGGACGATGACTGATGGCGAATCCTATCATCTTGTCAACACTCTGATCAGTGCTTCCATTCTGTTTGAACTCATCAATCACTATTGGCAGCATGATAGGAGTACTGTACTTGTGCATGATGGTCAGATATGAAAAGAAATACGCTAATGTCTCTTTGGGGTGCGAACTGCCAGAGCCCTTAATCTTTTCACCCAAACCATGGGGCTTAGATTCATCGAAAGCACTGCCTAATTCTTTTGAATAAACTCGTAAGCAGGCATTGAAATCATCCAAAATTACTTTAAGGCGACTTGTTCCCTTCAATGATTTCAGTTTATCCTCCTCGCCTTTAATTTCTTCTTCTAAGCGTTCAATGTTATTCTCAAATTCTTGTTCATTCTCATAAAAAATAGATTGAAGTTTTTCTATCACCTTGTTGTCAAGGTACTCTTTCAAAGTATATTCTTCCTTCTTAGTGGTGATAAGAGCTTCAATCTCTTCTATCTGTTTTTTCAGTTCATCTGATTTCTTGTTGGCACGCTCTATTTTCTTCTTTATCTCGTCCAACTCCATCTTATATTTCATAATCAACTCACGGCTTTCTTCCTTATCGACATTCATTCCATAACGAGCCAATGCTGTATTTTCTGTTTGAGCACCACAAACAGGACATATTAACATGTCCTCATGCTGAATAGCATAGTTGAAGTCCTCTTCAATGGCTTTGATATTAGCGTGGAGGGAAGCCACCCTGCTTTCTTTGAATAGTTTGTCATAATAGAGTTCTTCAAGTTCTTTCAGTATTTTATTTTGTCTCTCCTTAAGATCCTGAATCCTGATTACAAATGTTTCAATTTCTTCTTTGAAAGCATCCTCAGTCAAAGACATAGTGCTGTTTGACTTGAGTTTATCTCTTATAATTGATATGAAATTATTCTGAATGGTTCTCTCGTTTTTCCATCGCCTATGCTCGTTTTGCAGAGACTGTAAGTGTGACTTTGAAAGATAATAGTCATAATTGACAACACCTGTATAATACAACATCACGTTGCGTTTCACCTGCTCATTACCCACCTGTGTGAAGGAAGACCATGGTTGTTGCCAGCCGGAATCTTGGTCAATGTAGAAAGGCATAAAGTAGCACCCCACAGGGAGTCTCTTCTTCTGTGATTGGTCAGAGTAATAGTATAGATCAAAGCCGAAGAGCATTGATAGGCTCTTTGCTTGTTCATCCATACAGATTGTTTCAGATATAGCGGTGTTGTCGGGATTAAGCAGATAATAATCCCTACCAATCCGTAGAGCACGATGTGTCACGCCATCTATTTGGAACTTCAGAAGCACTACTATAAAGTGAGGATCCCATCCTTCTGGGTATTTGTTGACATGTGCGCCGAATACTCCATACAAGGACTTCAAGAGGCAAGACTTTCCCGTTCCATTGCCGCCCTTTACAACAACAACGTCACTGTCGAGGTTTATCCTCTTTGCTTTTTTCTCTCTGTAAGACAGGAAGAGAATCTCCTTGAATCGTATATTTCTCATACTTCTTGGTTCTCAAACTTCTGACTAAAACCTTAAGGTTTCCTTTGTTATTAGCACATTTCATATAATATCAAACATGTGAGATATTCATCATTATACCTCATTGTGAAACTGTCATCTTCCTTCAGACGCTCCAATACCTTTTGGGAGCACTCCCACTCATTATAATCACCATTAACTTTATCTAACAATAAATCAATCGTTTTATAAAGTCTAAGGAACTCATGATTGTCATAAACAAGAAAGCCTTCTTTTATGGTGTCTATTTGTTTTAAGATGTTCCTACGTCTAATCGCCGCATTCTCTGGGAGGAATTTTAGAAGGATTCCCTGAATTATTGACTTCTTGACCTCAATATTCTCGTACGTTTCCAGACCTTTCAGAAACTGATGGAATTGCGTCTTGGTAAAAGCTTTGTTATTCACCAAATCATTTACTGAATTGGGCACTGCTTCGTAATTATTTCTTTTTCTAATCTCTCCCATCAGAGTATCATACACCGGCCTAACCGCAATTTTGCCTTTTGGTATGTGCCGGTTCAAGAAATCAGTAAGAAAGCCGATGATTGTAGCTTCATGATCATCTATGCTCATCTGATTCTTAATAAAGTGCAAGTGTTCAAACGCACTGTCATCTATATCTGGAAGTTCATTCTTTATCTTCTGCCTAATATCATTCTGCGCTTCCTGTGTCAACTGTGAGAACTCTAATTCTTTCGTCCTGACATATTCTCTTCCTTTAATGAGTGTTCCGCCAAAATTGGCATTGGTAACAAAGAAATAGTCACGTGCATTTGATGCAAAATCTAATGAGTGAATTAGCAATTTGGCTATCTTGGAATACTTACCTTCTTCTTCCACATCATCAATAGGTTCACTAAACAAATCAGTTTGAACGGGCTCCTTCTTAGTCTTTGCAGAAGAAGCTTTAGTTAATTGTGAACGTGACCAACCACCTGCTGACGCATTTGTTTTCACCTGATAGAAGTCAATGAAGTTTGGCTCATCATCAGAATCCAATACAAGAATATCATCCTGATAATCAAATATGATAGTATAAGGCAAGTTCGATTCCTCCAATTCGAGCAATTTCTTCAACCCCCAGTCGAGTTGATATGCGAACCTGTTGGCAGCCAATGCACCCGCATTTTCACGCGGTTTCTTTGCTACGATACTATCAAATGCATTCATCTGTATGATTTGTATTTATCAAGTCGCAAAGTTACTACTTTTTCTCGAAAGTTAGGCATTTGTTTATTGTTTCGCGCGCAATTTAAGCAAATTTAGTCTAAAACAAGGCTGTGGTATAACAAAAAGAAACGATTTGTGATGAAAAATGACTACCTTTGTACCCGCGAATCAGAAATTGGCGAATATGACACCAAACAAACAATTCAACACCTACAAGGAGGGGCTGGACCTGGAGTTCCTGCGAGAGTACTGCATGGAGCACGGGGAACGGCGGACGTTCCTGCGCGGCGAGACGCTGGAGGAGGCGGGCGAGCCGGCACAGTGGGTGGCCTACGTGGAGCGGGGATGCTTCAAGTACATGGTGCACAACGACGAGGAGGGCAAGGACTACTGCACGGGCTTCGCCTTCGAGGGCGAGTTCGTGGCCGACTTCCCCTATTGCCTCGACGGCGACGTGTCGGAAGTGAGCATCGAGGCGGACATGCCCTGCGAGGTGCGCATCATCAGCGGACGCGAGCTGCAAGCGCTGTTCGACAGCGACCCGAAGATGATGCTCCACAACGTGCGTATACTGAAGAACCTGTTCAAGATGGTCTATGGGCGCAACCTCGACCACTACCGCTACACCGCCCGCAGCCGCTACCGTCGGCTCATCGACCGCTGTCCGCAGGTGGTGCAGATGCTCTCGCTGAAGGACATCGCCTCGTTCCTCAACATCACGCCCATCTACCTGAGCAAACTGCGTAGGGAGGTCACCTTCGGCAAAGAAGGATGATAATATTTCGGCTCAAAAATCATTATACTGAGCCAAAAATTCCTTGAATTTCTAAAACTAGTTTTAGAGTTGCACCCTCGGCACCCGATTTCCGGGCCTTGCCGGGGGCTTTTTCGTGCCTTTTTCAGTAACTTCGCAAGATAAATAGTTAGCGTTTTGTCTTTCTGAAGGGTATTATCATAAAAAGACGCGATGAAACGAGAGACGATTGAGCGGCTGTTCAAGCAGCACTATGCCAAGATGCAGCGGGTGGCACGCACCCTGCTGTACGACGAGCAGGATAGCGAGGATGTGGTAAGCGACATCTTCGAGAGTCTGCTCAATGGGCAGACGGTATTGCTGCCTGATACGGAGGAGCGCTACCTGCTGACCGCTGTCCGCAACCGGTGCTTGAAACGGCTACGGCACGAAGCTATCAAAAGAGATGTGGAATATGAGATGTCCGCGGAGGGGCTGGAGGACGAACGGCTGACGGACATTGTGGAGTTCGTGGTCAGTCATATGACGGCGCAGGAGCAACGCATCTTCCACTTGCGCTTCACCGATGGTTACCGCTACGAAGAGATAGCCGTTGCCGAGGGCATCAGCCGTGTGGCCGTCTGGAAACATCTCTCGCACGTCATTACCGAAATCAAACGACAATTTAACCCCAGGAAGTTATGATGCACAAAGACGACATGCAACAGCTGTTCCTCGACATGCAGGAACACCCCGAGAACTATTCCGACGGACTGTTGGAGGACGTGATGGACAACATTGACCGCGAGCCTGATGCTGAGATCGCATGGTTGCGGTTCGTGAAGAGGCAGGAAAGCAAGACGCGCCCTCAGCGTCAGTGGATGAAATTCGCAGCGATGTTTGCCGGAGTCATCGTGTTGGCCGGCATCACTTTTGCCGCCATCCATATCATCCGGAATCGTTCTAAACAGCTGATGGAGACGACAATGACAGAAGGCTCTCAAGCCTTGAATCTCAAATCTCAATCCACAGTCCCCGTCCAATTCTCTAACGCTCCACTCGACAGCATCCTCGCCGTCGTCGCTACCCACTACGACAAGGCCGTCAGTTTCCGTGACGAAGCCCCGCGCCGTATGAAGCTCATTATGACGTGGCAGCCCGACGCACCGCTCACCGACTTCATCGAGCGACTCAACGCTTTCGACGGACTGAGCCTTAGCCTGCAGAACGACACCATTGTAGTGCAAACGAATGAGGAGGAGGGCAAGCAATGAGACGTATGCGTCTGGTATTATTTTCGATGCTCTGTGTACTCTCTATGAGCAGCGTAGCTGCGCAGTCCTTCCGCAACGTCCCGCTGCTCGAAGCCCTGCAGACCATCAGCCGCGAACATACGGATTACGCCATCGACATCCTGTCCGACGGGCTTGGTGACCTGCGTACCTCAGCCAATGTCGCGGGACTCCCTGCACCCGACGCCGTGAAGCGCGTCTGCAAGGGCCTGCCCGTGAAAGTGAAGGTACGGGGCCCGCATATTACTGTGGAATACGACAAGAAGAAGGAGGTGAGGAAGCTGAAGCTGAACGGCAATGTGCAGGACATCCGCGCCCACAAGCCGCTCATCGGTGCCACCGTCGAACTGCTTGATGCCGACAGCACAGTGCTGCAACAGGTGGTGGCCAAGCACCACTACACAGGCTACGGCGAGGGGGGCGACGTCCACGAGTGGGACACCAGCGACTTCAGCTTCACCGTACCCGCCCTGCCCGCTAAGTATATCTTCCGTGTGAGTCTGCTGGGCCACCGCACGGCCTACATCGACTACAGCATTGACCGCATAGGCCGCCGCGAGCATGAGCGCAGCCTGCCCCCATTCTATTTGTACGAACAGTCAAAGATGTTGCAGGAGGTCGTCGTGACGGCCTCGAAGGTGAAGTTCTACTACAAGGGCGACACCTTGATATATAATGCCGACGCCTTTATCCTGGCCGAAGGCTCGATGCTCGATGCCCTCATCGGCCAGTTGCCGGGTGTGGAGTTGCGGCGCGACGGCCGCATCTACCACAACGGCAAGTTCGTCGACGACCTGCTGCTCAACGGCAAGCAGTTCTTCAGCCACGACCGCAAGCTGCTCTTGGAGAACCTGCCCGCCTACACCGTGAAGGACATCGCCATCTACGACAAGCAGACCGCCGAGAATGAGTTCCTTGGTATCAAGGACGAGCGTTCGCAGCACCATGTCATCGACGTGCGGCTGAAGAAGGAGTATATGATTGGTTGGATAGCCAATGTGGAGGTGGGGGCTGGCACAGGCGAAAGGCTACGGGTAGACGACGGAACGTCGGGAATGCGCTATCTGGCCCGCCTCTTCGCCATGCGCCACACCGATTTCTCGCGCTTCGCCGTCGTTGCCAATGCCAACAACCTCGACGACGACGGGCGCCCCGGCGAGAGCGACAACTGGCAGCGCGGCAAGACCAACGACCTGCGGCGCACCGAGCGCGCCGACGTGGACTTCAGCGTCAGCGACCGCCAGAAACGGTGGGAGTTGTACAGCAACGCCTCCGTCATCCACTCCACCACCGACGGCGAGACCACTACCACGCGCCAGAACTTCCTGCCCACGGGCGATACCTACGACTACAGTTTCGACAGCCGCCGCAACAAAGACTTGCGCCTCAGTACGTGGATGACATTCGTACGCAACACGAAGCAGGTACGCTGGACCATCGACCCCAACGTCACCTACCACCGCTTCGACCACACTGCCGACTTCGCCTCGGCCACGTTCCGCGCTCCCATCGCCAGCGTCAGCCGCCAGTTGCTCGATGAGCTCTACAGCCCCACGGCGCAGCGCCTCAGCCTGCGCGATACGCTGGTGAACCGCATCCTGCGCGAGGGCAGTGGCAACGGCCACGACTGGAGCAGTCGGCTGAACTTAGGAGCCGTTGTCAAGATTCCTCACAGCAACGAGTCCCTGCGCCTCGGTGCCACCGTCAGCTACGACGACCGCACAGAGCAGCTCTTCAATCGGCAGACGGTAACCACTCCCCTCCTTCACAGGGAGGGGCAGGGGGTGGGTCTTCACCAATACTACGACAACCACCCCGACCGCAACCTGGCGGCCAATGTCCGCGTAGGCTACAACATCCCCATTGGCCCGGGCTGGCGCCAACTGTACACCACCTACTATTTCCATCACAACCACCGTCACCGCCGCTCGTCGCTCTATCTGCTCGACCGCCTGCCAGGAGATGCTGACCAGCCCATCGACCAACTGCCCTCCGTCAGTGAGTACCAGCAGGTAATGGATGCCAGCAACAGCTTCGACAGCCGCGAGACGGAGAACCGCCACCGTCTCGACATCAACTTCGGCTATAAGTTCAACAAAGCCTCCTACGGCCAGATATGGACGCTGCTCGACGGTGACATCAACTTCTGCCAGCAGAGTCTGGACTATCAGCGCGGACGCATCGACACCACGCTCCACCGCAACGCCTTCGAGATGTATATGCAGGACATGACCGTCTACGACATCAAGGGTGGCCACCAGTTCTCGGTGGGCGTAAGCTTTAGGGTGAAGCAGCCCAACCTGGAGCACCGCATCGACCTGCGCGACGACACCGACCCGATGAACGTCCGACTGGGCAACACCGGCCTGCGCTGTACCGTCACGCCTAACATCCAGCTCATGTGCAGCTACAACAGGAGGAAGCGCATCAGCCACGCTTTTGAGTGGGATCATGACCGCACCTACAACGCCATCGCCATGGGCTACGTCTACGACCCGCAGACCGGCGTGCGTACCTACCGCCCCGAGAACGTCGACGGCAACTGGAACATGAATGGCTCCTACACCATGTACTGCGCCCTCGACACGGCCAAAAAGCTGAACCTCGACCTGCCCTTCAAAGTCAACTACAGCCGCAGTGTCGATCTTGTCGGCGTCACCGCCCCGTATTCTGCGACAGTGTCGCAGCCTGAACGCTCCATCGTCCACCGCCTCGCCCTCAGCGTCAGCCCCACCTTCCGCGCCGACATCGGGAAGCACCACTTCGACCTCACCTGCCAACCCGTTTGGGACCGCCTGACCAGCCCGCGCGAAGACTTCGAGGACATCAACGCCTTCACCTGCCGCACCGCTCTGTCGGCCATCCTCAAACTCCCGTGGAAGCTCGACCTCACCACCGACCTGACGCTCTACTCGCGCCGAGGCTATGCCGACGCGCAGATGAACACCGACAACCTCGTGTGGAACGCCCGCCTCGTGCGCCCCTTCCTCAAGGGCCGCCTGCTGCTGATGCTCGACGGTTTCGACATTCTCGGCCAGCTCGATAATGTCACCCGTGTGGTCAACGCCCAGGGCCGCACCGAGACCTACACCAACGTCATGCCCCGCTACGCCCTGCTCCACGTGGTCTATAGGGTGAACAAGCAACCGAAGAAAAATAAGCTTTAAATAAAGTTAGTAAAGTGCTTGGCTGAACCAAACGGTCGCTCGACCTTTGGTCTTGCTACCAACGGGACGCAAGAAAACCGAGTAAGCAACAGATTAATAACCCGGGCATGCTGGAGGCCGCAGGGATGCTCCCTCCAGTCTTTTAGCAAACCATTCAAGCAAACGAACAATGAGAACAATTATAGCATCCTGTTTACTCGCCTTCCTCGCTATGACAGCAGGGGCGCAGTCCTTTCACAACACACCGCTGATTGAAGCCTTGCAGGCCATCAGCAACAGTCAGTCGAACTACACCATCGACATCCTGTCCGATGGTCTCGGCAACCTGCACACCTCAGCCAACGTCACTGGACTCGCTACCCCTGACGCCGTGAAGCGCCTCTGCAAGGGTCTGCCCGTAAAGGTGAAGACAAAGGGCAGGGTAATCAGCGTACAACCGAAGAAAGGCGTACCCCAACGACACGAAGTGGAAATCAGGGGCAAGGTAGAAGACGGGTTCCTGAAGATACCGCTGGCCCACGTGAAGGTGTCCATCTGCCGGGCCGACAGCAGCGTGCTGGTCGATTCGGCCACTAACACGCTAGCTTACGGCCACGGCGACAGGCTGCTGTTTGCCATGTACACTGCAAAGGTAGCTACCGACGCTGCGCACCTCTTGGTACACGCCCAGCTGAAAGGCTACGACGATGTGTGGCAGCGTGCCGACATAGGCAAGCGGACGGAGGTGGAGATGCCTACGCTCGAGATGCGCAAGATGCGTGAGATACAGTTAGGAGAGGTGGTCATCAAATCTACAAAAGTAAAAATGTTCTGGCGCGGCGACACCATCGTCTATGATGCCACGGCGTTCAACCTGCCGAAGGGTTCGATGCTCGACGACCTTATCCGCCAGATGCCGGGCGTAACGCTGAACGCCCAAGGCCAGATATTCGTCAACGGACGCATGGTGGACGAGCTGCTGCTCGGCTCGCGCTCCTTTATGCGCGGCAACAAGCGGGTGCTGATGGAGAACCTGCCCTACTACACGGTGAAGGAGGTGAAAGTCTATGAGAAGCAGACCGACCGAAGCGTGGCACTGGGCTACGACGTAGATCCGAAGAGGTATGTGATGGACGTGAACCTGAAGCAGGAGTACCAGCGCGGCTACATCGCCAACGTAGAAGGGGCAGCGGGGAATGAGGACAGGTGGCTCGGCCGTGCCTTCGTCCTCGCCTTCTCCGACCATTACCGCTTCACGCTGTTAGGCAACGCCAACAACGTGAACGAGACGCGCCACATCGGACAGTCGGACAGCTGGACGCCTGCCACGATGCCGAAGAACATGCTCACGACACGGAGCGTGGCAGGCGAGATGAGTTACTACGCCAAAGGCGATGTGGTGAAGAACAATCTGACGGCCTCGTACACATCGACCACAGACGTCAGCGAGACCAGAAGCCGCTATGAGCAGTTTCTGCAGGGACTTACGCCCACGTCGCTGACAGAGAGCGCCAACCGCACGGGCAACCAACGGTGGAGCGCCCACAACGAGCTGACGCTGAAAAAGCCGTTCTATGTCTTTGCGATTGCTGACTTCAACTATTCCAAGAACCACGGCGTGCTCAGCTCCATGTTCCAGCAATGGACAGCCGACTCACTGACGGCATCGCAGCACACCGACGGCTTCAGCA
>Ga0310786_10011653_pt1 | contig 10951 bp, 10 predicted proteins | sample AusTroGonzalo_MG_FD_203881 | JGI IMG/M metagenome (GOLD analysis project Ga0310786, IMG submission 203881) | Bovine rumen microbial communities from tropical cattle in Woodstock, Queensland, Australia - Gonzalo_03 (v2) (version 2) | ecosystem: Host-associated > Mammals > Digestive system >...
TTGCGTGAATTTTCTCTAAATCCATCTCAAGACATAAGGCATAAAAACGACATCTCTGTAAAAATGCTTACAAGGTCTTTTATAGGGAATTTTGGTTTTATATCTGTTAAAGATTTTATTGATGTCGGTGGTTTCCCAGAATATCCTGGATACGGATGCGAAGACGACGCTTTCGCCTTTTTATGTTATTTAAAACTTGGCAAACCTATTCTGTTAAATGGTGAAATCTCGGTGTTGCATATTTCCCACCCAATTAATAGCTCAAATTTACAACAGTTAAAAAATAACAAGATTTTATTACAAAAATTGTTTGAACAGCACGGTTTTAAACACTTTCATATAAGCAGAGTGTTATTTTCGTCTGACAAACCCATTATCGACTACAAATAGGAAATTTATTGACTTTGGCTATATTTGTTCTATTTTTATACAAAAGGCTTAATATATGTCACACAAACCTATAACTATAACTAATTTATCTTTAGATTTTCCTCACAAAGTGTGTTTTGAAGGATTTAACACACAAATATTACCTGGTGACAGAATTGGAATTATCGGCCGTAATGGCAGTGGCAAATCATCATTAGTCAAAATGTTGATGGGAGAAATGGATCCTTCTGGTGGCCGTATTAGCGGTATTGATAATTTGGTTGTTGGATACGTTCCACAAACTGTTTTAGAACACAGCGAATTAAGTGGTGGTGAAAGATTTAACAAAGCTTTTACAGAAGCTTTAGCCGTTCAACCAGATTTATTGATCTTGGACGAACCAACTAATCATTTGGATCAAAATGTAAAATATTCTTTGCTACGTAAACTGGATAATTACCAAGGAACATTGATAATAGTTAGCCATGATTTGGACGTTTTAACAAATACAGTTGATAAATTATGGCATATCAAAGATGGAAAAATTGTCGTGTTTTCTGGTGATTATAACGATTATATGTATGAAAATGGTTTGGCATTGGCATCTCAACAAAAAATGCTTAACGATTTGAAAAAAGAAAAGAAAAAATTAAAGATACAACGTCAGCAAGAATCTCAAAAAGCCAGCAAATCAGGTAAAAAGAAAGCCAAAGATAATGACAAATTGGGATTTGATGCAAAATCAGACAATGCTCAAGCTAAGGCAGATGCAAAAATCGCTAAATTAAACGAACGCCTTGGGAATGTACAAAGTTCTTTGCAGCAAAATCGTTTGCCAGAAGAATATAAATTGAAATTCAATATTGACAATGCCTATGTTCAATCTGGTGCTAATTTGGTATCGGTCTCTTTTGGCGAATGCTCTTATGGAGCACATATAGTTTTATCAGATGTATTCTTCTCTATGGCACCAATGGATAAAGTTTCTATAAGTGGTAACAATGCTTCTGGTAAAACAACTTTTATCAAGGCAATAATGCAAAATAAATCAATAAACGTTTCTGGTGATTGGGTTTTACCAAAGCCATCAGATATTGGATATTTAGAACAACATTACACCAATTTAAATCCAGATGATACAGTAGAGGAAGTTATACGTGAACGTGCACCATCAATGGACGCAAAGGCAATTCGTAAACACTTAAATGATTTCCTGTTTCGTAAAAATGAAGAAGTGTTTGCAAAGGTAAAAACGTTATCTGGTGGTGAAAAAGCCAGATTATCATTAGCGCAAATTGCGGCTAGACCACCTAAGCTTTTGATATTGGATGAAATTACAAATAATATTGATTTGGAAACAAAAGAATACATTATTTCTGTGCTGAATGCTTATGCAGGTGCATTTATAATAGTATCACACGAAAGTGGCTTTTTAGATAGACTGAATTTGACCAACAGATATTTTATACAAAACGGGACATTAAAACAAAAATTTAGATAATGAATTATAAGAATTATTTGTCTGCGACATGTATAATAAAAAATGAGGCAGAATATATGCCAGAATGGTTGGAGTACCATTTGCTTGTCGGGTTCGAAAAATTTTATGTATATGATAACGAAAGTACAGATAATATAAAACAAATACTGCGTCCCTATATAGATTCAGGTATTGTTGAATATACATATTGGTCAGGAACAGCTATGCAGATGCCTGCATATCACGACTGTGTTGAAAAACATAAAAATGATACTTTTTGGTTGGCAGTCATAGATATAGACGAATTTATAGTCGCAGATTCTGGGAATGTTGCAACATGTTTGCAACCTTTTGAAAAATATGCTGCTGTTGTTCTACAATGGTTGGTTTATGGCGATAACAATATCGTAAAAAAAGAACCTGGATTAGTTATGGAACGTTTTACCGCTCATAATCCTTTTAATACAAGAACAGAAATGTGCAAAAGCATAATAAACCCCAGAAAAGTAGAAGTAAAAACTTTACATTTGCCTTATCCTATGGCTGGGTTTAATGCGGTTAATTCTGTTGGAGAAAAAATAATTCCTTTATCAAATGCCAAAATCCAAAATGGAACATATAAAAACATTCATATAAATCATTATATTTTTAAATCTAGGGAAGAATTTTTAATCAAAAAAACAAAAAGCGATGCACTTAGTGCAAAAACACCAAGATTCAAGAATGATGAAGAATGCTGGAATAAAGCATACACAGAATATAACCACAACGAAATAAAAAATGATACAATGATGGATAAATATATTCTATTGGTCTACAAAGCAATACAAACAAGATATAAAAGTAAAATAGTGAGATAAATATGAAAAATATTATTCGGACTTTGTTCAAAAAATATAAAATTGTTGGTAAAAACAATCGGATTATAATAAAAAATGGTCAGAAAGATATTGTTTTGACCAAATATAAAAAAATTTCGGGTTTAGATATTGAGATTAAAGGTTCAAATAACACTGTAATATTGACGCCGGAAACCATATTTAAATCATCAAAAATAATAATAGAAGCCGATAACGCAAATCTTTCTTTTGGTCTAAGTCCAGAAATAAATAATTTATCTGTATTTGTTCGTCTTGGCAAAAATCAAAAGTTAAAATGGGGTAATGGTAGCACAATCACAGGTGGTTATATAGAATTATGCGAAACGGATGCATCTGTGACCATAGGACAAGATTGTATGATTGGTTGGCACGTCAGTATTGTTGCGACAGATTTTCATGCGGTTCTTGATAAGAAAACCAAAAAAGTATTAAACGGTCCGGGGAATGTTGTAATCGGGAATAAATGTTGGCTTGGGCACGGGGTTCGATTGTTAAAAAATGCAAATATACCAGACAACACCATTGTTGGGGCAGAATCCGTAGTCACAAAGAAGTTTAAAGACAATTACACGGTTATAGCCGGGAATCCAGCTAAAGTCGTTAAAAACAATGTTTGTTGGGACAGAAAATCTCCAACAGACCTAAAAGAAAAGCATTAATACCATTTTAGTCAGAAAAAGACTGGACTTTCGGGGGAATATAATCATCAATACGACAACCTTAAAAAGGATTGTCTATGAAGTATAAGCATTTTGATGATATCAAGCCCGGTAACAAAACAGATTTTATTATGCTCTATTTCGCAGCATGTCGTTCTTTGCGAGAATTAGAAGCCGCAATCCGCAGAACAAATAACGGTAATTTAACTTGTCGCCAAGCATGGCTACTTCGCCGCATCCAACGCAAACTGACACAAATTGTGGCATTATGGAAAAAACAAAATTAATTTTACACTATGCCATATAAACCTGCAGTTATAAACCTTTGTCCTGTAATACTTTTTCAAAACCCTGAACATATGCAGCGGGAATTTTTATTAAACTTCCGCCTTTCTTTCCATAAATTTTCATATTAATACCATCTCTGATATGTCTTCTTATGTAACCTCTGTCTATTGATATTGAAAAATATTCCTTTGTCACACAATTTCCACTGTAACAATAATCAACTTTTGATGTTTGTTTATCAAAAGAGAAATTTTTTCCACTGTTATCTAATACCTTATACGGATAATTCCAACCATTTGAACGAACATAGCCATTAATTACATATAATGCCATTTTGTTACTGTTATTATATGCTACTCTTAGATATACATGACTTGATGGGAAAGGGCATTTTCCAAAACTAAAATTTGTCTCACGACCATCGCTACACGTTCCGATTTCTGGCATGGTGCATGTAACATTATTGTTAAAACTATCATATTTGCATTCTGTTTCTTCTGCCGCTGCATCTGGGTTTTTATAATATTCAAAAGATGTACAGCCTGTAATAACAAATGTTAAAATACATCCGATTGTTAAAGTAAAACATTTTTTATTTTTATACATAATCCCATCCTTTGTTTTTTTTGCAAAAGATGGTGCGGGGAGATTGAAAAATCACTATGTAGATGACCCTGCTCGCCTTTGGGTAAACCCTATTTTATAACGAACAGCTCCCCGCGAAAGCAGGGATATGTTTTAGGTGCATATCCAGCACCCTACATAGCGAGGATTTCAATGCCTCGGCATCCTTTGCGGATACATACCTATAATACATTAAAAACATCAAAAAAACAACGAAAAAACATTTTTACATAACAATTAAACGCGGGGTTGGTTTCGCGATAATTTCCGCACAATATAGAACACCTTGGGCAAAAGCATCACATTGGTCTTTGAATGCAGAGTTTGGAAACAGTAATAATTCTTTTTCAAAATCATTCCAGAAATGGTTATGAATTGATGGGAATAATACCGTTCCACGATAAACATATGCTGATGCACCATTCATACGCGCAACTTTGTCTTCGTCTGGATGAACGGCTTGAATATACGTGCTACGGATACCATTTTCTGGCAAAAATTGAATAAGTTGAGTACCCGACGAAGCATCCTCTATAACAACTTTATGTTGTGCTCTTGGATATGCTGAACATAAATAATCAAATTTGGATTTTACCATATTTGCCAAATGTGGAAAATCAAGTTTGTCGCGATAAATGTCCAACAGATAAATATGTTTGTCCGCCGTAATTCCAAACGTTATACATGCAGAATACGCATTGGTCGCTCCTGTTTTCGATGCGGTATCCCATGATGTTATTATATACGTAAAACTTTCTGGTATTGCCGTATAATATTGCATCCATTCAGATTTGATTATGCAACCCTCCTGTGGTGCTGGCAATTGTTGATATTGACCAGAAAACACCAATTCACCAACACTATCTTTGATATGCATAACGGTTTCGATTGATTCGCGTTCTGGGTGTAGCGGTGTTCCAACGCTTCGTCTAAATACACGTTTTGATTGTGTAAATGGTATTGCTTCATCTTTGTCAGCAATAATTGGTAATCTCAGCAAGTTGAAACCATCTGTATTTTCTAACAAATGACCGCTTAAATCATCTTGGTGTAATCGCTGCATAATCAACAAAATACGACCAGTGTTTTTATCGTTTAATCTTGAAAACAGTGTTGTATGATACCAATCGTTCACACGATTACGCATAATTTCTGAATTTGCATCAACAGGTTTTATCGGGTCGTCAATAATTATCCATTCTGCACCACGACCAGTTAAAACGCCACCAACAGATGTAGCAAAACGCCCGCCATGAACAGTGGTTTCAAAATCATCTTTGGCAAATTGATGTTTAGAAATACGTGTCATCGGAAATATCCGTATATACCAATCAGATGTCATAACATTGCGCGTATCATTGGCAAACTTGGTTGCCAGGTCATCAGAATAACTAACGCATATAATATGTGCACGCGGGTTGTGTCCCAATATAAAAGCCGGTAATGCAACCGAACAGATAATAGACTTCATATAACGTGGCGGAATATTGATTATTAAACGTTTTTGGTTTCCACTGATGACATTTACGATGTAATCACAAATCAGATCAATATATTCGCCATCTATGTATCCGCCACCGCCGGAAATTTCATTAAATACCTTTATCACGAACGATTTAAAATCTGTTCGCAACAACGAATAAAATACATCAAGTTCAGTAATATTATTGTCCATTGTGCGATTTAACGTATAACTTTAATATTTGAGCATCATCGTGGTTCAGTGTTTCACGTGCCATGGATATCTCGTTATATTCCGCATCTGCGGCATCGCTTAACTCAATCATCCATTTTGCAGAGTCGGTATTACCTTGCAATGCTTTATTTATCTGTTTCATAATAATGCCCTCTTTGGTGCTTATACGGCGGCTGTTGCCGTCCGGACTTGTCAAAGTTATTTTGCGATTCATTTGCTCACGCACAATCGTATTACGATTGCGGGTACCACGTGGTCGCCCACGTGGATTGCCCGATTGGCCCTTTTGATATTGATATTCCTTTGGCGGCACGCAAAATCCACATTTTTGTTCATCAGGCATTTTGCACCTCCAAGCTTGCGCGTTTTTCCGCCAGTAATTCCGTGTATGTTTTACCGGTCCGCAGGTTTATCGCGTCGATGTGAAAAGCTTCGTAAAACCGTTTTACACACGTATCCACATATTTTGGTTCGTATTCAACACCATAACAAATACGTCTGTGTCGTTGCGCTGCAACCAATGTGCTACCCGACCCTAAGAAACAATCAAGGACAGCATCACCAACACTGGTTACATCTAGCATAATGTCGGACAACATTTCAAAACTTTTGACCGTTGGATGCATCTTGAGGTCGTTTCTGTGTGGGCCATATGAATTACACCCATAATAATTCCAAACATTACTGCGGTTACGTCCGTATTTACCAAGTTTAATATGGTCTGGCACTTTCCCGTCTTTGTTTAAAAACACTGTACATAGTTCATGTTGACTGCGATATGGGGTGCCCATGCCGGCTTTCTTTTTAACCCACACGCACAGATTTACATATTTTGCAAAATGTTGTTTACATGCGGTCAGCATAGGCATAATATTTCGCCAATCTATGAAATTGAAAATCATGGCGTTGTCAGTGGCATATTCTGAACAAAGTGCAAAGTTTTTGCCAAGGAATTCTACGAATTCATCATCTGACATTTCGCCAGTGGCCATTGCAAAGTCAGGATGTTTCACACTGCCATTGCCAGAAACGAACCCTTTGATTTTTATATTAAATGGTGGATCTTGCAAAACCAGATTTACATGCTTATCTCCCATCAGGTTTTCAAAAGTTTCGCGTTTTGTGCTATCACCACAAATAATTCTGTGACCACCATCAAATTCCCAAATGTCGCCAGGTATGGATATTATTTCGTCATCTGCAACATATGGAACAACATCTGATTTTTGGACTTCTGCTTTGGTTCGTGGTTCTGCCAAGATTTGATCGATTTCAATATCGTTAAAGCCAATAATAGTTATGTCTGAAACATCTTCCAGTTCGCATAATTCGCTGATTTCTATATTCAAGATATCAGCATTCCATCCGCCACCATTTTCAGAGATACGATTATCTGCAATTCGTAATTTGCGTTTTTGAACGTCGGTTAAATGCCCGATACGTATTACAGGTACTTGTAGCAAATTCAGTGTTTTTGCTGCTTCAAATCGCCCATGTCCCGCGATGATTTCACCGTTTTCATCAATCAAGATTGGATTCACAAATCCAAATTGGTGAATAGAACTTGCAATTTGACTCACTTGTTCAGGCTTATGAATCTTGGCATTGTTTTTATATGGTTTTATTTGGTCAATATTTACATGCTCAATCTTTAATTCGTTCATATTTTTACCTCTTGTTTGTTTTTCAAAACCAATATATGCAGGTAAAAATATGTTTTCAAATGGTGATTTCTCTAAGCGCGCTTACCGGGTAAATGATTTATGGAAAACTCGTAAAACCAGTTCGTAATTGTTTTATCAGACGGGCTGATGACGCCCTTTTGATTAGGTTTTTGCAGGGGTTCTTTATACAAATCAAAGTATATATCTTTGATTTTTTGAATTGTACCCGCCAAATGTGCTCTGGCATCACTTGGCCTGATATTATATTCCGGTGATTGAATTATTATCTTGCACCGTTTCCGTGTCGGACTCATTTTTTTACCGCCGGATTTAGCATTTTTTCCATTAACGCATACTGTTGATAAATCGTCAACCATTCCACGCAAAGTACCAGTACGCATAAAGAATTCGTTCAATTGTTTGCGTGATATTGGTTTGTTGTTATTTGACATAAATTGCCAAATCCAATCTATTTGAATAAAGATTTCACCGATAAGAAACAGTTTGTTTCCTTCGCTTGATTGGACGCCAGCTTTTTTCCATAACTCATTATCAAAACCAGATTGTATCAGCATTTTTTGATTAGGGTTTGTCATAAAACCGACCAACCCATCACCGTATTTTTTAGCGGTCAATGTCATCAAATTTTGTATATCTTGTGCTAAAATCTCATATTGTTCATACTCAAATTTTTCAGCAATATCTGGACATACTATTCCCCATGCAGCGAACGCGATATTTAAATGATTTTGAAACAGTGATCGAAATTTAAAATCATCAGTAAAAAAATCAGTCATCTAAATCTCCTTAATTTCAGGCTAGATTGTACCATTGATAACGCAGAAATACAGCAAAAACGACAATTGTGTAAAATCAAAGGGTTGTTTATCAAAAATCGCTGATATTTAAAATAAATTCCCTGTTATTTTTGTAAACGTTCCCTGATGACATACCGAAAAACCTGTGTTTTTATAAAAATTAGGCAAAAATAGCGATACAAAAATCCCTGTTATTCCCTGTAATTATCATATCCAATACCGTCATTTATTAGAACTCCGCCACAATAAAATAAAAAAACACCAACGGTGTTTTTTTTTGTTTTTATCACGGACGGTACCTAGATACGTAATCGTACGCCCAATCGAAGCATGCTGAAAACATACAGGCCGTCATCTTTGGTTGGTGCGTAAACCCGCCTGTACCCCAGATCAAAGGTCGTTATATCCGAATACTTATAACCGACCCCCAAATACAGTGCATAAATGAAACCGCTGTCGTCGTCCGAATCGCTGTGTTCGTCGCCGTATTCGGTATTGATAACGGCTATCTCTGCTTTGCCAAAACTGTATCCCGCACCCAACCCAACATACGGAATAACTTTGTTGATTCTGAAATCTGCATAACCATTTGCCAACACAGATAAATGTTTCAGATTTACGTTTATTTTATCGGTAATCTGGTAATCATATCTTAATTTGCCATCATGGCTGTAATAATTATACCCCAGTTCGCCCTCTAACCTAAGATGGAACCAACCATATGGGTGTTGGTTAACATACATTTTATTTGGCGACCAATCAATACCCACCGCCGATGATATACCCAACAATAATCCCGAACCATCATATTTATACCCTGCGCCAGAAACCGCGGCCAAATAATCACCCAATGTTGTATTGTCATCCACATATATGGTTGTGCTGCCCACAGCCAGTTTAATTGAAGTATAATATTCTATTTGAGCATTTGCAGCACATGTGATAAAAATCATACCAATCAGAACAAGAATTTTTTTCATATCACTCCCCTTGCAAGACGACCATCATTATAATAACACACTGACATTATTGCAACAATAATCCAGCGCAACAAATAAAACAAAAGAAAAAGTCAAGTATAAAATTTATTGAAATATGCTTGCGGGGGTGTTTATTTGATATGTGTTTTATGATATAATGCAGTGCAAGAGAGAATAGTATGTTGCATCGAAACGATCTGTTTTTATTGATTGTATTGGTTTCGTGTGGCGTTTTTTGCGCGCGCGTCTGTGGCGGCACCGTCGGTGAAGAATTTGGGTAATGCAGTCAGCAGCGGCACACCAAGTAATATCAACAAGGAAACACAGGTAAAATTATCTCCGACACCACAAAGAGCACCTTCTTTGCGCATATCGGGTTTGACAACGGAATCAGGGTCCAAATCAATCAATGACGTTGGAAATACAACATCAAAAACCTCTGGGAACACTGATTATGCGCGACTGCACGGGTTCGCCGCCGGTGTGAATTGTGTCGCATCCATGGCGACGGCGGCCGCAGGCGGTGTTCCCGTGCCGCCACCACACGAATATGTTACGTTGTATGTATGCACTTCGTCAACGCACTGCGACGCATTGGTAGCATTTGTAACCATGGTCGTTTTTCCAGCCTCGCACTGGGTGCGCGGTGCCCCGCTGCCATAATTTACGGTTGCATCCGACGCCCAATATCCAATACCGACATCGGTACATAATTGAACATTTACATCAGGCCCCGCAACAAAGGTCCCAGACCCCTGATTCGTATAGAATTTATTATTTACGGTGTCCAACATACCAATTACACCAGTGGTATTATTACGTGCCGGAACCATAGATCTGATAACGTTATTATTACTGATAAGTTCAAAATCGTATATTTTAATTTTGCCAATACGGTTCGAAGCCCCACTGACCGCATTAAGCGTAATATTCGCGGTTAAATTCGACAAACCACTAACCTCTAGATTTTTGGTGGTATTGTCCATCGTACATGTTCCATTTTGAGTATTCAGAGTAAACGTATGCTTGTTGGTATCGGCGGCACCGAATGTAACTTCTTTATTAGCACCTGCGGACTGACACAGAAATACCCCAGAATTAGAAATCCCCCATTTGAACGACTGGTTACCTTTATTAGCGCCACTTTGTTTTCCAGTTTCCACGTCGACATATTCCATTGTCATTGATGTAATAGGATTAACCAATTGTGACACATAAAACCTTTTATTTGTTTCATGTTCACCAATATCTATATACTGCGACCCAGTTGTCCGAATGTATTCCAGTTCAGTGTATCCTGTTGAAATAGCACTTGGTAAATATGTCCCCGCTTCACAATGTATCTGACATTGGTTAACACTGGTTTTGCCAGGGGTATCATTGTAATTATAGCCCGTTGGACATGGACTGCATTCGGCGGCCCCTGTTCCAGTGCTGTATGTTGCGCCCTGGCATGCCAAGCATGATGCCAAACTGGATCCGGTTTCAATAT
>Ga0310786_10011654_pt1 | contig 10950 bp, 23 predicted proteins | sample AusTroGonzalo_MG_FD_203881 | JGI IMG/M metagenome (GOLD analysis project Ga0310786, IMG submission 203881) | Bovine rumen microbial communities from tropical cattle in Woodstock, Queensland, Australia - Gonzalo_03 (v2) (version 2) | ecosystem: Host-associated > Mammals > Digestive system >...
ACTGCGCCAGACTATCAGCCGCATCATCATGCTCGTTCTTGCCGATCTGAACGTACATCAGCAGCTCGTCCATCGCCTTTGTGTACTCCTGTGAGCGATAGAACCGCTTCGTTTTGCTTGTATCGTCTACGGACGCTTTCTTGATCGTCACGTTGTCTGCCAAAAATATGAACCTACGCTTGATGTCGCCAGCGCACTGGATCACCTTCTCGAACTTCGCCGTCTTGGTTGAGGCTCGCTTGTGCGTGATAGCGCACGGATACCGATGCTTTTTCAGCTCCTCGTCAATATAGTTAGCGTAAATGTCGCCGCCGTTGTTCGCCTCGAACTTGATCTGCTGTATCTGGTTCTCCAAAATCTTTCCAGCCACCAGCGGTATCGTGACTTCCTTCGCGCCAGAGTTGAACACCCAATCCACGATATACACATCTCCGTTCTCGTACTCGTAGCCAATGGGCATGGACAGACTGTCGCCTCCGCCAAACGCCACATCGCACGCCGACACCACACGAACAAAGCCGCCAGCCGGAAGGACACCGTTAAAGTAGCGAAGCTCGTCCTCCGCAAACAGCAAGCCCTCTCGCACGAACGGACGCTGCATATACTTCGCTTGCCACTCGTTCGGATCGAGGATCGCTCGCATATCACGATAGTATTCGGTTGAAAAGCCTTTCACATCGTACTGGAAGTTGCTCTCGTCATTCTCATCCAACGCCGGAATAGCGCGGAAGAAGTAGCGCGGATCATCGCCAAACATCTCCTGGATTTGACCAAGAGGGTCGATCACGTTCCACCGAGTACCGATCATCAGCTCGCGTGCGCCGTCATTCTTTCGGTCACGCATCACGTTCAAGTAGTCCTGGTATCGTTTGTTCAACCGCTGCGCCGACAAACTCTCCTGGCGGTCACGAATAAGGTCGTCCGTGTACAAGTAGCCGTCCGCAGACACATCCACCGCGCCTGTCCACGTTCCGTCAATGCCACGACAAGTAAACGTGGCGAAGTTGTCGCCAGTGCCGTAGTCAAGCGTCATGTCGGGCTTGCCCTGCTTGCGTATTAAATTTACTCCGGGAAAGATTTCGTTGAACGTGTAGTCCGCGCTTGTGGTCAGCGTAAGGACTTCCGAATAGAAGTTGGAAGCCAGTATCTCCGAGTGTGCGCCCATCGCATTGTGCGAACCAGGCCGCTTGCCAATGATCCATGACATAAAGAAGCACGAGATCGTGGACTTCCCAACACGAGGCGGCAGCGACAACCCATAGAACTCGTACTTCCCATCTTCCAGGTTCTGCAAATCTTCCGCAACGACCTTCAGCGTCCTCCGGCGTGGCGCATAGAACCGCTTCTTGAACGGCCTGTTCTTCTCCATGTATAACATGAAGTCCTCAAACCGCCACGGAGCCGCGTGCAACACCGCTTGCCAGTAGATCTCTTGCATCCCAGCTAAGTCATCGGTCGTGGACAACGCGCAGAGCGCAGCCGACTTCAACGTGTCCAGCTCGCCCAGGAACTCTCGCGCATATTGCGAACCGTACTCGCTGATCGTGCCAACCAAGTAGTCGCTGTACTTCCAGATGCTCACATCATCTCGCAACCCACTCGCCGCTAACTGCGCCAGATACTCTTTGTCTTGCCTAATATCTACCATTCAGCGACCTCTCGCCCTCCCTCGCCCTTATGTAGTGATAGTCTTTCCCTTAAGACCCTCTACAGGAAAATCTGGATGGTTATTCATAAAGTCTAGTTCTTATCTTATAGTCTGGTTGTTGTTGTCTGTAGTGACCAGATACTCTCTATATAAGTATTACTATATATAGGGAGTGGTCTATCCCTACATAAGGACACCACAAACCCATCAACTACCCTCGTCCCAAACAGCCCACTTACCTCATCCGTACCGCTCTCGTTGAGCCAACGTCATCCATCTCCGTCATCCATAACCAAAATGACTAAGATCAGCGTATCCATGACTATCTTGACAAGCCCTTTTGTCGAAAAATAGCTTTTGGGGTTAAGTAAGCCCCTGGAATGTGGAAAAATAGGGGTGGTGGGGGTTCTGGCTCATTGTGTAGCGTACTACTATTCGCAAAACCAACGTTTCGCGCAGAGTTACAACGAGTTATCGGACACATTGTTTGCTAAGTTTTCCACATTTCCAGGATTTTCCACTATTCCGGCGGTTAGCTCCGCGATTATTGATTGGCGATCCTGTTTTATTACTGTTTTAGCTGTTGATCCGTCTGTATTAGGTTTATCAGTTAAACCATATATAGACTTAGCTATAAATATATGATTAATATTTGAGGTATAATTATCAACCATATCGGATATAAGAGATTCACGGCATATTAGTAACCAACTATTATATATATTCTTATAGGATTGGTTATTAGTACTATTAAATAACCTATCAATAACAGGGTAATCAGTACCAATCATTAGGCAAAAGTCATTTATCTTTGGGGTAATGCCGTAGCGGATAGACAGAGGGACATAGACACGCCGAAAGAGCGCGTCAAGATCATTCACGTTTTTCAAGTCTAGTTCTTTGCATTGGTTACCGATTGACAGTAGCAAGCCCCTATACCACGCTACGCAAGCGCGATCTAACGGACGCGCGTCGGGCTTTGGGTTTTCAATCTCATACCGATTGCACACGGCTTTTATTAAGTCCGCAGCGGTTTCCACTTTGCATAGTTCGTTCATGTCTTCCTATCCTCTTTCGGTTGTAATCCGCATTTTAGGCAATTCCAGGAACCACAGTTTTTGCTTTCACACACTAAAGCATAACACTTTCGCCGGCTAAAGTAAAGCATGCCGATCTTGTCCGATCTTCGGCGCGTTTTTTGGTTGTTCGTGACGCGCTGCGAGCGCGGTTTTTATCAGATCGCGTTCTAAAAAATTTTGGGTTTCTTCTTATAAATAATGCTTGACTAGCAATACAGGACAATGTATTATAATGGTGTAGCTAGTAAAACACATTTTAATAAAGGAGATTCCGATATGTATAGCAAAGACAGCCTTAAAAAGTTCAAATATCAGGCGGACGCAATGGCGGCGAAACTCACGGACGCGGACATTATCAAATTGGGCACTTGCATTACGCAAGGGAATCGCAAAATCGGGCGCGTTCTCAATGTTTCCCTTTTGCCGATTCGGGATTGTGGCAACTGCTCGCACTGCTCGCCATACTGCTATGACATCAAAGCCAATTTACAATATCCCAATACAGTATTGCCTGCTCGCGTTCGTAATAGCCTGTTGGCGCGTAACCATAGGGCGCAGTATTTCGCCGATATCCGCAACAAGTGCGCGAGAAGACGCAAGAACAAGTATTTTCGGTGGCACGTTTCGGGCGACATCTTAGACGCGGACTACTTTGCCGAAATGGTTTCGATCGCTCGCGAATTTCCCGAGTTCACGTTTTGGACTTATACAAAGATGTTCGGGATCGTCAATGATTGGATTTCGGCTAACGGCGCATTGCCTGTAAATCTTCATGTGATGTTCTCGGTTTGGGACGGAATGCCGACACCGAATCCGTTCGGTCTTCCTGTCTTCGCTTGTAGGCTGAAAGACGGAAACAAGGACATAACCGATACGGAATTTTCGAAGATGTTCAAATGCCCGAACAACTGCGACATTTGCAAAGCTTCGTGCCGTGGTTGCGTGGTTGGTGAAAGCGCATATGCGGACGAGCACTAAACGGAAATCACAAACAGAAATCCGCGCGGAGAACGGAAACAAGGCTCGACACCTTGCGCGGAAATCGTCCGAACAGGACACGACACAACGCAAACGGAAATTTGAAAGGAGTTTACAGCCAATGATTATTTATGAAACTTGCCCTGTCTGCGGAAAGTCTAGCCCCGAAAACGAAACCTATATAAACAGGCTCGGAAACATTAAATGCCCCAGGTGCCGGAAAAGCACGCCAAAATTTTTATGGAGTCAAGCCCTAGATATTGAGGATTGGATTAGCAACGTGAATGAATGGGCAACCAATCGCGAACAGAACGCGAACAGATAAGAAAGGGCAGCCCCTGCGGAGAACGGAAATCTGGAGCGACACCAGACAGGGGTAATCGGGCAACACAGCCCAGAAAAAGCAAAGGAGATTTTTAGATGTTTACGATTAGTGAATTATTGCAGATCACGATGGTGGCTGCGCTTCTGGTTTCGGGCGGTTATCTGCTCGCGTGCATTTTAGAAAGGAGATAAAACCATGCGTACATACTACTCTACCCATCCTGTAAGGATCGCCAATTTGCCACAGGGCGCAATCCTGGACATCTTCGATTTTAAGCGGATGCCAGAGCTTGATGACGGAACAACCATCACGACAGCGGTTCTTTACGACCGAGCATTATCCCCGATTGAGATGAGGGATTCGGGACTCTTCCAGATCTTTGACGATGGCTTTCAGCCGTTCGATGCATACTATTGGGCTGTGATGTGCTTTGAATCGAACGACTTCATGGAAGAGGCGACCGAAGAACAGCGGAAAAAGATCAGATGGTTGGCGACAACTGGAGCAACTCTTGCCGAGCTTGCGTCATGCATCTGGATGTTCAGCCCAGAATACACGCAGGGCGAGATCAAATGCCGGATCATTCGGTTCTGGAACGACTTCATGGAAGTTATCGTTCAGCCGATGGAAAAAGATTGAGAAAGGAGAAAATCATGGCAGAGAAACTTATGGTTAATCAGTACGAGTTTTACTACAACATCTACAACCGTGGCGGTCATACGCTCGTGGCTGGAACGAATGGAAGTGGAAAGTCCGTAGTGCTGAACGGCTTAATCGTGACGGCGATCCTCGAACACGCACAGCTTATTTTGCTTGATCCGAAAGGCGGCGTGGAGTTTCGGAAGTACAAGGATGCCGTGGATGTGATTGCTTTCGGAAAAACGTTAGATCAGTTTCGTCCGGCTCTGGAGCTTGCCGACAGGATCATGATGCAGAGATATGACTACATGGAAGCCAATGACATCGAAGAATGCCAGGATCGTCCGTTGTACGTTGTTATCGATGAGTATGCCGAGATGATGAGCGAAGGGAAAAAGGACTTGCAGCCGTTGCTGTTGAAGCTCGCACGCATGGGAAGAGCAGCCAATGTTCGGCTCGTGTTAGCTACGCAATCTCCATACAAGAGCATCATCACTGGCGATATCAAAGGCAACATGGTCAACTTCGTAGCGTTGCGCGTGATCTCCAAGAGCTACAGCCGTCTTATCATTGACGAGCCTGGCGCGGAAACGCTGAATGTAGGCGAGGCTCTCGTCCGGCTGAAAGGCGAGTTTAATGCTCATCGTGAAAATGTTCCGATGTATCCGAAAGAACTGCTGAAGCAGATCGCAGTGCTGAGAACGCCGCCGAGCAAGCGGAGAAAGTGATCTGTACGCATAAGCATTTATAACTTGAGAATGCCGGACAAGGCGCATATAATGAGGAGGATATAATCATGAGAACTATCAAGAGCTACACGGATGTTCCGCTGAACACAATGTTTTACCGCGAAGTATACGACCAGAAAGGCAAGGACGGATATGTTTCGTGGACAAGACTTTACGACAAGGATCTGAATGTTATCGAGGATGTGCATCTGGGAGGAACCTTTAGTTTCCGCAATGCGTTAGGCTACAGGCGCATCTGCACCGAACACCAAGCGAAAAACGACATCGCAATGAGCGCGTATACTCTGCGCCCTGTAGAAATCGATGACGGCTACTACGAAGTGATAGAGCGCACCGACACAATCAAAGCCCTGGAACAGATCACGCGCGCCTTAAGGAGGACGAACAAATGAGTGAAGAAACCAAGAAAAAGCCCAGCTACATTTCTGGGAGCGAGCGAGCCAAGAAGAACGTGAAATATCAGCGCGAGAAGATGACGCAGTTTAATCTCCGCTTCGGGAATGTAATTGATGCCGATATCCTAGAGCATCTGGATAAGCAGCCGAACAAGCGGCAGTACATTATCCGACTGATCCGCGAGGACATAGCGAGGGAGGCGAAAAACATGGAACAGAAATACTGGTATGCGGTACAGCGAGATACCGAGGATGACTGGGGAACAGGGTCATACGACCGCGCCGAGGCAATGCAGATGCTTCGGAAAGAGCGCGAGGACTATCCAGACGCATTGATCGCGGTCATTGAGGAGGGTGACAACCCGGTTTGCGTTGAAGAAATCCGAGAGCTTGACGAATAGTTTTCCGAGGGGCGCAAAGCCCCTCTTTTTTTTATGCACTGAAAAGCCCCCGGTGAGGTGAGGCCGGAGGCTAAACAGGAAGGTAATTGAACATGAAACGCCGAATGAAGGAGAAAAACGCTGCTGTTCGCTCGCCATATATTATACCGCATCATGTAGCGTGCCGTCTATGCTCTGACCGCAAAATGTGGTATAATTTCTATGTGTCCGAGGTCAAAACAGAATATGCGCTATTACAAAACGAAATGGGCGGCGTACAATGCGAAACAGCCTGGCGAAACCGCCGTACAGGACGGAAATCGGTGGGTTGTGCTGACCGCAGCCGAGCATGAAGCGTACCGCAGAAATCTGAACCAGAAAAAAGGCGGTACTGCGTCCGGCGGTCGGCGTGAACAGGCACAGGAAGGACGAGAGCGAGCGAGAAAGTAATGCCACGCTACAAAGGCGACAAATTCCGATGGAAAGGTGTCCGAGATTGCACCAAGACGGCGAAGATGTACTCGCAGTTGATGTTCAACGAGTCTGTCACGCTTGATCTGTGGCTGACGGCTGATGAGAAGCGCGTGTATGTGACCGAACGGAATTGGGTTGAGCAGCCGGAGCCTCCAGAGCCGAAAGGCGGCGAGCTTTACTGTGGCGAGATCGCAAGGCACGATGCCAAGACAGGCGATGTGGAGCTAATGGTGCTACAAGCGATTGACCGCCGTGATAATCCGTGGCGGTATGCCGAGTGGCACTTTTTCTATGTCAATCCGTATCGGAAAATCGTGACGGAAATCCCACGTTATCTTCCGCTCACGCACCGCAAGTGGTGGGATGTCGCCAAGCAAATCCAGAATTTGTCAGCTATGGATGCCTCGATCAAGCTGTATTCCGCAAGCGCAAAGGCGTTAGCAGAGTTTCACAAGCATCCAGACAAGACGGAACTGCTGATTAAGGTCGGCGCATACCCCATCCTGGTGCGCGGTCATGGCTACTACGGAGATTTACCGCCGAAAAGCTGATTTCGCGTTTAAGGCAGCTAGAAGCCCCAGAAATCGATTTTAGCATTCGAACGTACATTTTCCTGTCCGAGCCACTAAAGTCTGTTTCTGGGGCGTATAGCGCGGTTTAACGGCAAAGTAAACGATTTGTCTACACTAGGCTTGCGCATCCACCTCCTCGAAGTGCATAATCTCCTCAAGCATCCGCTCCATAGCTCTCACATCGTCCTTGTGCCATCCATTGTCCATGCACGCACGGCGAAGCGCCTTGCTGATAATCAGAAGATCACCTACGTTGCACTCAATGTTGACACCGAAAATGCACTCGTCCTTGATCGCCACTTTAACCGTCATCTTCTCCATGCCTCCGCTTTCGGGTTCAGCCGTCTGCACACATCGTTCCATTCTCGCCGGAAATCTGCGCTCGCCACATCATAGTGCGCGTAGTTTATAGGCTCCTTGCCAAGATCGTAGATGCCCAGCTCGCGTTTTACGGCCTCTGGATCGTACCGCCTATATTTAAATAAAACTCTGTCCAGGGTCATGCGCCGTTCGTAATAATCCTCGTTGATCTGCTTGTGCAGTTTCTCGATAGGCAGCAGACTAGCAGTCATACACATCTCCTTTCCGCGCAACGTACACCGACACGCCGTCACCGACCAGTTCTTGCACTTGCTCGCGCATGGCTTCGCCGTTTTCGGTTGCCGAAACGTGGCAGAGTATCACGCATCGGAGCGCATCGGTCATGTTGGCTTCGACCACGCCCAGGGCGGTCTGCAATGAGCTGTGGCCTTTCAGAACGTGTTCGTACTTCTCCTCGTGGATGAGGTTCTGGCTGTCAGAATAGTTACACTCGATCAGCATATGCGTGAGGCGTTGCTTCTTGAAGTTGTACGGCAAGTATTCATAGTCTGTCGTATACAGCAGATGGTTGCCGTCAAGGTCGTGTATGTAGTACCCATAGCACTCTGTATCGCCATGTGGAACGGCAAACGGAGCTACATTGAACATCCCTGCTTTTCTTAGATGCAGAGGCTCGATCTGGTATGCGCCTTTGATCTGGCTCGCCACTTCTCCGCACGAAAACACCTCTACTCCGCGCCGAGCGAGGTCGGCTGCACTTTCACTGTGATCGCGGTGCATATGAGTAACTAGGCAAGCCGTCCATTCTGTGTCCCAATCAATTCCGCGCATGATGGTGGATAGTTTCACCCCTGCATCGAGGATAAGACGACCGAAAAATGACTCGACCACATAGCAGTTGCCGGATGACGAACTGCCGAGGACTTTAATCTTCATTGCCGCCCCTTTCTTTCATGCCAACAAACACTTCGAGATGCTTTACAACTCCGGCGACAAACTCCGTTTGAACACCATTGTTCGCAAAGGCTTTGGCTATTTTAGCCGCGACCTCAATGGGAATGTCGTCATCGTCAAAACTAACTACGATCATTTCGTTCCTCCGTTCGTGAGAACAGCGGCGATAAGGGTCAGAGCTTCGTTCTTCGTGAAGCCGACCGCTATTGCTCCGTCATACATATCTTTCAGCATGGACATTGCGTTCGCTATTTCGCTCGTGTATGCGTTGTTCGCTATCCTGTTCGCAAATTCGTCTGTCATCGAAAAGCCCTCCAGATTTCTTCCGCAAACACCCATGTATACGGCGTTCTTTTTGTTAGATAGCACACCTCGCCAACGAAAAATGGACAGTTATTACATTCACCTGCATACACATCGCATATGCCTTTTATCACCGTCAGCGCATTTATTATTTCTTCGTGCGTGTAATTCATTCTGCCCTCCTGTTCCATGCTCTGGCAAGCTCCTCTCGGTAATCTCCGTCTAGGTTTAGTGGATTACACATTCCCCAAAAAATGACATCCGCTCCGCACTCATTGCAATGCGCTGCATATCCCCACATTGCTCCGTGGTTTATCTGCACATCTTTCCCACCGCAAAACGGACAGGGTTTTAATTCGATCATATCTCCTCCTTGTATGGTTCGGGTAAGGGCATCCATGCGATTACTTCATGCCTTGACCTTGCAACTTTATACTCGTCAGAATAACTGCTCCACACACCGTCAAACTGGTTTGCAATATCTACATACCAACACTCTTTGATGTGGTCATTCCATCCCGATGGAAACTTTTGATTAAGCCCTTTGAAATGCACTGTCACAAGGACATTTTCCTCTTCTTCAGGCAACCTCTCGGTTACTGGTATCCACCTTAGTGCGGTGGGAATGGCTTCAATGGCGGTCTTATCTCTATGCCATTGGTTCTGTTCGCCACGGCTTTCTCTGTCATCGTCCTCCCATATCTCTGGCATTTCACCTAACGCTTTTATCGCTTCATCCCTGCTGATTAAGTCCATGATTAGTCCTCCGCTTCGATGATGGTGGGCGCTTTGTTTACGAAAAGACTAAAGCCCCTCCAGAACTTCTCACAGAACTCCTTGTCCTCCTCGGTGCCAGTGACCGCCGTAATCTCGACAGTATCTGCGGTTTTCTTAAGCAGTGCGTCGGCGTCTATCAGCCGACCATGAGGTGTAGTGACTTCGGTAACTCGATACATTGTCGTATACCTTGCGCCGAATATATCAGGGACAAGCTCATCCGCTCGCCCATTCGTGATAACTAGCGTGACAGGTTTGTCATCGCTCGGCATATCCATGTTTTTGATTAAGATACTCATCATTTACCTCCGTGGATAAATTTCACATCCGCAACTAGGACATCTTGTTACTGTTGTTATGCTTACTCGCACCCACCTTTTGCAGTATGGGCAAAATCGCAACGAAAACCACGTCATGCTTAGTCCTCCTCTTCGTCCACTTCTGCCCAACAATAATCGCAATCCCACTCTTGGCAGTTATCGCAGTATTTTTCACGGATTGCATAAATCTCATTTTCGAGTTTTCTTATCAGTTCGTCCGCTTTCATTCTTCCCCTCCGTTAAAACTCCCACATATAGGGCAGTAGTTCCACTCCACGGAATCCTCACTAAACTCCGTTTCGCACTCTGAGCAGTACACAAACCACGTTTCATCGCCGTCAGCTTGCACATAGCAGTCGTGACCCCACTCGCCGCGCTTCGGATCGTCTTTCTCGAACACAGTCGGAGCCTCTTTAATCAGCTTCATGACAAGCTCGCGGCTCCCTACCCTTCCGCGCCAGACGCGATCTAAAAGGTCGTCAGCATCAACTGCCCTCATCTTCCGCTCCTTCGCTCTCGTCCAACTCTGTCAGCACTCTGCAACTAAAACCAGGAACGAAGTGCCGGTAGTTGTCCCATCTGGTAGTCACATCGAGCTTAACTTCACATTCGTTGAAGTGCTTACAACCATCACAGCTAATCATTTCCTCCGTCCTTTCCTCATGCGCCACAGCTCGCGCAGAATAACGATGCCCAGAACCACGAACGTGCCTCCCAAAAACAACGCCATGCACACGAACAGTATTTTTGCTATCGTTAAGATCATTTGCCGTTTTCCTCCAACGCTCTAAACACTTTTCTCCAGCAGCTAGAATAGTCTTGGTTTTCTCTAGGACAAAATTTGTCGCACCACTCTCCGTAGTTATCGAACATGAACTCAGCAATGTCGATGCCCTCTAGTGTGTAGTTGCACGGAGAATCAAACCACTCGGACAGTTTGTCTAAAATGTATTTCTCGCTCATTTGCAATCGTCCCTCATGTCCGGCTTGTCGAGGCTCTCCACCTCAACCATGTCCGAAGTATTCCATAGCCCCT
>Ga0310786_10011656_pt1 | contig 10950 bp, 6 predicted proteins | sample AusTroGonzalo_MG_FD_203881 | JGI IMG/M metagenome (GOLD analysis project Ga0310786, IMG submission 203881) | Bovine rumen microbial communities from tropical cattle in Woodstock, Queensland, Australia - Gonzalo_03 (v2) (version 2) | ecosystem: Host-associated > Mammals > Digestive system >...
TCTGTCCCAGGACGACTATCCAGTATCAAGTTAAAAGCACCTCAGTCAAATATCAAAAAATTGAAAATCGACGGTTCGTTTCTTATACCCAAGTGCCTCAAAATCCACAAAACCCGAAAAACAGGATAACGGATATTGAAAGCACTCGCTTCTTGTACTACTTGTCTGTTTATGGAAATCTTTCAAAGAACTCGTTTCTTAACTGCTCTCTGCCCAATTTTTGGGCGAAAGCGGATGCAAAGGTACGACATTTCCACCAACCCACCAAACTTTTTCGCAATTATTTTCGAAAACAATGAAAGATTTTCGGGATTATTTACAAAAAGGGAGAAAAAGTCTATGGGAACTGTCACTCAAAGACCTCTTCAATGTCATTATTGTAGATGTCACTTTCGTTAAAGGAGCAGGGATTGTACCCTTCGTCGAGGTCAAAACGTGCATTCTCGTTATACCCCAGCTGTTTGTCTGCATATATCTTTTTCATGTACAATGCAAAAATGGGTAATGCCATAGATGCACCTTGTCCCATGTCCATACGGTCAAAGTGAATATCCCGGTCGTCACCTCCGACCCAACAACCCGTTACCAGTGTGGGGGTGAGTCCCATAAACCATGCGTCACTGTTATTATTTGTAGTACCCGTCTTTCCACCAATTTCACCTTTCATGTCATATATACGCCGCAGACGTCCAGCCGTTCCGCCATCTACCACGCCTTTCAGCATATAGAGCATTTTGTTAGCACTCTGTTCACTGATGACCTCGTTCATACGTGGTTGGAACTGAGCCACGACATTTCCCTCGCTATCTTCGATTCTGGTGACAAACATGTGTGCTGCGCGGATACCATGATTGACAAATGCCGTGTAGGCACTAACCATTTCGCCGACCGTAATGTCACAGGGGCCAAGACAGAGTGACATCGACGGGTGTATCTCCGGGTTATTAATGCCATACTCATGAAGCAGCTCCACAAATGCAGCAGGATTAAGCTTGCTCATCAGATACGCAGAAATCCAGTTGTTCGACTGCTGCAGTCCCCACTTGAGGGTAACCATCTCTCCATAACGTGCATGTCCGGCGTTACGTGGAGTCCATGGCTTGCCCGCCACTATATACGTCTGTTGCACATTGGGAGCGAGGTCACAGGGTGAGAAACCGTTTTCCATAGCCAGCGAATAAAGGAAAGGCTTAATAGTAGAGCCGACCTGACGCCGTCCATCCATAGCCATGTCGTATGCGAAGTGCATGAAATCAAGTCCTCCCACGTATGCTTTGACATGTCCGTTTTGCGGCGTCATGCTAACAAATCCAGTCCTGAGAAAAGATTTCAAGTATCGTATAGAGTCAAGTGGTGTCATGACAGTATCCACTTCGCCATGATAGGTAAATACGCTCATGCCGGTTTTGGTATTGAACGCCCGTTCAATCTCTTCTTCTGTTGCTCCATCATCCTTCATCACACGATAGCGTTCGCTCTGTCTTACTGACCGCATTAGTATTTTCTTCACTTCAGCAGTAGAAAGATTCCCCGTAAACGGAGCTGTCGCCTTTTGCCGGTTCTCCTTGTTGAATGCGGGCTGTAAGTATTTCACGACATGCTCGTAGCACGCCTGTTCAGCATATTTCTGCATTCTCGAATCGATGGTAGTATGTACCTTCAATCCGTCACTATATATATTATAAGGTGTACCGTCTTTCTTAAGGTTCTTATTACACCAGCCATAGAGCGGGTCGTTTTCCCAGTTCAATGAGTCAATATGATAGCGGACATAGCCCCATGAGGGATAGGCCGATCTGACAGGTTTCTTTGCCATCATATATCTGCGCAGGAAATCCCGGAAATAGACAGCAATTCCGTCCTTGTGGTCAACCACATGGAATTTCAGGTTGAGCGGTTCGGCACAATACTCATTGTACTGCTGTCTGGAGATATAGCCCGCTTTTTCCATCTGCTGTAGCACGACATTCCGGCGATCCCGACATCTGTCAGGATTGCGCACAGGATTGAAGAGTGACGGGTTCTTACAGAGTCCTATCAGCATTGCCGATTCAGGCGTAGTCAGCTCTATCGGTTCTTTGCTGAAATAGGTGTTTGAAGCCATTTTAATGCCAACAGCATTATGAAGGAAGTCGAAGTAATTGAGATACATGGTGATAATCTCATCCTTCGTGTAATTACGTTCCAGCTTGACAGCAATCACCCACTCAATAGGCTTTTGAAGCACTCGTTCCATGGTAGAGTGTGCTGTGGACGAATAGAGCTGTTTTGCCAGCTGCTGTGTGATAGTGGAACCGCCACCAGCTGACTTCTGTCCCATTATTCCACGCTTGACAATCGCTCGTCCAATGGCATAAAAGTCTATGCCGCTATGCTCATAAAAACGTACATCCTCTGTGGCTACCAAAGCCTGCACTAACGATGGAGCCAGCTTGGTATAGTCAATCATAATGCGGTTTTTACGGTTATTATACCATGTACCCATGATTTTACCATCGGCCGAATATACTTGCGTGGCATATCGGTTGATAGGATTCTGAAGATCCTCAATCGGCGGCATATAGCCAATCCACCCTTCGCTGATGGCATAGAACGCCACAGCCACCGTGAAAACTCCTGCAATCAGCACAGCCCACAGGAAACGTACAAGAAACTTTCTCATTCCAGTTTTACATTTATCGGCTGCAAAGTTAATCATTTTTTTTCATTCAGCCATGCCATTTCATAAAAAAGGATATTTTCTGCCCAATTCTGTGCTGTTTTCCAAAAAAAAATCGTAACTTTGCCACCACAAACAACCCTATTAAACGAATCGAATATGAGAAATCCATTTTATCTTGCAGTACTACTTTACATTTTTACCCTTCCCGTCCACGCCCAGCGTACCACTGACAGGCTTGACCGCGGTTTGGTAGCAGTACCGTCTGGCTCCGGGAGCTTTGTCAGCTGGCGCATCTTTGCTGAAGAGTACTATGACACGGAATATAATCTGTATCGTGATGGTGTCAAAGTGAACGAAACGCCGCTAAAAGTATCGAACTACACCGACTCAGGCGGTAAGAGCGGCTCAAAATATCAGGTAGCAGCCGTAGTGCGTGGTGTCGAACAGGCGAAATGTGCTGAAGTGACTCGTCTCAACCAGCAGTTCATCCAGTTTGCTGTAGGGAAGCTGTACTCACGTCGTGGGACAGACATCACCAAAGACTACAACATCAACGACATCGCCCTGGCTGATGTCGATGGCGATGGCGTTTCGGAATTCATCATGAAGCGTAACTACGGTCCCGACGGCTCATCAGTCGCCAACGACTCTGCCTATAATTGCATTGAGTGTTACAAAATCAACGGTGAACGTCTATGGTACATCGATCTTGGTCCAAACATGGTCTCTGGCCCCGATGAACAATACGATGCTGTAGGTTACGACTGGGACGGCGATGGCAAAGCCGAAATTCTGATGCGTGGTGCCGACAACATGATTATCCACCACGCCGACGGCACCAAGACCGAGATAGGTAACATGAGCGTAAACACCCGCAACACTGTGAACCAGACGGCCAACATGACCTACACCAATACCGGCAACGAATATCTGCTCTACCTTGACGGTACAACGGGAATCCCCTACCCCATTGGCAACAACAATGCTCTTTGGATGACCTATCCGCTGCCGCGCGGCAATGCCAACGACTGGGGCGACGGCTATGGACACCGTTCGACGAAGCACTATTTCGGTGCACCGTTCTTGGATGGGCGCCACCCGTTCATTTTCCTGGGTCGTGGCTGCTATACCAAGCACCACATGAAAGCATTCTCGGTAGACCCGATAACGCACAAGCTGACGCTCTACTGGGAGTGGTCGAACAACGGTGGTTGGAGCGACCCTTGGTACGGCAACGGCTATCATAACTATGGCATTGCCGACGTTGACTGGGACGGCCGTGACGAGATTGTATTCGGCTCGATGGTCATCGACGACAATGGTAAGGGACTCTCGACAACCGGTCTGGGCCACGGCGATTCACAGCACTGTTCCGACTTCGACCCATACCGTCACGGTCAGGAAATCTTTGCCTGCAACGAAGATGAACCTGCCATGAACTACCGTAATGCCACCACATCTAAAATCTACTATCGCCTTCAGTCGACGGGTGATGACGGCCGTGCCCTCTGTGGCAATTTCTCCAACAGCTACCCCGGAGCCATCGGCCACAGTTCGCAGTCGGGCACTATCTCGTGCGTAGCAGACAAGCCCATCAGCGGCGGTCCTACCGGCTTCACCAATAACTTCCGCATCTACTGGGACGGCGACCTTTTGGAAGAAGGTCTTGACGGTGCAAGCTCCCGTGAAGGGGCTGCCCGCGTGTTCAAAGCCGACGGTACTATCGTGTTCACCGCCGATGGCACAGCCAACTGCAACTGGACGAAGAACACACCCTCGGCGACTGGTGACATCCTCGGCGACTGGCGTGAAGAGATTATCGTACGTACGGAAGATAATAAATATGTACGCGTGTATACAACTAATATTGCCACAAAATGGCGCAACTACACTCTTTGGCACGACCATCAGTACCGCCAGGGCATGGTGTGGGAAAGCATCGGCTACAACCAGCCTCCCCATGCCAGCTATTTCCTCGGCGAGCTGGAAGGCATCACGGTGGCTCCCCCACCCCTCACCATGACCGACCGTACTGAGGTCGGCAATGGCGGAACCATCAATAGCAGTTTGAACAATGAGCACGTCATCGTCTGCGAGACAGCCGATACACATGTCAGCGTTGAGAATGGTGCTTCACCATGGGTCGTTACTTTCAACGTTCCTTCATGGGTACAGGGCACCAACAGTACTGCTACCAACGGCAATCCGAAAATCGACTACACCTACTATACATGTAATGTTGAAGGCGGTGCATTCCAAGGAGCCACACGTCTGGTTAAACAAGGTGACGGTACCCTGAACCTGCCGAATGTAGCGCAGACATACACCGGACCGACCGACATTTGGGCTGGTGTGGTCAATTTCGATGGCACACTGCTACAGTCACCGCTTTGGCTGAACCGTTTCGCCGAGTTGAACAGCGACGGCGGACAGTTCATGTCCATCAGCATGGACTACGACGCCAAGCTCCGGCCCGGACATGCTGACAACAAGGGCATCATCACCACCAGCACACTCAACTTAGGCTTCGGTTCAAGGGTAGTCTTCGACATCTATGATGATTTCTCCGCCGACCAAGTGAAGACCAATTTGCTAACCATCGAGACCAAAACCTGGCAATATGGACCGCAATACCTTACCCCTGTGTTTGAATTCGTCGCCCATACCGACGGCGAGACTGCCGCAGGCCACTACCTCATTGGAGAAGCCGCCGAGGTGACTGGCAATCTGAGTGACATTCGCATTGAGGGCCTTGACGCAAAGAAGAAGTCGAAACTTAGTCTGGAGGATGGCAAGCTATACCTTATTATATCTGATATGCGTGATCCCGGCGATATTCTGTGGACTGGCAGCGAGTCAAATGTCTGGGATGTGGCTGGCACTGCTAACTTCTTGAATGTGACAGACTGGCAAAGTGATGTCTTCGTCACTGGCGACAAAGTGCATTTCGATGACACTGCCTCTAAATTCTCGGTCTCGCTGGCTGGCGAGATTGAGGCCGACAGTGTATTCGTAGGTAGTGACAAAGCTTACACCTTCACTGGCAACGGCAGCTTAACGGGCAACACCACCCTTGTCAAGCAGTTTAACGGTACACTCACCATCAAGAACGCTAATAGCTATACCGGCGGCAATCGCATTTCGGGCGGTGTCGTCAGCGTGTCGTCGCTGGCCAATGCCAACCAGGCCAAAGGAAACTTAGGTGCCGTAACCACAGCTGCCAGCAAGTTCGTCATCGAGAATGGCGGCGAGCTGCGCACTACGGCAGCTGTCACCAACGGCTCAGCCGTCAAGTTTGAGGGCGAAGAAGGCGGTGTCATCAACAACCAGCAGGACTTCATTGTCGATCGTGCCATGAGCGGCACAGTGCTCACCAAGAAGGGCAATGGATGGATGAAGCTCAACACCAATAACACATCGCTCAACAAACTTGCCATTGCAGCGGGAACCGTACAGTGCATCAATGCCAACACACCAGCCAAGACCGTAGAATACATTGGTGGCGAACTGCGTGAAAACACTGGTACCAGCTATGCTGTCACTGTGCCTAAAGGCAAGCAGGGCGCATGGTTCATGGCCAACCGCTCTACCTACACTAATAAAGTTACGGGTGAAGGCACACTTACCGTCTACTGCGTCACGGAAAAAGGCACAAACTATTACGCCACCCGTACACCTATACAGTGCGACTTCAGTGATTTCGAAGGCACTCTGAAGCCCACGTCAAGTCTCGACGACCCCAGTTGTCTGCGCTTTACGCTCAACACTGCTACCGGTATGCCTAAAGGCACTATGAACATCGCTGCCGACGTGGAGGTTCAGAACAGCGGCAAAACCTTCCATATAGGCAGGGTCACAGGCACAGGAAAACTGGGAGGCAGCTGTACATTCAGCAACGGTACCAGCGTCGGTGCCAATACCTGGCAGGTGGGCAATGACGAGAACTGGGCTACAACCGTGAAGGTGACGTCGAACGCCAACATGGTGAAGGTTGGCAGCGGCAAGGTGACCTGGAACGGTAAGAGCGATAACACCGGTACAACCACCGTGAACGAGGGCGAGCTATGCATCGGCACCAATTCAAGTCTCGGCAGTGGACGCCTGACTGTCAACGCCAACGGTATCTTGTCTGGTAGCAACAGTGCCAAGAACGCCCTGACCAATGCCAACGTCAGCGTCAGCGGCACACTTCGTCCCGGCACTCTCGACGGAGCAACGACGGGCACACTCTTCTTCAACAACACCGCTGTCACCATTGCCGAGGGGGGCGTACTCCTGATAGGGGCCAATCGTTGTGCCACAGCGACATCCAATGGCTGCACTAGCCTCGAAGGCATCAGTACGCTCACCGTCAACGGCACCATACGCATCGTGACGACTAATGATCACACCCTGCAGATAGGCGACAGCATTCGCCTGTTCAAGGCCGGTACCTTCAAAGGTACGCCCCAGTTCGACTTACAGGGAAATGTTGAATGGGACACCAGCCGCATTGCCGAGGGTCTGCTCTTCGTAAAGAGCGTCGTCGTCAAGGTTATCAACAGCTATGTCACCGAACAGACACCCCGTAACATCTACGACCTGCACGGCCGGCTCATCCGCTCCAATGCTACCACGACCGAGGGTCTGAAGCCGGGAGTCTACGTCGTCGACGGCCATAAGTTCGTCATCAGATAATTCATTCACTATAACATCATCATGGAAAAACATAATTTCGTGACCATCGCCAATCTCACCCGCGAGAAGATTCTCTACCTGATTGAGATGGCGCAGGAGTTCGAGAAGCACCCGAACCGCGAACTGCTGAAAGGCAAGGTCGTTGCCACGCTGTTCTTCGAGCCGTCCACCCGTACACGCCTGTCGTTCGAGACGGCGGCCAACCGCCTCGGTGCCCGCGTCATAGGCTTCGCCGACCCGAAGATTACCAGCGGCACAAAGGGTGAAACGCTGAAGGACACTATCCTCATGGTGTCTAACTATGCCGACGTCATCGTCATGCGCCACTACATAGAGGGCGCTGCCGTCTATGCCGCGGAAGTGGCACCTGTCCCCATCGTCAATGCCGGTGACGGTGCCCATCAGCACCCTTCCCAGTGCATGCTCGACCTGTACAGCATCTACAAGACACAAGGTACGCTCGAGAACCTGAACATCTACATGGTGGGCGACCTGAAGTACGGACGCACCGTACACTCGCTGCTCATGGCAATGCGTCACTTCAACCCGACATTCCATTTTGTTGCACCGAAGGAGCTGGCCATGCCCAAGGAGTATAAGCTCTATTGCGATGAGCACAACATCAAATATACGGAACACACGGCATTCAACGAGAAAATCATCGCCGATGCAGACATCCTCTATATGACCCGCGTGCAAAAGGAGAGGTTCTCTGACCTGATGGAATATGAGCGCGTAAAGAACGTCTATGTGCTGAACAACGAAATGCTACGTTCGGCCAAGCCCAACATGAAAATATTGCATCCCCTACCCCGCGTCAACGAGATTGCCTACGAGGTGGACGACAACCCCCATGCCTACTACATTCAGCAGGCAGGCAACGGACTCTTCGCCCGCGAAGCCATCTTCTGCGATGTGCTCGGCATCACGCTCGACGAAGTCAAGAACGACAAAACTATTATTGAGTGATTCTTTCGACCACGCGCTCGGCTTTGCCGCTTTTACAAAGGCGACAGCCGACTAAAAGAATTTAACGAATTACACGAATCATGAACAAAAAAGAACGCCTGGTCGCCGCCATTGAGCACGGCACCGTCATCGACCACATACCCGCCGCCAAGACCTATCAGGTGGCCAGTCTCTTGGGACTCTTCGACATCAAGACACCCGTCACAATCGGTATCAACTATCCTTCCCAGAAAGTGGGCAACAAGGGCATCATCAAAGTCAGCGACAAGTTCTTCACCGACGATGAGATCTCACGCCTTTCCGTCGTTGCACCGAACGTGATTCTCAACATCATCCGCGATTACGAGGTTGTGGAGAAGAAGACTGTCGTGACGCCTGACGAGATTCACGGCATCGTGAAATGCAACAACCCGAAGTGCATCACCAACAACGAACCCATGCCGACATACTTTCACGTGACCGACGGCACCCTGACGTGCCACTATTGCGAGAAGGAACAGGACATCAGCAAGGTGGAACTTTGTTGAGTGAAAAGTGAAGAGTGAAGAGTGAAAAATTTGCTACCGCAATTAAAAGAGAAATGAAAAACGAAATACCCATATTGCTGCTGACCGGCTATCTTGGCAGCGGCAAGACAACATTGCTTAACAGAATACTGAGTAACCGCCGCGGCATCAAGTTTGCCGTCATCGTCAATGACATTGGTGAGGTCAACATCGATGCCGACCTCATTGAGAAAGGCGGTGTCGTCAACCAGCAGGACGACAGCCTTGTAGCCCTACAGAACGGCTGCATCTGCTGTACGCTGAAGATGGATCTCGTCAAGCAGCTGCAGGACATCATCGCAATGGATCGCTTCGACTACATCGTCATCGAGGCCAGTGGCATCTGCGAGCCAGGCCCCATCGCCCAGACCATCTGCTCCATACCCACGATGGCCCCCGACATGGAGTGCGTTCCACGTCTCGATGCTATCGTTACCATAGTCGATGCCCTGCGGATGAAAGACGAGTTCGGCAGCGGACTTAGCCTGACACGTTCCGACATCGACGAAGAGGATATAGAAAACCTGGTCATTCAACAGATAGAGTTCTGCAACATTGTGCTGCTGAACAAGGCCGCCGAGGTCAGTGCCGACGAACTGGGCCGCATACGAGAGATAGTACGCACGCTCCAGCCCCGCGCCGAAATCATCGACTGTAACTACGGCGACGTAGACCTCGACAAAATCATCGACACAAACATGTTCGACTTCGAACGAGTAGCAACATCAGCCACCTGGATTCAGGAAGTGGAACGCCACGACGAAGATGATAGTGACGACCACGAATTACACGAATTACACGAATTAGACAATGATGACGATGATGACCACCACTCCCTCTCGGGGGAGACGGAGGGGGACTCCCACCATCATCATCACTCATCCTCAGAGGAGACGGAGGGGAGCTCACATCACCACCATCATCACCACCACGATGAGGGCGAAGCTGAGGAATATGGCATCGGCACCTACGTCTACTTTGCCCGCCGCCCGTTCAATATCGGGTTGTTCGACGAGTTCGTTGCCCGTAAGTGGCCTAAGGGCATCATCCGCGCCAAAGGCATCTGCTGGTTCAAGGACGAGGCTGACATCTGTTACGTCTTCGAGCAGGCCGGTCGTCAGGTCAGCCTGCGCAACGCCGGACAGTGGTACGCCACCATGCCCAAGGACGAACTGGAACAGCTGTTGGCACAGACTCCCGGTCTCCGCCGCGACTGGGACGATCAATACGGCGACCGCATGCAGAAGCTCGTCTTCATCGGACAGCATCTCGACAAGGAACTCATCACCAACGAACTTGATTTCTGCTTAGCGTAATAAAGCATACTTAGAGGTGCACTATGCTTAAAGTTACCGAGGCACATCGGCAACGGAAGAGAGCACCCCCAGTTTGCTATGGGAAATAAGCGGCAACGGACTCATGCAGAAATCCTACCTGTCAGGACTGCTTTCTGAAATTCAAAAGATGAAAGAACGTACTCGGCAAGAACATACAGACAAAGAAGTTTTTGATTTAGAAAATGATGAGCTTGTCTTAGGCAGAAACACGATGTGGATGCCTACGATACTTTCCAACATCAAGCAATGTGCCTGCCTGTTTGCCGTTGGTGCTCTTCATCTGCCGGGCGAAGAGGGCTTGATAAATGTGCTTCGTAAAGAGGGCTACACCGTAGAGCCTGTGAAATAGCAGCAAGGGGAAAATAAAAAGTTCAAAGACCAGACAAACTTAAGGCACGACATTGCCCCACTATCTGCCTGTGGTACGCTGACCGCGGATGACGTAAATCTCAATCTGGATGACCTCAGAAAGTTTGTTACTTTTGTGTAATCTTACACTTTTGCTCTTATCTATTTTATTATCAGGCGATTACATGAAGTGTATGTTATTTACAATCTTACACTGCCATATCACGATGTAAAACAACTTGTTTTACTTTCTTAGAAGGGCTTTTTACAGTCGTGAAAGGCATCTAAGCAGTAGTAAAACAACTTGTTTTACTTTTCAACATTATATCCCTTGACTTTTCCTGATTTCACTAGACACTTTTTCTCTTCATTAACTGAATCAGTAGACAGTTGCTTCGTTGTCGTTCTGATT
>Ga0310786_10011657_pt1 | contig 10949 bp, 3 predicted proteins | sample AusTroGonzalo_MG_FD_203881 | JGI IMG/M metagenome (GOLD analysis project Ga0310786, IMG submission 203881) | Bovine rumen microbial communities from tropical cattle in Woodstock, Queensland, Australia - Gonzalo_03 (v2) (version 2) | ecosystem: Host-associated > Mammals > Digestive system >...
GAGGGGCGCTCCTTGGGAGCCTCAGCAGGAATAGCTTTCTTCTTGAAAGCATCCTGTACCACATCAAATCTTAATTTACTCATAAAAGTTGTTAATTTTGAGTGCAAAATTACAGAAAAATATTTGTCCCACCATCATTTTTCCGAAAAAAAATATCGTATTCCCTACTATTTATTATAAATAAGGAGTAACCGCTTCGATGGACGTGAAAAGAGAAGTCGTAGAAGGGAATTAAACATGTTTTAAGTTTTCTGTAAAATCATTAAACCTTTTTAAATTTGGCTTGTCATAATAGCGTAATTAATTTTATGAACAGATGAAAAAATTACTTTCTATTGCTTTACTAGTAGTTTTCGCAGGTTTGACAGTATCAGTATATGCTCAAACCGCAACTAAGACAACAAAAAAGACAAAAGCTAATGTTACAGGTTTCGTGAAAGACTCAGAAGACGGTGAAGCTTTGGTTCGTGCTACCATCCAGGTGATGACAGAAGACACAACCAAGATGGTAACCGGTGGAGTCACTAACACTCTTGGAGGTTACACCCTCAAGAACGTAGAAGAAGGTACTTACATCGTGAAGATCTCCTATCTGGGATATCATAACTTCACCCGTAAGATTACCATTAAGAACGGCGAAACCATCCACAACGTAGGTACTACCCTGCTGATTCCAAACACCATCATTATTGAAGGTGCGGTAGTCGAAGCAGCGCTGCCTCAGATGGAGGTGAGAGAGGATACCCTTATCTTCAATGCTGATGCATTCAAGGTACCGGAAGGTTCAGTGCTTGAGGACCTCGTAAAGAAACTGCCTGGTGCAGAGGTAGACAACGATGGTACCATCAAGATTAACGGTAAGACTATCCAGCGAATCCTCGTCAATGGTAAGGAGTTCTTCTCGAACGATAAGGATATGGCCATGAAGAATATCCCAACGGAGATCATCGACCAAATCAAGACTTACGACCGTGCATCTGATCAGGAGCGTCTGTCAGGTATTGCTGACGGTAACGAAGAAACCGTAATTGACCTCACCGTGAAGAAGGGTATGAACAGAGGTTGGTTCGGTAACTTCGACCTCGGTTATGGTACTGAGGACCAGTATGCTAACCGTATCAACTTGAACCGCTTTATCGACGATAACTTCCAGGCTTCAATCATCGGTAACATCAACTCCAACGGAGGTGGTGGTATGGGAATGGGCCGTGGAGGCGGCGGTGGCGGTGGCGGCAAGCGCCGTAACGGTCAGGTCGGTATCAACGCCGTAGCTTCTAAGGAACGTAAGTACGAGATTGGTGGTAACATCCGTTACAACGCCAACAAAAACGAGAGCCAGAGCAAATCGGCTTCTGAGAACTACCGAATGGATAATATCACCGGTAATAAGATTACCACTTACTCAAACCGTTTGAGCGACAGCCGTAGTCACAACGATAACGCAAACGCAGAGTTCCGTATTGAGTTACAGCTCGACTCACTCACCACATTGCTCGTACGTCCAGTTATTGGTTTCGGTAACTCATTCTCAACAAGCGGTGGTAACAACAACACATTCAGTGCAGATCCATATTCTATCGCAGGTGTTGAAAACGAATTCGAACAGGACAATCTGATTCCTAACTCAATTCGTACCAATCGTAACAAGTCGAACTCACTCTCATTCAGCGACAACAAGCAGGTAAATGCAAACATGACCCTCAGCCGTCGATTCAAGACTCGTAACCGCAACCTTACATTCAACGGTAGCTTCAACTACAACACAAGCGATGGAAGCAACTTCAACGTATCGAATGCAACATACTTCCAGGTTAAGAGTACGGTGACAGGTGAAGATAGTGTACGTCCGCAATTCCGCTATCGTCTTTCACCACAAACGACGAGAAGCTTCAGCGCAGGATTCTCTTATAGCGAACCAATCGCAACGAACCTCATCCTGCAGACCAGCTATAGCTTCAGCTGGAACTACCGCAAGAACATGAGTGACACATACGATTTGATTAACCGCTATGTGAAGGATGCTAATGGTAACTTTGTCACTACATCATATTACAATCCTGTTACTCAGAAAACTGAGATCTCGAAGATACAGCAGTCAACTCAGTGGGCAACGCTCGGCGACTCATTGTTGGAGAACCTCGGTATGCTGCCAGACTGGTACTTGAACGGTGACCAAGAGTTGTACTTGAGTGATGACCTCACCAACCACAACAAGAATATTGATACAAACCACAACATCAACATTCAGGTACGTTGGAACTCTAACTTCATCACTTCATCAATCGGTGTACAGATGGTTCCACAGAGCCAGCACTTGGAGCAGAACTACATGGGTGTTCAGATTGACACAACCCGTCACTTCTTCCGCATCTCTCCATCTATTCAGTTCCGTTACAGATTCAACCGTCAGAACCAGCTGAACTTCTCATACCGTATGAACATGAGTCAGCCAAGTATCACGGACATGATCGACATTACGGATGATAGTAACCCAATGAACATTCGCAAAGGTAATCCAAATCTGAGAAACTCGTTCAACCACAACTTCTCACTCAGTTGGAACAACTACGTAACTGCAACCATGCAGAGCTACAACGTGAATTCTTCATTCAGCATGACTTCAAACAACATCAGCAGCCGTACACAGTATGATGCACAGACAGGTAACTCTGTAACCATGCCTATGAACATCAGCGGTAACTGGAATGCAAACGTAACCTTTGGTTTCAACACCCCACTCTTCGCAAACGAACGATTGATGTTGAACACCAGCACACGTGCAGGCTACACCAACAACGTAAGTTACCTCTCACGTCAGGCTAAAGATGCGAACGGAAATGCAATCATTATTGGCTATAATGAACAGCACAGACCTATCTATCAGTATGATGACTTGAAGAACCAGACAAACAACCTCACATTGGGTGAGAACATCAGTCTGAGCTTACGTCAGGAATATTGGGACATCCGTATCAACGGAAACATCAACTACACTCACCAGAAGAACAAATACATGGAAGTGAACAGTCCTAATACCTTCAACTTCAGCTACGGAGTTGAGTCAAACGGTAACTTCAACAACGGATGGGGTTATTCAACCAACATCAGCATGAGCAGCCGTCGTGGTTACGCTTCAAAGGAAGCCAACTCTAACGAATTAGTATGGAACGCACAGGTAAGCTACCGCTTCCTCAAGGGACGTGCAGCAACCATCAGCCTCCAGGCATACGATATCTTGAACAACCGCAAGAACTTCAACCGCAACATCAACGCAAACGGCCGTACAGATACTTGGACACAGACTGTCAACAGCTACGTGATGGCACACTTCATCTACCGCTTCAACTTCTTCGGAAGTGCATCAGGACGTCGTGAACTCCGTCAGCAGCGTGCAGCTCGTCAGGCTAACATGCCTATGGCTCCAGCAGGCGGTGGAATGCCAATGGGCGGCGGCGGAATGCCAATGGGTGGCGGAATGCCAGGTGGCGGTCGTTTCTAAATCGAACGTTCCCCAAAAGAGCAACCGAAAACTAGCCTAAAATTGAATAATTACCTAATTGGCGGGAGGCCTGCTTCGTGTGAAGCGGACCTCCTTTTTTTAGCCACACAAAACAAATGCAGAACCATGGGTGTATGAGTTAAGAGCATGTATGAGTTAAGCTGTGGAGTTCCCCTTAAGGGAAACATTGATTCCCCCTAAGGGGAAAAAGTATTCCCATAGGAGGGAAAGATATTTCCCCTACGTGGGAAAAACATGCCCCCTAAGCAAGAAGTATATGAGACAAAAAAAGCGCCGGACTTTCGTCCAGCGCTTTATTTATAATGCTTAAGTATTCATCAATCCAGATCCTTATACTTCGCATATTTCTTTTCGTTCGCACTATCCTGCAAAGCGTGATAGCAACGATAAAGGTAGTTACCCCAGAGAATTGGCTGATCGGGTTCACATTCCTCTGCTTTCTTGTAACAAGGAATAGCTTCATTGATATACTTCTTACATTCAGCGATGTTTGTACGTTTCTCCATTGCAATCTGATAGTAGCAAGTACCGAGAGATGTCCAAGCACGTCCGTAAGTAGCATCAATCTCAATCAGTTTCTTAAATACGTCGATTGCCTCAGTGTACTTCTTATCGTTGAAGAGCATCAACGCTTTTGTCTCTACGAAATAGATTTCGTTTGGATAGAGTTTAGCCATCTCGTCGCACTTCTTCATAGCGCCTTCGATGTTGTCTTTACGAACATATTCCTGAACAAGGAGTTTTGGGAACTGTACATCATTGAAGTGTTCAGCTGCATAGAGGCAATATTTCTCCCAATTCTCCATGTCACCATGATCCTTATAGGTATTCATGAGTTCCACACAGGTATAGGTTCCGTAAGAAGGAGAATCAAGCACTTTCTCGTACCATTTAAGGTAGTTGAGTGTATCTTCCCATGTAGTTGCCATATGTTTAAGAGCCATACCATAATAGAGGTTAGCACTCTCCTTCAGGGAATCCGTCTCATTCAGCTTCAACTCTTTGTAGAGAGGATCGTCGAACGTTGCAAGATAGCAGTCGAGCAATTGAGTAGACTCCTTTGGATGTGAGTTAACGATAGCGCAAGCACCAGAAAGGATATTGCCACGAAGTGAATAAGCTTCAGTTTGTGCATCCTTGTGCAGTTCCTTATACTCATTCTCCTTTACAGGCAATTTTCCCTTTTCGTTAGGAGTTGTCAGACACGTCTCGTACTTAGAGTAGAACTTGAGAATGTCGCTCAATCCCTGGAAGTACTGTAGTGTGTCAAGACCATTGGTCTGACCATCCTGGTAGAGCTTGAAAGTCAAGATGTTCTTTATCTTAGCGGCAACTCTCCAAGTGTCATAATAGTCCTTACTCTTTTCATTTACCATGCACTCCTGAATATCTCTCCATGCCTGGTTCACCAAGCGGTAATCAATATTACGGGAGTCGCGGCATGCTTCAGTAAGTTTAGTATTTGCATCAATCACCGCATACTTTTGTGCAAACAATGTTGAACTTGCAGTCAACAATGCGCAGATGAATAATACTTTTTTCATACCTATTCGTTTTAATGGGTTAATTTTTATTCTTGATTAGTCTCGTTATTGGTTTCCTCCGTTTCTGGAAGATCTTTGTATGTCATATTGGTCTGTCCGTCAGCATCTGGCACATTCTCATCATCCTCCACTTCTTCATGTTCAACCTTGCAGACACTTGAGATGGCATCGTTACGCTTCTTCAGGTTGATGAGCGTTACACCCTGTGTGTTACGTCCCTGAATGCGTACAGTCTTGAGTGCCAGACGAATAGCAATTCCACTCTTGTTGATAATCATCAGGTCGTCATCATCCGTTACACTCTTAATAGCAATAAGCTTGCCAGTTTTTTCCGTGATGTTGAGCGTCTTGATTCCCTTACCGTTACGGTTCGTGATACGATAGTCGAAGATAGAGCTACGTTTTCCGTATCCGTTCTCGCTGACAACAAGTACTGTTGGGATGGTTGGATCGTTAATCATATCCTCTTCGCTCAAACCTTCAGGCTTCTGCAATGAAATCATTCCTACGATTTCGTCTTCCGGACCATTGAGTTTCAATGCTTTCACACCTGTAGCACCACGTCCCATCACGCGTACCGTATTCTCTACGAATCGGATGGCACGTCCGTCACGGCTTGCAATCATGATTTCGTCTGTTCCGCTTGTGAGGAGCACGTCCTTCACCATATCGCCTTCAATCAAATTAATGGCGATGATACCTGTTGAACGTGGACGAGCATAGTTGGCAAATGCAGTCTTCTTGACGATACCCATCTTCGTACAGAACATCAAGTTGTGGTTGTCTACAAACTCCTGATCGTTGATGTTCTTGATACAGATGAATGCCGTAGCCTTATCGTCAGAGTCGATGTTGAGCATGTTCTGCACAGCACGTCCCTTGAAGGTCTTACCTCCTTCTGGAATATCGTAAACCTTCATCCAATAGCAACGTCCCTTCTGGGTGAAGAACATCATGGTGTTATGTCCTGTTGCCGGATAGATGTGCTCAATGAAGTCGGTGTCGCGAGCGCTACCGCCCTTGCTGCCTACTCCACCACGAGCCTGCGTACGGAACTCTGTGAGCGGTGTACGCTTGATATATCCAAGATGTGAGATGGTGACTACGCACGCATCGTCAGCATAGAAGTCTTCAGGGTTAAAGTTCTGGCTACCACGAGGATCGATGACGGTCTTACGCTCGTCACTATATTTCTCCTTCACTTCAATCAGTTCATCCTTCATCACTTTCTTACAGAGTTCAGGATCGTCGAGAATCTGCTGCAGGTATTCGATGAGCTTCAACAGTTCTTCATACTCTGCATGCAACTTCTCCTGCTGCAGTCCAGTCAGCTGACTCAGACGCATATCGACTACATACTTAGCCTGTGGCTCGTCAAATCCGAAGCGTTCCATCAATCGGGTCTGAGCCTCTTGAGGAGTCTTTGATGACTTGATAATCTGTACCACTTCGTCGATGTTATCGCTCGCAATGATGAGTGCCTGGAGCAAATGAGCACGCTCCTCTGCCTTCTTCTTGTCGAACTTCGTACGACGGATGGTTACCTCGTGACGATGGTCAACGAACTCCTTGATGCAGTCCTTGAGGGTCAAAGTCTTTGGACGTTTGCGTACGATGGCGATGCAGTTCACGCTGAAGCTACTCTGCAATTCTGTCATCTTGTAGAGTTTGTTGAGCACCACGTTTGAATTGGCATCACGCTTCAAGTCAATCACGATACGCATACCCTCACGGTCCGATTCATCGTTCACATTGCTGATACCCTCAATCTTCTTTTCGTTGACAAGGTCGGCAATACGTTTGATGAGTTCTGACTTATTGACATTATAAGGTATCTCGTTCACGATAATCTTCTCGTGCTGACCATCTGTTTCAAATTCAGTCTTTGAACGGATCACAATACGTCCACGACCTGTATCGTAAGCCTCACGGATACCATCCACACCACAGATGATACCACCTGTAGGGAAGTCAGGACCTTTGATATAATGCATCAGTCCATCCGTATCGATGTCTGGGTTGTCGATGTATGCCACACATCCGTCAATCACCTCACCGAGGTTATGAGTCGGGATATTGGTAGCCATACCGACTGCGATACCCGTAGCACCATTTACAAGCAGGTTAGGTATCTTGGTTGAAAGCACTGTAGGCTCTGTATTTGAATCATCGTAAGTAGGTTGGAAGTCCACTGTATCCTTATACAAGTCATCCATCATGACCTCACCCAACTTGGTGAGTCGTGCCTCAGTATAACGCATTGCTGCAGCTCCATCACCGTCGACAGATCCGAAGTTACCTTGTCCGTCAACCAGTGTGTAACGCATCGCCCAAGGCTGAGCCAGACGTACCAATGCTCCATAAACTGAGGAATCACCATGTGGGTGATACTTACCGAGCACGTCACCCACGATACGTGCACTCTTCTTTGTCGCTTTATCCGAAGTAATACCCTGTTCCATCATATCGAAAAGGATACGACGATGAACAGGTTTGAATCCATCTCTGACATCAGGCAACGCACGCGCAACAATCACCGACATAGAGTAGTCGATGTATGAAGACTTCATCGTTTCGTTGATGTCCACTTTGATAATTCTGTCTTGCTGATCCGCCATGTTGATTTCTTTCTTTTTAGTATTTGATTTTTAAACTTATTATACGTTTAGCAGTAAATAAAAAGGGATTTCCCTATTTCTTCTACAAAGTTAAGGCTTTTTCTCTAAATCCACAAATTTTTCGACGTTAAAAAAGGTCAAGATGTCCAAATTCGCACGAAAAAGCCCCGATTTTGAATTTTGAGTTCAAAATCGGGGGGATGTCGAATTATTACCTAAAATCTCTTAAATCGTCTTAAAAAGGCCAAAAATCACTTGATTGTCTTACGAGCCTCTTGAAGACCGGCAAGGGCTTTGACGATCATATCCTTCGTTCCACTTCCTCCATTCACATAGCCGACTACCATATCTGCATAATCGATTGCTTCACGGAGTTCTGTGGTTTTATTGCGAATCTCCTTGCTCTCAGTCAGAAGGTTCTGCAGTTCATTCAGATCCTCCGGCTCAGCAAGATTACCTGGACGCATGGTGTTGATGACCATATTCAGTGATGATGCAGCAGCATTCACCTCTGTTTGGGTGAGCGACTTGGCATCCTTCGCATTTACAGCTTCTGCATTACGCAGCTGTTCCATCAATCGAGCATAACCATAAGGAGCCCATGGGGCATGTGCAGGAACCTTAACAGTCAGAGCATTCCACTTCTCCTGTTCTGCCTTACGATTGGTTGCTATCTTGATAGCCGCCTCGAGTGTAGAACGGTCGAGTTTGCCTGGCTTGGACTTTCCTGCATTTCCGGCATCCACATTGAGACGTAGATAATGAGTAGAACGATGTGTCTCGTAATAGTCTGGCACGAAACGTTTTCCGTTAAGCGTCAACGTATACAGGTTGGCATCTTTACCTGTTCCTGCCTGTGCGCCAAGGAGTTGAATCTCATCCAGATTGGAACTGAGGTTGAAGTCAGCATCATTCCACGACTTCACTTCTTCGGTAGTCATGACGAGCGGTCCATACATCACAGCACCAACCCACATTGGAGTGAACGGTTGCTGAGGATTCTCCGAGGTCGCAGCAAGTTCCATCTTATCTGGTCCCCAATTGATATGTTTGGTGAAAGGCATGGTGACCTCAACCACATCGCCTTCTTTCCATTGACGTTCAGGTATTTCGAAATACGAACAAGGCTGGTATTTCTTTGCGAGTTGCTTACCGTTCAAACGGACATTGAATCCCTGTGTTGCCCAATAAGGCACACGGACTTTCATCGCGAAAGTAGCACTACCCTTCTTGATTCTTATCTTAGACGACTCGGCCGGCCACAAACACTCCTGCTCTATCACGATATCTTTCTGTGCCCATTGTGCTACGGTAGGCATATAGAGAGCCACCCAGATGGTGTTATTGTTCACGAAGTAGGCGGCTTCCTGATACTTCACATGATTCTCTGCACCTGTACCACCACAACAAGTCGACTGGGGAGTCTCATTACCGAACGGCTTCTGCGCATTCATTCCCACCGCATACTGATAGGTGCAAGAATAGTGATCCGGATTAACTGAACCGACAATCTGATTATACAGCACACGCTCGTAGTAGTCCATATAGCGAGCATCATCAGGATTGAAGCAGTTGAGATCCTTGGTCAGTTTCGCCAGATTGTAAGCGCAACAGGTTTCGTTGATGTTTGGGTCAGGAACCGTACGGCCGTTTCTACCCCACCCTCTGCTGACACTTGTGTTCATGCTCAACATCTGAGAATAAGGCTGACGGAACATCTCACCATTACCCACGCCACCCATCGCGTATGCATAACGGCCTTGAATCATATTCCAGAAATTGATTGCGATGTTGTAATAATATGGATTGTTATTACCACGATAAGAGCGCAATGCACCTGTAATCATCGGAATGTGCTGATTGGCATGACGTGTGCGGATGTCGTCCATATTGGTCGACAAAGGTTGATAGAATGCAGGCGAATCGAAACAGTTAGCTGCCTCGAGCAGATGTGCCTTCTCGGTTGGATCGGTCACCATTTCCGAAAGACGTGAGAGCGATTCCTGCATGCCTCCCACCTCACCGGCGATATACATATTCCACATTTCGTAGCGGTTGCCTGGACGAGCCTGACGCTGTTGCTTATCGCCTTCTGTACTTACGTAGGTACGATAGTGTAGACGGTTCCAAACCCAAAGTCCCATGTCCTTTGCAATCAAGAGTGCTTTATCTGCAATCTGCTTGTTGGTCATACGAATTCCTCGATCGGAAGGATTGTTTTGAACATCGTTCAGCGAGGTGGTGATGCTGTTCATCACGTTAGCGATGTCAATCAGACCTGCCAACTGCTTATGAATCGTATAATATGGTGCCCACACCCACTCCTCATTATTATACGCGCGATAGCACTCGATCAACGCAGGATGTGCCGCAGGAATAGCATTGAGGTAACCATACCCGTAATGCTTATAGTCTTTCTTGTATTCGTTGAATGCAGCCCACGATCCCTTCATCTCTTTCAACACAGGCTCTGGAGCATAGTCGCGTGCCTCGAAGTAACGGCCTAACGAATCGCTCCATACAAATGTACGCTCCTGACACTCACGCAGTTCGTTGACCATACGTTCGATACGCGAACGAATCTGGCGGCCTTCCGGAGTACCATACGTTGAAGCATACGCAAAAGCCAGAGCTGACATATAATGACCAGAACCGTGACCTTTCAGTTTTGTAGTTGGAGAGTCCCAACCATCTGCAACCTTATATCCTTCTGTCGGAAGTCCGTAAGTATCACGATAGTTATAGAGTTGCTGGGTGATGTCCCACGAGATGATTTCCTTGATATCCAGATTACGGTTCCACGTCAGTCGGTTATCACCTGTGATGGATACCATCGTCAGTGGAAGCGGTTCTGCAACGGGTTGTTTCGGTGTGTCTGTCCATTGATCGGATGCCACTACTTTCACTTTCGCTGTGATGGGATAACCGTTCTCTGTGGTGTTATCGCCTGTCACATACCCATCTACGGTATATTCATAACCTGCAGAATAGGTTTGCTCTGTCTGTTCGATTTGCTGAGATGAGTTCAACCATTTTGTCTGTCGCCACTCACCTGTGCCGTCACTATAGGTCACCCATACCTGCCAAGGCAGTCGTGGATTAGTACCTGGTTGGCAATTCACCTCAATAGGCGCTATTTTCTTGATGACACGTTTTTTGGCTTTGGTCGACTCAGCAATAGGCGAATGAGTCGTAGCTGCCAGCATGGGTTCTGCCGATACGCACACCCATAGAATTCCAAAGAAGATAAAATGTAGTTTTTTCATT
>Ga0310786_10011658_pt1 | contig 10949 bp, 7 predicted proteins | sample AusTroGonzalo_MG_FD_203881 | JGI IMG/M metagenome (GOLD analysis project Ga0310786, IMG submission 203881) | Bovine rumen microbial communities from tropical cattle in Woodstock, Queensland, Australia - Gonzalo_03 (v2) (version 2) | ecosystem: Host-associated > Mammals > Digestive system >...
TGGATTATTCCGTATCCGTGAAGCGGTTTCTGAAGCGACAACAGTATGTAAAAGACAGCTTCTGTTAACGCTAACTGTGGCATTTCCTTATTCCTCCTTTATATCGGCTTCCGATATATCGTAGCTCGAGTATATCGCCTCCCGATATAGTTGTCAAGCGCCTGTAAACGAAATTTCATATTGCCGGGAATAGCAGTATTTGACGAATGTGATAGAATGTCCACAATAATTATTAAAAGGAACAAATTATGCTTCTCAAAGAACTGAAAAACGCAAAGGGCGCAGTGCTCAATTTTCTTCTGCTGGCTTTTTATCTGATCTATTTCGGCAGGGCCGAGATCGGATCTTCAAAGACCGCCTATCTCATCGTAGGCGTTATGGCTATCCTGGCCTTCTTCGTCAATCAGTTCCGCCGCTATAAAGCTGGCGATGCAAAGCCCGAAAAACCTGGCAAGACCGAAACAATCACACTCATTGCATTCGGCGTGCTCTTCGGCCTTATCGTAATCTTCGCAAACTACGCGATGTATCTGCCTTTGATCATGTGGCAGAGAGTGATAATTATCATTTTGCTCTTCTGCTCTTCATTCGTGGTATTCATCGACATATTCTTATTTTTCGAAAACGTTCTCTCACAGATCGAACTCCGCCAGGACGGCGTTGCCACAAAGCCTGTTATATGGTTTCTGGCATTCTTCGTGCTCCTTGCCGGCCTTTATCTCACAGTTTTCTATCTCTGTTCTTACCCTGGTCAGATCTGCTCTGACAGTTTGAACCAGATCAAGCAGGTAATCTACGGCAACTATTCAAACCACCACCCCGTTTACCAGACATGGCTCATCGGTCTTTTCATGAAGCTCGGATATTCATGGTTCGGAGATAACATCAATGATGCTGTTGCAACCTATACCGTTTTCCAGATCCTGTTCATGTCCGCAGCGATTTCTTTCATGCTCACGACCATGATCCAGGCAGGCAGCAAGAGGCTCTTTACCATCGCATGGCTCGTCTGGTTCATGCTTACTCCCTGCAACATCATCTTCAGCTTTACTATCTGGAAGGATAGTATTTTCAGTTCGTTTGTCTGCCTCTTTTCAGTTTCGTTGTTCAGGATAATCAAAAAGATCGGCAAACACCGTGTGCCAAATTACATTCTCCTGACCATTTCGGCAATAGGTTATAACCTCCTGAGAAGCAATGGCCTTCCCGCATTCCTGTTGCTCATGGTAATCCTGCCTATCATGTTTTTCGCAACGAAAAAGAGCCGCGCAGACAAGGAAAACAAGCGCAGCAAATCAGCGATCCTGCTCTGCTGCCTGGGCGCACTCATTGTTGCACTCATTATGAAATTCCCTGTTCTCAAAGCAAAGGATATTCCCCAGGCTGACACTATTGAGGCGCTTTCAATTCCTATCCAGCAGATAACAAGGGTCGCACTCGAAAAGAATGACCTGACATTGGCTGAGCGTGAAGTCATCGACCAGTTTGGCTCGATTGACCTTATGGTAGAGCGTTATAACCCCAGGATCTACGACTATGCCAGAGACGCAATCCGTTACGATGGTAACCAGGAATTCATCAAGGAGCACCCTGTACTTTTCTTTAAGACGTGGCTCTCTGTAATCAGCAGACATCCTTTCATCGCCGCAGAAGCATGGGTAGACCAGACATCAGGTTACTGGAATCCCGGCAGCTATTACTGGATGAAATGGTGGGACGGCGTATGCGAGGAAGAAGGATTGTACCTGGAGATCAATAACTATAGCTTCAACGAATTCTTCCACAATTACGTCAAGGCGTTTACGGACGACAATTCCATCCTCTTACTGACCTACAATACAGGCTGGCACGTCTGGCTGATCCTGATCTGTGTCGCTTACTGCATTTATAAAAAGCGCAAGGATTTCATATATGCACTGCCCGCACTATGCCTTGTCGCTTCACTTCTTATCGCTACGCCCATGCACGATGAATTCAGATTCGGATTTATGGTTTACCCATGCCTTCCGCTCATAGTGTTCAGCTGCCTTTCTTACAAGAAGAATGCTGCAGTTGAAACTGAGCAGAAGAAAGAATCCGGCAAAGCGGAAGTCAAAAAAGCCAAGGAAATCAAAGCCGCTAAATAATTATCTCTTGCTGATAACGAGTTCTTCGAACTCATCTCTGGGAACCGGCTTCGAGAAATAGTAACCCTGGAAAAGTTTGCATCCCTGGTCGCACAGGAAGCTGTACTGTTCGCGTGTTTCAACGCCCTCGGTAAGGGATACCATGCCAAGATCCATCGAAAGGTTGATAACGTTCTTAACGATCGTGTCAGCCTTTTTATCGTCATCGGTCTTGCCCAGGAAATTCATGTCGATCTTAAGAACGTCTACCGGCATGCTCTTAAGCATGCTGAGGGACGAATAGCCGCTGCCGAAGTCATCCATCTCAACGATGAAGCCGTAATCCCTGAACTGCTCCATGATCTCGATCATCTTGTCAGTATCGGTAATCATGACGGTCTCGGTTATCTCGACACGGAGCTTTTTAGGATCGACATCATACTCTTCAACGAGCTGCGCAATATACTGCGGAACGTCCAGATAATAGAAATCCTTAGGCGAGATGTTTACGGAAATAAACATGTTCCAGCCGCGCTTTTTCCATTCTGCAAGGATCATGCAGGCACAGCGCCACATGTATTTATCGACTTCAACGATCATGCCGTTCTTCTCGAACGAAGGTATGAACTTCATTGGAGGCAATGTGCCGTAATCCTTATGTATCCAGCGTACGAGCGCTTCGCATCCGACGATGTTTCCGTCTCTGTCAGCAATGGGCTGGAGGAACGGTCTGATGTCCTGGTTCTTGATGGCATCAGCGATCTGTGTGGTGATCTTCTGATCCCAAAGGATCTCGTTTCTTAAGTCATCGTCATAGAAAGCGCAGAACTTGGAGTCATCGTTTTCGATCGTTGACTGCGCGATGCGCGCGTTGGAGAACATTACAGATACGTCCTCTTCACTCCTGTCGATCTCATATACGCCGATCTGGACGTGTACGGGATATTTGACCTGGTCCTTCTTGACCGTGTAGAAACAGAGCTCGTTTTCGATCTTTCTCTGGTCGAATTCATCTTTGGGGATCAGCGCGCCGAACTTCGCACCGCTGAGCTTTCCGTAAAGGCAGTTCTTAGAGAATACATCTTTAAGTCTTCCTGCGAAGTTCATGATCGCATAGTCACCGAAGTCGTTACCGAAGATATCGTTTACGACCTTGAAATACTTGATGTCGATATAGAGGATCAGATATTCAGTGTCCTTGTGGACATCAACAGTCTGTTTAATGAGCTTGAAAAGATGGTCCTTCGTATAAAGACCGGTCTGCCTGTCATGAGTTGCTTCATAAAGGTCTTTCCTGATCTTGAGCTGCTCTTCGGTATTGTCTTTTACGCTAAGATAAAAGCCGGTGATCCTGCCCTTCTCATTTACAACATCCCTGTTTTCGAAAAGGTAATACTTGATACTGTCGCCGGCGCCGGTACTGTGCTGCTCGGTCCAATTACCGCTCCTGGGCTTTAAATTGAAAAGATATTCAATAGCTCCGGGCGCTTTCTCGCAGTTCTGTTCCTGTACGCCGACCAAAAGGCATGCAGCCTTATTCGCCCAAACGCAGCGTCCTCTCGGCGTGAAGATAAAGCAAGCATCTTCATCGTTGGATAAGATACCTGAGAGCATTCTGTCCAAAAGCTTCAAGGGTCTGTAGATAATTGAGAAATAGAAGACCAGAATGCCGAACAGGCCGAATCCGATCATGGAACGGTCGATCGGGTTTCTCGTAAAGATATAGTAGCTCTGCCAGACGCCAACAGAGATCATTGATACGAAGATCACGGAATAACGTTCTCTGTAGATCTTGGAGGTCTTAATAGTGGCAACAGCGAAAATAAGGATTACCGCAATGAATACTCCATAAACGATCAGCCTGTGAACGTACTGTCCGGCAAAAGGCTTAACCTCATAAAATACCTGCGTCTTATAGACGAGCCACTCGACATCAAAAGCATGCTTGGTCAACGGATTGAGCAAGAGCTGGAAAACATCGGCAAACAGGATGTACCTGATCCACGGGGGTGCCTTCTGTCCTTTACCAATGCCCTCGCAATATGCCTTGGTAAAATTCATCAGTGAAAACACGACAACGTCCATGCCGATAAAGTAGATATAGCATCCGACCAAAGCGAGCCATCTGTGCTGCGCCATGATCATAACGGCATTTCCCAAAATAGGGGGTATCAATGCAATGTCGAGTTCGGCTACTGCCTTGCCAATATCCTTATAGTGACGCTTGGCATTAACAGCACACGTAATAAGCGTGAGCATAATAAGCAGGAATATGCCTGAATATAGATATCTGATGTACAAAACAGCACCTCGCCCCGGGTGATAAAAATCTTTTTACTTTTTAATTATATCGGAGGTGTTGTTAAGTGCTCATCACAGCAATATGAATAATATTGAAACAAACGGAAAAGTCAGATTTTTTTCTTTTCCCGGTGCAACATTTTCAATCGTGTGGTTGTACTTATGGTATAAATGACCATTTTGGTAAAATAGAAAACAGGAGATATAAACATGAAGAATATAGCTAAGACAATCACAGTCATCCTCGCAGTCGCAATGGCGCTCGGAACTCTTACTGCATGTACGCAGAGCAAAAAGAAAACCAAGAAGCGTGCAAAGCCAACCCCGACACCTGTTGTAACGACCGTTGGCACTGATGAAACTACAGAAGGTACTGAGAGCAGCCAGGAAAATAATCTCGAAGACTGGAACATCTGGGAACGCGACAACAAGGGCGTGAAATTTCTCCAGATCCAGAACTCCGGATTCCATGGAAGACAGACCGAGATGGACTATCTCCTGTTCTGGGTTTACGACTCAGAAGCCGAAGCCAAAAAAGCCTATAAGAATTTCTATAAAGAATCCAAAGAATACGACCGCGGCAACTGGCAGGAAGGCGATAACTGGTTTATCTCCGACGAGCCCGGCGTATGCGATGCTTCCATCGTCTGGATGAACTATCTGGAAGGCAACATCATTATCTCTGCAGAACTTTCCATCAGAGGATGTATGACAGTTCCTGAGGACTACACTACTGAGACAACTGAACCGACAGCACCTGTTTTCGACAGATCAACACTTAAGGACTACATTCTCAATAACGTGCCTGAGATAGTAAGATTCGTTAATGAGGAATTGCTCGGAAAGTGATCTGGTACCGACAAAAGATTGGCTTAAGTTATTCCTTTTTGCTTTATAATATTGCAAAAAGCGAGGTAACCAGATGAGAGCACTTATAATCAATTGCAGTCCTGTAAGAACCGGAGCCACAGCCGAGATAGTTAAGATAATCAGTAACGAGATCGGCTCGCGTTATGATACCAAGTGCATCTGCATAGACGATTACACTTTCGCTTTCTGCAAAGGATGCAGAGCTTGCCACAAGACAGCTTCCTGCGTCATGAGCGATGCTCCTGTCATCCGTGAGATCATGAATGAATTTGATGAAGCCGACGTTATCATTTCCGTCGCTCCTTCCTACTGGGCAGACATTCCGGGCCAGTTTAAGGCCTTTATCGACAGGTGCACTCCCTGGTGCAATACGCACGAGCCTCATGCCACGATCAAAGGCGGCAAAAAGGGATATGCCGTGGCTCTGCGCACCGGACCCAACATGCCCGAATGCGAGAGACTCATCGGCAGCATCGAACATTTCTACGGCCATCTCGAGATCGAGAAATCCGGCCATCTGGGTCTTACATCCATTGAATACAAGGAAAATGTCGAGCCCAGAAAGGCCGAGATAATCGAGTTCTGCAAGAACATCTGATGAAACGCAAAGTCACATCCGAACAGCGGCAGATCCTTCTGGATAATCCGGAACTTGTAATGTTCGACCCTTACAAAGGGTTTAAGGTTCACCGCGCCTCTGTATGGACCGCCCTGATCCTTCCTGTGATCACCGGTGTTCTCATATTCTTATGGGGTTATTTCTTCCCTGACTTTATAAACTCCCATCCGAATATTTTTGCGGCAGTCTCAACAATCTCGTTGATAATTGCCAGTGCCTTTTTCCCGTTCTTCTATTTCTTCCTTGATGACCATGCTTATAAGCAGGCCAGGAAGACACACTACGCCAAGTATCTGAAGATGCTCATGCCGGAAGATCTCGACTGCAACGTGGCCACGGTCACATGGGTCGAAGTCCAGAAGGCCGAGGGCGGATGGATCGTTGACGGCAAAGAAGAATACTTCGGCTACTGCAGCTACGTAAACTACTTCAAGTTTGAGCCTGAAACGGACGTGGCTTTTGTTACCGGAGAGGGATTTTTCGCATACATCAAGAGGGACCCAAAAACAGAGAGCTTCTATTCGTGAGTTTTTTCGCAAACCTCACATGTCCACTTCCCTGTCAGCAACCGACTCCGTAAATGTCCTGTCGTGCTCAACGAAGAGCATTGTAACATTGTTATCTTTGACCAGACGCTCGATTTCCTGGCGCATGTAGACGTCGATATAGTTGAGCGGCTCGTCCCAAAGGTAGAGGTCGGCGTGCTCGCAAAGCGAGAGAGCGATCATGACGAATTTCTTCTGGCCGAGGGACAGCGCAGAGACATCTCTATAAAGCATCTCCTTCGTAAATCCCATCTTGATCAGGATCGTCGAAAAGATCGTCTTGTCGGCACCGCGCTCACCACAGATATCGTACAGAGTTCCAGCCAGAGACGATGTGTCCTGACCTACATAAGATATCTTCAAACCAGGAGCAACATAGATGTCTCCGGAAGCAGTAATTCCTTCAGCATCACCCATTCCTGCAAGATACTTTATAAGCGTGCTCTTGCCGCAGCCGTTCCTGCCCTGCAGGGATATCTTGCATCCGCGCTCGACGGTAAGGTCAAAGCCTGTAACGACAGGTTCGCCGTAGCGGTAAAGGGTCACATCCTTAAGGATTATAGGTGTCTTGTTGTGATGCTCAGTGCCTGTGATCTTGAGCTTTTCGGAGCGCTCGAGGTCCTTAAGAAGGCTCTGTTTTTCTTCCAGTTTGCGCTCGTTTCTCTGCTCGAGATTCTTGGAAAGGGACATGAGCTTTTTGGCTTTTGAAGCTTCGTATGCCCTGGTCCAGTGGTTCTGGGCGACCTTTGAAGGGGCGTTGGCCCTGTTCTTGTAGCTCTCGGCCTTAGAAGACCACTGGGCATTCTTCTTCATTGCGGCATCGATCGAGCTCATCTCTTTTTTGAGCTGGTCGTTTCTCGCCTGCTCGCTCTCCATGCGCTTCTCGTTGTTCTCCCACCACACAGAATAGGATGCGCCGACGAGCTCAAAACCCGTCTTCGTAATTACCAGAGTATGGTCCGTGCAGCGGTCCAAAAATGCGCGGTCGTGCGATATCAGGATGAAGCCGTCTTTGGACGCGAGATAGTCTGCAACAGCCTCACGGCCCTGCCTGTCCAGGTGGTTTGTGGGCTCGTCGATCAGGGGGTAAATACCGTCTGATGCAAAGAGGTTTGCGAGCATCAGCTTGGTCCTCTCTCCGCCTGATAAAGTTTCCATCGGGCGCCACATGATGTCTGGATCCGCGCCCATAAGATTGAGTTCTTTGCGGACGCGCCAGTCTTCATTTTCGGGAAGTTCTGTCATCGGAAACAGAATGGTCTCAGGCACTCCCGTGATCGTTCCGCTGTAAGGCAGTTCGCCGCGCAAAAGCTTAAAGAACGTGGTCTTTCCCCTGCCGTTCCTGCCTGCCAGGGCGAGCTTCCAGGATGTGTCGAGAACTATGGAGACGTCGTCAAATAAGGTCTTTTCAGACCCGTCGTATCCGAACGTAAGATTACTAATGTTAATTGTTGGCATAATGCCTCCTTTCGAAAAGGCCCCATGCCGGATAAATCAAAAGCCGCGACACGAAGTTGCGGCCGCGGCTTGAAACAAATGCAATATAAATGAACACACAAAAATAGACTTATCCGCGAGGCAGTTATATAAACTTCAGCAGATCGTCTTTCTCATTGGTGTTCCTCCGTCTTTAAGATTTCTGCCGTGATGATACAGCAGGATTAAAATGCCGTCAAGTGACGCCGTAAAAATGCCGTCATCAAAATCACACAGCTTTCACTCAGACTTCACTAATTTTTCGCCACAAAGGGCAATCGGGCTCTGCTATACTTCGGGTGGCAAAAGGGAAGCGCTGTTCATATCAGGATATGCGCTGGAGAAGAATAGCGCTTCCCGGAGAGCCGGTAACTCTTGACCGGCGTTAATGGAAGTTCCCATACAGTTCACCTTCATTCTGCCCCTTAAATATTTTTAACCCCCTCGTTTTCTGATACAATTATATGGGTGCGCATATATATCACGCCCGCGGAATAAGGAATTAATAAGGGTTAAGGAGTAAGGGGTATGGCAAGCATTTTCAATCAGAGAGAAAAAGAACTCGAAAAGCGCGATGCTCAGGCAAGAGCTGAAGAAATAGCTGTTGCATACGGCAATGCACCCGTTGTTAGAGACAACCAGGGAACTGAGGCTCCGGCAGCAGGTCCTGCAGGTTTCAATCCTGCGTTTTTGACAAACCAGACTACATCAGATAACAAGTGTCCTTCATGCGGTGCGACACTTGCTTTCGATCCTGCAACGGGAAGCCTCGTCTGCAATTTCTGCGGAAGCTCCGTAGCAGTTGCAACTGCGCCCGTAGCTCAGGGTGAAGGTTATTCGCTTACGGATCTGCAGAACAATGCAGGCCGTCATCTCATGACAACCACAAACAAGCTCGTAATCTGCGGAACCTGCGGCGGTCAGTTTGTTGCAGACAAGAGCTCTCTTTCCGGCATGTGCCCTTACTGCGGTTCCAACTCAATTACGGAATCGAGCAACTCTGCAGGAATGCCTGAACCTACGGGCGTCATTCCTTTTTCGATCAGCAAGCAGCAGGCACAGGACATCTTCAAGATGTGGATTTCCGCCAGAAAACTGGCACCGATGGACCTCGCAAAGAATTCCGAGATCACGGATCTCGTCGGCGTCTATGTTCCTTACTGGGTATTCGACGCGGATACAAATACTCCCTACAAGGGAAAGTTCGGTAAGCACTACGGCAGCGGCGACGACCAGTACACGAAGTACCACAAGTCAGAAGGCATCTGCAAGATGCCTGTTAAGAACCTGACCCTCATGGCAACGAGCCGTCTGGAAAAGGATGCTTTCTGGAAGTCCGTTTCAAAATTCGACTTCAACGGCATGAAGAAATACGATCCCAACCTTCTCGCCGGATTCTGGTCAGAGAGCTACACCGTTGACGGCGTAACTGCATGGCAGACGGCAATGGGTAAGATCTATGACATGATCCAGAGGAGCATCAAGTCCATTGAGGACGCTGACGTCATCGCAAGGATTGACATGAAGCCTGAAGCTACAAACGTTCGCGCAAAGTACGTTTTAGCGCCGATCTGGATCACATCTTTCGATTACAACGGCACAGTTTACCGTGTCCTCGTTAACGGACAGACGGGCAATATCGTAGGCACATGGCCTAAGTCACTGAAGAGAGTATTCATGATCATCGGTATCGTAGCAGGCGCACTTTTCGGCCTCTCATTCCTCAGAGTACTGATCATGACGATCATCCAGTGGATATCGTCCTGGGGCTAATCGCTTGATTTTCGCCACACTTCTTTATTGAATGCTCTTCCTGAAAGGGCTTAAATTATGCTGTTGCAGGTACGGCAGCTTATGAAAAGAAAATATTTATTATCGGGGGATAATAGAATGAAAATACCTATCAAGAAGATGGGGTCCGCCATTTTGGCGGCAGCCCTTCTTTTTTCTGTTTTCACGTGCGGGTGCACGGTTAAATCAGGAAAAAGCGGAATTAAAGACGAGTCGGGTCTTACCCTAAGCGGCAAGATGCCCGACAAACTTCCAGACGGAATGTCATGGTACGATTTCAAGGAAGAAACCGGCATTTTCGATTATCTCGAAAACACGATCGGCGGAATCTTTCTGATCGACATCACCTGTTTTGCAGGCAGGACATGGCTCTATATCTGCGAGACAGAGCCGAAGCTCCCCGTCTATCACATAATGTCTTTTGATGAAAACGACAAGCCCGTAAATGACTTTGTCATCAAGGACGAATTCGGCGACAATATCAGCCTCAACAGAATGATACAGGGCGACGGTCTCTATCTTACGGCCTACGATTTTGCCACCAGGAGAGACTACCTTTATCCGATAGATGAGAATACCGGAAAAGTATCACCTGACAACAAGATCGACGTTTCAAAAGACCTTTCAGGTGATTACAGTACCAACGCTTTAGCATTCGCAGGTGACGATATCGCCGTTCTCCAGAATGCCCAGACACCGAGAGTCGAACTCATCGGCAAGACAGGTGAGTCAAAGAAGACTGTATATCTGGAAGCATTGTCAAGAGATTTCAACATCCAATATCCTGAAGGCATGATCGGCGCAGGTCCGGATAAGGTCGTCGTATGGGGCAACACTTCTTCCAATTACTATTTCGGACAGATAAGATACTGCCTCGTAGACCTTGAATCAGGAAAAGTAAGCGCTATGGATGAACTCGAATTTATCAATATTCCCTTGCGCAACCTGACATACTGCAACGGCCATCTCGTAAGCGTTACGGACGGCGGTGTCTACACGATCGATACTGATAAAGGAACATGCCAAATGACTCTGTCTTTCAACTGTTCCAACTGCAACAGATATCTCGCCAACAATTCGGAATTAAAGTATGCCGATGACGAAAAACTCCTCTTTGGCTATACTTCAACAACTGCAAAATTGGGCCAGCTGAGGTACTCGATCTGTACTTTTACAAAGACAGCAGATTATCCTGCAGCAGGCAAGAACATTCTCACCGTTGCATCAACGGAAGATCTTGAT
>Ga0310786_10011659_pt1 | contig 10949 bp, 9 predicted proteins | sample AusTroGonzalo_MG_FD_203881 | JGI IMG/M metagenome (GOLD analysis project Ga0310786, IMG submission 203881) | Bovine rumen microbial communities from tropical cattle in Woodstock, Queensland, Australia - Gonzalo_03 (v2) (version 2) | ecosystem: Host-associated > Mammals > Digestive system >...
TGGTAACCGTGTCTTTTTCCGTTGATTGAGAAGCACGTGGCATGTTTTTTGCTGGTGAGTCTGTAAAGAAAGGAGACTGACGATATGGCATTCATTGATTATTACAAGATTCTTGGTGTGGCCAAAGACATCCCCCAGAAGGATGTGAAGAAGGCCTACCTGAAACGGGCTAAGCAGTTCCATCCCGACCTGCACCCCGATGACCCGAAGGCAAAGGCAAAGTTCCAGGCCCTGAACGAGGCATACGACGTGATTGGCGACCCGGAGAAGCGTAAGAAGTATGACCAGTATGGCGAGCAGTGGCGCCAGGCCGAGGCATACGAGCAGGCTGGTGGCGGGTTCCACCAGCAGGGTGGGACAGGAGGCGGTTCACCGTTCGACGGGTTTGACTTCTCGTCGTTCCAGGGTGGTGGCGGCTTCAGCTCATTCTTCAAAGACCTGTTCAGTGGGCGAGGCGGCTCAGGTGGTTTCTCGCGAGGCTTCTCTGAAGGCTTCGGCAGGGGCTGCGGTCGTCAGACACCTGCTGAGACTCAGGCATCGATGACCATCGACCTCTACACGGCCTTATTAGGCGGTGAGGTGATGGTGGGTTTGAACGACGGGCAGAAGCTGAAGCTGAAGGTGAAACCCGGCACTCAGCCTGGCTCAAAGGTGCGTCTGCGTGGCAAGGGGCAGGGTGGCACAGACCTCATACTGACTTTCAATGTGCAATTGCCCACTCAACTGACACCTCGTCAGCAGGATTTATTACGACAGATGCAGCAAGCATGAGTTTTTAAGTGTTTGGCGTTTTATATATCATTTGCTTGTAAGTCTTTGACAGATAGTCTGTTCTGCTGATGATAAATGCATGATAAATGATAAATGAAACGGCATTTTCAGGGCTTTTTCATAATAATCCGCACCCTTTTCCGGCCGTTTCGGAGTTTTGCAGGCGGCACTTCACAAGTTGTGCAGGCCGTCCGCACAAGTTGTGCAGCGCCTCCGCACAACTTGTGCAGAGCAAAATACAAAGAGGCAGGGAATCAGCCAAACGGATGATGAACGACGGAATGTCGCAGGAATTAATTGCAAAGTACACTGGCCTGACTGCCGAGGAAATCGAGGGGCTATAAGTTACTAATGTAGAGAAACACAGGGCGGGAAGCCGAGGCCGAGAATGTCTGTGCGGCTTCCTGCCTTACATTCAATATAGAGGGTAAGTATTTATTTCTATGATAATATCGGAGAATACTATCTTACTGCCATACACTTCATTGACCAGATATGAACGAGAAATAATTATTGAATTTCGCTGATTTTTTTGCCGGAATCCTTTGCTGATTCAGAAAAAAGTGTTACCTTTGCCCCATATAAAGCCTACTGGCATGAGTTAATTTGCCGTTTTGTTGCTATTTTGTTACAAGCAAATAGTTTCATGTGGGCTTTTGCTTTGATTATTAACAATTTATAAATATCTAACTTATGTTCGAAGGACAACCGAAAGGCCTTTTTGCATTGGCTTTGGCCAATACGGGCGAGCGATTTGGCTACTACACCATGCTCGCCGTCTTTGCCCTTTTCCTCAGGGCAAACTATGGACTGTCGGCAGGCATGGCCGGCACCATTTACAGTTCGTTCCTCATGCTCGTCTATTTCTTCCCCCTCATAGGCGGAATGTTGGCTGACAAGTTCGGCTTCGGGAAGATGGTCACCACGGGTATCGTCATCATGTTTGCAGGCTACCTGCTGCTTTCCGTGCCTCTTGGCGGTGACATGGTGGCTTTGGTGGTCATGCTGGCTGCCCTGCTGCTCATCGGATTTGGAACGGGCCTGTTTAAGGGTAACCTGCAGGTGATGGTGGGCGACCTCTACAACGACCCGCAGTATGCCGACAAGCGCGACTCTGGTTTCTCCATCTTTTATATGGCCATCAACATCGGCGCGCTCTTTGCACCCACGGCGGCCATCAAGATCAAGGAGTATGCCGAGCTGTCGCTGGGCTACAGCAGCAACGATGCCTACCATTTCTCGTTTGCCGTAGCCTGTGCCTCGCTGATACTCTCTATTGCCATCTATTACCTGTTCCGCAGCACCTTCCGCCATACTGAAGGCGGTAAGAAGAAGACCAAGGCCAGCGATGCTGCTTCCAAGGAGCCGGAACTGACACGCGAGGAAACCAAGCAGCGCATCGTGGCTCTCTGCCTTGTGTTTGCCGTTGTCATCTTCTTCTGGATGGCTTTCCATCAGAACGGCCTCTCACTGACGTATTTTGCTGATGAGTTCACCGCCCAGTCGGCTGAGGGACTGCAGGCCATGTGCTTCAATGTGTGGAACCTCGTGGCTGTCATCTTTATCGTCTATGCTCTGTTCTCGCTGTTCCAGTCGAAGACCGGTAAGGGTAAGGCTATTTCTGCCCTTGTCATTGCCATAGCCGTTGCCTTCCTTTGCCTGCAGTATGACAGTGCCACGGGCTCTATCACTGTATCGGCTCCTATTTTCCAGCAGTTCAATCCTTTCTATGTCGTCGCTCTGACACCCGTCTCGATGGCCATATTCGGATCGTTGGCTGCCAAGGGCAAAGAACCTTCTGCCCCTCGTAAGATAGCCTACGGCATGATAGTGGCTGCCGCCGCTTATGCCTTGATGGCATTTGCCTCATTCGGTCTTCCTATGCCTCAGACAGAAATGGGTGCCGACGGCAATCCTGTGGCCGTACATGTGGCTGACGTGACGCCTAACCTGTTGATAGTTACCTATCTGATACTTACCTTCGGTGAGTTGCTGCTGTCGCCGATGGGCATCTCCTTCGTGTCGAAGGTTGCTCCTCCGAAGTATAAGGGCATGATGATGGGTGGCTGGTTTGTGGCCACTGCCATCGGCAACCAGCTCGTTGTGGTAGGTGGTCTGCTGTGGGGTGCTGTTCCCCTGTGGCTGTGCTGGAGCGTCTTCCTCATCATCTGCCTTGTGGCTGCCATCTTCATGTTTGTTATGATGAAGCGACTGGAGAAGGTTTGCTGAGACTGAGTTTATCATTCATTTTCCTGTTGTCGTTGTGCCCTGCCGGGGCACAACGACTGACTTTTGTAGAGCTGAACTGCGAGAACCTGTTTGACTGTCAGCACGATGAAGGCCAAAACGATCTGGAGTTCACGCCCGATGGGACACGACGATGGTCCTCTACCCGCTACTGGCATAAGCTGAATGGCGTGGCACAGGCTCTGCTGGCCAGTTCACAGCAGCTGCCAGACTTGGTGGCACTCGTTGAGGTGGAGAATGACTCCGTGCTTCACGCCTTGACGCGGCGTTCGTTGCTTCGTCAGGCAGGCTATCAATACGTGATGACACATTCGGCTGATGTGCGTGGCATTGACGTGGCCCTGCTTTATCAGCCTCAGCGTTTTCAGTTGATTGACTATAAGTCCATCGTCGTTGAGCCGTTGAGACACCAGCGTCCCACGCGCGACTTGCTGCTTGTGAAAGGCCGTTTCATATCGGGCGATACGCTCCATCTGTTGGTAGTGCATGCCCCCAGTCGCTATGGAGGTGAACTGGAGACAAGAAACTATCGCAAGCATGTGGCTGAGCAGGTGTTGCAGACGATAGACAGCATTGGTGACCAGCATATCGTGGTGGCGGGTGACTTCAATGACTATGCTGACAGTCCGTCGCTACTGTTGCTCAGCGGGCGGTTGCGTAATGTAACGTCTCAGGCCCAGGGCAGTCATGGTGCTATGGGTACCTATCGTTTCAAGGGCGACTGGCACTCGCTGGACCATGTGCTGTTGTCACCGTCGTTGATGAGCCATCTTGTCAGCACTTATATCAACGATGCACCTTTCCTGTTGGAAAAAGACGAAAAATACGGCGGGGTAAGACCTCGCCGTACTTTCAATGGCTTCCGCTATGAGGGTGGTGTCAGCGACCACCTGCCTTTAGTGGTCTGCCTGTCGTTCTGAGACTTCAGGCCAGGCATGTGGCTTCGTCGTTGGGCACTTCCAACTGAAGGTCCACGTCTGGCAGATGGATGATGTCACCGTCGCGCATTACCACCGTGTTGCCGAAGGTCAGCAGGTGTTGGCCGATGCGTGTGTCGTTCACTTCTTCTTTATAAAGAGAGATGTAGTATGCGTAGCCTGATCCAGGCTGCTCCTTGGCCACGAGCATGAGGTGCTGGCGGCTGGTGCTCTTCGACGGGCAGGGCACTTCAATGTCGGCGTGGGGAGCGTTGACCACCTTACGCCCAATGATATTGACACCCTTCTTCAGTTCGAATGCCTGTCCTGTCGATGTTAAGCGCAGGCGGCCTGCTGATGCCGGCTGTTGAGCCTGTGGCTGATATACAGGGGCAGCAGGTCTGATAGGCTGCGGCTGAACGGGCTGTTGCGGCTGAACAGGTTGTTGCGGTTGAACGGGCTGCTGCGGTTGAACAGGTTGTTGCGGTTGAACAGGTTGCTGCGGCTGAACGGGCTGCTGCGGCTGAACAGGTGGAGGCGTTGGCCTGAATGGCTGCTGCGGCTGAACAGGTGGAGGCGTTGGCCTGAATGGCTGCTGCGGCTGAATAGGTTGTTGCGGCTGATAAGAAGGTTGCGGCTGAACAGGCTGCTGGGTAGGGGGAATGGGCTGTTGCACCTGAGATGCAGCAGGCTGTGCTGCGCCAGGTAGTCCTCCCCACTGGCTGATGGCCGACTCCTTCTTGCACAAGCGGCAAGTCACCTTCGCGTTCTGTGCAACCAACTTGCTCAGCACGCGATCCATTGTGGGATTCTCGCCCCCACAAAGAGGGCATTTCACCTTGATAATCATATATTACCAATCCTCCTCGTCGTCCTCCTCGTCCTCCTCGTCGCCGCTGTCGTAGTCATCCTCGTCTTCGTCGTCATCGTCGTCGCGACTGCTACGAGAGTATTTCTGCTCCAATTTAGCAAGCTTTTTCTCGGCTTTCTCATAGCGTTTCTGCAACTCCTTGTTCTTGTTTACACGCTTCTGGGCTTTTTCCATGTTCTTCTTGGCCTTATTCTTTACCTTGCTGATGCTTTTGTAAAGCTGTTTCTCGCAGACCTTCTCGAATTCCTTGTATTCTTCCTTGGTGGGTTCTGACTCAGCGAAATCACACATGATTTCAAGCATTTCAGTCAGTTTCTCTTCCCAAGTGTCAACATCCCATTCCTTGCTGTCTGTTTTGACTTCCTCAGCTAAGGCGCGCATCTTGTCGCTATAGCTGCCGCAAGAGGTCAGAGTGAAGCAGGCCATCAGGGCCATACAGAGTGAAAAGATAATTTTTTTCATGTTGTTAGTATTGGTTTTGTTAAACATTATTCATAGATACACCCGCAAAGTTACGACATTTTTTCCATTGCGGTGGTCTTTGGAGGGTAAAAGAGACGTTTATTTAACGTTATTTATGAAAGACTGTTCTTATACCATTCAAACAAACGTCTTACGCCGTCTTCTATCTCTACTTTGTGAGTCCATCCCAAGCGGTGCAGTTTCTCCACGTCAATCAGCTTGCGCATAGTGCCGTCGGGCTTGGTGGCGTCAAACTCTATGGCGCCCTCAAAGCCCACGGCCTTGACCACCAACTCTGAAAGCTGACGGATGGTGAGCTCCTTGCCTGTGCCCACATTGATGTGACAGTTGCGGATCTCTCCTAATGAGGGAATGGCACCGCCGCGTCCGGCAGAGTGGTCGCGGTCGACAGCCCCGTCGGTGGAGGCTCCGAAATGCACGGAAGAGTATTTCTCAATACCGATGATGTCCTTGAAGTCCACGTTCAGCAGCACGTGTACCGAGGCGTCGGCCATATCCTCGCTCCAGAGAAACTCGCGCAGAGGCGTGCCTGTTCCCCATAGCACCACCTTGTTGTCCGATATACCGTAATGCCGTAATACCGACAGTATCTCTTCTTGCGAGGCTGACCCGTTGACGCCTTCTACGGGTCTGATGTCCAGGTCGCGACTGATTGCTTCCCAGTTGCCGTCGTGGATAAGCCTGGCTAAGTAAACCTTTCGCATCATGGCCGGCATGACGTGGGAGTTCTCCAAGTGGAAGTTGTCGTTGGGACCATAGAGGTTGGTTGGCATGACGGCTATGTAGTTTGTGCCGTACTGAAGGTTGTACGACTCGCACATCTTCAGACCGGCAATCTTGGCGATGGCATACTCCTCATTGGTGTATTCCAAGGGGGACGTGAGCAGGCAGTCCTCCGTCATTGGCTGTGGCGCGTTCTTGGGATAGATGCAGGTGCTGCCGAGGAAGAGCAGTTTCTTCACGCCGTGACGGTAAGCCTCGCCGATGACGTTGCATTGCATCAGCATGTTCTGCATGATAAAGTCTGCGCGGTAGAGTGAGTTGGCCATGATGCCGCCCACAAAGGCTGCTGCCAGGACAACGGCGTCAGGACGCTCGCTGTCGAAGAAGTCGCGGACAGCCTGCTGGTTGGTGAGGTCGAGCTCTTTGTGAGTGCGGCCGATAAGGTTGTTGTAGCCCCGCTGTCGCAGGTTGTTCCAGATAGCAGATCCCACGAGGCCGCGATGACCTGCCACGTAAATCTTTGATTGCTTGTCTAAAGTCATAATGAGATGAATAGATGAGTTACTGACGATGACTATTCTTCTCCTTCCATGCAGAGAAGGCGTCGATGATGTCTTGTGGCTGGTTGCCATACCAGCCATAGCCGTTGCGGCGTTCGTAGCCGATATACTCTAATGATGGCTGAGGCTTGCCGTCGCGGTCGCAGACGTAAGGTTCTTCGGTCACGAGGTCGTAATAGCGAGCCCACGTCTGGTGTCCGAAACGGTGCACGAGCCTGCGGTCGCGCTTACCCTCTTTGTTGGTGAACAGTTCTACGTCAACGTCGCGCAGGGCATGTGCTTTCAACCATTCCACGGCTGCCGTCACGGACTTTACGACGCGCTCTGAGGGCTGTGGCAGCGACATGAGCAGCTGAAGGATGGAGGCCGTCTCGTGACTGCCGGTGAAGGAAGCTAACTCATAGGCACGGGCAGGAACCGGCTGCAAGGTCTTCTCGTCGTGCTGCTGACACCAGACGGTGAGCACGCCGTTCTTCTTGATCTGACAGTTGAGGATGCACTCCACGCCAAGGTCAAAGGCCCGTTGTGCCTGTTCTTTCTGTTGGGTACTGAGGTGCAGGGCATCGAAAGGTGGCCGCTCTTCGTAGATGTTGCGCAGGAGCAGCATCACATTGACCATAGCGTCGTCGTTGAACGTGATGTGGTCGCTGTAGAAGGGATGCCCCTCATTGTTGGCTGGCTTCAGAGGATAGAACTGAGGCCAGCCGCCGTTGTCGTACTGAGCCTCGATGAGGTAGCCTAAAGCGCGGATGAAGCCATCACGGTAGCGAAGAACTGTCTTCTTCCTGACTTTCGAGCCTGGCTGGGTGCAGGCGACATAGACTTTGGCCAAGAGCAGCATTTCGCTGCTGGTAGCTCCGTTGTCAATGGTGGCGCCCAGGCTCTCACCACGGGTGATTTGTTCTGCTATGGCCAGACGTTCGGCGGTTTTCTGCTCGTCCTCCAAGGTCTGCCAGTCGTGGTTCTTGGCCCAACCGCCTATAGGGTATTGGTAGCGTAGTGCGCTGTCGGCTGCCTGGCGTGCCTCGTCCGAGGCATACCACTCAGCCCTCATGGAACGGGCCATCTGCTTGAACCGCTGGGGGTGATGGACTTGTCCCAGAACGGTCATCGCAACCGTCAGGGCAACGGTCACGATGACTGAGTATTTCATTGAATGGGTCATGCTTAGCTTTATTTTACTACAACTTTCTTTCCGTTCACGATATAGATGCCCGTAGGCAGCTGTCCGCTGTGAGTGACGCGACGGCCCTGCAGGTCGTAGACGGCATCCGTAGCCGTTTGCCGCAGCTGCACGGTGGCTATGCCAAGCTCAGGCAGCGAGGCAATGTCAAAGCGTTTGGTGTCGAGGTAATTCATGCGGCGTGTGAACCAGTCAGTAAGGTACTGCATCTCAGCGTCGAAGTTCAGGTTGAGCCCGGCAATGTCGCTGTCGCCGTTCCACTTGTTGTACTCCCTCTGGGCGGCTCCACAGAGCTTCAGGCGGTTGAGGTAGGTGCTGAAGCGGTTGAGGATGGCATCGGTGGCCAGATGCCCCTGACGCAGTTCGCGGTAGCGTAGCCGGACCTTCATGTTGAAGTCGTCGGCATCGGTGTTACGCAGTCGCTTGAAGAGGTTGTAGTCGCCATGTTCCTGTCGTGCGATGTAGCTGGCATAGTCCTGTTCGGGCTGCATACCTTCCCAGTGGTAATACTGGTCACTCCAGCGCTGTCCGCAAGTGGCGTCCATGTCCCAGACGGCGAAGGTGATTCTCTTGTCCGTTTCCTTGTCATAGACGGCAAAGAACATGTTCTTGCCGTGGTTGTCAGTAGCGAGGATGGTCTCCATGAGAATGTAGTAGTCGATGACGAGCGGCAGGTCGAAGTACTCAGCCACATGCTGGCGGAACTCCTCGTCGGAGGCGTAGCACACAAACTCGACGGCGTTGTAAAGGGTTGACCAGTCGGTCTGATAGCCATAGTCCTCGAAGTCGGGATATTTAACCTCGTACTTGTCCCACATGTCGCTGTTCGGGTTCGGGTCGGTGAGGTAGGTCTTGGGCTGATAGCCGCCGTCGGGGCTGGTACCCATCATGGTGGCATAGGTCCAGTCCTTAGACTTCCACAGCTGTCCGTGGGTGGTCTGCGTGTCCTCGTCATACTTCATGAGCTTCAGCTGCTTGCGGTCCATGTTTTCCGTCATACAGTAGATGCCTCTGTACTCGTCGTTCAGTATCAGTTCCACGAACTCGCCGCGTGTGCCTGTCTTGGCTTTCTTCTCCTTATCTATAAAATAAGGTGGTGTAGAGTAATCATTCCAGAGATCGGTGATGGTGCGGTTGCGGATGCGGCTCATGTCCACCTGGCACGACTCCAGTATCCAGGAGTTGTCGCTGCGCAGGTCGAAGAACTTGTGTTCCAGCTTGTTGCCTTCCGCGTCCTTCAGCTTCACGTGATAGTTGCGTTTGTGCTTGTCGGCGTTGTTGGTGATGCCGCCGCGCCATTTGGCCTTCATGTTGAGCAGGTCTGCGATGCTGTCCATTGAAGGCTCAAACACCCGAATATAACCGTCACTATAATTGTTGTTGAAAGAACCGTAAATCTTCACAACTGGTAATGCGGTGAATGTCAAACGCTTGCGGTGAGTGACGCTGCCGTCGCCATTCTTCACGGCGAAGGTGTAGGTGGTACCGGCCTTAACGTTCGCAAAGGTATAGTCAGAGCCTGCGGGCACGGTGGTGCCGTTGATGGTGAGGTCACTCCATCCGTCCCGCTTGGTGTAGTCAATGGTGGCGGTGTAGTTGTCGCCGAAATGCTCTTCGGGTATGCTGGCCAGATAGAGTTCGATGCTCTCAGCCCAGGCGGGAGCGCGCTTGTCGATGGTGAGGTTGGCCAGACCGTTGGCAAGCGGGTCGATGGCGGGCAGGTAAGCAACAGTCAGTCGAAGCTCCTCCAGTGCCTCGTAATCGTTGCCACAGTTGGCAATGAGGGCATCCACCTCGTCGCTGCTCTCGTAGTAACCCATCAGCTCCGCCTTCACTTTCTCTTTCTCTCCGGCTAACAGTTCTTCCTCAGTGCCTTGGAAATAGAGCATCACGTTGTCGATGGCGAGCCAGTTGGCATTGGTGTTGCTGACGCGCACTCCCAGCTCCATCTCGCCCATGGCGCTCAGCGTGAAGCTGACGGTGTAGCGTTGAGGCAGGTTGTTGGCTGTGCCTACAGCAATGGAGTTGGAACCCAGAAACAGCTGTACACCGGTGGCGGGTTCTTCCTCAACATAGGACCACCAGCTGCTGCTGGCCTGCCTGACGGCTATCATGTCGGCTTGCAGCATATACTGTCCGGCGGGCATGTTCTTTAGTGACTGAGTCAGTGAGCCGTCGGCCAAGGGGCCGTTGGCTGAGTCGTGCCAGTTCTCAATGAAGGGAGCCACGGTATTGGCGTCGCCGTTGTAGTGGGAGCCGCCGGCACCTGTGTTGAGGAACCATCCGCCGACGTTGTTCCATCTGTCGAGCATGTCGGTGTTGGCTGTCAGCCATGACGACACATCAAATCCTTCTGCCGCTGGTGCTTTGCGTTCAAAAACCTGCTTGCCCTGCTCGTCGAAGAAAGAGAAACGCTGGTTTGAGTTCGCGTTGTTGCTGTTGGAGTAGGTGCCTACACAGTAGGAGTCAGTACGGACGTCCCAGATGTGGTCTTGCTGTTCGGCGTTACGGATGACGTAGACGCCCTCCGTTTGCTGAGTAATCATCCAGAGCGAGCTGAGACCCTCCTGGCTGTTGGCCATGGATATGTAGCGGCGCAGCTCGGGCGAGTCCTGGCGTATCCCGTCGTAAGTCACATATTGCCCTGTCTTTGCGTTCTTGATGGAGTAGTATCCTTCTTTCTCTTCAGTCAGAAGCCAGTAGGTCTCGGCATTTGCAGTAGCCTTCTCCAGATGGTAGAGAGGAGTGTTCTTGCCGGCTGTGGCACCGTCGGTGACGCATCCCTGCTGATAGAGCGTGCAGACAATATGATAACGCTTGCCGTCCGAGAAATTGGGTTTGGCCAATAGCGGACAGCAAGCGGTCAGGATAAATGTTATTAGTAAAGTCAGTCGTTGTTTCATGTTGTCTAATAAGCGAATAGCGGGTATTCCTTCATCTTTTCATTCACTCGCTTGCGCACGGAGGCAATCACCTCTTCGTTGGTGGGGTCGTTGAGCACTTCCTCTATCCAGGCGGCTATCTGCATCATCAGGTCTTCCTTGGCGCCGCGTGTGGTGATGGCGGGCGTGCCGAGGCGGATGCCGCTGGTCTGGAAGGCCGAGCGTGTGTCGAAGGGCACCATGTTCTTGTTCACCGTGATGTCAGCAGCCACCAGCGCGTTTTCTGCCACCTTGCCTGTCAGTTCGGGGTAC
>Ga0310786_10011660_pt1 | contig 10948 bp, 22 predicted proteins | sample AusTroGonzalo_MG_FD_203881 | JGI IMG/M metagenome (GOLD analysis project Ga0310786, IMG submission 203881) | Bovine rumen microbial communities from tropical cattle in Woodstock, Queensland, Australia - Gonzalo_03 (v2) (version 2) | ecosystem: Host-associated > Mammals > Digestive system >...
GGTCGGGCAAAATGGGAAGACGATTACATTCGAGCAAGGCACTACAAGACCCGGAAAGCAGCGGAAGCGGTAGCAAAGAAAATAGAAAGCGGGGAAATCAAATGACATACAAAGAAAAATCAAAAGCAAACATAGACGCGCATATAGAAAAAACAAAAGGCAGGAAGACGGCGCGCGGGGGCATGAAGGGATCAAAAGAAGCGGCCTGGATCGAGGTCCTGGCATTTCAAAAGATCATGGAAGCAACAAAGGCATAAAACGCCGGCGGGGGATTTTGAAAGGAGCAAAAAGATGTTTGATTTTAAGAACTTCTACGAAAAGGAAATCATATTCAACCGGGAGCAAATCGAATGGCACCGGAAAGAGCTTGAATGGATCAAGGCGGACATGAAAAAGGCGCTGGAAGCGCGGAAAGAATGGATCAAAGAGGGATCTCGTCCGGCGGGATACATCTCATTCCAGGAAAAGAAGCTCAAAAGAGAACGTGCGAAGCATTACAGATGGATATCTTACTACAAGGAGCGAATCGAAAAAGATACAAAGAAGCTGGAAACGCTGCAATAGTCATAACGGGGATTAGGGATTAATAAGGTTATCAGGGGAAAAGGTAAAAACGAAAGGAGCAAAGAAAATGTGTAACGGAAACAACTATAACGCGGTAATGAAGGAGCTTGCCGAAATGAAAGCAATGCAGGCGGAAATCAAAGCGAGTATCGAAGAACTCGAAAACGAAATCAAAGAGTATATGCAGGCAACGGGCAAAGATGTGCTGCAGGGGATCGAACACAAGGCGACCTACAAAGAGGTCACATCGAGCCGCCTGGATCAGAAGGCCCTGAAGGTGGACCATCCGGAGCTTGTGGACAAGTATTGGAAAAAGTCAACCGGAATGCGGTTCACATTCAACTAGCGCGAAAGCCCCTTCCGGGGCCATCGCAAAAGTGATTCTAACATAGGGGAAGTGGTCTTCGCCCTTCCCCGATTATAACACAAGGGGGAAATCAAATGAAACACGCAAAACGAATCGGGACATCCGTCCTGGCATTGGCAACATTGGCATTATGGGCATGGATATTCGCAGAGATCCTGCCGGTGATCGCGGGAATCATTATTCTATAGACATACTTCATGATACCATGTATAATAGGCCGTGGGCGGCGGCTAATCCGCCCAGGAAGGAGAAATGCATGGCAACGAAATACACAGAAGCGCACGCCAGGGGCAATGCAGAATACGAAGCTCGGACATTCAAAAAGATTTTATTCCGGTTCAGATTGGATTCTGATCAGGACATGATAGACAGCATCGAGGAAGCCAAAGAACACGGGATCTCTAAAAACGCCTGGCTGCGGGAATTGTTCGATGGCAGCGGGGTATCAATCGCAAAGGTGAAAAAAGCCCTTGAGAAGTACGATATCGACCCCAGGATAGCAGATAAAATCATCAATGAACTGAAATAGGCGGGATTAATTCTGAACTTGTCAACTAAAAGTAGACAGTTCAAAAAGGGCAAATCTCAATCACAAGAACCCCAGATCAGTTCTATACTGAACTGGGGTTTTGTATTGCAGTGAATATGCCGGCCTGTAATGATTATAGTAATAAACAAATGCGTCGATCATCTCTTCAGGAGAGTCAAACTGCCTATGCCAGCCTTCGGCGTACATTTCTGCTTTTACCCAACCGTTTATCGCCTCGATCACACAATTATCTGTAGGAGTTGCAACGCGCGACATCGAGCGAATTATGTTATAATCCTTATGAGCATTACAAAATGCTGCAGAGGAATAGACTGATCCCTGGTCGGTGTGCAAAGTGACTGGGTCTTTCTGTTCCTTTGTCATTTCTTTGAGGTCTTCCAGACAATCGTAATATGGTCTGATGTCTCCGGCTCGTTTCCCAACGTGGCTTGAAATGATTTCGTTGTTGAATGTGTCCAGCAGATACGTCCATTCGAATTGTTTGCCCTTATGTTTCATTACCGTCATATCTGAAGCCACAAGCTCAAGCGGCTGTCTCGCGTTCCATTTACATGCCACAAGATTGGGGAATATTTTGCTTTCCTCTTTTGGCTTTTTCCATCTGTAATGGTTAACGTATGCCTTGATTCCGGCGTACTTGCAACACTTGTGTGCCAGATTGTCTGAGAAGATCAGTCCTGTTTCTCTTCTGACGACTGCCGCAAGCCTGTGGTAACCATATGAACGATGTCGTTCGTGAACCTCAAACAGCAGAGCTGTAAGGTCGTCGCGATGCCTTTCATACTGGTTTCTGGTTCCCTGTCGTTGTTTCCATTTGTAATATCCGGATCTGTTGACATCCATGAGCCTGCAAAGCTCGGATACTGAGTATTCATCTTTCAGTTTGTCGATTATTTCGTATTCAGATCTTTTAAAGTAACGAATTCCTTGCTTGCACCAACTCCTTTCACTACGTATCCTTTTTTTAACCGTTCGATCTCAATTTTCTGTTTCTCAACGATGAGCTTTAGCCGTTCTTCTTCAGTAAGGGATTTGCTTGTATGCAATGCTGAAAAATGATTGCCGGTCTTTTTTCTGTTTCCCAGCGCCTCAGGACCATCTTCAGCATATTTCCTGATCCATCTGTAAATCTGACCTCTACTGATGTTTTCTTCCTTTGCGATCGTCCATTGGCCAATTTTGTCGTCAAAGTAACGTCGAACGATTCTGAGCTTTTCCTCTTTGCTCCAACTCCTGTTCTTTCCACCTTTTGGTCTGCCCATATTTCCACCTCCATTTCCATTTTACCAAAGAAAAAAGCAGACACTCTTTCGAATGTCTGCTTAAGAGACTCTCTTTTTGAAGTGTCTACTTTTGTTTTACCACTTCAATTAATTCCCCGCCTTTTTTCATGCCCTTTTTCGTTTCCTTTTGACAATATGCCCCTGTAAGGCTTAAAATTAAGTTTTAAGCGATTTTTACACCGCATTGAGCCATTCTTCGAAATGCTCCGCAAAATCGTTCAGAGCGTGTCTCCGCTCCCTATAGACTGATGCTATGCTCATGTAGTGACTGTCGGCGTATTCCTGCACATTGTAGCCCATCATTCCCTTTTTGAAGAAGAATATGTCCAGGATCTCCCGGTGCATTTCTGATAATTCCGCGTAAGACAGTTCCACAAGTTCGCCCATTTTCTCAAGTACGGCGATCTGCATGGCCAGGTCCACTCTTTTCACGGCCGTGTCCCCGGTCGGGTCGGAAATGTTGCTCGTGTGGACTTCTGAATTCCCTACGGCCGTCAGTTCCAGGATACTTTCAAGCTCTTGTTTCAGCTTCTTGATCTCGTGGGGATATCCCTTGTAGTCCGTAAGTACATTTTCCGGGCATATCCTTTGATACCTTCTCATGCACTCTTCTACGGCAATTTCGTCTCGTTGTACTTTGTCCATTCTTCTATCCCCCATTCTTCACCAATAAGTATCCGCAAACCTACGCGGGTCCCAACGGCATATTTTTTTCTGACTCGCAAATTGATTACTTGCTTATCGTCTTCGTATGCAACACCATTCAGCGCATCAAGCACAATCTTTCCAATGTTATCCGCGTCAGGTTTCTTTGTAGGAGTCAAATTCCCCTTTTCAATCGCGTTTTTCTGTGCTTTGGAATAACTCTTCGGGATCGGGAAAAATGCCGTCACATCCACGAATAAGGCTCCCGCAAGGCACTCTCCGTCATAGGCTTGTGCTATTTGCTTTTCATAGTCCACGGTTCTTTTCGGCGTGTATGCCCTTTTGCCCGTGAACCTGGGTCTTCCCTTGCCCTGCGGTGCGCCTTCTACGAAAAAACTAGTCATTTTGGTTCTCCTTTTCGTAGCTGTGGTGTCCAGGACGGTATGGTTTGTGTCTCCATGTCCCGTCTTCCTGCTTGTGTAGTGCGCAGATACAGTCTCCGCATTGCATGGTGCATCTCCATCTTTTGCCCCATGTTGTGAAGCACTTTTCTTTGCTCCGGCGCATGGGTTCGTCACATCTGATCGTCATTCTTCTCTCCTTTCGCCCATAGCGCAGAAGAAATCGCTTGCTGTTGTATGCTCGTACATATCGCACACTCGGATTCCTAATCTGTCATTCACGGGGTCTATCCTTTGATACTTGCAGTCTTCGCACTGTACTATATCTATTGTATTCACCCCTTTGAGCATCATCCATACGGCGGCATCAATGTCATCACATTGTTCTTTAGGAATCAACCTCGTGCGGATGCTCTCGATTACTTCGTCTTGTCTGTATACTTTCATTCTGAATCACCGCCTTTCAACTCACGAATTATACTGTCAACATCTAATTTGCTTATGTAATACTTGCACATTGCACTACAAGGGCATTTATCGTATTCGCCATAATACATACAAGTCGGTACTTTTGCATTCATGTCTTGTATTTCGTGATACCAATAGCAATTTATTCTTCTCATTCATCCCCACCGCCTATCATATCCATTAGTTCTTTTCTGACCTTGTTTATTTTTCTTTCTATAATCGGTTTTAGCCTTTCCCCCCTGTCAGAATTAAACCATTTCGCCTTGAACGCTTTAACGGTCTTTCTGTAATCGTCCTCGCCAATATCGGAGCTTTGCCACCATTCAACATCATGCAAGACTTTCACAAGGTCTTTCATCATTTCGTCAAGTTCTGCATCATGCATCGCCCCGACATATTCTTCTTCTACTCGATAATATTCGTAGTTGTAACTTCCACCGCTCATTCTGAATCACCGCCTTTCAAATAGTCCTCGCATGGAAATCCTTTTGCTTTTCTTTCTTCGTATCTTTTCCATGCTTCTTCGGTTTCGCCAAATATTGGATGCGGTGGTACAAACATTTCGCCTACGACATTTAGGTCTTTCATACATACTTTTGTGTGTATGCACGATTTGCATTTTTCGCTTCTCATGTCTATCATTCCGTACCGCCTATCCATTTCAGTTCGTCCGTTGCCCAATGTCTGCACCAATTTGTGAAACATTGAACATATCCGATGTAATGTCCGTCTATCATGCACTTGCTTACTGATTCGCTTGTTCTGCGGTTGCGACAATTGCAACATACTCGTTGTTTCTCTATCGGCGTTCGTTCAAAATAATCGTTTTCGTGACTTACAACAATCATTCTGAATCATCTCCTTTGTGTTCGCCTACAATTTTCTGTGCCAACTCTTTAACAACAGTGTCGTGCATGTCATTGGCAGTGTTATCAATGTTAGGGTTTGCTTCAAGAACTTGCTCCCATGTATCGCCAAATATACCCCACTTGCTGTCAAAGGGTATTTCTTGTGATACTTTTGCGTCAATATACCCATTTTTTTCTTCGCCAACAAATGCCATTGTTTCGTACCATCGTCTATGCCCTATTTCTGTATATTCGTTTTCTATCACCATCGCACCAACTGTGCTTACCACCCATTTTTTATCCTTGTATTCAATGAGCGTGTTTCTTCTAAAACGACAGTAGTTGGCACAGATAAAATGACCAGCCCAACCTCGCTCTGTTATCTTTACTTTTGGTCTTGCCTCATATTGTGCCTTGACTCCATCTTCCCAACCTCTGATATATTCCTCTGAGTAATATCGTTTGTTAGCATTGTTCATTGTCAGTTTATTCACTATCCAATTATGCGTTAGTATTTCCTTTGCTTCATCTCTTGTCATTTATCGTCACCGCCTTTGTATGGTGTAGGCAATGGCATCCATGCGGTTACTTCTTTTAGCACTCTTTCTTTTTCTTCGCCGTGTATGATATACCCATCACCAAACGAAAACATAAAAGACCCTCGCTCTTCCATAAAATAGCCGATTTCAATGTGCCCATGTACTGTCGCAAGAACATCTATGTATTCATCGGGCAATTTCTCACTACAAGGTATCCACCCTTGCACGGCTTCGGCTGATGGCAACTTTTTTATTTCTTCCAAACAATCCTCTGGGTGCAAACACGAGCAACAACTGATGGCATCTTTTCGGCTGATTAGGTCTGAACCTTTCAACGCTTTGTTAGGTTTTGCGAGGTTTTGCGAGGCTTCGGCTGATACAACTTCGGCATCGCAAGGAATAACTATCACATTAGGATTTTCTTCTCTAACTCGCTTCGCCCATTCCTTGAAGTCTTTTGTCGGCATAAGTGTTCTGCTTCTGATTACTGTCGGCTCGGCTTCGGCTGACGCAAGGAAGTCCTCATACTCGTTTCGTCTTACTGCGACCCATTCTGTATCGTAGACTGCTTCTACCGCTTCGGCTGATGGTATATCTAATATCCTTTTGATGTATGAACACGAACAGTTGTCTGCTTCACAATCTGCGTAATGCACTCCGCACTCCGCCTGTGCCATTTGTTCAAGGGCATCTGCACGGCTGATTAGATCTGTAACCACTTCCGCATTAGATGGGTTGATGCTCTTTCCGTATGTTTGCGGTGTCTGCAAGGTCACTTCGGCTGATGGTATGGAATTAACAAGGTCTGTAATCTCGTCCACCATTCGTATGGAGTAGCCATAAAACTCCGATAATGCTTTTATCGCATCCTCTCGGCTGATTAGGTCACCGTCCTTTGGCTCAAGTGCATCAAGAATGATTTGGTTCGCCTTGTCAAAGCGGTGAGTATGAATAAATCCATCGTGTTTGATGCACCCTATAATCCATTCTCTATCGTGGTCAATTGTCATTCTTCTTCCTCACACTCCTCGTCCTCGTAATACTCGTCATACATATGGTCTTCGTAGTACCGCTCCATCCGGTTTTCTCTTGCACACGCTGACTTGTATTCATCGTATGACATAGCACCGCATTTGTAGTCGCTATAAATACTCATTTTTCTCTCCTCTCTCCGTGTGAACAGTATCCGTCTTTGTCTTCAGGTTTCAGGTAGTAGTGGCAGAATCCGTTCTGATCGTTGTAGTTTGTGCAGTCTTTGCATTGAACAATTTCAAATGCATTTACGCCCTTCAGAAGAAACATTGCTATCTGCTCGTTGCCCATCTTTTCAGCTACTTCGTTTGGAATCACTCTCGCAGCAACGCTCTCGACCACTTCGTCTTGTAGGTATACTTTCATGGCTAGTCCCCCAATACCAAACTGATATCATCGATGGTCCCTACGAATCCGAACGGTTCTTTCGGTTCTGATTCTGAAAGAATCTCCTTGAATTCTTCTTCGCTGATTTCTTCTGTTTCCGTTTCAGCCATTTCCTGGTACACCTGGCTGCGTCCTATCTGAATGCCAAGGCGCAGCGTTTCGTGTTCGTTATGTACGCGTTCTTCATCCTTTACGAGCTTTTCTGCAAGTACGCCTGCGTCATAGCCCTTCTTATACTCGCTTTCGAGCATAGGCTTGATGGCCTTCTCGATCCATTCCATCATCATTTTTCATTCTCCTTTCGTTATCTAATCCACCACTCAATCACATCAAGCGGTGTCTGCCATTCTGTGGTCATTGTCTGAACCACCATTCGAGAACTTCCGCTCCCGTTATCCAAGTTGTGGAGTACCCCCCCCTATTTCGTTCTATTAACATTCGGTCAAAGGCTTTCAAATAGGCTTGTTTGTACTTGGGGTATCTCTCAAACTCCTCATGTCTGTGGCTTACTGTTCCCATCGGACAGCCAATACATCCAAGCCGTTTGTATCCTTCGTCATACAATTTGCAGTACGGGATGTTATATTCTTTGATGAACTCCCACACCTCATCGTCATCCCAATCTATTATCGGATTGACTACGGTTTTAGATTGCTTGTAGCATTGTTCTACCATCTTCCGGGACTCTTCGTTATCGTTATTCAGTACCACCCCCCCCGAGGTGTTTGCATAAAATTTCCGCTGTCTACCATCTCTTCCTTGACTTTTTTCTTTGGTGACATGACTGTAATTTCGCCTTGGTTTCGCTTTCGGTTTGAAGATTCTGCCCAACGCACTCCGGTGATGACCATCCTTCCCCTTCCGCCGAATTCTTTTAATTCCTTGCAACAGTATCTGACCATCCTGGTCGGTGGCATCTTTTTCTTCGGAATCAGATTCCACATGGTTATTTGCTTTCCATCATCATCGCGTGGAATGTCTATAATCACATCGTCAAATGCCTTGATGAATTGAACTAATTCCGGCGGATCTACTGAAGTCAAGTTGTAATGTGCATCGTATTTGACTCCTGCCATGTCTGCGAGTGCTTTGATTGTTACAGAATCTTTTCCACCGCTGAAAGCTAAATAATACCCTTCTGCCGGCTCAAATGCTTGCAACCTTTCAATAGCTACTTGCACCTTATCTTTTCCGTTTATGTTTAGTTGATGTATCATGTGAAATCCTCTTGTAACATCTTCTGTATCTTCCGGGAGTCCATCGGCTTGAGTCCCGCCTTCTGATCCGCACGAAATTCGTTTATCATGTCAGTCAGTTCTGCTACGATGATCTCCGCCGTTGCTAGTTTCATCTTTGCACTTCCGCGTACTGTGGCTATCACGACTTCATCATCTTCGAAAAAGTAGTAGATCCCGGAGCGCAATGACTCGACAGTTTTGATGCCCATATTGTTTGCTGCCGTAGCAATTGCGTCTATCTGATAGTTGTTCTTGCGGAAGTCAATTAGTGGTGTCTTTGCCATGTCCGTCACCTAGAAAGGCATTTCTTCTTCGTCAAGTGCCGTGTATCCTGATGGTTCTGCTGTGGCCGGCCGTGGATTATTGACAATATCAAAAGCCATGACCACGATCTGCGGGACAATGACTTTTTCTCCGCCTTTCGAAATGTAACTTCTTGATCCCAGGAAGCAATCTGTACAGTCTATCTTTGTCTTGTTCTCCAGGACAGTTCCCTTTGCTCCTTTGACGAAGACCACATCGGGCCAGGATGATTCCCATTCTCCCGCTTCATTCTTGCTTGCTGCCGGCGTGGAGTACGAATACCATGTTCCGTCTCTGCCTTCATGCTGATTTCTGTAAACTGTGATTTTAAGTCCCATAGTTCTCTCCTTCTCCAATTAGATTCCCTAGTCCTAACTTGTTCATCCGTTCACGCGTTTCTTCAGGCATTGGAACGGCATCTATAGGTTTTGGTGGTGGTTCTTCCTTTTTCGGCTTTGGAAGCTTCTCATCTGCCGGGATCGGATAGAATGACAGCCATCCTCTGTAGATCGCATAGTCTATGAGTTCGCATTTCTGCTCGTCTGTCCTGGCGAGTGCATCGAGCTTCTTCAAAGCCATGGAAACGGCTCGTTTAGTTTCGAGCGGTTTCTTCTGCTTCTTCCTCATGGCTGCCCAGTCCATAAATGCATCTTTGATGCCTTCCGGAACATCGCTATATATATTATTCTTATCTTTCTTATTATTCTTATATTCTTTTATTGTGTTCACTTGTGGTTCACTTGTGGTTCGCTTGGTGTTCACTCGTTGTTCACTTTGTGGTTCACTAAATTGATAAGAATCCCAGTTAAGTATTGATATTAAGCGACATTTCGCACCCATTTGTTGTTCAATTTGGTGTTCATTTTCAAACAATTTTAGGACGCGTTGTACTTTAGACTCGGAAATTTGTAGTTCACTCGCAATCGTTCTCCTGCTGATCGGTGGCAACTGACCAGGCATCAGTTTGATGCGTTTTCCATCGAACATACAATCGCTTTCGCACCATGTTGCTTTGAGCAAAAGCCATGTCCAAATGGCCAGGTGATCTCCATCCTTCATGATGATAGGATTGTCCAAAGTCTTTCTATAAAGTTTTAACCATTGCCCGTTTACGGCTTCCATTTTTCGTTGCCTTCCTCAAACCAGTACTTCGTTACTGCGATAGGAAATTCCTCTATCTCACTTGCCCATCTTGCCGTTCCGCTTCCGTTGCAGCGTTCCCAACACAACGGGAATCCACCAATCCCATCAAACAAGCTGCCCAGGGTCGCCGGTCTTTCATACTGTGCCGAGATCCTTCTCAAAAGCCAAAACCAATAAGGGAGTGCGATAGAATTCCCCAATGCTTTATATCTTGCGGAATCGGAAGATTCCTTGTGGAGTTTTCCCTTCGTATCCGTCCATGCTCCGATGTCCGTCCATCCGTCAGGATAGCCCTGGAGCCGTTCGCATTCGGTGGGCGTAAGCCTTCTAACTACTGTATCCATGGAGTACCCCCCCCACTAAAATTTTCTGTTGGTCTTTCATACAGTTCAATGCTCCCACATTGTCCTGCAGATATAACTGATTCACTTGTCCGTTTCCGATGCAATACATCCTTCTTCTCCGTTACGAACATATCGTTGTATGCGTCCTGACCGCAGTAGCTTCCCGGATGGGAGTTCGCCATCAGCGGCCCCGTTCTGTTTTGATATGACAACCGTCATGCACCCCCCCCCTATGAGAATCGCTGCCTAGAGTAGTGAAGCATATCTCATCTGTTGTTATTTTCGGCGTTGGATGATCCGCTATTATTCCTATCAGTTTCAACTACAAGTACCTCGCTGCCCCCCCCCATACGATCCGCCGCAGACCGTTATGCTGACAGATACATCATCTGCCTTGTATATCGCGCTTTGGCTTATTTGGTTGAATGGTTTCTGTTTCATAAATTTCTACAATGAGTTTTCCTTGCATGACTTGCTCCTGCTGCACCCATTTATAGTCTGTGGCGCACAATGCTCCGATGGTGTTTTGGTAGAGTAAATGACTAACACTTCTGACCCCCCCCCCCATACGATCCGGAGCGGTTTCTCAAGGTCACGGATACATCATCCTCATGCCATTCAAAGAATCTTTTTTCTGTCAGCGTCTTCTTCATCTTCGACCACTATGGTTGTTGCTCTTGTACCCCCCCATCAAAGGTGTTAAGGGTATTGGCAATTTCGTCATTTATCCAGGTTTCAAAATCGTCTTTTGTCTTTTCTCTGCGCTGCTTCCTGAAAGTTATCATCGGTATATCGCCGCAGCGCGGGGCCGGGGGGGGCGGGCGGGGGGGGGGAGT
>Ga0310786_10011661_pt1 | contig 10948 bp, 11 predicted proteins | sample AusTroGonzalo_MG_FD_203881 | JGI IMG/M metagenome (GOLD analysis project Ga0310786, IMG submission 203881) | Bovine rumen microbial communities from tropical cattle in Woodstock, Queensland, Australia - Gonzalo_03 (v2) (version 2) | ecosystem: Host-associated > Mammals > Digestive system >...
GCCGTATTTTCAGGTGTTGTGCATCGCCGGACTCGCCTACAGCTTGCAGTCGGTGAACTACCAATCGGTAGCCGCCATCGGCAAAAGCAAGACGATGTTCATCTGGACTTTCGTGAAACGAGCCATGGGTATCGTCTTCGTCGTTGTCGGACTGTTGCTTGACGGCATGAGGGGGTTGCTGCTGGGCATGGTGCTCAATGCGTGGTTCTCCTATTTCGTCAACATCTGGCTTGTGTCGAAACATATCGGTTACCGCTGGCAGCGGCAACTTCTTGACGTTTTACCCGTCCTGCTGGCCTCGTTGTTGTCTGCCGCCGTGGCCTACGCCGTCGGAAGGCTCTGCTCCCTTTCGCTCTATGCCGACGGGGCGCTGAAGCTATTCGTCTTTTTGGCATTGTATGTCGGATGGTCCCTGCTTTCCCACACCGAGGCTTATCAACTGTTTTGCGTGGCCGTGAAACCCTTCACCAAGAAATTAACACGAAAAAAACATAAAAAATGAGTATATTGAAAGATTTTAAAACCTGGCTGACCGACCTCCTGTGCATCAGCAATTACGACCGCAAGGTGGAGCGCAAGTTCTGGAAGATGCGTCGCGTCTATGAAAAGGGCGGCTACATCAACCGCAAGCGCGCCAAACGCATGGAGAACAAGCTGTTGGAGAATTATCAGCTGCATATCCCTTGCACGGTGAAAATCGGCAAGAATTTTCAGATACGGCATCCCGACTGCATTGGCTTTGGTCCGACGGCTGAGATAGGTGACAACTGCAAGGTCTATCCATTTTTTAACGCGATGGCAGCTGTGACGAGCGACAAGGAACTCATTCACAACCACCTTCGCCGACATGCCAAATTTGGAAACGACTGCATTCTTGGAGCCAAAGCCACGGTGATAGGCGCTGTCACCATTGGCGACGATGTCACGATTGGAGCATGTGCGTTGGTCACCAAGGACGTGCCCTCCCACAGCGTGGTGAAAGGTGTGAACCAGATACGACCGAAGAGGCCTGAGGAGATACCAGACAAGTATAAATAAGTTGAGAGTTGAAAGTTGAAAGTTGAAAGTTATGAAAAAGTATAAGATTGGATATACGCAGGGAACCTTCGACATGTTTCATATCGGTCACTTGAACCTGTTGCACCAGGCCAGTGAGCTTTGTGAAAGGTTGATTGTCGGGGTGAACACCGACCAGCTGGTGAGCGAATACAAGCACAAGACCCCGGTGGTCAACGAGCAAGACCGCGCGGCCATCATCCGAGAGTTGCGGTGCGTTGACGAGGTGGTGCTGTGCGACACGCTGAAGAAGACCAACGCCTGGCAACAGTTGCACTTCGACGTCGTATTCATCGGCAGCGACTGGAAAGGCGACGAGCGCTGGAAACAGACCGAGATCGACCTCAAACCCTTGGGAGCGGAGGTGGTGTATCTGCGCCATACCGAGGGCGTGAGCTCCTCCCTCCTACGTGAAAAAGAAAACAACAAGATAATTGATTGAGTCATGAAGATCGCTTCGATGGTTAGGGAATGGGCGCGTAAGAGCTATATGCATCTCTGTTACGTCTCAAGGCCGAAACGGGAGAAGAGCGTATTCTTCGCCTCGTTCCGGGGCCAATACTCCGACAATCCTCGCGCCATTAGCGAGTGCCTTCATCAGATGGCGCCTGAATTGAAGATTGTATGGATGGTAAAGCCCCGGTTCAAGCAATATGTACCCGACTATGTCACCACGGTGCCAACCACGCCTCGCCTGGCGTTGAAAGCCCAGGCACGGGCCAGCGTGTGGGTGCTGAACTATACCGAGCGAAAGCATCTCGGCGTTTATAAAGGACGCGACAACTACTACATCCAAACCTGGCATGGCGACAGGGGGCTGAAGACCATCGGCTACCTCACCGTGGACGACAAAAACGACCTTGACGGTCCCGACATGGCATCATGCGACCTTTTTGTGGCCGCATCGGATTACGGCGTCAAGAAAGCGCGGCAAGGACTTCTGTATGAGGGTGAGGTGATCGTGGAAGGGATGCCCCGCAATGACAAGTTGGTGAACATCAACGACTATCGTGACGAGGCTGCCGAGGTGAGAAAGTGCTTGGGAATAGGCAACGACGTGAAGGTGTTGCTTTACGCTCCGACCTTCAGGGACGAGAATCGCGACCAACAGTGCGCCATAGACATAGCCTCGACCTTGGCGAGCCTGGAAGCCAAAGGCGAGCGTTGGGTATGCCTGGTGCGCTCGCATTCGAGGTCAAAAGGAATCTCCATGGGCACCGACGCCCCCGCATACATCGACGCATCCGCTTATCCCGACATGGCCGACTTGCTGTTGATCGCCGATCTGCTGATCACCGACTATTCCAGTTGCGCGGGCGATTTCCTCTTAACCGGGAAGCCCCTGGTGCTGGCGCATTTCGACCGAGACAAGTATGAGGCGCGGGAACGGTCCCTCTGGGTCAACCCCGAGGAGGCCGGCTATTTGGTGGCCAAGAACCAGGACGAACTGAATCAAATTCTTTCCAATCTCTATGAATACGATCACCAAGCCATCGCCGACAAGGTCAACCGTTTCTACGGGACCCATGAGACGGGACATTCGTCAGAGGCTGTCGCGAGGAGAGTTTTGGAAAGGTTAAAGGTTAAAGGTTAAAGGTTAAAGGTGATGTTGTTAAAGAATTATATTAGGGAACCACGATCCATTGGAAAGTCGCTGTTGTATCATTTCGGCGGCAAGCTCCCTGATGCCCTTTACCTGAGGCTCATGTACTATTTCCAGACAGGAAAGAGGCTGCATTTGAGACATCCAAGGACCTTCAACGAGAAACTGCAATGGCTGAAACTGCACGACCGCAAGCCGGAGTACGCCACCATGGTGGACAAATACGCCGTCAAGGACTATGTGGCCAACCTCATCGGGAAGGAATACATCGTCCCCACTTTGGGCGTATGGGATAGCCCAGAGGAGATCGCTTGGGATGCGTTGCCGCGACAGTTTGTGTTGAAAACCACCCATGGCGGCGGTGGCAAAGGCATTGTCATCTGCCGTGACAAAGACAAGCTTGACAGAGCGGAGGCCGTCCATGACTTACGCACTGCCATGAAACGCGACTTGTACAAGAGCTACCGCGAATGGCCCTTCAAAGACGTGAAACCCAGGGTAATAGCAGAGAAATACCTTTCGGAGGAGGGTGAAGCGGGGGGAATCACGGACTACAAGTTTTATTGCTTCCAAGGCGAACCGCTATACTGTGTCGTCATCTCAGGCCGATGGGACACCATGGTCAATGACTATTTCGACATGGAGTGGTCGCATCTACCCATCACCCTTAAGGGAATTCCCTTTGCGGCTGACGTGCCCACAAAACCAAGGAATTTCGACACGATGCGCCGGTTGGCCGCCCAACTTGCCGCCGGGCATCCCCATCTTCGGGTTGATTTCTACGAGGTGAGCGACAAACTGTATTTCAGTGAGCTCACCTTCTATTCAGCAAGCGGTTTCGGTCAATTCACTCCCGACGAGTGTGACGAAACCTGGGGAAACCATATTGTTTTGAACAACGAATCACAACCAGATTAATTAATGGAGCAGGTTTACGGATTTGACGAATTAACCATGCCGTTATGGATTAAAATCCTGTATTGGGGATTTTATATGGTTGTGTTTGTCTTTGCCGTAAGGAAGTTGCTCCTAGTGGCTCCCAAGGACAAGCGGGAAGTGGATGTTGACGTTTGGATCGTGCTCTATTTCACGCTTTACGCCATGTTCTATTGTGTCAACCCAGACTATTTCAGTTACCGTGATTGGTTGAAGGTACCGAACTTTAGCTATTGGAACAGGGAGCAAGTCTATGCTTATCTTATTCTGTTTGGCCGATTTCTTGACATCGACTACCAATACGAGCTCTTTCGCCTGATCGTTTGGGGAGGGGGCTTGTTGTTGGTATGGCTCACCGCCAAGTTGTATAATGGGCTCCCGATGCCGGGATTGGTTATGACATTCTTGTTCGTCCTTTTCAGCGGTACCTTCTGCTATGGACGTGTGTCGCTAGGCATGGCCGTTTTCTTCATGGGCGTCACCATCATGATGATGAATAAGCCCAATTTGGTAAGATTCCTCGGATTTGTGCTGGTGCTAAGCTCTTATTTTTTCCACCACCAGATGATTATCGGCATAGGCATGTTGCCAGGCATGATTCTTCATCTCGAAAAGAAAAAGAACCTCGTCTTTGCAATGATTCTGTTAGGGATGATGATTGCGGTCATCTCATACATCAACTCCAACATCTCCCTTATGGAGGAAGTCTTTGGCGCGGATGAGTTGGCCGAAAAGATGGAGACTTACAACGAGCGAGGGTCAGGAACTTTCAGGTTGAGCACTTTCGTCGCATATATCAACATCTTCCTGCCCTTTGTTTTCACTGCCATCTTCTTTTTTAATCATAAGCGCAAAAAACTTCCCAGACCCATCGTTGGCATTTTCCGGATCACGTTTCTCCTTCTGTTGGCGACCATGGCCTTTTTTGTGGTGTCAGGACCGCGAAGCACTTACACCTATCGCGTGCTGTACCTGAATATCGTTCCCGTTTCCATCCTGGTTTCCTATTGCTACAACGAAGGGTATTTCAAGGATTATCAGCTGGCTCTCATGTTCCTTATGGCTTTAGTGACGAACAGCTTACGACTAATCAGTTCAGTTCAACAATAAAATATAAACAAATGCGAATTGCCATGAATATAAGTTTCATCTTACTGCTGAGTTGTTTATTCGCCTGTGTGAATGGCGAAACCAACGTAGTGCCTTCCGAGGGAGGGTGTGTTGCCAACGGACGGTTTGAGATCCCTGTCGGCGATCACTTCGTAAAGATTGCGGAGGAAAAGGGGGCGTGGCTTACGGTTGGAGACAACACCGAGTTAATCATCGACGGAGACATCCACCTGGAGGGCAACGGCCTGCGTAGTTGCGACATCATCCGGGTCACAGGAAACAACGTGCTGATCCACGGCAAGGGAAGCATCGTGGGCGACCGATCGTCACATGAGGGGGATGAGGGCGAATGGGGCATGGGGATCAGGCTCCACAACGCCACCGATGTCACCGTGAAAGGCCTCACCATCGCCGACTGCTGGGGCGACTGCGTCTATATCGGCGGCAATTGCGAAAGAATCAAGATCGACAGTTGCTTGCTTTGCGGCAGCCGACGCCAGGGGATCTCCATCACCAAGGCCGACGGCGTGACCGTCACTGACTGTCGCATCGCCGACATCAGTGGCACGATGCCCCAATATGCCATCGACATCGAGCCCAATTTGCGATGTGTGGTTGACCATGTTCTCATCCAGAACGTCACCGTGGAGAACTGCGAGGGAGGCTCCCGTGCCATTCTCGGCAAAAAGGCGGTTGGCAACGCCCGCATCGGCCATGTGGAGGTCATTGGCTGCCAGGTGATGGCGAAGTCGAGACATACCCTACAATTCGCCGGCTGTGAGGAAGCGACGGTGAAAAACTGCACCATCGAGACGCGCAGGGATGACAAACCGATCATTTTCAAGCATGGAAACAACTTGATCAAGGAGAACAACAAGGTGATTTACAGATAATACCAGGACCCAGATGAAAGACGAGCATCGTAACATAGACATTGTTATTCCTTGGGTGGACGGAAGCGACCCGATTTGGCAGCAGGAATTCCAGAAATATCACGCTCTTACGACGGGACGTGACGACAACTCGGAGATACGCTATCGGGATTGGAACAACCTCCAATACCTGTTCAGGGGCATCGAGAAGTTCGCGCCTTGGGTTCGCAAGGTGCATTTCATCACCACCGGCCAAAAGCCCAAGTGGCTGAACCTGGAGGCGGAGAAGCTGAACTTCGTCCGGCACGAGGACTTTATTCCCCGAGAGTTTCTTCCCACCTTCAGCGTCAGGCCGATAGAGCTGAACCTTCACCGGATTGAGGGGCTGTCTGAACAATTCATCTATTTCAACGACGACTATTTCTTGCTTCGTCCCGTCAGTCCCGAACGCTTCTTCCATCATGGCCTGCCGTGTGACATGGCCGTACTTGACACCCTGCCCATGGGCGGTTCCCGCGGACACATGTTGTTGAACGACATGAACGCGGTGAGCAGCCATTTCCATAAGAAAACCGTGCTGAGAGACCACCTCTGGAAATTGCTCAACCCCAAATACGGGAAACAGTTACCACGCTCCATCGCCTTGATGCCTTTCTCGGAGTTCCCCGGATTCAGGAACCATCATTTGCCACAGGCTTTCCTGAAATCCACGTTCCAAGAGGTGTGGGAGGCGGAGGAGTCCCTGCTCCGCGAGGTGTCGAGTCACCGTTTCCGCGACATCTCCGATGTCAACCAGTACATGTTCCGCTTCTGGCAGTTCATGTCGGGCAAGTTCCATCCCGCCAACATCGCCAAAGGGACTTGCCGGTTTACCCTTTCAGACCGTGAGGCCGACCGACTCACGGAAGCCATCAGGACGCAAAAGCGTGAGATATTGGTCATGGCCGACTCGGAGAATTTCTCCGACTTTGACGCTTTGGTGGCCAAGATAAACGCAGCGTTCGACACCATATTACCTGAGAAATCGTCATTCGAGATATAAAAGCAAGAACTTATGAAGATAGCGATCAATTGTCAGTTTTGTACCCCAAAGAGAGGCGGTGGCATAAAGGAGTACATCGTCAGTCTGACCAACCAGCTTGAGAAGGTGGACCAACAGAACGAATACGTGTTGTATGTGATGGAGGACCAGCTCGAGTATGCCAAGACCCAGCTCCCCGCGAGATTCAAGTTGAAGCCCATCCCCTACCGGAAAAACTACATTTCAAAAGTCAAGCGGAGTTTGTTTGCGCAGCGTTTCTGGACCGAGGAGGAGAAAGAGGAGGCCTTTGACGTATTCCATTCGCCATTCTTCCATGCGCCCAAGATGAGGAAGGCCCGAATCGTCATGACGGTCCATGACCTTCGGCTCTACAGATACCCGGAGACCTACTCCTTCCTGCGATACCAGTTTCTGAAGAGAGCCGTGAAGGAATCCATCGATCGGGTTGACCAAATCATTGCCATCTCACAGTTCACGAAAGATGAGATCATTGACACTTGCGGGGTCAATCCCGACAAGGTGACAGTGATCCCTGAGGCCATCAACCGCTCGTTTTTCAACGCCGACGTCATCAAGGATTATTCCCTGCCCCAAGAGTATGCCTATTTGAAGGATTGCCGGTTCCTCTTCTGTCTCAGTCAAATAGAGCCCAGAAAAAACCATGCGAGACTCATCAAGGCATTCTCAGCCATCAAGGCCATGGGAGGATTCGATGACTTGCGACTTGTTTTAGCTGGCCGTAAATTACTGAATGCCAGACCCGTGTTGAAACTCATAGCGGAGACACCGGATGTCGTCTATCTGGATTATGTTCCTACAGAGATGATGTTGTGGCTCTATCGCAACGCATCCTTGTTTGTCTATCCCTCCTATTATGAAGGATTTGGCTTCCCACCTTTGGAAGCGGCAAGTCTCGGAACGGTATCGGCTGTCGGCAACTTGTCGTCCGTGCCGGAAGTTTGCGGGGATTGCGCATTTTACTTTGACCCTTACGACGTGTCGGACATGAGCAAGGTGATTGCCGCCGCCTTGAAGGATGAATCATTGATACAAGAGAAGAAAGCGAGACTTGAGAGCCAACTCAACAAGTTCTCGTGGGAGAAAAATGCAATAGAGACGATAAAAGTATATTTAGGTGATGAATAATAAGACCCAAAAGACCACGCTGACATTCCGTCTGCTGAGGAAGCTTCATCTAATCCATGATGAGGAGAAATATGGGAGAATCAATCCGTTCTCCTTGGTGTTCTTCGCGTTTAGGACGTTGTGGCGACGTCTTATTTTCAAATTCGCGTACAACGCCTGTATTTTCGAGTTCCTCTACAAGAAAAGGCTGCGGCCTTCCATATGGAGAGGGCTGGGCTGCAAGGTCGGCAAGAATGTGAACATCGGCCATCAGGTAAGGGTTGACTTTGGCAACGCGGAGAGAATCACCATTGATGACAACGCCCACATCGCCAACGGGGTGACATTCTTGTGCCACATGCGCGACGTACGGTATTATCATGTTGGAATGATAGCCATGGACATGCCAGCCAAATATGGCGACATCCATCTAGGGAAAGGCTGCTATATAGGGATCAACGTTACGATCATGCCGGGAGTGCATATCGGTGAGGGGGCGGTCATAGGAAGTTGCGCGCTTGTCACCAAAGACGTGCCGGCATGGACCATCGCCGCGGGTGTCCCTGCAAAAGTAATGAGAAAAGTGGAACAAGATGAAACTGTTGATCATTGTTAACGAGGACCGTTTCTTCCTTTCGCACCGGAAGGAGATAGCCTTGGCCGCGCAAGAAGCTGGCTGGGAGGTTACCGTGGTGTGCAAGGACACCGGGCAACGCGAGGAGGTGGAAGCCTTGGGACTGACCATGGTGGAGTTGCCGGTCAACCCCACGGGCATGAATCCCCTCCAAGAGTTCCGGACCTGGCGGTTCCTCCACAAGTTGTATAAAAAGAACCGAGACGCCGTGGTGCATCATGTGGGGTTGAAGAGCATCCTTTGGGGAGGTCTTGCCGCCAAGCAGAACCAAGTGCGTGGCGTGGTGAACGCCGTCAGCGGACTGGGAGCCATTTTCTCCGATGACAAGATGGGGATGACCGCCAAGGGCATCCTGGCGGTGATGCGGTTCTCGAACAAGAGAAAGGGCGTAAAGGTGATATTCCAGAACCAGGAGGACAGGGACTTGTTTCTCCAACATGGTGTCGTGGAGGAGAGTCAGGTGGAGTTCATCAAAGGCTCCGGTGTCGATTTGAACGTTTTCAAGTATGTCCCTGAGCCACAAGACACTACATTGCGGGTGGTTTTCACGGCCAGGATGGTCAAGGAGAAGGGTGTCGTGGAGTTGATTGAGGCGGCGGAGCGTTTGCGGCATGACTATGAGGGAAAGGTGGAGTTCTGGCTCTGCGGTCGGTTGGCGGCCAATGCCGACGCCTTGACGCGAGAGGAGCTGGAAAGCCTTTGCGACGGGAGATACCTCCAATGGCTGGACTTCCAGAAGGACATCAAGTCCATATTGGAGCAATGTCACATCATGGCGTTCCCGAGTTATTACCGCGAGGGCATCCCCAAGTCGCTCATCGACGCCTGCGCCATTGGGCGACCCATCGTCACCACGAACTCCATAGGCTGCAGGGATGTGGTGGATGACGGCGTAAACGGTTTCCTGATTCCCGTCAGGGACAGTGAGGCTTTGGCCCAGAAGCTTCGCATCCTGATAGAGGACAAGGAATTGCGTGTCAAGATGGGCAAAGCCTCCAGGGAGAAGGCCGAGCGGGAATTCTCCCTAGAGCAAGTAATCAAGAGACATTTGGAAATTTACCATAAAATCTGACAACTATGAGCATGGACTTAAAACTGATCATCATGACTTTTCTGTCGTGGGCAGTGACGACGGTTGTCTATCCTTTCGTGCTGCGTTATGCACGAATCCATCATATCGTGGACAATCCCGACGCCCGCAAGCTACACCGAGAGCCGATTCCCGTCATGGGCGGCGTGGCGGTTTATGCCGGTATCCTAGCGGGATGCCTTGCCATGTCGCATTTGGTTGAGGGAGCGAGCATACGATGGAGTCTCATGGCGCTGACCACCATGTTGGCGTTGGGGGTATGGGACGACATCAAGAATCTGTCGGCAGTGCTACGTTTCGTTGTGGAGTTTGGCATCGTGGGTGCCTATATTGGATTCAGCGGACACTTCATCGGCAGTTTCTTCGGGCTTTTCGGCATCCATGAGATAAGCATCTGGGTGGGCATCCCCCTGTCGTTGGTGGCGGGAGTGGGCACCATCAATGCCATCAACATGATTGACGGCGTTGACGGCTATGCGTCGGGATACGGCATCATGGCTTGCGTCAACTTCGCCGCGATATTCATCGCCGTCAAGCAACCGGTATGGTCGTGCCTGGCGGTGATCACGACCTCCGCCTTGATACCATTCTTCTTTCACAATGTGTTTGGCATCAAGACCAAAATGTTCATTGGCGACGGCGGGACGATGGTGTTGGGGTTCTTGATGACCATTTTCCTACTGGGAGTCCATTCGCCCATCCGTGGCGCCATCTTGGAAAACCATGGGATCGGCGTGATTGCCATGACGTTGGCGATACTCTGCATCCCTCTCTTCGACACGCTGCGGGTGATGATCGTTCGAATCCTAAGGGGACGCTCGCCGTTCAAGCCCGACAAGTCGCATCTGCACCATTTATTCATCGACATGGGGTTCTCACATATCGGGACCTCCATCTCCATTCTCTTGATGAACCAGATCATCATTCTTGTGTGGTTGACGCTGTGGCTGTGTGGCGCATCCATCAACACCCAGACCATCGTGGTGTTGCTCTTGGGATTTACGGTGACTTTCGGGTTCTATAAGCTGATGAGATGGCAGCAGCACAGCGGTCCCATAGGTGAGGACGGCCTTCCCCAAGGCACTCCCTTATGGCATGCCTTCTGCCGTTTTGGCGAAAAGACCAACCTCAAGAAAGGAAAGGGCTGGCTCGCCCTCCAGAAACTCGTTGATAGCTACTGGCCCGTGAAAAAATTGCTTCAGTGCTTGACAAATGAAAAATAATTACTATTTTTGCATTGTGAGAAACACAATATCAAGTAATAAACTAGAACATTTTTACCATGAAGAGTTTCATTCTCAAGCCTGTAGCCGAGGCAAGACGCTATGTGCAAAATGCGAAGGATTTGTTGGAGGAGAAGGCCGACCTTGACACTGAGACCCAACTCTACAGAGATCGAAAGTACGTACAGATGGCTGGCAACACTTTGTGGAACGGGGTGCTTCTCATTCTCAATGCCACCTTCCATATTGAGAAAAAG
>Ga0310786_10011662_pt1 | contig 10947 bp, 9 predicted proteins | sample AusTroGonzalo_MG_FD_203881 | JGI IMG/M metagenome (GOLD analysis project Ga0310786, IMG submission 203881) | Bovine rumen microbial communities from tropical cattle in Woodstock, Queensland, Australia - Gonzalo_03 (v2) (version 2) | ecosystem: Host-associated > Mammals > Digestive system >...
GTTGCGTTTTCGCGTGCTTTGCATTCTGCCAATACCCTTTGGCTACGAAAGTCCTTTAATTCGACAGAGCTTTCTGCATTGTATTTGCTTTCGACAAGGTTAAAAACGTCCTTGGGGTGACGTACGTTGCGTTTTAAAAGTGTGTCAAAAATATCAAACGATACAACATCTACTTTATCAATCTGTCTAAGCAATCTTTTAAGCATTTAGTTTATTCCTAGTATGGAGGACTTGTAGGGTATTACTTGATTAATTCCGTTTTTGACATAGAGGAAATACCAAAAAACGGTGCATAGGAGAACAAACAAGGTTGAGAAAATATAGTATCGTGAACGGCTTTTTTCTTTTAGCATAAAAAGCGCTCTTGGTAAAAAAATGCAATCTGTGATATTTGAGAAAAAGTAAGACATTCTAAAGACGAACTTGGATATCATTGACGTCAAGTTTAGTGCTGTTGCGATGGCTTTGTAAGAGAAAAATGTTGTTAGCTCGTTTTTGTTTTCGTTGGGTTTGAGATAGAATCGTAGATATACGAAGAATGCCAGCATAAAGAATGCCAACAGCGTTGAGGTCGTGTCAAAAAATGTTTCGTCGCTGTATTGTGATAGGTATGCCTTGAAACGGTATGGAATAAGACCTCGGTTAACGATGAAAAGAAGAATTTCATCAAAATGTACAAAAAGTATATAAATGGATAGGGCTATGCTTGCATAGATTATTCGGTTTATTTTTTTGTTCTTTATTTTGAATAATATATCAATGCCAATTAGGGCTACAAAGACGATTGTTGTGTTGTGCCACAAAAACATGATGATTACCCAGAATATCAGCTTTTTCCATTCCCGGGTTTCGAGAAACTTATAGGCGTAGGTTCCAATGGCGACAGCGATGTATTGACGTAGTAGGTTTAATGAGTTCGAATAGAAAAGAAGATTGAAAAAAAGCATGACTTGCCACATATTAGCTTTATGGCGGTTGTCGTATGCTGCTTTATATATAAACCCAATGACAATGAGATTGAGCGCGAAAAATAAAACGTGGATGTCGTCAGTAAATTGGGCTATGAACCAGTTCAATGCTAAATATATTAGCTCTACTTCAGGAAAGTAACCGTTGTTGTATTGGTGTAAAAGGGAATCTAGCCTATGGTTTGTTAAAACGGAATGCCAAACATTGATGCCATAGCTTGCGGTGTCTGTTCCGATGCCGGGATCACGAAATGCGGCCAAAAGAACTGGCAAAAGAATTGCAATTGAACTAAATGCTAAAAATGCTCCGCTTTGCTTTTTTTGGGAGCTGTATTGTGCAATGGCTGTGAAAAAGCTGGATAGAGCAAAAACTGCTAAATATATGAACATTGTTAATCCACGATCTTTTTGGGAACCATCTGAACTGTTTTTAGGCTTTTCTTAAATTGCCGTATAGCCTTAATCATAGCAAAATAATGGCGTATGTAAAAAGCCAGAAGACGGAAATAAGGTAGTATTCCTTCTTTTTTTATGAAAAAACGGTGCTGGATGATCATTGGCATATGCCAATGCCAATGACCGATTTTGTGCATGATGATGTTCTTCTTTTTGAAAGCCCAAAGACAATCCCGGAACTCTTCGGGCTTGGTACGGCGGAATGTCATGGATCCTGGATTGTAGGTCACGCAGTATAGGTGATTTGGGATTATCTTTATCTTTTCAGCATAAAAAGATACCATGATGTTGAACATCATATCGTTGCATTTGGTAAATTCATCGAATTTCAGATGATGTTTCTGGATCAGAGTCCGGGAAATCATTTTGTTCCATGGTTCCCACTTGTGAAACAGAATCCAGTCTTCGGATCGCGTGACATTAGGATTAAACTTGGATATATACTCGTCGTAAGAGAAATTTCGAGGACCGGGTGAATACGTGGTGCTATCTACGCTGTTTACGGAGAAGTATATGCAGTCAGCACAAGAATCGATGTTATCGTTTAAAAAGGAATTGAATTCTGGCTCGTAAAAATCATCACAGTCTGCAAATAGAATCCATTTGCCCAGAGCCTTTTCGAGACCCAGATTTCTTGCATGCCCGGCCCCTTTACAGGGGGTGCTGTAGAGAATCTGTATATTTTCCCTAGATATTCTTTTCAGTTCTTCGATTGTCTTAGCTTCGCTGCCGTCATCAACAACAATAATCTGCAAATCATTGCGCTCAGGAATGGAGTTTAAACAACGTTTTAAAAGATTTGTTGCGTTCCTGTGCGGGATGATGATCGAAAAGGCGATTGGACTCATAAGATGGTTATTCGAAGAAGTATTTTTTTATTCGTTCTGTTGATTTTCCGTCTAAATACTTGATGAAAAGTTCCTGTAGGAATTGTCGTTTCTGGTAATATTTGTCGTTGCCTTCTGCAATGTCTTTGATGGCTGCTCCGAGTTCTTTCAGATTGTAGGTCAGATGCCCGGCACAAACGGATTCGATAGGCTCTATGAAAAATCCGCGAGTTGCCCGGTATTGCTCAATGTCGTAAAAATAATAAATTATAGGGCGATTCGTGAATAGAAAGTCGTAGACGGTTGTCGTGTAGTCCGTGATTATTGCGTCGGAAATTGCGAGTAAAGGATTCAGGCTGGTTTTTATCTTTTTTGCAAGGTCGCTGTAAAAAATGATGTGGCTAGAAACGTTTGATGATATGACGTTTGTCTGTGACTGCTGTACAGGATGAACTTTGGCTATGACAAGCGTGTTTGTGTCCGCCAGAATCTGCTCAAGATTTGCTAGTTCTTCTTGACTGACGTGCCCCCAAATGGAACGACTTGTCGCTTTGGCTGAATCGAAAAATTCACGATCGGGATTTTCGTAATCACGATGTGTGGGAACGTATGTGATTATTCTGTCTACTTTGAAATCTACAAGGCTTTTGACTGTTTCGCGGAATTGTGAGTTGTCCTTGAAAAAAATGTCATTGCGGGGGAATCCCAGCGATATGAAATGAGGATAATAGTGGCAGTTGTCTAGTGCGATAAATTTAGAGCAAATGTCAGAAATTGATAGATGGTAATCGTAAATCCGCTCCATCTCAATTTGTTCCGAAAGCATTTTCTTGAATCCGCCGTTATTTGTCCACCGGAAGAATTCTCCTTTTATTAAACCGCCGAAGTAGTTAAGACAAATGACTCGTTGATTTTTTGCTTTGTAATGAATGCGGATGTAGTCGCTGTCGGTGAAAACCGTGTAGCATTTAATTATGGCGCGGATAATGGACTTTTTGTCGGTCCAGAAAACAAAATGGACTTTTTTCCCAGGAAAGTTTTTGACATAGTCTAAATAAGTCTGTAACCGATCTTTGTGATAGTACAGGACATATAATTCGTAGCCGTCAAATTTGGGATCTTGTAAAATGTTGTTCAGCAGACAAAGTACATTTGACGATTCTCCGTTGAGAATGTCGTACCCGTCAAAACGGCAGTTGTCATGGGGATAAAAGAAAATGGCCTTTGCATCTTTCTTTTGCAAATAGTTGTAAAAACTAAAAATCCTAATGCATTTGGATCGTATGTATTTTTTGAAGCCCATTATATCGTCCTATCCAATTTAACCGTGCAAATTCCCGTAGATTATGCTTTCTTTTTTTTCTTCTTTTTAAACAAAGAGGCTAAGAATGTTTTATGGCCATCTTTTCTTAGAGTCAATTTGGTAATAATATACGATTTCAGAAATGCATATTTGCAATACAGATTGCTATTCCATTTTTTTGACGGAACTAGTTGCTTGCGAAAAAAATATGAGTAGTAATTTGTTGAAGGATAAGAGTGCAAACCTATGATTTTGAATCCATTCTTTAAGTGGTACTGTATGGAACTCTTTGCCTCGACTGCGGTGTCGCTGAATATGTATTCTGCGCCCGCTTCTTTTACTATTTTTTCGCACTCTTTCAGTAGCTGGCTTGCAATGCCCTGTCTTTGGGCTTTGGGCGCTATTGCTACATACTCGTTGTATCCATAAGTGACGCCGTAGATGTCTTTTTTCACATTTACAGTTGCTGTTCCCAAAAGTTCTTGGGTGTCTTTGTCTAGTGCAACAAAAACTGTTCCTTTGGCTGTATCTTTTTTGTATTCCTCAACTGTCAAAAAAGAACAAGTGAATTTTAGGCCTTGCTTTAATCGGTCCTCAAAAGACTTGTGTATTAAATGGACAATGTCCTCATAGCTAACATTGGTTTCCTCCTTCCTTTTTAAAATGAAGTTCATTCTCGATGAATCCTTTATTTTGTTATCGAAAAAATGTTTATGAGCTTATTTAAATCGGAAATCTACGTTTCTCATTTACTGCAGCTATACTTTTTACCCAAATATTTAGCTTCGAGAAATCCTTTGATCTTTTGGATCCAGTGCTCGAAACCTAATTGTACAAAACGTACTTCCTTGTATTTGATGTTGTTTTTTAATAACCAGACGTTTAAGAGTAATTCACTGATTCGTCCGAATAGCCTTGCGTCGAAAGCCGTCATTTCTGCTAGGTTGATATGCTTTTCGACTTCAAACAGAATGTCAAAAAGCCAAGTGCAGTAATGATCCAGTAGCGGCCTTTTCATCACGAACATGTTGAACATGTGCGCACCGCGTTGTTTCATAACCTTGTCAAAAGCTGGGATGTAGTCCGGATATTTTTGGCTAAGGATTGCTCGTGTTATATCAATGTGGTTGGCTGCATGGGTATGCTCGTAGTGGGACTCTAAGGTCTCTATATAATAATAGCGTTTCTTGGGAACCAGAACGTCATATTCTGCACAAAGCTTCTCTGCTTCCGCGCTTGTCAAGATGCTTTCGAACTTGGAAGACTTTCTTTTGTATGAAAAGTGCCTTCTGTAATGCGCCAGGCCGATGAAGTCTGCATCCAAATTTTTCCAAGCCCAGTATAGCCCTGTCAGTTCGCAGTAATTCGGGTTCTTAGCACTGATGTTTTCGCCTACATTGTCGCGCTGGTAGCCCAGGTCGTCCTTGCCTTCTGCACCGACCTGGAGGGGCAGGTACAACGGGTCGTTGGGCATTTGGTACTTTTTATGAGTGGCTACTATGATCTTAATGTTGAGTGCCATTATAGATTACTCTCCCAGTTCGTTCTTGACGCAAGCGATTGCTTCGGCGATGACTTGGTGCATATCTAAGTATTTGTATTTACCGAGACGGCCTCCGAATATCACGTTGGTTTCGGATTCGGCCAATGCCTTGTACTTGTCCAATATGGCATTGTTCTTGTCGTCGTTCATTGGGTAATAGGGCTCGTCGCCATGCTGCCATTTAGCGGAATATTCCCGTGTGATTACAGTGTGTTGCGTTCTGCTTTCTTCCTGGCACCCGAATTCGAAATGCTTGTGTTCAATAATTCTTGTATAGGGAATTTCAAATTCGGTGTAATTGACAACGGCGTTGCCTTGGAAATTTTCCATAGGCAAATCTTCTGTTTCGAATCGAAGGGTGCGGTATTCTAGTTCACCGAACCGATAGTCGTAGAACTCGTCGATCATGCCTGTAAATACAACTTTCTTTGCATTTGCAACGAGTGATTCGCGTTCCTTGAAAAAGTCGACATTCAATCGAACATCCACGCCTTCAAGCAATTTTTCAAAAATAGGGGTATATCCTCCAATGGGGATTCCTTGGTATTTATCGTTGAAGTAGTTGTTGTCGTAGACGAAACGAACGGGCAGGCGCTTGATGATGAATGCGGGTAATTCCGTGCATTTGCGGCCCCATTGCTTTTCGGTATAGCCCTTGATTAGTTTTTCGTAAATGTCCCGTCCCACAAGCGAGATAGCCTGTTCTTCCAGATTTTTCGGGGATCCTTTGATTTCTTTTCTTTGTTCCTCGATGATTGCGGCGGCTTCCGTGGGTGTCTTGATGTTCCACATTTTGCTGAATGTGTTCATGTTGAACGGAAGGTTGTACAGCTCATTTTTGTAGCGAGCTACAGGACTGTTGGTGTATCGATTGAATTCTGCGAATTGCTGGATGTAATCCCAAACTTCCTTGTTGCTTGTGTGGAAAATATGGGCTCCATATTTGTGGACATTGATGCCGTTTACGTTTTCTGTGTAGATGTTGCCGCCGATGTGACTACGCTTATCAATGACGAGGACTTTTTTTCCTCGCTTATGAGCCTCATGTGCAAAAATGGAGCCAAATAGACCGGCCCCCACAACTAAATAATCGTACATCGATTTTTCCTAATATTTTTACGATTATGCAAGATAAAAAAACATTCCCGATGTTTTTTTATTTGTTGGTGGATTTGCATGTTATTTCCCGTTTCCGTAATACGCGGCGTACCACTCTGCAAACTTTTTTAAACCTTCGCGAAGCGGGGTGGCGGGTTTGAAGCCGAAATCGGCTTCAAGGGCGCTCGTGTCGGCATAGGTGACCGGCACGTCGCCGGGTTGCATGGGCACCAGTTCCTTGTGCGCTTCGAAGTCGTAATCGGCGGGGAGGACTTTTGCGCGGACAAGTTCCTCTTGGAGGATCGTCACGAAGTCGAGCAGGTTCTCCGGGTGGTTGTTGCCGATGTTGTAGACCTTGTAGGGCGGGAGGGGGAGGCCGTCTTCGCCATTCTGCTTTTCGGGGGCGTGCTGCATCACGCGCACGACACCCTCGACGATATCGTCGACGTAGGTGAAGTCACGCTTGCAATTGCCGTAGTTGAAAATCTGGATGGTCTTGCCTGCCTTGAGCTTGTTGGTGAAGCCGAAGTAGGCCATGTCCGGGCGGCCTGCCGGGCCGTAGACGGTAAAGAAGCGGAGGCCTGTACTAGGGATGTTGTAGAGCTTGCTGTAGGCGTGCGCCATGAGTTCGTTGCTCTTCTTGGTGGCGGCGTACAGCGAGACCGGGTTATCGACCTTGTCGTCGGTGGAGTACGGAATCTTCTTGTTGCTGCCGTACACGCTGGAGGAACTCGCGTACACGAGGTGTTCGACTTCATTGTGGCGGCAGGCTTCCAGGATATTGTAGAATCCGATGAGGTTGCTCTGGATGTAGGCGTCTGGGTTTGTGATGGAATAGCGGACGCCAGCCTGGGCGGCTAGGTTCACGACGACGGCGAAGTGGTATTTTTCGAACAGGCTGTCGATTGCAGCCTTGTCGGCGAGGTTTGCCTTGACGAATGTCCACTTTTTGCCGGTCGATGTCGCGAGGGCTTCGATTTCCTTGAGGCGTTCGTGCTTGATGTTCACGTCGTAGTAATCGGTGATGGAGTCAAGACCTACGAGTTCGGAGCAGGCATAATCGTTCAGCAACTTTTTGCAGAGGTTGCAACCGATAAAGCCTGCGGCACCCGTGACTAGCACCGCCTTTCCATTAAGAACAACGTTTTTATCAAGCATTACATATTCCTTTTTCGATCACCCCTAACACCTAATTTGGATGACGCATGCGTCCTTAGCAGCCGATGGCGCTGTATTCAAAGCCCGCTTCGGCAAGTTCCTTTGCATCGTAGATGTTGCGGCCGTCGATGATGAGGGCGTTCTTCATGGACTTCTTCATTACGCCGAAGCTCGGCATGCGGAACTGCTTCCATTCGGTCACGAGCAGCAAAGCGTCTGCATCGAGCAATGCTTCGTACATGTCGTTGCAGTAGGTGACGATGTCGCCCACGCGGCGCTTGCATTCGTTCATGGCGACCGGGTCAAAGACGCGGACTATGGCTCCTGCCTTGGTGAGCTTGTCGATGAGCACGAGTGCGGTGGCTTCGCGCATATCATCGGTTTCCGGCTTGAAGGCGAGGCCCCACATAGCAATGGTTTTGCCCTTGAGGTTCGCTTCGCCGCCAAAACGCTTGGCGAGCTTGTTGAACAGCACCGTCTTCTGGTATTCGTTCACTTCTTCGACTGCCTTGAGAACGCCCATTTTGTAGCCGTTCTTTTCGGCGGTCTTGATGAGGGCCTTCACGTCCTTCGGGAAGCAGCTTCCACCGTAGCCGCAGCCCGGGTAGAGGAATTTAGAGCCGATACGGGTGTCGCTACCGATGCCCTTGCGGACCATGTTCACGTCGGCACCGACGAGTTCGCAGAGGTTTGCGATGTCGTTCATAAAGCTGATGCGGGTCGCGAGCATGGAGTTCGCGGCGTACTTGATCATTTCGGCGCTCGGGATGTCCGTAAAGATCACGCGGAAGTTGTTGAGCATCATCGGGCGGTAGAGGCGGGTCATAAGTTCCTTGGCCTGTTCGCTTTCCACGCCGACGACAACGCGGTCGGGCTTCATGAAGTCCGTGATGGCGGAACCTTCCTTCAAGAATTCAGGGTTGCTGGCCACATCGAACGGAACATTCACGCCACGCTTGTCGAGCTCTTCCTGGATGGCGGCTTTGACTTTCTTGGCGGTGCCGACCGGGACGGTGGACTTGGTCACTAGGACGGTATACTTCTTGATGTTCTGACCGAAGGTGCGTGCCACGGCGAGAACGTACTGCAAGTCGGCAGAACCGTCTTCGTCGGGAGGCGTGCCCACGGCGCTGAATACCATTTCGACATTGTCGAGAACGCTGGCGAGGTCGGTCGTGAAGTTGAGGCGGCCTTCGCGCTGGTTCCTAAGCACCATTTCGTCAAGGCCCGGTTCGTATATAGGAATTTCTCCCTTCTGGAGAGATTCGATCTTTGCCTGGTTCACATCGACGCAGGTGACGTTGACTCCCATTTCTGCAAAGCATGTGCCACTGACAAGCCCTACATATCCCGTTCCGACAATTGCGATATTCATAAAAAGTCCTTTAAAAAATTCCCTTCTGTTAAACGACAGAAAATGTAATAAAAAGATATTGTTACGACTTGTTTTTGCGTGGCGAAATGGCAATGAATACAAGTACGCTTGCAAGCAACAAGAACGGGTAGAACATATAAGGGATGAGGTCGAATGCACTGATGTTTGCGTTCGGGATTGCCGTCGAAATTGCCGCAAGCGCAACAAGCATCTGAGCGCCATAAGGCAAGATGCCTTGCACCACGCAGCTGAAGATATCCAGGAGCGAAGCTGTCTTTTTCGGCGAGATTCTGTATTCGTCGCCCATCTGCTTTGCGATCGGGCCTGCCATCACGATAGCGACCGTGTTGTTTGCTGTTGCGATGTCGAGTGCGCTTACCAAGAGGCCGACGCCCACTTGACCGCTGCGGTGCCCCTTGAACACTTTATGGATGAAGTCTAACAAAGCCGCAAAACCGCCGTGAATGCGGATGAGCCCGCACAAGGCACTCACTAGGACGGCCACGAGAATCGTCTCGTACATTCCCGAAATGCCGTTACCGATGTTCTGCAAAAGACCGATCATATCAAGCGTGCCGGAGCCCACCATAATGATGGATGCCGCGACAATGCCAATAAGTAACACCGCAAAAACGTTGATGCCCGTGAGCGCAAGCACCAGCACGAGAACGTACGGAATGAGTTGTACGAGATTGTAGGAATTTTCGGCAACTGTATTAGCCTTGGTCACAAACGAAATTGCCGTGATGATGATAATCGCAAGAAGTGCTGCCGGGGCTGCTACCAGGAAGTTTACGCGGAACTTATCCTTCATCTTGCAGCCCTGCGTAGACGTAGCCGCAATTGTCGTGTCCGAAATAAAGCTCAAGTTGTCGCCGAACATCGCGCCGCCAATCACCGTCGCGACACAGAATGGAACGCCAAAGCCTGCCATCTGTGCGACCTCGACTGCAATCGGCGAGACCACCGCAATCGTGCCAACGGACGTACCCATCGCCGTAGAGACAAACGCCGCGACAATGAACAGCACCACCACCGCAAACTGCGCCGGAATGAAATCCAACAGCAGGTATGCCGCCGCCGAAGCGCTTGAACGCCCGAGAATCCCTGCGAAAATGCCCGCGCAAAGGAAAATCAGGATCATCAAGAAAATGTTGCGGTCGCCAAGTGCTCCCGCCATCACGTTCATCTTGTGGTCAAAATTCAGCTTGCGGTTCTGCACGCACGCCACGAAAATCGCCACCAGGAACGCCGCGACAATCGGGATGTTGTAAAATCCCATCGGAATCTTGAGGACATATTCAAATGTGATGCCGAGGCCCAGATAAAGTACCAGGAATACGGCGATAGGCAAAAGGGCAATCGGGTTGCCCTTGATCTTTTCTTGAGAGTTTTCGTTTTGCATACGATGAAAGATAGAAAAGTGGGGGTGGAGTATGACTATAGAGCTTTTGGCGAATGCCGCCTTTTTTTGCTTTTTTTATTTTTGGCACACTTCTAAAAGTGTGTACAATGATTTTAATTTGCGTCTACACTGCGTTCGTGATTTTGTTTAAATGGAAATGCTCGCAAATTCGCTCAAAATTATTAAAAAAATGCGATACTCATTAAAAATATTGAGGAGGAAAACTTAGATGATTCAACGTAATGCCGATTTAGGGATGACAATCCAAAAATGTATTTGTGACAGATTTGATCTAACTCCTTGTGAGAGAGCGAAAAAACAGTTTGAATTAAATTATAATTTAGAATATCAAGAGAACGCCAATGTAATTGTAAAAAAGATTTTTGATAAATTAAAAATTAAGCCGATGAAATGCCTTACATTCACCGAAGAGGGAATGGGTAAAGGAAATGGCTTGTCTCCACACAATTTCCTACTATCTACGGGCGAAACCTTATCTATACGCACAAATAAAAGGCGTGATAAAATTGCTCCTAGAGTTGTTGGCCAATGTGGACTAAAAACTTTTAATAAAATTTTTTCAGACGTTATTAAAGTTGAAGCTTTAGATAAACAGGATGTAAAGAATTTTTTTTATAAATATATTCATAAAATGCTTCCGATTTATGTGGATTACTTTTTTTTATCTGATTATACTATATGGATTTCGGATTTGGATAAAATGAATTTTCAGATCTTCGAAGGAAAAAAGTGCGTCAATTTTGAATATGAGAAGAAAAATTTCTCTTTCTCTCGTGATGTTAAGAGTTGGAAT
>Ga0310786_10011664_pt1 | contig 10947 bp, 10 predicted proteins | sample AusTroGonzalo_MG_FD_203881 | JGI IMG/M metagenome (GOLD analysis project Ga0310786, IMG submission 203881) | Bovine rumen microbial communities from tropical cattle in Woodstock, Queensland, Australia - Gonzalo_03 (v2) (version 2) | ecosystem: Host-associated > Mammals > Digestive system >...
ATGATGAATGTCTTGATTCAATTTCTCATGAGATATGAAATTTCCATGAGCATTTGAAGGATGAAGTTTCTGACCATGAATGGGAAGTTGAGATAGTATAGATTATGATTCTCAGTTGCCACTTTTCATCAGATTTGATAAATATACAGACCAAACATATCAATGACATACAATGATTTCACTTCGTGTCGGATGAATGTGATCAGATGAAACATTATTGGCAGAACCTTATACTTATGAACTATATCAAGAAATGGGACAACCAGCACCAGAGACATCATACGGAGCAGTACAGATTGATTGATGAACTGGAAAACTCTTTATTATCAGTGAATTACCAGAAGATAGTTATTATGTACAAAAACGATTTGGAGATGATAATGGAATATTGTACAAAGCATGAAATTTCGTAGATTTCAGTTATCAATGAGAAGATCCTACTTTGTACACAGATTCTTTCACTCAAAAAACCAGAGTAAATGACTATGATCTCGCTCCATTGATTAGGATGTTGAAATTCGTTACGGAATCTACTGATGAAGAATTTGAAGCAGAAATTGATTCGTACATAGATGTAGAATCTGTTTTGACATTATTAGCTATCGATTCATTTGTATGAAATAATGATTCATTTTGATGAATGGGAAGTAATTACTACCTCTATTATCACCTTTGAGAACAGAGATTCTATCTTTTAACATGGGATCAAAACTTAGCATTTGGTGGAATGGGATGATGAATGTGATGATTTGGTTGAATGTGATGATTTAATATGTGATCTGGAATGAATTTCAGATGAAGTGGTAATGTCATTTTGACTCAGAGTGAAACGAATGAGGAGAAATCCATCGATCAATTAAAGGAAAATAATGATTCTATGGATTTCTCGGCAAAGCCTCGAAATGACAATAATTGATGAGAAAATGGTTTTGAATGAATGCAAATGCCATCAGATTTCCCATGATGAGGAGAATTTTCGTGAGAAATGCCAAACTTCCAATGAAGAGATTTCCCATGATGATGAGAATTTCCATGATGAGACTTTAATTTCAATTGAGAGATGCCAGATTTTGAATGAAATATGCCATCAAATTTCCCATGAAATGGTAGTTGAGACAAAAAATGATTTAGTATGTGAAGCAACACATTGAAAACTCGTCTATTAGCAAACGAAAAATTCAAAGCAATGTATGATGAAATATATGCAAAAATAGAGGAGATAGCACTAAATTCAGATTTCTCAGAAAATTTCTTTAATGAATGGACTAGTGCATTCTCTGACTATGATGGAAATGAAAAATTAGTTTCTCCAAGTTCTTACTCTCAATGAGTAGAGAAGTTGAAAAGTTATTTGGAAAACAAGAAAAGCACAAACTAGTACTTGAAATACTATAATTTTAAATTATAAGACTTACTATCTTTATAGTATTAAACAGTATTACATATGAAAAAAATATGAATCTTAAGCCTATTATGAATCTGTTTACTTTTCACAGGTTGCTTTGAAAAAGATTTACCTTTGGAGAGTGAATGTACTTTATGAGAAACTTGTGAAATAACACAAGAAACGAAACAAGAATACACTTGAAAATATTTAGCTTTATATCCTTTTGGAGTTGATATTGATCCACAAGAACCAGATTATTCTTGGATGACTGTAGCTAAATTATATAATGATCCTAGTATTAAATATGATAAAACTAATCATTGTTGAAAAGATTATTATTTCTTAAATTCAGTATATTATAGGCCACAATTTAATGAAGAATGACAATGGCAATCTGATGAAAAAATAGTTATTCAGGAACAACCAACAAAAGAGTTTCTATATTTTGATTGGGAATTATATCAAAATGTTTGGAATGATAAGGATACAAATCCTGTAAGTCTTGACCATTTAGAATGAAATATCTTAATTACATGATATTTAGAAAATTATTTAGAACCTGCTTGTATTTATTGTGATGAAGAAGAGGCTAAAGAATATTGAAAAGTAGAAGTTTGGAGAATTTATCCAGATGATGGAAATAAATATTGATGATTCGTTTTATGATATACTGAATGAGAGCATATTGTTGCAATGTATCCAAACATAAGATTTGATGATATTGAGTGTTTTAATTCTTACAATAAATGTACAGACCATCATGAATGTGTAAATCTTCGTGATATTGCTAATGATTGAAAAACACATACATTTAGAGTTGTATTAGATGATGCAGGCTCTCAAGAACGAGCTTATTTTGGTTCAATGATAAGAGAACGAGATTTTATCGAATAAACTAATTATAAAATGAAAAAAATCTGACTTTTAGCTACTTTATTATTTGGTAGTTTATTATTTGCAGGATGTAATTTGAACAATCCTGGAAATGTAAGTTCTAATTTCGATTTACAGACTGAAATTGGTCGTATAGAGGCATGTGCAGATAGAGTTGGTTTCTATCTAAACATTAACGATTATGCTATTGACCGAGATGAAGAATCTGAAGGTTGAGCATCATTCATCAGAAATGGACATGTATCTTACGAAAAGCAATGAGAATCAGCTGAAGATGATGTACAATGTATTGTTGATATGGTTGACTCGAGTGTAAATATAGAATTTACAAACCATATATACAATGGAGAATTACAAAATGAGGAAGAAGGTAAATCTTTGATTTTAGTTTTCTCTCCTACAGGAAACACAAAGAGAATGGCTGGATATATCGCAGAATTGACTGATATAGAACTTACAGAAATCATCCCAGTAGTTCCATACACAGAAGAAGATTTGAATTGGAGAAACGAAGAATCAAGGACATTCAAAGAATATAAAGACAATACTATCAGACCAGAAATCGAGACAGAAATCAATATCGATGGTTATGATACTATCTATCTTTGATTCCCTATCTGGTTTGGAATCACACCAAATCTTATCCTAACATTGCTTGAAAACTATGATTTTTCAGGTAAAAATGTTGTATTATTCTGTACTTCAGAACATGTATGAATTGAAAAAGCTGTAGAATACTTAGAGCCATATAAACTAAACGTTATCGCAAGTCATAGATTTGCTCAAGATACGACAAAAGAACAAGTTCAAGAATGGTTGGAATCATTGTCTTTATAGGATAGAACACATTATGAAAAAAATCTGAATAGTTACAGCTATGGAGGCTGAAGCTCAAATAATAATAGATTTTTTGTGATTAAAATTATCTAAATCTTATAAAAATATCCAAATTTACGAAAATGGATGATATATTTTGGCTTCTACATGAATGTGAAAAATTCAAGCTAGTATTTGATGCAGTATCCTTTGTTGAGAATTTTGAGTTGACTGCTTGATAAATATTTGAGTCGCATGAAATCTGAACGGAAATAATGTAAAAATTTGAGATGTATTTCTTATCAAAGAAATCACTCAACATGATATGTATCTCCCTCTTCCATGAGATTTAGATTATGCAAAGTGAACAATAAAAATTCCTTTTCAATCAGGCATAGATTGAAACGAATTTAATTTTTGATTTCATGAAGATGGTATATGTGTTACATGAGATCAATTTATAGATGATCCTGACAAATCTAATCAATTGAGAAATAAATTTTCTGCAGATGTGGCAGAGATGGAAGCATATGCAGTAGCAAGTACGGCTCGTGAATTTTGAATTTTAGATAATACGGTTATCATAAAATCTGTTTCTGATTGAGCAGATAATGATGCTAATGATTGATTAGCAAATAATTTAGATTTCGCGATGAAAAATAGTATAGAAGTATTGAAGAAAATACTAAAAATATATTCATCGAGTTAAATTATAGCCTTATTTATTTACTCTATATCCAAAACCCTTTACGGTCTCGATAATATCTTTACCTAATTTTCTCCTAATTGTAGAAATATAAACATCTAATTTTCCATCATCATCAAATAGTGAATCTCATCACCAAACTTCCTGGATAATGTCTGTTCTTGATAGTGGAATTCAGATATTTTTTGCTAAACATTCTAAAATATTATATTCTTTCACAGTTAATTTCACTTCTTTAGTTCATTTCAAGACTTTCCTATTTTGTATATCAATCGTGATATTTCATTTTTTAATTGCCTTATTCTCTCATTGTTTCCTTTTGGTTAGCACTTTGATTCTGGCTTCTAATTCTTCTAAATCAAAAGGCTTTACCAAATAATCATCCGCTCAAACATTAAATCATTCCAACTTATCTTCAAGCTGTCATTTTGCTGTGGTCATGATTACTGGAATATCTTTTTCTTTTTTGATTTCAGCACAGACTTTTTCTCATTCCAAACCAGGTAGCATCAGATCAAGCACAATAATATCAAAATCATTTTTTCTGGCTACCTCGAGTCCATAAAGTCCGTTTTCAGCAATAAAAACAGAATTATTATCTAATTCTAGATATTTTTTTATGTTGTTTGCTATAGTTTTATTGTCTTCTATTACCAAGATTTGCATGAGTTTTTGTTAGAGTATTAAATAATTGTTTGATTAGGGCTCTCCTTTGTAAGGAGGGGTTGGGGAGGTTCTTAATATTTAAACCCCCTTATCCCCCTTCGTAAGGGGGACTTTTTTACCACAATATTTTAAATTCACTTCATTTTCATTTTGTACTGTTTACCTGAATACCTCGTCAGTGCTTTTCTACTAATAGTTTCACTAAATACAGACCTAAACCAAAACTTGTTGTATCTGTTTTTGAGCTATCTTCTTGCCAAAATCTATCCCAAATCTTTTCAATATTTTCTTTACTAATTCAAATTCAACTATCTTTTACACTAAATTCATTTTCATTCAATGTGATTTTTACGCTTCATTTTTCTGTGTACTTAAAAGCATTTTCAATCAGATTTTTTGCTATGATTTCAAAACTACTGTTGTGAACTTTCTTTTCTACTTTATCCAATTTCATATTCAATTTCAATCATTTATCTTTGTACTTTTTCTCAATCATATTTGATACTGAAACTACTACTTGGCTCACATCTTTGTCTGACTTGTTCAATTCAGTACCAGAATCTAATTTACTTATCAATACTAATTCATCCAATAAATTATTGATATTTCCAATTTCTGATTTAACATTTTCCATTCATTCTTTGTACTTTTTTGCTTTGAGTGAGTAGTCAATTTCTGAATTTATACTCATTAATGGAGTCTTCAATTCATGCGAAGCATTGGAAATAAAATCTTTCAAAGCTAATGTTTGTTGATTGATTCTATCTGTCACTGCATTTATTTTGCTTGCTAAGATATTGATTTCATCATCTTCACGACCGATTATTTCAAACTTTTTGTCCAAATTATTCAAGTTTAATCATTTTACATATTTTACTAAATCATCCAATTTTCTCAAAGATGTTCTTACAAAATATATTGAGAGAATATAGGATAATATTCCAAAGAATACCAGTAAATAAATAGAAATAAACAACAGATTTTTTTGTGCCTGAATACTTGTAGTGATATCCCTAACTATTACCATATCATTCACACTTTGGTAGTAGAAATAAGATGTTCCAATTTTACTGATTCCATATCATTTGAAAATTTCATTTTTTTGTAATTCTTGATATTCGTTTGAATCGGTTGTTATTGATAGACGATTTATAAACTTTTCTCTAAAATCCTGTCAATTTGGTACTTGTGGTAATTCTGGTAATAATCCAGGGAACATTCTTTCTTTCATAGCCATTTTATCTCATTGAATTTCTATGTTCAAAGATCTTCGCCGCATTCTGAAAAATATTACATTTGCGAATACTCAAAAAAGTAGCACAATTATCACTGTGAACAAGGTAAATTTCAACCCAATTTTTGTGGATGTTTTTAGCCCTTTTTTCATGTCCTTTGGTTTGTAATCTGATAAAAATTATGAAATCATTTGTTGAAATTCATGTAATTCATTTTTGTTGATTCATAATTTAGCCATCTTTTCTCTAGTATCTAAATATATACTATACATTTGAATAAATTTTTCAAAGTCTTCTCGATTATTTACTTTTCTATTGATACTTCGTCACTCAGTCAATTGCTTCCATGCTACATAGTCATGGTTTTGCATGGCATCTTTTAGCCTAGTAGTTTCTTGTCTAGTCATTTTATATTTTTTAGGATATAAAAATTTTGACTATGTGCATTATAATCATAGACCTTAAATTAAACTTAAAGAAAAATTATAATTTTGAATATAAGTTTGATAGCTTTTTAAAATCTATGGTAGTATCAATATTTTCTTCAATATATTTCCCATCTTTTCGATATGTTTTCTTTCAATATGCTTTCCCAGCTGGATGATTTGATGCATCACTAGTTATCAATCTATATTCATCATCCACAATTTCCAATGCTGCACAATTTGACAATAACAATCATATCTCATTGTGTTCATTTTTTAATAAATCTTTTATGCTTTCTTGTCTACCTGGTTCATCAGAATGTGGAACAAAAAATCATTTAACAAATCCAAGACAATCCATTCAAATTAATGGCTGATCGTTTCCATATTTTATTTTCAAGGAATCACTAGAACATTTATTAAACCAACAATTTCATCAGGCTGATACTCAGCACATTACTTTTCAGTCTTCTCGCGCTTTTTTTAATATTTCATCAAATCATGTTTCTTTCCAAAGAGCAATCATATCAAGCGTATTTCCACCTCATTCATAAATAATATCAGCCCAATTTATTATGCTTTGGACATATTCCTTATCTGTCAATTTATCACTTTTTAAATCCTTACAATCGCATCCATATTTTCAATTATAAATATCTCTCATTGTCGTGAAATAAAATTCTTGATTTTCAAGAGGTTGAGAATGTGCTAACAGTAAAAAGTTTGGATGCTCTTTCCCCGTTAATCTAATAATTTCTTGATCCATTGGACCTGTTTCATAAGGGAGCCTTTCTCAATCTTTTAGTCTTCCATTTTCTCATCATCCGATTGCTACTATTTTCCTACTCATTTTTCAATAACAGAATTAAAATTTATTTATTCAATTTTTCTCGATCTGGTTTCAGTGCTTCCATTAAAATCAAATCATACCATTCTCCATTACAGTATTCGCAATGATGCCTTACTCAAATTTCCTTAAACCCACATTTTTTGTAGCAAGCAATTGCCTTTTCATTAAATGATTTTACATCCAAATATACGTTATACAAGTTTAACGTATTAAATGCGAATCACAATAGAGTAGTGATGGCATCAGTTCAATATCATTTATTATGCTCATCAATTTCTCAAATCATTATTCATAGGGTAGCGGTTTTATTTATTCAATTTACTTTGTGCAATCATAATATTCATATAGGATTATTGTCATCTTTTTTTACTATAGCAAATTGATAAGAATCGTTTTTTGTTGAGGCTTCTTCTAAATATTCTTTTTGTATTTTCAATGTTATCATTCTCGGAGTTCAATGAGTTCAATCAGTAATACGGTGATCATTATTCCATTTTGCAAAAATTTCACAATCATCAGGATTTACAGGGGAAAGATAAACTTTTTCTCAGATTAATTTTTGAAAATATTTCATTTTAAATTTTGAATTATAAAGTTTATTTATTTAATTTTTCTCGATCTGGTTTCAAAACTTCCATCAAAATTAAGTCATATCGCTCTCAATTGTAGTATTGACTATGATGCTTTGCTCATGCTTCTTTGAAACCGCACTTTTTGTAGCATGCAATTCAATTTTCATTGAATGACTTTACCCACAAAGATATATTGTACAAATTTAATGTATTGAAACCAAATTCAATTATTGTCTTTACGGCATCTGTCCCATATCATTTATTATGCTCTTCAAAATTTCATATAGCAATACCTAATTCTGCAGTTTGATTGATAAAATTTACGTCTCATAACTCAATAGTTCAAAGTAGTTCATCTCATTCTTTCTTTACAATAGCAAAAGTGTACTTTGAATGTTCTTCTTCAAGCCATCTTTTTTCTCATGCTAATGTTGGAACTTGTGAAATCATAGTGGTATTTTTTGAAATTCTTTCATCACACCACCATTTTGTCAAAGTTTCAGCATCATCAGGATTAAGAGGAGAAAGGTAAATTTTTTCTCAGATTAATTTTTGAAAGTATTTCATGAGTTTACAGAAAAGATATAAATCACTTAAATTAATAGTGTTTTTACTAAGTTTTGCAAACAAAAAAAGCCACACAATATTGTGGAGTTTTTTTGAAATGTTTTATTATTTATAAATTTTCATTCATTATTTACATAAAAGACGTATAATTTAAAAAGAAATTCAAAACATTAGGTAATACCTAAAGAAAAAAGTGCCTCCAAATTTGACAAATTATTTTTTTTATATATAATTAGAAATGTCAAGCTAATTAAATTTAAAAAAAGTAAAAGACATTAGTCTGACTATTTAAATATTATTAATTACCTTTTTAATCTTTTAAACAAAAAGAAAATGAAAAATTTCATCAACAAAGTATGTGATCACAGTAAAAAAATTACTGTAAAATTAAAAAGACATCACAAAAAATTTTTGTTTTGAGCTTTGTGCTGTTGACTTTTAGCAATGATTTGAACATTGTTTTTTAGTAAATCAAAAGCTGATAATATTATAGATTACACATATTCAATAAGATATGTATCACACACTTATGAACCAAATGGCACCATAACATTAAGATGGCAATCATACTACGATGTAAATGTAGAAATATTTTTACGAAACGAAGGTGCAAATATGTTCTCAAAGTTGTGAGAAGTGTCTAGTACAGAAGAATTATTCAATTTTACTCCAATAAACAATGATGGTGATACTATTGTAAAACTAAAGCCAAGAGATTGATCACAACAGATCAATTATACTTGTCACCTCTGAGATATAGAAGATCCATGAACAGCAACATGAATGACAATTACATTGAATCCATGATGGAACGTGGTTTCAACACCAGCTTTATTGTCTAATATATCATTTTCAAATGGATGAAATGGTATTACTTTTTCTAAATTAGAGAATGGTCAATGGACGTCAGTAATGCTAAATACATGAACATTTACACCATTAGAATGATTTTTGGCAAAAAATTCCAATACTTCTAGTGTGGAAATGGTTTTAATATATAGAGATACAACTCCAAATGAAGATATGCTTTCAAAAAACGTTAGTAGATGACGAAATTTACTATGAGTTACTACACTTGATAATCCTTTTTACAATATCCATCCTGGTTTGCATTTAGATTTTACAAAAAATGCAATAATAAATTTGCTCAATAGTATAAATACAAATTATATAGCAAAAAATTGAACAGTTAACTCTCCAGAAATATGAGAAGCATATTGAATATTCTTGAGCTCAGATGGAATATACTGATGATCAAATAATAGATATTGAAATAATAGACTTTACAATGACAGTAATTATTCAGAAATAATATGAGTTACTCCATGATCATATAATATTCCTTTGTTGAAATGAAAAATAATAACAGATAGAAATTTATCATTTAGAAACAGTGGATTTTATATTGAAATAGATTGAGCAAATGCAAACGAAGATATAGCGTGATATGCTGCATGATGAATAATCTATGATATTGTGGTAAATGTTTGAGAAGTATGTACAACTCATATTGACAGCTGATTATACTTAGAACAAACAGACGCTACGTGACATAAAAGAATTTATATTCCATTGTTTGAAACATGTAATACAATACCAGCATGATCTCATAAAATATCTGTTTTGCTATGAATTAATAGCGAATATGCTACAAATTTCAAAACAGGAATGACAATAACAATGAATTCTTTAAATTGATCTTATTTGAATGGGGCAAATGTTAACGGAGAAATAAAATCATCAGTAATAGAAGTTTCTCATGATCATTTACCAAGTTTATCTGCTAATCGAACACATAATCAAGCAGAAGTTAACGTTACAACATCAGAAACACAAAATTTTGGCTTATGATCTATAAATATAAATGCTAATGAATCTTGAGAGACAGCTGGTGTATTATTCCATCTTGATAGAAGTACTGATTATGGATGGCTATGAGGTAATTTGTATGTTGATATGTATGTTAATTGAGAATTATTTAATACTAAACTATACAGGAATAACGCAATCAAATATTTAATACCATTAGTAGCAAATACAGGTAATAAAGTAGTATTCCAATGAAGATTCAGATCATCTACATATAAATCTTGATCGTTTGTACCTAAAATTATTGTTAATAGTCTAATAAAAGATGGTATCACTTATATAACACAAAATTGTCATTATTATAGATGACGATGTACACAGTTTAATTGAGGAAATTATATATTCAACTGATGATTATATAATGTTAATTGATGATGAGACGATATTGAATGATGTCCAGTAAATATAGCACTAGAATGTATAGAGTCTGAAGATTACGATGCTTGTATTTATAATTGTTCTAATAATGTTCATCAGTATTCTGCAGATTTTGCAGAGTGATATGAATATGCATACGCTAAATGATTAACTACGATGAGTAATATTAATAGTGCAAATCTATATGGTAATATAACAAAAATGTCATTGGCTAAAATTATGGTAAAATATGCTATAGATGTGCTTTGACTTACACCAGATACATCATTGTCTTGTGACTTACCTAATGATATCACACAAGCATTGGATGCACAATATGACAATGCATATACAAAATTATGTCAATTAAAAATGATATTAGAACCATGAGATTTCCAACCAAATACAGTTTGAACTTTTGCGGATTTCTGAACTTGGTTATCAAGAGCATTAAATGCAAGTGATCCTGAGTTTTTGAATGAGTTGAATGCTACAAGTCCTTATTATTCATGACACCTTAATTGGTTAAAATCACAATGAATTATATCTCAAACAAGTAATCCTTATCAAAGTGTTTTGAGATGATTTGTGTTTGTAATGTTG
>Ga0310786_10011665_pt1 | contig 10947 bp, 9 predicted proteins | sample AusTroGonzalo_MG_FD_203881 | JGI IMG/M metagenome (GOLD analysis project Ga0310786, IMG submission 203881) | Bovine rumen microbial communities from tropical cattle in Woodstock, Queensland, Australia - Gonzalo_03 (v2) (version 2) | ecosystem: Host-associated > Mammals > Digestive system >...
AGTTCGTATATAGACTGTGCCCTAAGCAATATAGTTAACAGGGTATTGACTACGGACAAGGTGACTTTTGAGTCAGCCATGAAGTCCGGCGATAACTACTCCTTGCAGTTACTGGATGCTCTTGTTCTGGACTGGGAGAGCCTGTCAGGCGCCACCATAGTGGAAAAATTGGCAGTGGCCATGGCCGTAGCCAGGGGAATAGGCAAATTGGCAGGCACAAACATAGAGAAGTTCACCGAGAACAAAGATTCGGATATAATGAGCTCCCTGGGCGGTGCCACCAAGTTAAGAATGTCTATCCTCGGCAAATTCTGCGACTATGAATATGACATAGCTCTATTCACTGCACTGGTATCCGGGCTTCGTTCCGCCAGCATATGGGACACAGTACTGCGCATACTGACGTCCTCGGAGTTTGCACTACAGCTGATGCCCAGATGGAGCTGTGATTCCGCCAACGACTTCAAGACAGAGATAATGCCGGTTACCGCGTGGAAGCCCAGGGACATAATACATCTGACAAAGAATGACATTAGTATCATGAGTATGGGGCATGACTCCCTATATGCCTTGAATATGCCAGATGTGGTGTTTGCCAATTTTGGGATGGCGCTGTCTTATTTTTATGGAGACAATACCGGGGATACCATAGGTGTCATAGGCGTGGCTGCGAAGGACGAGAACCTGGAGAAGACCTTACGCAGCAGGTCCTGGTCTAATGACCTGGAAGAATTGTTGAACAAGTCCTCCCATTATAGGGTGCAGGAATTCATGGCTCCGAAATGGCTGATGGCGGTGACAATGAATCCTGATGTAGTGGACCAAAAGGACAGGGATAACACAAAAGACCTGGCTGTAGAATCACAGTCTGCGGATCTGGAGGGGGAGCAGAGAAGGGAAAACGCGTATCCGCAATTGAATAAACCCTCGGGAGGCGCGGACAAGGACGCTGCGTTGAAGTCTGCCTGGGCGGCTGCCGATACAATGGCCAAGACTCTGTTTTTGCACTATTACATGGCCAACGATACAGTTAATGTGATGCTGCAGCCTGACCTTAGGTTCGGCCTTACCGGCCAATGCCTGGAAAATAGCCTTGGGGATACAGTGGAGATAGACCTGACTGGGGCTGGTGTCACGAAATCGAAGATATCGGTTAAAGGGGTGCTGCGCTCCGTGTCATTTGGTTATACAGCTGGAAACGCCTCGGAAATACGTTACAGCATAATACTGGAGCGTGTACGCATAGCCTCCGCCAAGGTGCCAGAGTTGGAGTGCCCCATATACTCTGTTGGCCAGAAGATTAAAGGAAGCAAGTAGAATGGACAATATCTTTAATATTCTATCCAATAAGCTGCCAAAACCCACGGCTGAACAGCTACAGCAGCTCTCTGGTGAGGGGCCGGCCACGAAGCCTCAGGACCTGAACAGCATGGACAACAAGTCTCTGGTTAAATACTGGCAGAAACATCAGGATAATGATGTTACCACCCTCGTTTTGAAACGCATGCAGCCTACCATCAGGTCGGCCATAACCAGTTATGCTCCTGGGATGGATAAGCAGTTGTCTGTGCAGGCCGCCAAACTTACCCTGGAGGCACTGAAAGCGTATGATCCGGACAAGGGCGCGGAACCTGGCACATTTGTGTTCCACAACCTGAAGAGGCTTAATCGGATAGGTGCGCAGAGGAGTAACATCATACCGCAGTCGGAGGCCAGGACATTGGAGCAGAAGTCCCTCAGAGCGGTAATAGACAACTTCAGGGACATATACGATAGAGACCCATCAGATGCGGAATTGGCTGACAGGACCGGTTTCAGTATAAAGAAGATAAATAAATTGCTGGATGACACGGTGGTGGTATCTGAATCTTCGACATTGTCGGAGGATTCACAGCGCAGCACGTTCACTACAGGTGGTGGGGACGATGACGACTACTTCGAGTACGTGTACACTTCTGTGGGGCCAATAGACCAGAAGATCATGGAGTGGACATCCGGCAAGCATGGCAAGCCCATGTTGTCCAATAATGAGATAGCCAGTAAACTGAAGCTTAGTGCCGCAGCCATCAGTCAGAGGAAGCAGAAACTGCAGAAGATGCTGTCGGATATGAGGTCGCTGCTATGAGTGATAGTTTCAAACTAAAAGCTCTGCAGGAGGAAAAAAGTAGGCTGGACAATATCTTGAAGAATTGTTTGTCAGCTAATGACGGCGGCATAGACTATATCCTGAAGGATGATGACCTGGATACGGTACAAGCCGAAAAACAGATGCAGTCAGACATAAGCGGTGCAGATGTGAAGGAACACAAGCTAAGCGGCATCATAGCCGGCTTCGGAGTGGCGCAGGCCGAGCAGCGCATAAGAAGAGATTACAGAATATCCAGATCCAGCCACAAGGATCTGGTTCTAGGTTGCCTTGGCACATTGTACAGACGCAGCAAGAAATTGGAAAAGATCCTAAAATGAGTAAGGACATCAGAATAATACCGCAAACTTCCGGAGAGGTCATATTCAGTGTGTATGGGACTTCAGAAGATACTGGGCTAATGCTCCTGCAGCGCCTGTATATTCTTCTGCTGTCTGATCAGAGTGACGGCTATCGTGGAGGCTCTGACAGCTATAGCCTGTTGCGCTTCACCGAAGGCGGAAACATACCACCTGACGCTGTTCTGGATTCCATTCTCAATATCTGCTGCGCATTAGCCCTCAGGGCCTTGGACGATTCTGACAGGGAGCTGATTCAGTCATTCTACGGCAGTAGTGAAGAGGGCAAGATAACGTGCACACTGACCTTGAAGGATGGCACCACAATTTCCGGAGCACTGCAATGACCAAATATGTAGAACCAAGCCAGCAAGAGTTTTCGTCCGCTGAGGATGTCATGTTGGATGTACTGACGACGTCTAGTCCCAATCTGCTGACCAAAGTTGGCAGTGTTATACGGGAATTGGTGGTCAGGCCCATGTCATACCTGTATTCATGGATTTCATCCAATATGGAGGAATCCCGCCAGGAATCCAGTATGGCCTACCTGATGACGTCACAGAAAACTGAGAATCCGGTTGCCGATGCAGTGGCCTCCAATTATTTTGTCAGCAGAAGACAGGGTAATAATTCCGAGGGCACTATAACCCTGATCCTCGATGCTCCGGTACTTCAGCTTCCTGTAGGTGCTAGCTTCACAGTCGCAGATGTGCCTGTGAATACCACCACTAGGATTATAGCCTCCAGCGCGAGTAGAGCCGGCCTGAGGGACGGTATTCTATACACACCTCTTATACCGTATGGGAATAATCAGTATTTGGTGAACATTCCTGTGCAGGCATCGGCATCAGGCTATGTGGAAGTGGCCGCAGGAGCTCCGGCCGAAGTGAATTTTGGTGGCTCGGGGATAGTGTCCGCCAGCCTCACCTCTGCTCTGACTGGTGGCAGTGATACCGAGACTGATGCTGAGCTCATGCAACGGGCCATGTACAATACAGCCGAGTCAGGAGTTGGCACCTACTATGGATTAAAAAAGAAATTGGCAGCCGCCGCTGTGAATGTTGTGGATATCGGAGTGCTGTCAGGTGATGACAGGCAGATGTACAGGGCCAGGTATAACAATGTGAACATCAGCCCTGGAGGCTTCGTCGATTGTTATGTGAAAACGCAATCCCAAGCTTCAGTGGGTATAATATCAGCCACTGCCACGGTGGTTGGCCCACCAGAATATACACCGGCATTGACCACGGAACAATCATCGGATGGGGCTTGGTTATGTAAATGGGAGGCTGAGCTATCCACCCAGAACATGGCAGGCTGGTTCGGCATCAGCGGTATAGATGCCTATCATGATGAGGATAAGATAGCCCTGAACGACTACACAGTTTCCTTTGGTTCTGACTCTCCGTCGGAGGATGCCGCCGGTGCTCGTCTAGGCGTACATCAGATATGCTCAGTAACCGTATGTCAGCTGATAAAGTCAGAAAGCGAGCCTACGGTTCCCGCGTCTATAGAACTGGCTGTGTCGGTGTCCTATATGCCAGGAGTATATGGCCTGCAGAAGTTCATGGACATGGACATGAATACATACATAGGACAAGATGTACATATCAAGGCTGCCATACCCGTGGATGTGCATATTAGCTGTGCAGCACATTACATTGGTGATGGCGAAATAGACAACTCCATTGATGAGGCGTTGAGACTGGCAATATCCAGGTATGTGAACAATACCGCAGTGGGCGTAGGCAGTCTTAATTTCTCCGACATAAGAAGGGCAGTGCAGTCGAGCATCCCCGAAATAGAGCTTAGACTTCCATGCGCCATGTCCGGCAGTATCTGGACCATGGACGGCTATGAGGATTCGTTCTTCAGCACGTCGGGAATACTGGACATAAGCACGCAGGTCAAGCAAGACTACTGGGATAGCTCGGTGTGTTATTTTGTCACCACGCCTGAACACGTGAGGATTGACTACGTATGAATTGGCTGAAGAAGATAAGGGATCTGCTCGGCAAGTTCTGGTCGGCAGCTTTCCATGAACATGATTTTATACTCGGAGTAGAGAATCTGTTTTCAGTGCTGGGCAAGACACAGCAGAACAGGCAGGACAGCTGGGAAGCCAGTCATATAGCGGCTGACAAGGGCAAATATGATACGCAGATGCCGTTCCCCATCTATCTGGAAAAGGCGGCCTTGTCTACGGATGGCGACACCGCCGGCATGCAGTCACAGATATCCAGCCCTGCTTGGTCTCTGGATGACATATTATGGGGAACAAATCCTGCGGCATGTTTCGGCGAAGGGAATCCGGATGCCGGTTGGTGGATACATTGTCAGTATCCTACTCCAGTGGCTTACTACATAACCGACCATGTGGTTGACTACACAGTAACATTCGTGAAGGATCTGGACTACACCCTGGATGGAAATGACTTCATATTCCATGTGAATATAGGAGACATGGATCTGCCAACCGTTAATCTGACTGGCCCTGACGGCGTGCTGAGGACATACTTCAGATTATTTGGCTGGGGAATAGCCACACAGACCGAGAACGACATGGTTACCGGAATCTACTCCAAGCAGCTATGTCCACAGGCGGAAACTGTGTGGAGGATGCATCAGATGGGCGCCTCGGTTTATGATGTGAAGGAATTGCTGACCAGCATATCATCATCGGTGGTCTGCAGGGAGGATGGTACGGTCACTGACAGTTGGAGCGAACAGGATAGAAATTATCTGCTCATATCCAATGGCATGGTATACGGATCGGAGAAGGAACCTAATTACTCTATAGGTGCTGATGTGCACTCTGGAGATGTCTTGTTCGGAACCCTGAAGATAGTGTCAGGCAGGGACATGGAGTACCAGTTACCAGATGTTGACGATGTTCCTGGTATATATGTCCGTACTGATGCTGGAGTGTTGTTCGCCAAGAACCAGAGTCTACCGGCTGATCACACCACCGGCGATGTGCAGAGTAACGTGTTGCCGTTGTTTCCCACTAATGAGGCTTACATAGCCAGATGCACGGAATTGCAGGAAAAGACCGGCCAGCCGGAGTTTGCTGTCCCGAATACTGTCAACCCGTTCTCGTACATCATGCGTACGGTACGCAGATACAGGGGATTGCTGGCCTGCTTCTCGGCCAGTGACATGCCTGTTCTAAGCGCTGCACTAGACTGCGTACGCAAGACGATGTGCATATCCGGTATATTAACTGTATATGTGCGGGCAGACAGCGAACCTGCCACTATAATCTTAAGTGAAGGTTCTGCATACGCCGGCAGCCAGGCCGTACCTGTGATGGCCTCTCCAAGGATAGTGGACATGTGTGTCAGTGCGGAGGTGACGCTGTGAGTTTTAAGATGCAAGATGGCGGAATGAGATTCTTGGCTGAGCTGTTGTCTGGCTCTCCTAAGCGTATAAACTGCCTGTATGTGGAATACGGTACTGTAGATGCTACGGGAGTAAAAACACCGCAGTACTTCAGGGACATGAATGCCAGCAAGACATGCGGCTATGCGAAAGTTCCGGTACTGACATCATATGTAGATGATGCCTGTGTGATACATTTCAATTCAGTGGTCAGGGGAGAAGACTTTAGAGGAATGAAACCCAAAACAACCACAGTGTTGAAGGCGGTTACATTGGCCTACTCTCCGGGTGACTCAAGTGAGGACATATTGATCTGTACCCTGCCTTTTGATGCACAGGTAAAGATCAGCAAGAATGTGCAGACAGCCATACATGCAAGCATGAAACTCGGGATATGACTATGAGTGACGATCTGTATAAGAACGAGATATACACGGTAGGGCAAATGTCGTCAGGTGGAAGCGGCGCTTCCGCGTTAGAGGAATTGAACGACATATTCGCTGGTATACAAGCTGATCTTAATTCTCTATCCTCACGTATAGGAAAGTTGGGCAATAAAAGTGCCATAATCCGGAAATATGTGCCGCTGTATGCACCATCAGCAGGGTATATGTTTGTCGGTGCGCTGGTATACTATGACCCGACGAAAGCCATGTTCGATAAAGCGTTGGCTAAACTGGAGGCCGACACCTGGGGAGCGGACGGCGAAACACTGGAGGCTCCTTCATCTAGGGTGGAGGGCATAGTAATAGAACTTGATGCCCCACCTGACAGCTATGATGAAACATCTCCCATATTGGGAACTATCCTGTGCGGTGGCTACTATGAAAGCGTGGATGCGATGACTAACTGCATAGACAGGTCGTCATCCCTGGATCCGCAGGCCTTGTCGACAAACGGCACGGCAGGAACATATTATCTATCACCGTTCACACCAGGAAGAGCTACTAAGTATACAGGCAGGCATCTCCGTCAGCCCGTGTTCACATATTACGGTAAATCAACTGCCAATATGGAGCAGTTCAGCCTTAACCTGTTCTATCTCGCGCATGACAACCATTTCCATGCCGCTCTGCAGCTGAATAATGCATGGACAGCCATACCAGAGGGCAGCACAGATTTCCCTGCTGGCTGGACATGGTGGTATGATGGATCGGACAATGCCAGTTACGTGAATATGGGAACAATGTCCGCCGTCACCACGGCCGTCTTCTACAATGGCATGCTGCAGAACATCACCAGCAGCAGCACATTCAGAATAGAGAACGGTGTTCTTGGTTGCACAGCTGAAAACGCGCCAGAGCCTGGTTCGGTAACAGTGTTCAACAGCTTCCCGCTGTCCTACGAGAATCCGGTTATTCGCGCAGTGGAGGCCGTACCTGATACTGGCGTGGAGGTTACTTCACACAATGGTCTGGCGCTGATAAAGGGAAAGGCTTTTGAGGAGGGTACCACAGAGCCGAAACCAAGTGCCATAACCAGTATAGTGGGGAACAGGTGCAATAGAACCCCGGTGATATCCGGCCTTAGACAAGGAATAGGTATAGATATACATCAGAACGCGCTTGGCGAGGCCACTATATCCGCGGCAAGTAGATTCAACGTTCTTCTTGATGCCTATAGTGTAGACCATAAGGGAACTAACATTACCAGCAATGATCAACATCTGTTCATAACGTTTCCTAAAGGCCGCGCTGGAAGCATGTTTATAATGTCCTTGCCCGTACCTGACGTGGATGATGATTCGGTGATCAGGGCGTATCCATGGATAATGTGCTATGGCCCAGGTGCCTATTTCAAAGCCAGCATATATTTTGTGGAACAGCCACCAATTGGCCAATCTGTGCAGGTCAGCGATACCCCCATCCAGGTAAGCACCTTATCGGTGGGAGGTGCGGCAGCAGAAATAACATACGGCGAGTTCTTGCCTGGCACGTTCACCGGCAAGGGGTGGCTAACGGCGGTTATCGGACTAGCCACCGAAGGCGGGGCGCCAAGTGCTGATGTCAGTCTGATGCGTGTTGGTTTCCGATTGGTAGATGTTAATGCGGCTCCGGCAGATGTGTACACGGAGAATGTGAAGAAAATGAACATGCTGGTTGGCTATGCCACATCTGGCGAGGCTCTGGGTGCGGGCGTCCCGGTAATGATAAATTCCAATGGAGCCTTGGTAGCATGTTCAAGTGCATACGCTGCTAATGTATCTACTTGTATAGGAATTACTAAGGAGGCATACTCTGCAGGAGTTCAGGTAGAATACGTTATATCCGGAGCAATAGAAATACCGAATAGCAGCTATGATACTGGATCAAAGGTATATATAAGCTCTTCTGGCGATCTTACCACCAACAACCCCGCCGAGGATGCCTCGGCCATGTTCATACAATCAGTGGGCGTGGCGCTGTCCAGCTCCCTGGTGCAAGTGAATATAGGACAAGGTGTGCTCAAGGCATAACAACCGTAGAACAGGAGAACACCATGTCACTAGACGATGCTTTGGAATGGTGCGATCAGAACATGCACAACAACTACCCTATAGTAGCTAGTGCATCAGCCCAGGCAACCTCAGGGATCTATCTACCTCCCTCGTTCTTGGTAGATATGCAGATAGTTGTGCCGGTCATAGACGAGGATACCGCATCCAGATTCTACATATCCAGTGTTGCCAATGACGGCACCTCATTGAGCATCACATTGGGATACCGTACGTCTGTTGAGGAAACAGGCACTAATGTGCAGGGCGTTGACTGTGCGATAGCTTCTGGCATACCGCTTGATCTAGGCAATACTGCGTCATTGGAAAGCAGGACATTCTATCTGGCTCCGATAGTCGTGACTGCTTCCGGCAATATAGGAGAACGCTTGCAGGGATTGTACGGATATTTTGTGGTTGGTACTTGTCGTGACATGCAGAATGTTGGTGTGCTCACCTTCTCTCCGGAAAACGCTAAACTTATAGAAACTCGCATATATGTGATACGTAGGCCGGATACTAGCTTGTCTGTCATGCTCAATAGTGGCATCTCTAAAACATTGACGTCTGAGGATATCACGCTTAGGGCCGGCGATGGGATAGATTTCATAGTGGACACCGCCAATGGGGTGGTGACTATAAGTCGTGAGGCTATAGACGGCGATCTGTCCACACAGGTTACCACCAAGGAAGAAGCGATAGCTGCCATATTATCTGACCTAGGTAGTCCCATAATGAGGATAAATGGTGTGTCGCCAAATGCAGATGGAGCATTCTTCATAGAGGGCGGTGATTGCGTGGATGTGGCCAATTCCAGGAATGGAGTCATCGTTAACAATCCATGCGCTAAACCATGCTGTGGTACGTCCAATACTGAGGATGTATCGGCGCTTCTGGCCTTGCTGGAAGAGGCCAACACCAGACTTACTAATTATTATGAGACTTTGGCCAGCACAGTGAATTCAATACAATCGAGGTTATCCTCGTTATTAGCCGCCAGACGATAAATGTTTCTCCGTAATGTACATATCCAGACCAAGGACAGAACTACCTATACATTGTCGGGCCCTGTCACTTTGAAGGTAGCCGGAGGGTTATCTGCGAATGATGCCTATGTGGATGGGGTGCGCACAGTGTCATTAAGTCAGACGGCTCTTCGCAATCTGTTCAATGAAGCTGTCGAGAGCATCGAGCAGACATATAGGTACATAAGTAGCATAAATGGCATCGGCCCCGGAGATGATGGAGACTTCTGGATAGGCAACGACGCATGCATGTCTTGGGCCGTACCAGAAGATGAATATGTGGACACATATGCCACCACATATAATAGGAATAACTCCACAATAACGTATTACAATAGGGAGCAGGGACAGGGCATAAATATATATGATACGTGTCCAGCATGCCAGACCTGTGATGCGATATTGGAGCTTAAACGCAGGGCAGAGCAATGTAAGATAATACTTAATAGATTGAAGGACCTGAATATATACAGAACAAGTATATGTAATTTGCGCACTGAGGCTTTACGTGATGCAGAAATAGAAATACCAATAAACTGCGCGGCGGTGCAAAATGGGCTGAACGACAAGCAGCTAGATAGAGTACTACAACTTCCCAGTGTGGAATTATTGTCACAGTATGTAGCTATGGTACACATGTGGAATTACGTAGTGGGGCAGAACAACGCTAGCACCGAAATAGATGTAATGCCAGGAGAAAATACTGCTTTTTATATACGTACCAAAAGGGCGGTAACCAGCTGCGGCGAGCAGACAAGTGTTATATGTACAATACAGGTAAGTGGCCAGGGTGTCTATGGCGATGGTAATATTAATCTATATGTGGATGGTCCATATATGGATAAAGAGCCGTTCGCGTCTACTGATAGTATAGCGCAGGCTAGTACAAATGGTAGCGGAATGACGGCTGCGACTACAGTCGTCTTTCCGAAGGCTTCGGTTGTAGGCACGTATAGGATAACATTGAATGTGCATCCATTCAGAGGGTATATTGGTACCAGATCCGATGGATCTGCCCTTGTATATAATACTACAGCCTGGACACCAAAATCAGAAGTCTCGGTGAAAGAGGACCAGAAAACCAGAACAACTACCACTAAGCTACTAACAGGCGCCTCGTTCAGACCCGCCGTTATACAGGGTCTAGCCTCCAGGTCCGAGTTTATTAATTACAGGTCATTTCCCTCACAATCAGTTTCAGGCCATATAATATGGACTATAACTATCACCTGGACAATAACTGGTATGATAACCACTGACGGGCAGACTCAGGCAAAGACCTTTCAGAATACATATATATTTGAGACTCCTAGGCCGAATGAGCTTATAGACGGTGCCTACAGAGATCATACATTTGTTAAAGTAGAGTATCTGGATGAAGACTAGTAGATGCAGAACACATATATAAACGATAATTCCACTGCCTTTTATCCGTTCCTGCCAAGTAACGGCTTACCCTTCCCTAATAGTTGTATAATAGGATTAGGAATAAGCATATATAATAGGGGTGGTACTCTAAATCTAGCAGGTGTATTTGCATCCGGAGTGGAGATCGCTGAAGATCACGTGGCCATAAACATAGTG
>Ga0310786_10011666_pt1 | contig 10946 bp, 7 predicted proteins | sample AusTroGonzalo_MG_FD_203881 | JGI IMG/M metagenome (GOLD analysis project Ga0310786, IMG submission 203881) | Bovine rumen microbial communities from tropical cattle in Woodstock, Queensland, Australia - Gonzalo_03 (v2) (version 2) | ecosystem: Host-associated > Mammals > Digestive system >...
CTTTGGGCCCAGACAGTTAACCATAACCGAACTCTTCCACTGATTGATGACGCGATAGGCCACCACATACATCGAGTCAGGCAGGTTCTTGGGATTATCTTGGGTTTTACTCCAGTCAAAACCATAGCTCACAGAGGCCAGATGGGGATGCTGGTCTGCAGGTTCCGGACAGAGTTCTGTATCAACACACGATGTCAATACACCTGTCATAAGAGCCATTGTGAATATGATCAGTTTAGTCTTCATTCTCTGGAGTTTTTTCTTTTTGAGGCTGCTCAGGAGTTTCCTGGGTTTCCTTGTTGTCTGTAGAGTCTTGAGTTGCTGGAGTTTCCTGATTATCTGATGACTCCGATGTTACAGGCGTTTCCTCAGCTGACTCTTTCTTCTTATCTTTTTTGCTCTTCTTTTCCTTCTTAGGCTTTTCTTCCTTAGGCGTCTTCTCCTTCTTAGCCTTCTCTACCTTAGGAGTTTTTTCCTTCTTGGACTTATCAGCCTTAGCGGCCTTAGACTCTTCAGTCTTCTTAGCCTGTTCGGCCTGTTTATCTTGCTTAGCCTTCTTAGCCTCAGCTTCAGCCTGCTTTTCCACCTCGATCTTTACGTCCTGCTCGACTTGCTGGTAATACTGGTCAAACAGCTTACGCAAAGCCTTCATTTCACCCGTCATAATCAACTGCTCAGTACGCTTCTGACGCAAGCTGTCAGCAATCATCTGCTGCTCCTCACGATAAGCTGCATCAACATCGATTCTCCATCTGTACTTTCTGGTGAGCGGGTACTCGCCAAAGCGATAAATGAACGAGAAGCGTAGCTCGTTAATCACAGGAAAAGGTACGATGGACCAATCCTGATGACCTGTAACAGGATAGCAATCACTCTCACGGTCATTATAGTACTTATCATAAGAGGCAAAGCAGAGACCTGCACTGACTCCAAGGTCGAGATCTAACGTGTTACCGTTCTTAAACTCATAAAGCGGCTTAACGACACCGTAGAGGAAACCAGCCTGAATGGCCTTACCCTGACGACCCGTTTTGCCGAGCAGCAATGAATACTTATCATAAGCGACGTAGGCGCCCCTGTAATATGTAGTATTCAGATGTTTGGGCATAAATCTGCGTGTGGACCACAGACGTCCCCAATAGTCTTTCTTCTTAATGATAGTATCACCTTTATCGATAATACGATCATGAGGATTGATATTATAAGTTGTATCTATCTTCTGTGTATGCCAGTAGTAACGTACTTCTCCTCGAACTTCTGCCAAGTTATATACCTGAGCCGGCTTAAAATGATGCTTGGTTTGCCAGTTATAGCGAAAACCCATTCCTACAGCCCAGTGGTTGTAGTCGTAACATCCCAAATCGTATTCAGCGCTGATGTTCGGAAGTAGCAGAAGCCAGTCCAACGTATTGGTTCGCAGCGAAAGACGATCAGCCAGCGTCAATGAATCTGGCCGATTTTTCTGCTTCGTCTCCAATAGTTGAGCATTTCCAGGTAGCACAATAGCGATTAGGAAAGCAACTAGTATATATAACTTTTTAGGTTTCACTTCTTCAATTAAATCCGTTCAAAATTCACTTTCTTTTTGTCACTTTATCCACATCAATTAATAGTAAACGAATGCAAAGGTATAGATAATTATATTAATTTAAGAATTTTCGTCTATTAAAAAACGTTAACACTAGGAATGTTCTAACAAATGTCACCCACACTATGCCTCTCGCTGACGAGTACCCATACGAGCCTCAACAACGTTAACCACATAGTCGCCCAGCTTTTCGCACTCATTGACTAAGTCAATGTAAATAGTACCTTCAGCATAGGTATAGGCGTGATTGTTCACATCAATGATATTCTGTGCCTTCAACTGATTACGATAATTATTGATTTCGTTCTCAATATTAAAGGTGCGGTTCACATCGTAAGCCTCCTTACGACCACCCATCAGCTTGTTCATCTGGGTAAGGGCCTGGTCGGTGAGTCCCATCATCTGATGCAGGTGACTGTACTGCTTCTCAATGAAGTGATCCTCCTTCTTAGAATACTTACGGTTTATAGTACGAGCCATGTTGAAGCAGGCATCACCAATAGACTCCAGTTCGCTGACCTCGCGGAGCATAGCACGAATCTTGGCCTTTGTCTCATCAGAGAGGTGGGCATCGCTGACACTCTCCAGATACTTGGCAATCTCAAGTTCCATGTTATCCGAGATTCCTTCGTACTTCTCAATACGGGTATATAGTTTATTGAACTCCTGCTCGTTATTTTTATCCTTACTATGCTCACTTGATGAGAGGTTAAGCAAATCCTGCACCATACCAAACATGCGCTGCATACGGTTAGAGAAGGCCTGTATCTCCTTCTGAGCCTCGAGCACCGAGAGTTCTGGGGTCTTCATGAAGCCTGCAGTAATGAAGTGCAAGCGGAAGTCCTCTTCCTCGTCCACCTTCTTTGGCTTAATAACCCAGCATACAAACTTCTCAATCTGAGGAATGAACCAAATCAGAATGCTAGCATTGATAACGTTGAAGCCAGAGTGGAAAGCGGCCAGCACGAAGGTGAGGTATTTATCCTTTGGCATATCGGTCATATCCTGATGGAACATCTCGCTACCCACATACTTCACAACCCACTCTACACCATCAACGAACCAATAGAAGACGCAGAGGATCCAGAGCACACCAAAGATATTAAAGAACATGTGAGCCAAAGCAGCACGACGTGCCTGCGTATTAGCAGAGAGGGCAGCCAGATTAGAAGTGATGGTAGTTCCGATATTCTCACCCAGCACCAGAGCGATACCCATCGAGATAGGCATGGCACCACTACCGCAGAGCAACATGGTGATAGCCATCACGGCAGCACTTGACTGCACGCAGAAGGTCAACACGCCACCTAGAAGCAAGAACACGAAAACGGTAAGGTAAGAATCTTTGGGGAAAGATGCAAAGAAATTCAGCACGGCCTCATTATGTCCCAAGTCCATCTTCTGGCCTGTGAGGCGCAGCGTGGTGAGTCCCAAAAGCAACAAGCCCAATCCAAAGAGGAAGTCGCCAATATAGCGGTGCTTCTTCATATAAATCAGGATGATGCCTAGAAAGAATCCAATATAAGAAACTATACTAATATCAAACGACGCACCCAAGGCCATAATCCATGCGGTAAACGTCGTACCGATGTTGGCACCCATAATCACCGAAATGGCCTGAGCCAGCGTGAGCAGTCCGGCATTAACAAAAGATACGGTCATCACCGTGGTAGCCGTAGAAGACTGCACAGAGGCAGTAACTACCGAACCTGTAAGAAGACCAGTAAAACGATTGGATGTCATGGCTCCGAGGGCGTGACGCAACTGCGGACCTGCCATTTTCTGTAAGGCTTCGCTCATGGACTTCATACCAAACATGAGAAGTGCCAGTGAGCCGAGCATTGTAAAAATAGTGAGCATCATAAGCTATATGATAGTTCGTTATGGTTTCATTCTTTTGCGTGCAAAGATACGAAATTTTTTTAATAAATGCATGTTTGTTCAAAAAACTTTTGTAAATTTGCACCCAAACCCTAAAACGCGAACAAAACATTAAAGATATGGAAAAGACAATTAGCGTGGTCTGCCTAAACAATAATCAGACCTACGAAGTACCTATGGGGTCCAACCTCAAAGAAGCCTATCAGCAGATGGGTCTCTCAATGAAATACGAACCAATCCTCGCGCATATTAATAATAAGGTAGAAGGAATGCACTATCGACTCTATAAACCAAAGAGCATAGAGTTCCTGGATATCACCTCGGCTTCAGGACAACGTGCCTATACCCGCACTCTGTTCTTCATCTTATGCAAAGCTGTACGCGATTTATACACACCTTGCAAGGTGGCTATCGACATCCCTGTAAGTAATGGTTATTATGTTGACCTGAACATCGGCAGACCCGTTACGCTGGAGGATGCTGGCCGCATACGTAAGCGGATGCAGGAAATCATTGATGCAGCCTACCCAATCCATCGCCATGAGACATCGACGGAAGAGGCTATCGAGATGTTCACGAACCTGCACACCTTCTCGAAAGTGAAATTGCTGAAGAGCACAGGTTCACTCTATACCACGTTCTACGACATCGATGAGTATTACGACTACTTCTATGGCGCCCTTCTCACGAACACGAAACAGTGTTATCTTTTCGGACTTGAGAAATACTACGATGGACTCTTACTGCGCATCCCGTCTCGTGAGCATCCTGATGAATTGGGCGAACTCATCATGCAAGATAAGATGTTTGGCATCTTCAAGGAGCACCACCGCTGGCAAAGTATTCTGGGAATGAGAACTATCGGCGACCTTAACGAATGTATCGACAAAGGCTATAGTTCACAACTCATTCAAATCAGCGAGGCTCTACAAGAGAAAAAGATTGCACGCATTGCCGATGAGATAGCCAACAGGAAAGGCATCAAACTGGTGCTTATTGCAGGTCCGTCATCCAGCGGAAAGACTACTACATGTAAGCGTCTATCGGTACAATTGGCCGTCAACAGCATCAAGCCTGTACCTATCTCACTGGATGACTATTTCCTAGATCGCGACAAGACGCCACGCGACGAGACAGGTGACTATGACTTTGAGCACCTACATGCCCTGAACTTGCCACTTCTCAGGGAACAAATGAACGCCTTGTTCCGCGGTGAAGAAGTGGAACTGCCACGCTATGACTTCCCAACGGGCAAGAGCGTGAAAAGCGGCAGAAAACTACGCCTGCACGACGACGAGATTCTGGTGGTAGAAGGCATCCATGCCCTGAACCCAGAACTGATGGAGGGTGTACCACAGGAACAAATATACCGTGTGTATGCCTCGGCACTGACCACATTGTTGCTCGACAACCATAACTATGTACCCACCACCGACAACCGATTATTGCGCCGCATTATCCGTGACTATAAATATCGCAGCGTATCGGCACAGGAAACCATCCGTCGCTGGCCATCGGTACGCAAAGGTGAGAATAAATGGATATTCCCTTATCAAGAGAACTGCGATCAGATGTTCAACTCAGCCATGCTCTTCGAACTAGCAGTTATCAAGAGTCAGGCAGAACCCTTATTGGAACAAGTGCCAGAGAACTGTCCTGAATACGCTGAAGCTTACCGCTTACGTAAGTTCCTGAGGTATATACGTCCTATTCCCGAGGATCAGATTCCACCGACCTCGCTACTGCGCGAGTTCTTGGGAGGCTCATCATTTGAATACTAAACTGCATATTTATAGTAAATAAAATGCATATTTGCGGCTTTTTTGCTACAAATATGCATTTTCTGCGTATTTTCTTTGGCATTCCCATCAAAAATGAATAATTTTGCAGCCGTTTAAGAGAAAGTAAGTAATTAAACCAAATAATTATGGCTGAACAATTGGAAGTGAAAGAGCTCGACCAAGTGGTCGTTCGTTTTTCAGGAGACTCTGGCGACGGTATGCAGCTCGCCGGCAACATTTTCTCTACGGTCTCAGCTACCGTAGGTAACGGTATTTCAACATTCCCCGACTATCCCGCTGACATCCGCGCCCCGCAAGGTTCGCTGACAGGTGTGTCTGGTTTCCAGGTACACATCGGTGCCGGTAAGGTGTACACCCCTGGTGATAAGTGCGACGTGCTGGTAGCTATGAATGCTGCTGCACTGAAGACACAGTATCGCTATGCAAAGCCAGGTGCCACTATCATCATCGACACCGACTCTTTCGGTCCTAAAGATCTGGAGAAGGCTCAGTTTGCTTCTGAGGACTACCTCGGCGAGATGGGTATCGATCCAGACCGCGTGATTCAGTGCCCACTGACCACGATGGTGAAGGATTGTCTGGCCGACAGCGGCATGGACAATAAGGCCATGTTAAAGTGTAGAAACATGTTTGCACTGGGTCTCGTTTGCTGGTTGTTCGACCGCGACCTGAACCTTGTTGGTAACTTCCTCAAGGAGAAGTTCGCCAAGAAGCCCGCTATTGCCGAGGCTAACATCAAGGTGATTCAGGCTGGTTGGGACTACGGACACAACACACACTCAAATGCTATCAATGTTTACCGTGTAGAAACCAAGGACAAGGTTCCTGGACGCTATATGGATATTACAGGTAACAAGGCTACTGCTTACGGCTTCATTGCTGCTGCCGAGAAAGCTGGTCTGCGCCTCTACCTAGGTTCTTATCCTATCACCCCTGCTACCGACGTACTGCACGAGCTCTCTAAGCACAAGTCTTGCGGCGTAATCACCGTACAGTGTGAGGACGAGATTTCTGGTTGTGCATCAGCACTGGGCGCTTCGTTCGCAGGTGCACTGGGTGTTACCTCAACCTCTGGTCCTGGTGTATGTTTGAAGAGTGAGGCCATGAACCTGGCTGTTATCATGGAGCTACCTTTGGTTGTACTCGACGTACAGCGTGGTGGTCCTGCCACTGGTCTTCCCACGAAGTCAGAGCAGACCGACCTGCTGCAGGCACTCTTCGGACGTAACGGTGAAAGCCCCATGCCTGTGATGGCTGCTACCAGTCCTGCCGACTGCTTCGATGCCGCTTATCAGGCTGCCAAGATGGCCCTTGAGCACATGACACCAGTTGTTTTGCTCACCGATGCTTATATTGCTAATGGTTCTGGCGCTTTCAAGTTGCCTGAAATGGCTAAGCTCGATGCCATCAATCCTCCTTATGTTCCTGAGGAGCTGAAGGGTAAGTGGACACCATATATGCGTGCAGAGAACGGCACTCGCTACTGGGCAGTACCTGGTCGCGAAGGTTTCGCACACATTCTTGGTGGACTGGAGAAGGACTCTAACACTGGTGCCATCTCTACCAACCCTGAGAACCACGACTTGATGACTCGCTTGCGCCAGCAGAAGATTGATAATATCCAGGTGCCCGACCTCGATGTTGACGGCGACGTACAGGATGCTGACCTACTCATCGTAGGCTTCGGTTCAACCTTTGGTCACCTGCACTCTGCAATGGACGAGCTCCGTGCTAAGGGCTACAAGGTAGCACAGGCTCAATTCAAGTATCTGAACCCACTGCCAAAGAACACCGCCGATGTACTCACAAAATACAAGAAGGTCGTTGTAGCCGAGCAGAACATGGGTCAGTTGGCTGCCTACCTCCGCATGAAGGTTGACGGCTTCATACCTTACCAGTTCAATCAGGTAAAGGGTCAGCCTTTCGTCGTAGAAGAGTTAGTGAACGCATTCGAGGAGATCTTGAAAAAGTAAAAAGGTAAAAAAGTAAAAAGGTAAAACTATTATGAGTTATACAGCACAAGATTTTAAGAAAGGCCAGCCTCGTTGGTGCCCTGGTTGTGGCGACCACTTCTTCCTGGCTTCACTCCATAAGGCTATGGCCGAGATTGGCGTAGCTCCCGAGAACGTAGCAGTTATCTCTGGTATCGGTTGTTCCAGCCGTCTGCCCCACTACATGGCTACCTACGGTATGAACACCATCCACGGTCGTGCTGCTGCCATCGCTACTGGTGCAAAGGTTGCCAACCCAAACCTGACCGTATGGCAGGTATCAGGTGATGGCGACGGACTGGCTATCGGCGGTAACCACTTCATTCACGCTAATCGTCGTAACATCGACCTGAACATGATTCTCTTGAACAACCGTATCTACGGTTTGACCAAGGGTCAGTACTCTCCCACCTCACCCCGTGGCTTCGTGTCTAAGTCAAGCCCTTACGGCACAGTAGAGGATCCCTTCCGTCCTGCAGAACTCTGCTTCGGCGCTCGCGGACACTTCTTCGCCCGCTGTGTGGCTACCGATGCCAAGGGAACTGTTGAGGTGCTGAAGGCTGCTTACGAGCACAAGGGTGCCAGTGTGACTGAGGTTCTGCAGAACTGCGTGATCTTCAACGACCACTGCCACGATGTGGTTTACAATAACGAGGGTCGTAAGAAGAACGCCATCTACGTGAAGCACGGCGAGAAGCTCGTCTTTGGTGAGAACAACGAGTTCGGACTCGTACAGCAGGGCTTTGGTTTGAAGGTTGTAGAGATTGGCAAGGACGGTTACACCATCGACGATGTACTCGTTCACGATGCTCACTGCGAGGATAACACCCTGCAGCTGAAGCTCGCCATGATGACACCTGAGGATGGATTCCCCATAGCCCTAGGTGTGATTCGCGATGTAGATGCTCCTACCTATAATGATGCTGTTCACGCACAGCTCGCTGAGGTCAGCGCACAGAAGAAGTATCACAACTTCGAGGAACTGCTCGAAACAAATGATATCTGGGAGGTAAAATAATACACGATATTTGTAAACTCCACTTTACAAACTTCCTCAAAACGCGCAGTTTTGAGGAAGTTTTTTGTATACCTATACATCCTATTTATTAATTAATTATGAATTATGAATTATCAATTATCAATTATTTACTACCTTTGCAGCCAAATTTATAAACCTAAATAACAATTTAAAAGAAATATGTTAACTAACTACAGAGGGCTACACCTTGTACAGGCTGCCCGAAACTTGCGTCATAATCACAAGTATCACCCAAGTAACACCACGTTGAGACTTATCAAGATATTCCTGGTGTTGCTAGTCACATTAACCCTTTGGTTTATGCCTACCGACTGGTATGGCATTAATAACCTGACGATTATCCAGCAGCGCGTCATCGCCATCTTTGCCTTCGCCACGCTGATGTGGATCTTTGAGATTGTCAGTTCGTGGGCTACATCGGTAGCGGTCATTGTGATTATGCTACTATTCTGTACGGATAGTGGTATTCTGCCACTGGTCAACGAGGAAGAGGTTGGTCCACTGCTCTCATACAAAGGTGTGATGGCCACATTCGCCGACCCTGTGATCATGCTGTTCATCGGTGGTTTCGTACTGGCTATCGCTGCAACAAAGACTGGTCTTGATGCACAGTTGGCAAGAATCCTGCTCAGACCTTTCGGTACACGCAGTGAGATGGTGTTGCTGGGCTTCTTGCTCGTAACGGGTCTGTTCTCAATGTTCGTATCAAACACAGCTACTGCTGCCATGATGCTGACATTCCTGACCCCAGTGTTCCGTCAGTTGCCCCCCGAAGGAAAAGGCCGCATTGCCTTGGCACTGAGTATTCCCATTGCAGCTAACCTAGGTGGTATGGGTACGCCTATCGGTACGCCTCCAAATAATATCGCCCTGAAATACCTGAACGACCCCGAGGGTCTGAACATGAACCTAGGCTTCGGTCAGTGGATGATGTTCATGTTCCCACTGGTTATCGTCCTACTGTTTATCAGTTGGATGATCCTGAAGAAGATGTTCCCCTTTACACAGAAAACCATCGAACTGAATATCGACGGCGAGATGAAGAAGGGTTTCCACGCCAATGTGGTCATCGTCACCTTCTTCGTGACCATCGCCTTGTGGTTGACCGACCGTTTCACAGGTATCAATGCCAACACCGTGGCTATGATTCCTTTCTGTATCTTCGCCCTGACAGGTGTTATCAACAAGCGTGACTTGGAGCAGATCAACTGGAGTGTGATTTGGATGGTGGCCGGCGGTTTCGCACTGGGCTATGGTCTGAACAAATCTGGTCTGGCAGAGAATGCTATTGAGAGTATTCCCTTCGACACCTTCTCACCCCTGCTCATCCTGATTCTCGGTGGTGCTATCTGCTACCTGCTGAGTAATTTTATCTCTAACTCAGCTACAGCTGCCCTGCTGATGCCTATCCTGGCTATCGTTTGTGGTGCCATGGGTGACAAGCTCGATCCTATCGGTGGTACGGCAACAGTACTCATCGGCGTGGCCATCGCTGCATCAAGCGCTATGATTCTGCCTATCTCTACCCCACCAAACGCATTGGCTTTCTCTACCAACCTGGTACAGCAGAAAGACATGTCAAAGATTGGTTTCATTATGGGTATGATCTCTATGGTACTCGGTTTCGGACTGGTTTACCTGATGGGTATCATGAAGGTGTTGTAAGGAGCTAAAGGAATTAAAACAACAGATATGAAAAACTTAAAGAGAATAATGGTTGCTGCGCTGTTCTTCGTAACAGGTGCAACAACAACGATGGCACAGCAGATGCCTGCCACCCCCATCGACCCCGACGTGAAAATCGGTAAGTTGGACAACGGACTGACTTATTACATTCGTCATAACGCATGGCCCGAACAGCGTGCCGAGTTCTATATTGCACAGCGCGTAGGTTCTATTCAGGAAAACGATGACCAGCGCGGTCTGGCTCACTTCCTAGAGCACATGTGCTTCAATGGCACAGAGAACTTCAAGGGCAACGATATCGTGAAATGGTGTGAAACGATTGGTGTGAAGTTCGGACGCGACCTGAACGCCTATACGTCAATCGACAAGACCGTATATAATATCTCTAATGTACCCACCACCCGTGAGGGCATTATCGACTCATGTTTGCTGATTCTGCACGACTGGGCCGATGGTCTGTTGCTGGAAGCCGAGGAGATAGACAAGGAGCGTGGTGTGATTCACGAGGAATGGCGTTTGCGCACCAGCGCCCAGATGCGTATGCTGGAACGTGACCTGCCTCGCCTTTATCCCAACTCAAAATACGGCTATCGTATGCCTATCGGTACGATGGAGATTATCGACAACTTCAAGCCCGAAGTTCTTCGCGCATACTATGAGAAGTGGTATCGCCCTGACAATCAGGCCATCATCGTGGTTGGTGATGTTGACGTGAATCTGGTAGAACAGAAAATCAAGAATCTGTTCGGTCCTATTAAGATGCCTGCCAACCCCGCTGCTGTCGTAGCCGAGAACGTACCCGATAATAAAGAGGCTATCATCGTTATCGACAAGGATAAGGAGATGCAGTATAGCATCGTGGAACTGATGTTCAAGAGCGATCCCCTGCCCGATGAAATGAAGGAAAACATGCAATATCTGGTTATCGACTACCTGAAGATTGCCTGCTTGGGAATGCT
>Ga0310786_10011668_pt1 | contig 10946 bp, 10 predicted proteins | sample AusTroGonzalo_MG_FD_203881 | JGI IMG/M metagenome (GOLD analysis project Ga0310786, IMG submission 203881) | Bovine rumen microbial communities from tropical cattle in Woodstock, Queensland, Australia - Gonzalo_03 (v2) (version 2) | ecosystem: Host-associated > Mammals > Digestive system >...
TAAAAAATAAAATTTAAACGTAATTTAGTGTCGGAAATAATCATGATTCCTAAAACAATTCATTACTGTTGGTTCGGACGAAAGCCCCTCCCCGATTTAGCTTTAAAATGCATTGCTTCCTGGAAAAAATTTCTTCCAGACTATGAAATAAAAGAATGGACCGAAGACAATTTTAACGTCAACGAAATTCCCTATACAACTCAAGCGTACCAACAAAAAAAATATGCATTTGTAAGCGATTACGCCAGATTCAAAATAATGTATGAACATGGAGGCATATATTTTGACACAGATGTGGAAGTTATAAAACCTTTAGACGATATCATTGATAAAGGGTCTTTTTGGGGATTAGAAGACGATTGCCTTACTGGAAAATTTGCATGCGCTCCGGGGCTTGGATTTTCTTGTAATCCCGGGCTTGGAATATGTAAAGACATGATAGAGTTATATAAATCATTAAATTTTTTACTTCCCAATGGAAAACTCAACTTAAACACCGTAGTTCAATACTTGTCAGAATTACTTATAAAAAAAGGAGTAAAGCCTCAATCAGGAATAATCCAATTTGATGAAATTAACATTTACCCAATGGAGTATTTTTGCCCTATAAGTTACGTAACTGGCGAAAAAAAATTTACCCCAAATACTAGAACAATCCATCATTTTGCAGCTTCCTGGGTAAATCCATACGACAATCTCACGCTATATGCGAAAATTTGGAAATTTCTCCACTTACCTAACACGAACATTCGCGAGCGGTTTTTCAAAAAAAAGAAGTAGTATATTACAATACAACGATTTCTGTACCACAAAACATTCCCGTTCGGGAACATTTCGGCTTTCGTCACTACCAAATCCATTGATTTTCCCGTTCGGGAATATTATATTTAGAGTATGGAAGTTCACAAAATCGAAGACATCTCGACTTTAGTAAAAAAAAGACGGAAAGAACTAAACCTAACCCAAGCCGAGTGTGCGGCATTCTGCGGCGTCGGGAACCGTTTTTTTTCCGAACTGGAAAACGGTAAACAATCTTTGCACCTGGGTAAAGTCCTACAGGTTTTGCAAACTCTTGGATTGAAAACTACAATCTCTGAAAAAGGGACTGACAAATGAAGCTCTCGGTTTACTTTGGCGAAAATTTGGCAGGGCATCTTTTTTCCACAGCAGAAAAAGGAATCGTATTTTCTTACGATGCATCATACCTTGGAGCGGGGCACCCGCCCATATCGCTTTCACTCCCTTTAAACGCAGGCGAATTTTCTCAAAAGCAGTGTCTGCCCTTTTTTGAAGGATTGCTCCCCGAAGGTGATGTAAAAAGAAAAATTTCCGACTTTCTCCACGTGTCCGAAACAAGCACGCTCAAGCTGCTTAAAGAACTTGGTGGCGAATGCGCTGGGATGATTTCAATATTGCCTGAAGGCGAGCATAATAAAAAAAGGAACTTCTACGATTTTTCACCCGAAAACTACGAACAAGTTCCGATAAAAAAATTATCCGAGTATATAAAGAACATCAACTCCCGACCGCTACTCAAGGTCAAAGAAGAACTCCGCCTTTCGCTTGCCGGCGCACAGGAAAAACTCCCCCTTTTATACAAAGACGGCGAATATTATCTACCACGCAACGGCGCCCCATCTACGCACATCATCAAGCCAACCGGCCACGGAGAGTTATCAACGCTTTCTGCCAACGAGTATATATGCATCAAGTTGGCCGAGCATTCCAGATTGCCAGTCCCAAATACAGAACTTAAACACACCGACGGTTCGGACTTTCTCTTGATCGAACGATACGACCGAATTTTCAAAGACGGCAAATTGTCCCGAATTCATCAAGAAGATGTATGCCAAGCACTTGGCATATTGAGCGAGTACAAATACCAAAATGACGGAGGACCCGGCATCGCGGACATATACAACCTCCTTAAAGAAAAAACGAGCATTCCGCTTTTGGAAATGCGTTCTTTCTTGCAATACGTTCTATTCAATTTTATTATCGGCAATTGCGATGCACATGGAAAGAACTATTCTATAATGTACAAGAATAATTCGATAAAACTCACCCCGCTTTACGATACTGTATGTACATTGGCATATCCCAATCTTACAAACAAACTTTCTATGAAAATTGGCAAGCATGCCGAAATCAAGAAAGTCAATAAAGAAGACCTCACAATTCTTGCAGAACAAATAGGTCTAAAAGCCAAAGCGGTATGCGACACTTATTTTGAAATTTTTGAAAACGTCAGCAAAGCTTTCGAAAAAGTCAAAAAAGATCCTGCACTTAAAAATTACGGCAATTTAATCAAGAACATTGAACAAATCATTTCAAAGCGAAAATTGAGTTAGCCGCATGCCTAATCCTTTAGTATCCATAATAGTTCCCATTTACAAGGTTGAGCAGTACCTGCGACGGTGCTTGGACAGCATCGTCAACCAAACCTATACCAACTTGGAAATTATCTTGGTAGACGATGGTTCGCCAGATGGTTGTCCGCAGATATGTGACGAGTATGCGGCAAGGGACAAACGCATAGTGGTTATTCATAAGGAAAATGGTGGGTTATCTGACGCAAGGAACGCCGGACTAAATATATGCAAAGGTCAATATATATCGTTTGTGGACAGCGACGATTGGGTGGATGAAAAATATATTGAAAACTTAATCAACTTAGCAATCAAAGAAAAAGCAGACATTACCATTAGCGAAAATCTCATAAGTAAAAACAAAAAAAAATCTATTTGCAAACCTTACAACACAAAAGTCTATACTTCCAAAGATGCAATATTCCATTTACTTAAAAACAACCACATAGCCTTTACTGTTAGCTGGGGAAAACTCTACAAAAGAGAACTTTTCTCATCACTCCGTTTTCCCATAGGGAATTACCATGAAGACGAATTCACAACCTACATCCTATTTTACAATTCAAAAAAGATTGCTTACACATCAGAAATTCTTTATTACTACTACCAACGTGCAGGAAGCATAGTCTCAACACGCCACCCTTGGGATGTTCTTGAATATCTTGAACAACGATATATCTTTTTTAAAGAAAAAAAAGAATCCGATCTTTTGCCATTGCTACTACCGCCACTCTGTTGGCAACTTCTTTGCGCTTATTGGCATCAATCAAAAAATAATAAAAGTATCAGCAACAATTATTTAAATAAGTTACGTTTTTACATAAAGGAATTCCAACACATCAAAAAGCCATTATTGCATTACATTCCTTTAAAAATTTTCGCATACATACCACAGTTATATCTAATATACCGAAGGATATCTCCTTTGCACATAAGAAAGGAGTTCTAAGATCAAATGGTTCTTTTTTCTGTTATTATCCCTGTATTTCGCGTTCCATTAGACTATCTAAGAATTTGCCTAGATTCACTCACTAAGCAATCCAACCAAGAATGTGAATTCATCATTTTATCCGATGGCGCCCCCGAAGCAGAATGTTCTATTTGCAATGAATACGCAACAAAAGACGCACGATTTAAATTCTTTAAACGAGAGCACGCAGGAGTTTCAGCAACACGTAATTTTGGAATCAATCAAGCACAAGGACAATACATAATATTCGTTGACAGCGATGATTGGATTGATCAGAACTGTTTAGCACAACTATCAATAATCTTAAAAGATCATCCCTACGATGCATTAATAACAGAGCCTTACGAAAATTCTAACCAAGTAAGCTCAGAATATTCAACAAAGCTTTTATCCCCAAAAGAAAAAGAAAATATCATTTCTAACATTATATTTTCTAAATCAGGAGGATTCCGCGCAACACCTTGGGCAAAAGTATTCAGAACTTCATTCTTAAAACGATTTCCTATTTTATTTCTTTCTCATTTAGAACTAGGCGAAGACCGGGTTTTCAATTATGACATTTTTTCAAAAGATGGACTTTTCGCATTTTCACAATTCAATTTTTATCATTACCGAGAACGACCAGATTCACTGTCGACACATAATAATTCATACGCTCCCAACTTTTTCCTTCCTTATATTGAGGAATTAAAAATTCATTCTTCAAACAAATACCCCATTTTAATAGCAAAGGAAACTGTATCCATGCTATATAAATCCTGGAAATTTTATTACAACACACCAGAATACTCAAAATTCAAATCTAAAAGAATTTTAGATTTTATTCATTTAATCATGTCCAAAGACATTCGACATTTGGGTAATTTAAATATCAAAACAATATTTTCATTAGGCTTAGACTATCTAAAGTATAAAGCGAAATCGATTTCATCCATTTTTTCAAAAGAATAACCTATCGTCCACCAACAAAACCCGGCATAATCTTTCGATACAGTTCATATAGAAAAGGCGCTTTAGCAAGCAACATAAACAAAAACAAATGTTTTCTTTTAAAGAAATGTGTAGTTCTTGCCATTTTCACATCTTGACGATATTGGGTTATCATCGCATTCGCCTTTTCTTCATTTTTAACACAATGCTTTAATCCCCACCAAGCATACATTTCCGGCATTAACAGCGCTGGATAATAGAACCTTGCATATTGCGAGAGCCCCTTATTTTTAAACCAAGCAATCGTTTCATGTAGAAAAAAGATAAAATCCAAATACCGTTCAGAAAAAGCGGGCGACCCCATAATACTATCATCACGAACACGATAATTATACAATTGCATTGGAACATAATAAATAAATTCAGCATCAAACAACAACTTATGCGTTGTTGCCACATCTTCATAAAGTTTTCCCATAGGGAATCTTATTGTTTCAAACAAGTCTGTAGAAAATAGTTTATTACAAACAGAGTTACATTCCATAGACAAAAAAGTATTCATGCTAGAATTCTGTTCTAGCAGCGATTCTAATGTTGTTAAACGGCCTGATTTTCTAACACATGTTAAATCACCAAGATTATTTTTATAAAAAGGCCTAAAAGCACATACAGAAACACATTTTTTCCGTAAAAATAAAGAACAAAACAAAGCCTCAATAAATTCGGGATGTAAAACATCATCACTATCAACAAAAGATAGATACATACCTTTTGCAATATCAATTCCAGCATTTCGAGCTGCCGAAAGGCCTCCATTTTTCTGATGAACGACTTTTATTCGATTATCATGTTTCGCATATTCATCGCATATTTCAGGGCATTTATCAGGCGACCCATCATCAACAAGAATAATTTCCAAATTTGTATATGTCTGAGCAACAATACTATCAATACATGCTTTCAAATATAATTCAACTTTATATACAGGAACAATAATAGATATAAGCGGATTATTCATACAGCGCCCTCAGCAATCCCACATTTACACCAATATCATACTTATCATTCTGTAATAACTCAAATTTTCTAGTTTTATTTTCATAAAAATTAAATAAAGTCTCAACCCACTTTTTTTTCTGCAATGGCATATATGTAATGTTCGAAGAAATATCTACTTCCTTCGGAACGCAATCACTTGCCACGCAAGGCAGTCCATTATATTGAGCTTCTAACAGAACTATACCAAGACCTTCCCACAACGAAGGGAACGCAAATACATCCATAGTACTATAAAACGGAGCAGATTCCTTTTGCAAACCAGCAAAGATTACAACATCGTCTAAACCCAGCAAATGAATTTTTTGCTTAATATATTTCAGCAAAGGACCATCACCCAGCAATAACAACTTACTATTCACATTCTGCTTATGGAGTTCCGAAAAAACATCTATTAGAAAATCATGGTTTTTCTGCGGATAGAAACGCCCCACATGCCCCACAACAAAAACATCATCTGCAATTCCATACTTAGCACGAATGTTTCGACGATCAGCTTCGCTAAACTTAAACCGTTCAGAATCAATTGCATTTGGTAAAATTATCACCTTACCATTCTTTACCGCACCTTTTCCCCATCCATCAATTGCGGCAGCTTCACCACAAGCCAGCCAATGAGTAGCGAAAAATTTGCAAGGTATACGCATTACAGAACACAATAATGTTTTTACGAAATAGGAGATTCCAGCACAGATGCCGGAATGACTATGCCGCGTAACTGTATACACCTGATGATGATGAGCAATCCGCTTTTTAATGCCGGCAAGCATAGCCAAGAAGCACACATAGCTATTCATATACCAATCTAAATGGCAATGAACAGCATCATAATGGCCACTGCGGAAAATATTAAACATTATCCACAAGTGTTTTAACGGATGATGCACCTTATCCGGAATCTGGATGCAGTTGATTCCGGCTTCGTGGAACCGTTCCAAAATTTGCGGGTTCGGCTCATACTGATACAGTAAATCAAAATGAATGTCGCGCATACGCGAACAGTAGTTCAAAACGACTTGTTCCGAACCGCCACCAACAATTCCATGCAACACCTGACAAACGCGAATCATATCAAAAAAATATATATTTTTCACATGCCTTTTAAACGCGCACTCACAATCTCTTTAGCCATCAATCTGTTCTTTTTAGCATTATGCCTAGTTTTCGGCGATCTCAAATTTGGTGCAGTCGACGACTACTTCATGGCAGCACGCCTCACAGGAGCTCTCGGCACCGATTATAACCCGCACTTGATTTTCGTGAACGCCATTTACGGCTATGCACTATTGCCATTATACCACCTATTCCCCAAAATCGGCTGGTATTACATCGGCGAAATGTTTGCCGTATTCCTATCATTTACAGTCATTGGATATGTTTTGTTACAGAGATGCGGAGAACATTGGGGAGCTATTTTAGCGGCTCTATTTACAGCCCTTTTCGCAAGTGATTTTTATTTGGTGGTTCAATTTACACAATGCGCATCAATTTTGAGTGCTGCAGGGATGTTGCTTTTCGCATACGGAGTTTTTCGTCCTCGCAACAACAAATCAAAATTACAAGCAACAATTCCATTCGTCCTAGCTATACTCCTTATGCTCTGGGGTTCCATAATGCGATGGCAAGCGTTCTTGATGGGACTGCCGTTCTTTTGCCTTGGACTGTTATTTATTCTACGCGAATGCTGGAATGCAAAAATTCATGTAATCGCCAGCCTAGTCGTTCTCTTTGCAGGAGCATTTTCTATACACAATTGGGATCAAAGTATATACAAAGCCCCAGAATACAATGACTTCATTAAATTTCAAAATTCCCGCGTCATCTTAGGAGATAAATCAAACTACAATCAAAACGCCGTTTACGAAGATGCCGAAGAATTAGGGCTTTCTGGCAAAGACTTTCATATGCTTACCGAATGGGTGCTATACGATACAGATGTATTCTCCGTAGACAGTCTAAAACGGTATACCGATATAATTTCAGCATACCGCGATAACAATCCGACTCAAAACATTCCACGCAATATACTAAAGGCGCTTTCGCATTCTCTACACGCACCACTTTTTTGGATATGGTTCATCCTCTGTATAATAGTCTATACAACCAATCAAAAAAAATTTTTTTATCTATGGGCATCCTTAGCACTAGTACTAACCCTAATAGCAAAACTAATCGCAATGGACCGCCTAGTTTACCGTGTTGAAAGCGGATTTTGGCTTTATGCAGCAGCCTTAGCAATTCCTATTTTAGGGAATATAAAAATCAGCATACAAAGAAGAACGGCCATTGCAGCACTCACCATTATTGCAATTTTCAACTTTTTCTCCTACGCAACATCTGGTGAAATCATTCGTGACCCCAACAACGGAAATTCTCAAAAAATCACAATCAAGGATACAACCGACTACGCTCAAGTTTTTAATTACATAGACAGCCAGCACAATAAAATGTTCTTGCTATCTATGAACGCTTTTATGCGATTCAGCCACCATCGCAATCCACCATATCAAGCAACACCCATTGGCACATTCCGGAATACTATTTCCTTTGGCTATTGGACTCCTTATTTGCCAGAAATAACAGAAGCCCTATCAGATTACGGCATAACCAACCCTATAAAAGATGTTGTTCTTGACAATGTCATCGTTCTTAACGAACCAAACCTTGCCGACTTTCTACAAAGGCACTATTACGACAGCGTAGCTGTTGACACACTCAAGGCCATCGGAGAAATGACATTTTTTAAATATAGACTCGTCAATTCAGACGCACTGTCAACGGAGGGTAAATAATGAAAAAGTTACTCTACCCGCTGATCGCTAGCGCACTCATCACAATCGTTCCATTTCTACTCACATTTGAGAAAGGGCAAGACATTGTCCGCGGACTATTCGGCTTCGAGTATTTTGCAATACTACTATTCATCGTTTTTTTTAAAAGGGTGCGCGGAGTTCCAATACTATTAGTAGCATTACTCTTCACCATTTCGTGGCTCGATTTACAGAATCTCCTTGCCATAAAAAACCGGAGTACCGGTTGGTACGGACTAATCCCATTCGTCACCTGCATGCTTGCCGTTGCAATAGTTTGGCAAATAAAGCCTTTTAAATTCAACGCAATATGTTTTATCCTCTTCATAGCACTCATTCTGCACCTAGAAGCAAATAATCAATACGCAACGCAGCCATTGGCTCAATTCCCTATAATTGATTATCTCGAACGCACAGCCCCCAAGCCCGTTCAACGAACTAAAATTGCGGAAGATTACAAGAACAAATACTTTGTAACAGATTCCGTGACAATTACCCGGGATTACATAGACTCAACCCGCAACAACGTCATCATTTTGGTCGAAAGTTGGGGGATTCCACTAAACATTCACCGATTTGAAAATCAGCTTGAAGTTTTCAAAGGAATCATAGCTATAACCGGCATCCACAACCGAATGTACAGCAGAACCCGCACCGCCGAACGAGAAGATCTGATCAAAACGATTTATAGAAATTCTATAGGTCACAAAGACACTGCATTCTTGCCACAAACATTTGCAACCAACAGCTACAAAACAACATTTCTATTCGATGGCGATAGTCTTGAACAATTCAGATTCAAATACATCCACAATATAGGCTTCGAAAGTGCCATTTATGGCAACGGACTAGACGATTCAGCAATGATTTCAAAACTCGACAGTGTCCTCACCGAATCACCCCCAAAGCATTTCATCGCATGGACAACAAGAAACACAAAATTCCCTACACCAGAGTTTCCTAACATATACAAGAGCGCCCCCGATGCAATAGACTCCACCTACACCCAAAGATTAACGCACACACTTTCATCAATCGCCAACTTGGCTCGCAAGCACCCCGAAACAAGATTCATCGTTCAAGGCGACCACAATCCCATTCTCTCGCCCATTAAATTTCAGGAACGATTCTACAAACGCTGGGTTCCATTTATAGTGTTGAATTAATACCCTATTTGAGTAAATGCCGGGGTCAGGACATCTCCACCTGTTGGAACTGTAGTTGTGTACCGGAAAGCACCTGTGTTGTCAACCGAAATAGAAACCGTCCAGGGCGAGTTTTGAGGAACATCATTTAGTGCGGCTCGATTTGTTGCAATCCAGCTGACGGTAATAGAATTAGGCTCGATAACGATGGACTTATCAGCTCCATTACCCTTTAAAGCTCCACCACCATAACAGAAGTTTGGGGTTACAGAGGAATCAATCGAGATCTTTGTACCTGGGCTGACATATCCGATAACAGACCAGGAGCCAAGCATGTGTCTTTCGCTTATATAGGTGTCTTGCAGCTTAACATAGGTTCTCGCCGCAGGACTGAGTTCAGAAGCCTTCGACTTGGCTATCATAGTAAATAATTTAGGAACAGCAACAACACTTAGGATGGCTATGATTACAATCACAACCATCAACTCAACAAGAGAGAATCCTTGCTTTTTTATCGCGCTCCCCAGCAACGAAGTATTATGCATAAATTTTCCTTGAAATCCGACTCCCCAAAAAATAATTAATTAACAGAGAAAAAGAGCGGAAATAAAAACATTTTACCTAATCATCGAAACAAGCCTTCGTTTTTTGGGCGGTTTACTGTTAAAATTTCAATGGCGAAGTCTGAAAAAAGCATAAATTGCCTCCATGCTCTTTTATGACTTAAACGCAACCCACGGGGCTTTAAATTTAGCTAACAGCTTTGAACACAATTGAAAAAAAGAAAAGGACTCCAATGGAGCCCTTTTCTTTTTTCATAAAACGATTTAAGTTATTACTGACCAATCTGAGAGAATGCAGGAGTCAAAGTAGCGCAACCATCGCCTGTAGGATTTGCGGCAGAATAAGAGACGAGCGACCCAGCAGCGGAAGCATCTCCCTTACCGAGTTTAATCGTCCAATTGCTATTCACAGCGCAATCATTCAAAGCGGTCTTGTTCGTAGCGGTCCAACCAGTAGTACCACTAGCAGCGGCGGCGTTCAATGTGCCAACAAGCACAGTGTTTCCTGCAGTATATCCATCAGTATACGTGAAAGCCGTAGTCGTAGACGTGGTAGCAGAGCCCTCAGCAGAGGTCTTTGTACCAGGAGCAACGTATCCAATCATGTTCCATGCACCAACAGCACCCGTTTCTGCAGCGTAAGCATCCATCAACTTCACGTAGGTTCCGGCTGCCGGACCAACTTCAGAGGCCTTGGACTTAGCAATCATACCGAAGAGTTTCGGAACTGCAACAGCGGCGAGGATGCCCATGATAACGATCACGACCATCAATTCAATAAGGGTAAAACCTTGCTTCTTCATAGTGTATCTCCTTGTTTTGTTACACATTCTTTTGAGCGTTATTGCTCGTTTACATTCAGTAATATATCTCTTTTTCTTCGAAAAGCAACACTTTTATCAAACTTTTGTCAAACTTTTGTCACGTTTTTGTCATGACCGGGTTTTATCTATGACCAAAGTGCCGTTTTTCGCGAAAAATCGCAAAATATTAACCAAACTTTCCGATGAACTATATATAGATAATTTTTTACGAAAAAACCTTTTTTTACTGTTTTTTATATTCCAACTTGGAATATTCGTGATAGTGATCACACCGCATCG
>Ga0310786_10011669_pt1 | contig 10946 bp, 8 predicted proteins | sample AusTroGonzalo_MG_FD_203881 | JGI IMG/M metagenome (GOLD analysis project Ga0310786, IMG submission 203881) | Bovine rumen microbial communities from tropical cattle in Woodstock, Queensland, Australia - Gonzalo_03 (v2) (version 2) | ecosystem: Host-associated > Mammals > Digestive system >...
AAGCGAGAGCAGCGATTCGCGCCGCAGGTTTTCTGCCATTGATGGAATATAAAGAGTCTGAGGATGTCCCGGCAGGAAATGTAATCAGATCAGGTGCTGCTGCAGGGACACAGCTTGAAGAAGGCAGCGAGATCACTTTGATCGTAAGTTCGGGAGTGGAAGGGATCATGGTTCCCGAAGTTTCCGGTTATTCCTATGAAGAGGCAGAGAATCTGCTCACTCAAAAGGGTTTCAGAGTGAACAGGATGGATGATTATTCAGACGTAGAAGAGGGGATGGTCTTTTATCAAAATCCCGTCAGTGGTGTAAAAGCGCCAAAGGGAAGCGTGATCACGCTGACTGTCAGCAAGGGCAGGGAAGCGGTAAAATGCAGGGTTCCAAACCTTGTGGGACTGGAACAGACAGAAGGAACTTTTGAAGCGATTGAGAGCGGATTGGCGATCGGCAATATTACAATGGTGTATAACGAGAGTTTTGATGCCGGACAAATCTGTTCGCAAAGTTATTCTCACGGAACTTATGTGGATCCCGGAACGGAGATAGATATCACTGTCAGCCTTGGAAAAGAAAAAGCTACGTATAAGTGTAATGCAAGTATAATGGCACCTTCGGCGAATGAGGCACCTGACTACAGTGCAGGTACTGAGGTCAGTCTTAAGCTGATAACTGACACGGGCGAAGTATTATTGGATACCAGGACGACGAGTTTCCCACTTGCTGTGAATTTTTATAATCTGGATGCACCGGGAGGTAACTTAACGGTTACCTATACAGTGAAAATACCGGGAGCTGTTACAACGGATCCAACCACGGGAGAGACAGTGATAGGGGCCGGTTCCACTGAGACCAAGTCATTTTCCAGAAGAATTGATTTTGTACGGGAATAAATAATATGCAGGGGAAAATCGTTAAAGGGATTGCCGGATTCTATTATGTCAATGTAAATGGTACGGAATATGAGTGCAAGGCGAAGGGTGTTTTTCGCAAAGATCATAAGAAGCCACTGGTGGGCGATGATTGTTTGTTGGACATTTTAGATGAGGATAAAAGACTTGGAAACATTCGGGAGATCATGCCGCGAAGAAGCGAACTGATTCGACCTGCAGTCGCAAATGTGGATCAGGCGTTGGTAATCTTTGCACTTACCAGTCCTCAGCCGAATCTGAACCTTCTTGATCGCTTTCTGATCATGATGGAACAGCAAAAACTTCCGTGCATCATTTGCTTTAATAAGCTTGATCTTGATACAGATCGTTTGGCGGAGCAATATGCGGATATTTATGCAGCCTGCGGTTATGAGATTTTAGTTGTCAGCGCAAAGGAAGGGAAAGGCGTAGACAAACTGAGGAAAAGACTGGAAGGTAAGATTACAACCGTTGCCGGACCGAGCGGTGTCGGGAAGTCGTCTTTGATCAATTGTCTGCTTGGAAATTCTGTAATGGAAACAGGGCAGCTCAGCAAAAAGATTGACAGAGGAAAACACACTACCAGACACTCGCAACTATTGCAACTGGAAGGAAGCGGATATATTTTCGATACACCGGGTTTTAGTTCGCTGGATTTGTGGAATCTTGAGAAGGAAGACCTCGCGGGTTATTATCGTGAGTTTGGACCATATGAGAGAGAGTGCAGGTTCGGAGGTTGCTCGCATATATCAGAACCGATATGCGGCATCAAAACAGCCGTGTCAAATGGGAACATTGCCAGACAGAGATACGAGAATTATTGTCAGCTGTACATGGAACTGAAAAATCAAAAGAGATATTAACAGACAATATTTTGGAGAAGAACGAGAATGGAACAGGAATGGAAAAATCTGGGTGAGCAGATTCTGGATTCCGTATCCGGTGCATTAAAAAGCGGAGACTTCAGTAGATTAAATGATTTGGTTTCCGGAACTGTTGATACTGTTGTGAAGGAAGCAAAAAAACAGGCTGATATTGAACGCGAGAAGCGTGCGAGAAATGCTGAAATGCTGGAGAGCTTTTTCCGAAATAGTGCGGAAACAAGTTCGAAGTGGGAACAGCAACAACAGGAGAATAATGCACGTCAGGAACAAAGGCGAGAGGAATGGCGACGTAGCAGAGAAGAACATCTTAAAGATTTAGCGGAAAAGGCAAGATGGGCCAGAAGAGAATGGTCCAATGCGATGGCTAATTCCCAAAATGCTGAAGAACGACAACATAAAGAGTCTGGGCGACTAACAGAAAACAAACTGGAAAAAATCAGGGATCACTTTTTTGAACCGGTGGGAAGTGTGGCGAACATACTGTTTACCGTATTTGGATCAATCGGTATTGGCATCGGAATTTCCTTGTTGTTTCTGTATGTGATCACCACTCTTTCTCCTTTTGGGATTATCGGATCAATATTTGCAATTGCATCGATGGTAATGATGATTACCGGATCAAAACAGAGAGGATTGCTGAAAAGAGCGAAGCGGTACATCCAGCTTTGTGGCAACAAAATGTATAGTGATCTGGAAGATATTGCAGTGAATACCGGACGGACGAAACGTTTTATAAAGAAGGATCTGAAAAAGATGCTTCGGAAAGGCATGTTCCCGGAAGGGCATTTGGACAAAAAGGAAACCTGTTTTATGCTAAGTGACGAGGTTTTCCATCAGTATACAGAGACTGACAAGGCGTATCAAATGCGTGAAGAGATGGAAGCACAGAAAAATCGTGCTCTCACCCATGAGGAAGAAGAACAGGCAGCTAACGCTGAGCTGAATGCGCTGGTCTCGGAAGGCATGGGTTATATTCAGAAATTGAATGACCTGAATGAAGCAATTCCGGGAGAAGAGGTTTCCGTACAACTTTCACAGATGGAAAATCTGTTGCGCCAGATATTTGAACGTGTGAAAGAACATCCGGAACAAATGCATCGTATGCATAAACTGATGGAGTACTATCTGCCGACCACAGTGAAATTAGTAGAAGCATATATACAATTTGAAAAGGTTGAGACGCCCGGGCAGGATATTAAGGGAGCGAAGACAGAGATTCTCAAAACACTTGGAATAATTAACGAAGCATTTACAGAACTATTAAATAATTTGTTCCAGGATGAAGTTTTTGATGCAACCACAGATGCGCAGGTTCTGCGCACAATGCTTTCGCGGGAAGGGCTTCGACGCGAGATGAGCGCTGAGCAGCTGGCCGTGGAAAACGAAGAGGAAGAAGACGACGATTTTACGTTAACAATGGAACCGGAGCTGACTCCTGAGCCTGAAGTATTGAAGGCACCATGGGAAAGCTAGGAGATAAATGAAAATATGGAGGACACGAATATGAGCAACGAATTAGACCAGATGATTAATCAGGCACCCACACTTACCTTGGATCCGCTACCGGATGCGAAGGATGCAATCCCGTCAATGACTTTGACACCGGATGCAGTAGTAGAAGAGGAAAAACCAGCCGCTCCGGAGATTGAGCTTACGCCGGAAGAGAAGAAGATGGTCGATGATTTTGCTTCTCAAATCGATCTTTCCAATACACAGCAGGTGATGCAATACGGCTCCGGCAGCCAAAAGAAGATAGCAGATTTTTCCGAATCCGCGCTTGGCAATGTCAGGACAAAGGATATGGGAGAGATCGGTAAGATGCTGACCGATGTTGTTTCCGAGTTGAAAGGATTCCAGGAGGAAGAAGATAAGGGATTCTTTGGCAATCTTTTCAAAAAGGGTACGGCAAAGATCGCTGATCTGAAAGCAAAATATGATAAAGCAGAAGTGAATATCAACAAGATTGTGAAGGTGATGGAAGGACATCAGGTAACACTTCTTAAAGATATTGCCATGCTTGATAAAATGTATGACTTAAACATGAATTATTACAAGGAATTGTCCATGTATATTCTTGCAGGTAAGCAAAAACTGGATCATGCGAGGAACGTGGAGCTTCCCGAACTGATTGCAAAGGCTGAAAAGTCAGGACTTCCCGAGGATACACAAGCTGCCAGAGACTTTTCGGCACAAATTGACCGCTTTGAGAAAAAGATTTATGATCTGGAACTTACTAAGACGATTTCCATGCAGATGGCACCTCAGATTCGTCTGATCCAAACCAACGACACTGCTATGAGTGAGAAGATTCAGTCAACATTGGTGAACACAATTCCTCTGTGGAAGAGTCAGATGGTGATTGCAATCGGACTTACCCATTCAACAGATGCAGCAAAGGCACAAAGGGAGGTCAGCGATATGACCAATGCATTGCTTAAGAAGAATGCTGAAACATTGAAAGTAGCTACAATCGAAACAGCGAAGGAGAATGAGAGAGGTATTGTGGATATCGAGACTCTGACGCAGACAAACCAGACGCTGATCAGCACTTTGGACGAAGTTATGAAGATTCAGGAGGATGGCCGCGCAAAGCGTGCAAATGCAGAGGTAGAGCTGCAGAGAATCGAAAACGAAATGAGAGAGAAACTAATGAATGTAAGCAAAGGAAGTCTTGGCAAATAAGAATAGTACAAGGGGGTTACATATATGGATAAAATGCCGGAAGTAAGTACATTCAGTGACGGAACCAAGATTTGGGAGAAGGAATTTGAAAAGTTTGCTGTAAAGGTTTATGTGCCTCATACGAATCAGCCTGCTGATATCGTAAATTTCGGTTTTCGGGCTCCATATTTGATGATCTTTGAAGAAAAGAGAATGTCTTTTGATGAGGCAAAAGCATTTGCGAAGGAGAATGGATTCGAAGAGATTGCCTCCGGATTGGCGGGCAGTGTTGTTTTCTTTTCACCGATGAATGAGGGCGGATGGGAAAAGGCTCCGGACGATATCTATCAGGAGATTCTGGAAGAGACCCGCATCAGCCAGTATTACAGGGATGGTATTGCCATTACGTATGACAGATTTGCGAAGAAACTGGATAAGCCCTATATCCGTGGGGCAGTTTTGCGTACTTATCTTTATGGATATGGTGCATCGGCAGATTATATTGCAAAGTATTGTATGAAGACCATTGAAGGTCAGGGATTGTACGGAAGAGGTGATGTGACTCCCGCAGGTTGTATTTTGCAGGGATTGAGCGTATTACCTGAAATCTCCAGAAGGGATTTACCTGTCGTTTCGATTGGAAACTCTGAGGAGATCAATGAAGTCCTGAAAAAGGGGACTGATTACCTGCTGATCAAGGATAAAGCCGAGACAGTGAAAGATTTTCACGAATTTGTGGAAAGGCATCGCCGAATGGTTGGTAATCTGGAGGAACAGGTGGACTTTGACAAGATCGGAATGGTATGTGAACCTTCTTTTGTTACAGTAAAAACAACGCCGGACAATCGCGGGGATGATAAGGATACCGAACATCATAAGATTGGCTATGTGGCATATTATAATCGCGGCATTATGGATGGTGGTAAGAAGGTTCCGCTTGTGATGTGTTTCCATGGCGGTGGTGATTCTGCATTTATAATGGCTAGTACTTCCGGATGGTACCGAATTGCGCAAAAGAATAATTTCCTGCTGATCTGCGTGGAGCATCATATGAACAGTACAGCTTCCGAGGCTGTTGAGATGATCGGCATTCTGAAACAGAAATACAGTATTGACGAAACCAGAATATATTCCACCGGTTTTTCAATGGGTGGATGTAAAACATGGGATCTGATGCAGGAGTATCCTCAGATATTTGCTGCGGTTGCGCCTATGGATGCAACTTTTGAAGTTGGATGCAATGTTTTTGCAGATCCGGTTCCGGGATATCACAGGGATGTCACACTTCCGGTATTTTACGCAGGTGGAGAAATCACGCCTCTTCCGGAACTGCCTTTCCAAGCTCAGAAGTGTGTGGATCGCATGGGATATGTTTTTGAGGCAAACCATGTTATCAAGCCATATAATGTAAAGCTTGAGGAAGCAGCGAACTGGCAGAATAAGATTTGGGGGATTGACGGGGATGCATCCTACAGTTTCCCGAATCCCGAGAGAGAGGGAAGTATTCTGTCACTCGAGCTTTTTGAGAGCGAAGGCGGAAAATGTTACAGTGTCTTTGCATGTGTCGGAAATCAGATGCACGAGGTGAGACATCATACCTGTGAGAATGCATGGAAATTCTTAAGTTGTTTCCGCAGGCTTCCGGATGGCACGATTGAAGGTGGAGATATGGAAACGATCAAGTCACTTTATGCATGAGTGAGGGAAAAATCATATGGGACATCTGAGCGGAAATGACAATGTCTGTGATGATGAAAAAAGTAAGAGGGCTTGCAATCAAGTCCTCTTTGTGTTATCATGGTTCAAGTTTCATAAGGAAAGAGTAACCGGTGCCATTGGATAGTCTTTTTTCATGGTTAAAAGGGAAGCGGGTGTGATTCCCGCACGATCTCGTCACTGTGATTAGGGAGTAGAGTTGCCATGAGACGGAGAGTTCTCAGCCACTGACGAAACTACGTTGGGAAGGCGGTAGTTCTATGTAGATCTTTCAGCCAGGAAACCTGCCGGTTATAATGATGCAGGAAGTAATTCCGGGTCACGAGTAATTGGCCGTATCGACAATCAAACCGTTTTGGATAGTATTTTCGAAATGGATCTGTTTTTATGTCAATTACTCCTCCCAATGGATTGAGAGGAGTTTTCTTTTGGTGCATGCTATTGTTACTCGAAAACTTTTCTGTGACAGATTCTCTCCTTCATGGGACAAATCAAGAAAAGAGGAGTAAGGATTAGTATGAAGAGAAAAGTATTTTTGGCGATGTTGGCAACTTGTGTTATGACAGTTGGAGTATTGTCGGGATGTGAATCAGGAAACGGAGCTTCCGAGCCGGCGACAAACAGCGAGGTGCAGGAGGTTTCGGAGGAACCCCAACAGGAAGCAGCTAACAGCGAAGAAAGCGAAGACTCAGAGGAACAAAATGATACGGAGGAAGAAGTGGCGAAAGAAGTTTTAGATCAGGAAAAGGCAGATGAAGTAGCGGAATTGATCGATGCAATCTATGTTCAGCAGAGAACGGATCTGACAGATGAGCAGTGCGCAGAAGCAAAGAAAGCGTGGGATGCTTTGACGGATGAGCAAAAGGAATTGGTTAGTGGTGAGGAAGCTGATCCGGACTATTTCGGACGTAATACAGGAGATGCTTCTAAAGATGATCCGCTGAACCAGGATGATATTGGAGAAGATGAGATTCTTGTTGTGAGCTTCGGAACTTCCTTCAACGACAGTAGAGTAAATGATATCTCAGCCATCGAGAAGACAATTGCGGAAGCAAATCCTGACTGGTCCGTTCGAAGAGCTTTTACCGCTCAGATCATCATCAATCATGTTCAGGCAAGAGATGGCGAGAAGATTGATAACGTGGAACAGGCATTGGATCGCGCTGTGGCAAACGGCGTAAAGAGACTGGTTGTTCAGCCGACTCATCTCATGCACGGAGCAGAATATGATGAGCTTGTGGAAGCGCTGGAAGCTTATAAGGATAAATTTGAAAGTGTAGTTGTTGCAGAGCCTATGCTCGGAGAGGTTGGAACTGATGCAACACAGATCAACGCAGACAAGGAAGCTGCTGCTAAGGCAATTGTTGCAAAAGCTCTTGAAACAGCAGGATATAAGGATTGCAAGGCTGCAGCAGATGAGGGAATTGCTTTTGTGTTTATGGGACATGGAACTTCCCATACTGCTAAGGTAACATACAGCCAGATGCAGGCGCAGATGGACAAGCTTGGCTATAGCAACGTATTCATTGGAACTGTGGAAGGCGAGCCTGAGGATACTGCATGTGAAGCAGTGATAGAGAAGGTTTCTGAAGCTGGTTATAAGAAAGTCATCCTTCGACCGCTCATGGTTGTTGCAGGAGATCATGCGAACAATGATATGGCGGGAGATGATGAGGATTCTTGGAAGAGTATGTTTACCGCTTCCGGATTATTTGACAGCATTGATACACAGATCGAGGGAATGGGCAGTATTGAACAGGTTCGTGACATCTACAAGAAACATACTGCTGACGCGATTAAAAAGTTAAAGTAAGGTAGGGACGATAATATGCGAAAAAAAGATATTGTTTGCAGATTTGGTGGGAAATTTGCGCGAATGCTGGCGCTTTTCATGCTTGTCGGTTGTATGACGGCATGTGATAAAGCAGTGCCGGAATCAGTTAACACCGGGGATGTGCAGGCGATTACCGAAACGGAAAGCGCTGCTGATACGCAGGAAGCAGATAGTTCGAAAACTGCAGAGACAGAAGAACTTACAAGTGAAAGCGTGGAACAGAGCAAGGCGGCGGAGGAAGAAGTAAAAGACGAAAATGCGTTGGCGCAGGGAGTATATTCTGTCAAATTTACGACGGACAATTCCATGTTTCATGTAAGTGAAGCTTGTGAAGGGCGGGGAACGCTGACTGTTGACGCCGACGGAATGATGCTTCACATCAGTCTTGCATCGAAGAATATCGTTAATTTGTATCCGGGTCTTGCGGTAGATGCCGAGAAGGAGGATGCAAAGCTTCTTCAGCCGACAATTGATACAGTTACTTACAGTGATGGACTTTCAGAAGAAGTAAATGGATTTGATGTTCCGGTTCCGTATTTGGACAAGGAATTTGACTTAGCTCTTTTAGGTACCAAAGGAAAATGGTATGACCACAAGGTGAGTGTATCGGATGCACAGCCGTTGCAGGACAAAGCAAAAAATAGCGGATCGGAAAATGCACAGGCAGAAGGGAAGACGGAGAAAGCCGGAAATCCGGAAGAGGGTGCAGAAAGTAAATCTGAGAAGGATGCTGAAGATGTAATGACGATCGCGGACGGCAAGTATCAGGTAAGCGTGACACTGACCGGAGGTACCGGCAAGGCAACTGTAGAATCGCCCGCAACTCTTTGGGTGAAAGATGGAAAAATGCAGGTTGAATTGACATGGAGCAGCAAGAATTATGACTATATGATGGTAAACGGTGAGAAGTATTTAAACGAAGCTAAAGAAGGCGAGAATTCTTTCTTTACGATTCCGGTAAGCGCCCTGAATCAGGACCTTTCTGTGATAGCGGATACGGTTGCGATGAGTACGCCGCACGAGATCGAGTACACACTTCGTGTGGAGTTGGCTGGGGAGAATTGATCCTCTGAAAGTTAATGATAATATGAAATCAAAAATCAAAAGAATAATGATCACTCTTTTGACGGGACTTGTTCTCCTGTGTGGCTGCATATTACAGCCACAGGAGACAAATTCTGAATCCGAGCAGGATTTGCAAGGGCTTACGAATCAAGGCTCGGATGAAAGCGTATCCTTTGCCGGAACGGCTTCAAAAGATGATCAAGATGATGAACAAATCAATCAGCAGGTTTCCTTCGATACCATGCATTGGAAACAGGGCATGGAGCTTTTGTATGCGAATCAGTTTGATGTGAAACAGTGCGGAGAATACTATTTGATTACGATCGTGGACAACGGTCGTTTTTTGCTTATGCCGGAGAATGTGGATATGCCGACAGATATCCCAGAAGATATCATTACCCTGCAAAAGCCTCTGAAAAATGTATATTTGGTCTCCTCTTCCGTGTTTGATGCTATCAGGAAGATTGATTCGCTAGACAGAATCCGTTTTTCCAGCACACAGAGTGACAGCTTGTATATTCCGGAAGCAGCAGAGGCGATGAATAACGGTGCTATGCTTTTTGCAGGCAAATATAGTGCACCGGATTACGAATTACTCCTCAGGGAAGGATGCGATCTGGCAATTGAAAATACGATGATCTACCATAAACCTGAGACCAAAGAGAAACTGCAGGAGCTGGGCATTCCCGTTTTGGTTGAAACTTCCAGCTATGAGTCGCATCCTTTCGGAAGAATGGAATGGATTCGACTTTATGGACTGTTATTTGATAAACAAGATGAAGCGGATCGGTTTTTTTTGACCGGGATCGAGCAGGTGGAGCCGCTATTGTCACAGGAAAAGAGAGATTGTAAAGTTGCATTTTTCTATATGAATTCCAACGGAGTAATTAATGTCAGAAAGCCGGCCGATTACATTGCAAAACTGATCGAAATGGCAGGGGGTGAATATGTTCCTGCCAACATTGGAACACAGGAGGATAATGCACTTTCGACAATGAATATGCAGTTGGAAGATTTTTATCTGGCCGCTAAGGATGCAGATGTACTGATCTATAATTCAGTTACAACGGGTACACTGGAAAGTCTTGATGACTTACTTTCCATGAATCCGCTTTTTGACGATTTTAAGGCTGTGAAGGAGAACAGAGTCTATTGTACCGGTCAAAATTTCTTTCAGGAGAGCATGGCGATCGGTGATTTTGCAGCTGATTTGAGCAAGGTGATCAGAGGAGAAGAGCAGGATGAATTACAATTGTTGATTCATCTTGAAAAATAGGAGAAGAGCAGGTATGAAAAGAAGCATTTTGTACTTTGCCGGAATCATAGTATTGTTGGTGGCGCTGCTTATATGGAATGTCGGAAGCGGTAGTACTGCTATGCCGATATCGGAAATCTGGAGGTATCTTACAGGCGGTTCGTCGAAGGATGCAGCTTATCGGATCCTATGGGATATCAGACTTCCGAGAATTGTTTCGGCCGTATTATTGGGAGGAGCGCTTGCTCTATCAGGGTTTTTATTGCAGACATTTTTCGGAAATCCGATTGCCGGTCCCTATGTATTGGGGATTTCATCGGGTGCAAAGCTTGTGGTGGCACTCTCGATGGTTTTATTCCTCAGAAAGGGCATACATCTGAATGCTGCGCAGATGGCAGTAGCAGCATTCGTTGGATCAATGTCTGCGATGGGCTTGGTACTTCTGATGGCAGCGAGAGTTCGCAGTATGTCAATCCTGGTTGTATGTGGTATTATGATAGGATATATCTGTTCGGCAATCACAGATTTTGTAGTTGCATTTGCAGATGATTCCAACATTGTCAATCTTCACAATTGGTCCATGGGAAGCCTTTCCGGTATGAAATGGGATGAGATTAAAGTGATGG
>Ga0310786_10011670_pt1 | contig 10945 bp, 11 predicted proteins | sample AusTroGonzalo_MG_FD_203881 | JGI IMG/M metagenome (GOLD analysis project Ga0310786, IMG submission 203881) | Bovine rumen microbial communities from tropical cattle in Woodstock, Queensland, Australia - Gonzalo_03 (v2) (version 2) | ecosystem: Host-associated > Mammals > Digestive system >...
GTTCACAGTTGCGGTTTGGATGGCGCGTGTGTTTGGCGAAATTAATCGCCCAGCGGCATATTTGATTATTCCATATATCTTGTGGATGATGTTTGCTTTCTATTTGAACGCGTACATTGTTTTGATGAATTAAATCTTCAAGACCTTGAATGCAGGGTCGCCAACGTTTAAGTATTTCAGCCCCAGTTCTTCAACGTAATCGGGGCTGTAATTTTGTAATAATTTTATATGGCGATTCATGGTTTCAAGTTTCAATTGTTCGACCGCCAGTTCTTGTTGTTCCGCGTTAAGATGCCAAATGTTCGCAACAAATCGGGCAACGTTAACCTGGCCAAACAGGACGTGGAAAAACATGACGCATGCAACAATGGCAAAAAACACACCGGCTTTGCCACGAATGCCGCCGCGCCACGCACGACCAATAAACCCAAATAAATTTTTGATTTTGTCCTTCACGCGTGTCATTATATCACATATGGTACCCATGAATCAAATTTTTGCTGCACCGATGGCGGGAATTTCTGATAAACCATTTCGTATGATGGTGCGGTCTTTTGCGCCCAGTGTGCCGATGGTCACAGAAATGATATCGTGCCATTCGCTTACGGGGCGACATAAAAATTGTTTGCGTAATTTTGATGACTATGCGGACGAAGGCAACATTGGCGCACAAATATTTGGGGCGGTGCCGAGCTTGATGGCGGATGCGGCGAAAATTTTGCAAGATGCCGGTGCATCATGGATAGATATAAATATGGGGTGCCCAGTGCCAAAGGTTGCAACACGTGCTGGGGCGGGGGCATTCCTTATGCGTGATCACAAGTTGGCAGGGAAAATCATAGATGCGGTTGTGCGCGCGGTGCAAATACCGGTGTCCATAAAAACGCGCCTTGGGTGGGATGAGGCGCATACTGATTGGACGGATTTGGTGCGCGTTGCTGCCGATAATGGTGCGCAGTTCGCAACACTGCATGGGCGGACGCGTGCCGCAGGATATACGGGTATGGCACAGCACCCGGAAATTATTGATATGCCAATTCCGATTATTGCGAATGGCGATTTGGCAACGTCCGCGGACGTTGCGGAAATGATAAAACGTGGCTATGCTGGTGTAATGATAGGGCGTGCGATGCTGGGGCGGCCGTGGATTTTTGGAGAATTAAGTGGAACATCCGTTGCGCCAGATAATGTCGGTGCGGTTGCATTGCGGCATTTGGATTTAATGGTGGAATATTACGGTGAAAAAAATGCCGTTCCAATGTTTCGTAAACATTTGGCATGGTATTCCGCAGGAATGTCAAATTCTTCGGGTTTTCGTACAAAAATCAATCAGATAACAGATATAAATGCTATCAAACAAGAAATTTTGCAATTTTGGGGTTGCGTTGCAGATTTATAGGTCTATTATTATACAGAATATAAACCAAGGGGGCCGTTGTGGCAGAAGAAATCCAAGAAACATTGTTGAATAATGAAATGACTGCGGGTGAAATGTTGCGTGCGGCGCGTACGACGGGTCGTCGCAAACGTGAAATATCAACTATTTCCAAACAACTGTGCATACGTGAAGAATTTTTGCAGGCATTAGAAGACGGCAACTATACGGCGTTGCCGGAATTGGTTTATATTTTGGGTTTTGCGCGTAACTATGCCATGGAATTGGGAATCGACCCAGATATGATTGTTAAAAAAATCAAAAAAGAAATGGGCATAGATTATGAAGATGACATCATTGTTGAAACGCCTGTAATCGCGGAACCATCTGGTCAGGATAAAGTTAAAGAAACGATTAATAAAAACTTTCGGAAATTTAAAGAAAGCAAATCTTGCAAATTCTTTGTGAAACAGTGGAAATGGATTGTGGCGGGTATTGCGGTGTTCGCCGTTATCGGCATTATTATCGGTATGATAATGGCATCGTCCACCGAAGAAGTTGCCCCAGTTCCAGAGGTTGTCCCTGTTGTGAACACTGAACCGGCGTACCGCCAAACTATTCGTGAAAGATTTGGTACAGAAAACCGCGAAGAGGGCGAAATCGTGATTCAGGCATACGAAGAATCATGGGTGAAAATCGAAGATGCACGTGGCAAAACGGTGTTTAGTCGTGTCTTGGTGCCCGGCGATTTGTACTATGTGCCAAAGGGAAACAAGAACAAGGCGACATTTGGTAATGTTGGCGGTATTGATATTTGGGTTCGTGGTGAATTGGCACCCAAGGCCGGTAAAGATCACACGCGCAAGACAGGAATCCTGTTGGATCCAGATACTTTGATGGGAATTGCAAAACCCGCAGATAAAAATGCCAAGACCGCCGGTGAAGATAAGAAAAATACCAAAGATGCAGATGTAAAAAATACCACGGATAAAAAGGCGGAAGATGTAAAGTCTGCCGAAAAGAAATCGTAATGCAAATCGGTTTCATTGGTATTGAAATATTAAATAAAAGTTCTATATCTTTCTTGCTATGTCTGGATTTATAAAGATTCGCGGTGCACGCGAAAACAATCTTAAGAATATTGATTTGGATCTGCCAAAAAATAAATTGGTGGTCTTTACTGGTGTATCCGGTTCGGGAAAATCGTCCCTTGCATTTAATACTATCTATGCCGAAGGTCAAAGAAGATATGTTGAATCGCTGTCCAGTTATGCACGTCAATTTTTGGATATGCAGAAAAAACCAGATGTCGATTTAATCGAAGGTTTGGCCCCCGCAATTTCAATAGAACAAAAAACTACATCAAAAAATCCGCGTTCAACAGTTGGAACGGTTACCGAGATTTATGATTATCTGCGATTATTATGGGCGCGTATCGGTGTGCCACATTCGCCGGTGACGGGGTTGCCAATTAAATCACAGACTATTGCGGAAATGGTCGATTTAACGTCGAATATACCATCTGGGGTACGTGTGTATATTATGGCGCCACTTATCCGTGATCGCAAAGGTGAATATAAAAAAGAATTGGCGTTCTTGGTGAAGCAGGGCTATCAACGTGTAATCATAGATAATGAATTGTACGATTTATCTGCGGTGCCGCCATTGGATAAAAATAAAAAGCATAATATTTTCGTTATTGTTGACCGTATGCAAATGCCAAGTGCGGATGCATCAGAATCCGATTTAGAAGAATTTCGGTCGCGTATGTATTCTTCGTTCGAAGGTTCGCTGCGTTTGGTGCCGGGTTCGGTTTTGGTACGTCGTTTGGATACAAATGAAGATATTTTGTATTCGCAAAATTATGCCTGTCCGGTTAGTGGTTTCGCCGTACCGAAAATTGAACCAAGATTGTTTTCCTTTAACGCGCCGATGGGTGCGTGCAGTGCGTGCGATGGTTTGGGTGTGCAATTAAATATGTCGCCTGATTTAATAATTCCGGATCCATCCAAGTCCATTTTAGATGGGGCGATTGCGCCGTGGTCGCGTGGCGGTATGCTTAGTCAGTTTAATCATTTGTTGGATGCGTTACATAAACAGTACAAGATCCCACTTTCGCGGCCTTGGCACACATTAACCGCCGAACAGAAGGATATCGTTCTGTATGGAACGGGTGATAAACCAATCAAGATAAATTGGAATGGGTTTATTTATGAAAAGCCGTTCGAAGGTGTTGTGAATAATATCGAACGTCGGTGGCGCGAATCTGATTCTGAAATGATGCGTGCGGAATTGGCAAAGTATCAATCGGAAAAGCCGTGCCCGGTTTGTCACGGAAAACGTTTGAATGTCCAGGCATTGTGTATAAAAATAAACGGTGCAGATATTATCGATGTTTGTGATATGGCGATTGATGATTCCTATGCGTGGTTTATGGATTTGCCGAATCATTTAACACAAAAAGAAAACGATATCGCGCGTATGGTATTGCGTGAGATAACCAGTCGTCTGTTATTTCTGAAAAATGTTGGTTTGGGATATTTAACAATGTCGCGTATGTCGGGTACATTGTCGGGTGGCGAAGCGCAACGCATACGTCTTGCGTCACAGATTGGCAGTGGCCTGTCCGGTGTGTTATATGTTTTGGATGAACCTTCAATTGGGTTGCATCAAAGTGATAACGATAAGTTATTGGATACATTAAAAATGTTGCGTGATAAAGACAACAGTGTGATTGTTGTTGAACATGACGAAGATGCCATGCGTGCGGCAGATTACTTGGTTGATATTGGTCGTGGTGCGGGTGTAAATGGTGGAAATATTATCGCCGCCGGCACACCAGACCAGGTGATAAAAAATAAAGATTCACTGACGGGGCAATATTTGGCGGGTAAAAAGAAAATTCCAATTCCAAAAAAGCGGCGCGCCGGTAATGGACAATCTATAACCATTTGTGGTGCGTGTGCGAATAACCTTAAACATATTGATGTTACGTTCCCGTTGGGTAAATTTATCGCGTTGACGGGTGTATCGGGTTCTGGAAAATCAACATTATTGCTGAATACACTGTACCCCGCGTTGATGCGTGCGCTGTATGGTTCAAAGATGGAAATTGGTGCCCATGATATTATTCGTGGTATGGAAAATATAGATAAAGTTGTTGACATTGACCAATCACCAATTGGACGCAGTCCCCGTAGCAATCCAGCAACATATACAGGCGTATTTTCAAATATTCGCGATTTCTTCGCCGAATTACCAGAGGCAAAAACACGTGGGTACGGCCCAGGGCGTTTTTCGTTTAATGTCAAAGGTGGTCGGTGCGAGGCATGCCAAGGTGACGGCCAAATAAAAATAGAAATGAATTTCTTGGCGGATGTCTATGTTGAATGCGACAAATGTCATGGGTCGCGGTATAACGAAGAAACATTGGCGGTAAAGTACAAGGGTAAATCAATCGCCGATGTATTGGATATGACCGTTGACGAGGCGTATAGATTCTTTATTAATCATCCGCAAATAAGTCGCAAACTGGAATTATTAAAACGTGTCGGTTTGGATTATATCAAACTGGGGCAAAGTTCTCTTGATTTATCGGGGGGCGAAGCGCAACGCATTAAATTATCCAAAGAACTTTCTGCGCGCAGTACCGGTCAAACACTTTATATTTTGGATGAACCAACGACTGGGTTGCATTTCGAAGATATTAAACAGTTACTTGGGGTATTGCATGAATTGGTAGAGCAGGGCAACACCGTCATAGTCATTGAACATAATTTGGAAGTAATTAAAACCGCTGATTGGGTAATTGACTTGGGGCCCGCCGGTGGTGCAAGTGGGGGAAGAGTTGTCGCAACAGGAACCCCAGAAGAAGTGGCAAAAAATCCAGACTCTTTGACGGGAAAATATCTTAAGAAGTATCTGGACAAGTAGGTTTTTATAACATAACATTAAAACATAACGTAAGGAGCATAACATGTTTGGATTTGGTAGAAAGAAAAAAGCAGAAGTAGCAGAAAATACAAATAATGACGCAACTGAACCGAAAATGCCAAAGGGCATGCGGGAAACGGCTGAACGTATGATGGCCGGTCAATTTGATATGAACGATATGTTGGCGCAATTAAAGCAGATTAAAAAGATGAGCAATTTTAGTGGCCTGCTTAAAATGGTGCCAGGTATGTCGGGGGCGGTCAATGCAATGAAGGAAAAAATCAAAGATGGCAGTGTGGATTCTCAAATTAGAATATTGGAAGCCATGACAGTTGTTGAACGTGCCGACCCAGAAAAAATCTTTGCAAATGCCAAGGCGCGTATCGCCGAAGCCGCCGGTGTTACCGTTCGTGATGTTGAACACATAATCAAACAATATTTAAAAATGAAACAACAGATGGCCATGATTCAACGTATGGGCGGGATGGAGGCCGTTATGCAACGTATGCAATCACAGGGTGGCGCACCAGATGGTGTAAAATAGTTATATGAAAATAACAAATAAAAAAATTGCAAAGCATAAATCTTCTGTTGCCTGGCTCCAACGCCAGGCCGCGGACCCGTATGTTGCGCGTGCGCATGCCGATGGATATCGTGCGCGTGCGGCATATAAACTGATTGAAATAAATGAAAAATATAAATTTTTGAAAAACGGGCAAACGGTTGTGGATTTGGGCGCAGCACCGGGTTCGTGGTCGCAATTTATTGCGCGTACTTTTCCAAAGACAAAAATCTTTGCGATGGATTTGTTGGAAATCACCCCGATAAATAATGTCGAATTTTACCAAGGCGATTTCACCACTGACGAGGCGTTGAATTGGTTGGTGGAAAAATTGAAACTGGACGATAATACGGACGGTGTTGTTGATGTTGTGGTGTCCGATATGGCGCCGAACACTGTGGGACACCAGAAAACAGACCACTTGCGTCAAATGGTGTTACTGGAATACGCATTTGATTTTGCGTGTCGCGCATTAAAGCCAGGTGGTGCATTTGTTGCAAAATCTTTTACCGGGGGAACCACGAACGAATTGCTTAAACAAATCAAAGAACGCTTTGATGTGGTGCATCATGTAAAGCCAAACGCATCGCGGAAAGATTCTGTGGAAATGTTTATTGTTGCATTGGGATACAAAAATAAAGTATAATAACAGCGTATTAAACAAAGGGGAAATATATGCCTGTCGCAAAAACAAAAAAAACAACAACGCATCGTACGACAACACGTCGTATGGTACGGAAAACAACACCTGCACCGGTGGTGCGTCCGGTAAATCGTCCAATGATTGATCCAGTCATGGCGGTTAGAAATTTCTTTGTCGGGTATTTTGATTTTATGGGTCGTTCAACGCGCAGTGAATTTTGGTTTGGCGCATTGTTCGCAATGATTGTGAATATGCTGTTCGCACACTTCGTTGGTGGAATAGTGGCGACTGTGGTAAGTGCGTTGTTATTCATACCGCTTATGGCGGTGACTGTTCGTCGTTTCCGTGATGCGGGTATATCGGTGTGGTGGTATTTGATACCGGCATTGTTGGTATATTTGATACCAATTATTCGTGGTGCACAATGGTATCGTTTATTGGCATTGGAATATGTTTCGTCTGGTATGTTGATGTATGCGTTATTCTGTATGGCATTCGGTATATTTGTTTTGGTTGTCGGATGTTTGCCAAGTAAAAGATAAAATAGTGTTAAATAAAAAACGGTCGCAATTGCGACCGTTTTTTATCGATTATTATTTCAGATTCTCGGCGGCGGTGCGGGCCAATTCATCACAGCGTTCATTTAATTCTTCGCCATTATGACCGCGAACCCATACCCAATGGATTTTCATTTTCGATGCGGCATCGTCCAATTTTTGCCATAGGTCTTGATTCTTGACCGGCTTTTTATCCGCAGTGCGCCAATTATTTCGGCGCCAGTTTTTTATCCATGTCTGCATGCCGTTTTTTACATATTGGCTGTCGGTGTGGATTTCTATTTCACTATGCCGTTGCGCCGCCGTTATCGCGCGCAGAACCGCCATCAATTCCATACGATTATTTGTTGTGTTTTCTTCGCCGCCACTGCGTTCGGCTGTGTGCACACCGTCGGTGGCAACAAATGCCCAACCACCTGGGCCGGGATTACCAAGGCAACTGCCATCTGTCCAAATTTTTAACATTTATTTAACCTTTTGTTTATGATATAATATCACAAAATGAACATAGATGCCAAGAATTTACACGAAATGTCAAATGTGGTGCGTGCGGATGCTCTGCGCGCCATCAGGCATGCAAAAAGTGGACACATTGGAATCGTCCTGGGGGCCGCCGATATTATCACGATGGTTTATGCGGTGTTTTTAGATTCGCGTCGTGATAGGTTTGTTTTGTCGGCGGGACATGGGTCGGCCATGCTGTATGCGACATTGAACCTTGCGGGGTACAAGGTTGGCGATTTAGATTCTTTCCGTCGTATGGGTGGTTTGCCGGGGCATCCAGAATATGGTTTGCCTGGGGTTGCCGCAACTACGGGGCCACTGGGCCAGGGTGTTGCCAATGCGGTTGGCATGGCGATTGCGGCGAAACATAATCAAACAGGCGGCATGGTTTATTGCCTGTGCAGTGATGGCGATTTAATGGAAGGTGTCGCCCAAGAAGCAATCGCATTTGCCGGTCGGTATAAGTTGGATAACTTGGTTTTGTTGTGGGATAGTAATGGAATTAGTATGGATGGCGCGGCCCAGGTTGATTCAGATATGGAAATGCGTATGCGTGCGGCGGGGTGGTCTGTGCGTGCGGCCGATGGAAATAATTTCAATGAATTGTACAGTGCGATATCGCGTCCGTCTTCGGCACCGCGTTTTGTTAAATGTAGTACGGTGTTGGGGTTAGGGTCCAGCCTTGCCGGCAAACCACGCGCGCATGGTTTCGCGTTGGACGATTCTGAAATAGCGGGGTTGATAGAATGTTTTGATTCCGCACGCGGTCGTGATATGTGGCGCGCACTTGCGCGGGAATCGGGCACGGCGCATACGGTTCACTATGCGGGTGTACCGAATATCAGTTTGCCCGATGCGCCGCATTTTATATCGACACGTGAAATGTCGGGGCTGTGCCTGGGCAAGATGGTGCATCGTGGATTAAATGCAATTCTGGGCAGTGCGGATTTAGGTTCCAATACTAACGTGCATGTTGATTCTGTGCGTGATATAACGGCGGGTGATTTTTCGGGGAACTATATAAATTATGGTGTACGCGAACATGCAATGGCGGCGATTATGAACGGTTTGGCATACGCAGGCGTGCGCGCGATTGGTTCGACATTTTTGGTGTTCAGTGATTATATGCGTGGCGCGATGCGCCTGTCTGCGTTGTCTGGGTTGCCAGTTGTGTATGTTTTATCACACGACAGTGTCGCCGTTGGTCCCGATGGTCCGACACATCAACCGGTTGAACAAATCGCGGGTTTGCGTTTGATTCCGAATATGAACGTTTTCCGTCCATGCAATATGACAGAAATGTTGTGGGCATGGCGCACCGCATTGTCCGAGGTCACGCGTCCATCGTGTATTATTTTGTCGCGGCAAAAGATTTCACGCATAGAAAGTGTTGCGTATGGATATATCGATGCGGGCGGATATGTTATTTATAAATCCAGGGCGCGCAGAATTCGTTTAACGTTGGTTGCCACCGGATCCGAAGTCCCATTGGCGATTGCGGTTGCGCGTCGCTTGGGTGGCGGGGTCCAGGTTGCAAGTATCCCGTCTGTGGCACATTTCCGTCATAATGATGCGGCATATAAACAAGAAATACTGCGTGGGCATGTAATCGCGATAGAGGCGGGCGCGACCGCCGGTTGGTTTGAATTTGCCGATGATGTAATTGGCATAGATAATTTTGGACTTTCGGGTTCGGGTGATATGGTGTACCGTGAATACGGTTTTGATACAGATGAAATAGTGGCGGCGATAAAAGCCAAGATGAAACATGGCAGATTTTGAATTCATAACTTCGTGGGGCGAAAAGATTCCTGTTATTATAACTGTACGGCGCGGGTTGCGTAATATTACTTTGCGTCCGCATGCGGGTGACGACCGTCATATTGCGATATCGCGACCATGGTTATCATCGAATGCGGCGGCGATGAAATTTGTTGAACAGAAACGGCGGTGGTTGGAACGGTTCTTTAAAAATGCGCCGCAAAAGCGGCACCTGACATCTGGCGATACAATAGAGTTTTTGGATAAAACGGTAACAATCGTGCATGACGGTACGATACGCGCCAACAATTTTGTTTTGAACAGTAATGGTAATTACACGCTGTTTGTTGGTGGCGAAGAAAAGATGATTGAAAGTCGCACACGCAATTTTATCAAGGCCGAATTGTTAAAAGAAATTAAAAATCTGATACGGCGCACACCGCGCGATTTTTGGCCGCGGCGAATATGTCTGCGTGATACGTCATCGCGTTGGGGGTCGTGTTCAACAACAGGAACGATGTCTTTTTCATGGCGGTTGGCATTTGCGCCATACGATGTTATGCGATATGTGGTTATGCATGAACTGTCACATGTAAAACACATGGATCATTCACCAGAATTCTGGGCCCAGGTTCGCGCGCTGTATGGTTTTGGAGTTGAACGCGCGCGGCGTTGGCTGACGCAGAACGGTGCAAAATTGCACGAATATCTTTGATAGCGTATCTGTCATAATATATGCCGAAACCATACCTAAATATTTCGTTGGTTTTTTGGGGTATAATGGAATCGTGTTAAAAACACGAAAACCATAACCAAAGGAAAAAACAATGAAGAAAATATCAATGATTGCAATTATGGGCGTTATTGTGTCTGCGGGTGCGTACGCAGGTTCAAATAATACAGCAAACAACACAAACAATATGATGGAGGTCGTCACCGTAGAGCAGGTACGTGGCATGTCTGATAATGCGCCGGTTATTATCCAGGGATATATCTTGCGGAAAAATGGCGAAAATTCCTATGTCTTCCAAGATACAACCGGCACCATCAATTTGGAAATTGACGAAGAAGATTGGGGCAATATGACGGTTTCGCCGAATGATTTTGTTGAAGTCTGGGGCGAAGTGGACAGAAACGGTTCGTCCATGATAGAAGTTGATGTTTCGGCGATGAAAAAATTATAAATATTGATACGTCACCCCGTGGAAACACGGGGTCTTTTCATTCTCGCAGTGAGTGACTAGATACCGATTTTCATCGGTATGATGCGAAAATTACATCGTTTTTACCGGTTGTTGTGAGGACTGTTTTTTTGCAGATTCAACCTGGTCGTATAACCAACGCGCTTTCCGTGCAGGAATATCAAACGTATTATGATTTATTTCCAATGCAAAATCAGGGAAAAATAGTTCATCATCCATTCTAACCAAAGAAACAACCGCGATGTTTTGCCGGTCAAACCACTTTGGGGCAATCGCCAAGAAATCACCAGTTTTGGGATAGATATCATAACTGTCAACCTGTTCTGGGCATCCATTAACCAACTTGGTAGAGTCGGGATTGGATTCAATTTTGATGTTGCCGTTCATAATCATATTTTCAATAAAGCG
>Ga0310786_10011671_pt1 | contig 10945 bp, 9 predicted proteins | sample AusTroGonzalo_MG_FD_203881 | JGI IMG/M metagenome (GOLD analysis project Ga0310786, IMG submission 203881) | Bovine rumen microbial communities from tropical cattle in Woodstock, Queensland, Australia - Gonzalo_03 (v2) (version 2) | ecosystem: Host-associated > Mammals > Digestive system >...
AGTATCTGCCGATCTTTCAAAACCGGGAGTATATGAGGTTCTTGCAGGTGAATTTGCAGCTGAAAAGTGCATTCAGACCACTCCTGTTGTCAATCTTTACTGCCTCTGCGGCGGAATCAACATGGCAGGTGTGGATATTGAGCTTGTAGACCAGCCCAACAGGGAATTCTTCCTCAAAGGAGCCCTTCTTTCCCTTGAAGATCAGTATGATTTTATCTTCATAGACTGTCCTCCTGCACTTGATTTAGTGACTATGAACGCTCTTGCCTATACAGATAGTGTTGTTATTCCCATGCAGTGTGAATTCTTTGCTATGGAAGGACTTTCACTTCTGTTAAAGACAATCAACGGAGTAAAGAAGAAGATAAATCCTACTCTGGATATCATGGGAATTGTCTTTACCATGTACAGCAAGCGTGCAAATCTGAATAACGAAGTTGTAGAGGATATATCCAACTACTTCAAAGATCTTGTCTTCAAGACAAAGATTCCAAGAAATGTCAGGCTCAGTGAAGCTCCGTCACACGGACTTCCAATAAACGCATACGATAACAGCTGCAGCGGAGCCAAGGCATACAAAGAATTGTCCATGGAGGTGCTTGAACGTGCCTATAGGTAAAAAAGGATTAGGAAGAGGAATCAATTCTCTCATTAATGAATATGATACAACTGTGTATGAGGCTGAGAAGCTTGTTGAGAGCGGAGTAAAGGTCCAGGAGATAGAAATATCAAGGATTAAACCCAACCCCAACCAGCCCCGTAAAATTTTTGATCCGGATGCTCTTTCAGAACTTGCCGGAAGCATCCAGGTTCATGGAATAATCCAGCCTCTGATTGTTGAGGAAATTGCAGAAAAGTCCTACGTCATTGTTGCAGGTGAAAGACGTTACAGGGCTGCAAAGCTTGCAGGCCTTGAGACGGTGCCCTGTCTGGTACGAACCTTCACCGCAATGCAGAGGATAGAGGTGGCTCTTATTGAAAACATTCAGAGAGAGTCCCTGAACCCCGTTGAAGAAGCCCGTGCATACCAGTATCTCATTACAGCACAAGGAATTAGACAGGAAGAGCTGGCCGTAAGACTTGGAAAGAGCAGACCTGCTGTAACAAACAGCCTGCGCCTTCTCAACCTGCCCCCGAACATGCTTGATGCAGTTGAGAGCGGAAAGATAACTCCGGGCCATGCAAGGGCACTTCTCAGTGTTGTAAGCCCTGCCGACAGAGAGGTTCTGTTTGCAAAGATTCTGAAGAACACCCTTTCGGTACGTCAGGCAGAGGATCTTGCAGCTGCCCTGAACAGGGGAATAAGGGCTGTAAATCCCAACACAAAAGAGCTCAAAACCGATGAAAGAAAGAGCCGTGAAATTACCATAATAGAAGAGAGGTTCCTCAGTGCCTCGGGCTGCCGCGTCGCGCTGAAGGGCAAATTGACAAAGGGTCGTATCCAGATACCCTTTGACAGCTCGGATGAGCTGGACAGAATCTACAGGATTTTCAGTAAGGGCGAGCCCCTTTTTGAGGAGGATGAAGAATGAGTTACAAAGATAAAAACGGACTTTATGCCGTAATTGATACAGATAAGGGCAGGATTGTTCTTGAACTTGAGTATAAAAAGGTTCCCATGACGGTTTCCAACTTTGTCGGACTTGCAACCGGAGAGCTTAACTTCATCAATCCAGGTAAGCCCTTCTACGACGGCCTTAAGTTCCACCGTGTAATTCCCGATTTCATGATCCAGGGCGGCTGCCCCAAGGGAAACGGAACAGGCGGCCCGGGCTATTCATTCCCCGATGAGTTCGACCCGTCCCTCAAGCACACAGGCCCCGGAATCCTCAGCATGGCAAATGCAGGTCCCGGAACAAACGGAAGCCAGTTCTTCATCACCCACGTGAAGACACCGTGGCTTGACGGAAAACACGCAGTATTCGGACACGTTGTCGAAGGTCAGGATGTTGTAAATGCAATCGGCCAGGACGATAAGATGAACAGTGTCACAATCGAGGCTGTAGGTGATGAGGCAAAGGCCTTCAAGGTAACAAAGGAAAGCTTTGCAGAACTTGTTGAGAATGCTGCAAAGAAGGCCATGGAGCGCAGAAGAAAGGAAATCGAGGCCGTAGAGAAGGAACTTGAGAACCGCTGGCCCAACGCCGTTGTAACGGAGACAGGACTCAGATATGTGGTTCTGAAGGAAGGAGAGGGCACAAAGACTCCCCAGATGGGCAAAAACGTTACTGTTCACTACACAGGATCACTTCTTGACGGCAGAATCTTCGATTCATCCGTAAGACGCGGAGAACCCGCAACATTTGAGATCGGACAGGTTATTGAAGGCTGGAACCAGGCACTGGTGACAATGAAGAAGGGTGAAAAGAGAACCCTGATCATTCCGCCCGAGCTGGGCTACGGTGTACATGGCTACCCCGGAGTAATTCCTCCCAACTCCTACCTTGTCTTTGATGTGGAGCTTCTTGATTTCTGATGAAGTACAGCTGTTCTGAATGCGGATATTCAAGCACTAAGTGGATGGGACGCTGTCCTGCGTGTGGCAACTGGAACACCTTTGTTGAAGAGGTGGAGGACAAGCATGCAAAAAAGGTCTCAGGCGATGTCAGATCAACGGTTCTGTCCGGAATCCCCATGGAAAAGCAGTTCCGCTTCGAGAGCGGAATAAGCGAATTTGACAGGGTTCTGGGCGGAGGAATCGTGACGGCATCGTCCGTGCTCATCGGCGGTGAGCCGGGCATTGGAAAGTCCACCCTGATGCTTCAGATGGCTGCCCTGTGCAACGCCCGCGGCAGGGTGGTGTACGTTTCAGGAGAGGAAAGCCCCTCACAGGTTCGACAGAGGGCTGAAAGGCTCGGCCTGGACCTGGAGAAGATAAACATCTTCTGTGAAACCGGCATCCACAGCATTGAACAGCTGGTAAGAACCGAAAAACCCCAGGTTCTGATAATAGATTCGCTTCAGACGCTGGAGACGGACGAACTGACTTCTATGGCAGGCTCGGTGGGCCAGATGAAAAACTGCTGCATGGAGCTTACTTCCATCTGCAAGGCCAACGGAACCGCCGTCTTCTTCATAGGCCACGTAACCAAGGAAGGGGCAATTGCGGGCCCCAAGGTCATTGAGCACGTGGTGGACACCGTTGTCTACTTTGAGGAGGGAAGCTCCAACGTAAGGATTGTCAGGGCCTCCAAGAACCGCTTCGGATCTGTGGATGAAATAGGAATCTTCAGGATGACAGAAAAGGGCCTTGAGGCCGTTGGAGACCCGTCCAGCTTCTTTGTTTCCCAGAGGACGGAAGAGACCCTTCCTCCGGGCATTGCCTACACTGCGGTTTCCGAGGGAAGCAGGACCTTCCTTGTTGAAATCCAGGCCCTTGTAGTGCGTGCAAAGACCGGCGTAAGCCGTGTTTATTCGGACAGGATCGATACTTCCAGAGTCATGAGAATTGCTGCAATTCTTGAGCGCCATGCAGGTGTAACTCTTTCTGACAAAGACATTTACGTAAACGTTGCCGGTGGTGTACGTGTTAACGATGTTTCTGTGGAACTTGCAATAGCAATGGCTCTTTGGTCAGCTGCATACAACAGAAGCCTCAACAGCGCAACGGTGTGTTTCGGAGAGCTCAGCCTTGCAGGAGAAGTCAGAAAGGTAAGTCTTGGAGACAGGCGTCTTAAGGCTGCTGCAGACATGGGCTTTGAGAGCGCAATAGTTCCTGCTTCAATGGAATTTGCCAAGACAAAGATGCTGATTACAAAGTGTGCTAAAGTATCGGCGCTTTTCAGCCAAAGACCCTCAGCATAATCGGGAAGAGAACAAAGGTTCCCAGAATACTTCCAAGGCTTGTTGTGAAAAACAGAAGGAAGGCATGAAGGATTCTGTTTGTGAACCACTTCTTAAAGCTTCCTATATCATCTGAAATAGTCTCAAAGTCGGTAACCTTGGGCTTACGCAGGCGGCTTTCAACAAGGCCTGCAAAGATACCTACACCCACAACAGGCGACATAACCGAAACAGGTCCCATTACGGCACACACCAGCCAGTTCAGAGGATGTGCAAGGGACAGGATTGCAAACACTGTTGTTGCTGCTGCATTTGAAGCTGCCCAGATTGCAAAATACCTCATTCCCTGTTCAAAACCGTAGGTTGTGCACTGGTAGACAATAAAGGCAATAATCGAAAGCGGAAGTATCCAGGATGCAACTTTTCCTGCATTTGAAGCAGGCGGAACCTGGGAAATGCCGGTAAGGTCGGAAGATATTTCCTTCTTCTCAAGCTTCTCCAGGGTTTTGACGATTCCCGGTGCATGACCGGCTCCGATAACAGCAACCTTGTTGTGTCCGGGAGCCTTGAGAATGCTTGAAGCAAGGTAGCGGTCTCTTTCGTCTATCAGAACTTCCTTAACCGAGGGAAGCTCCTTTGCAAGGCTGTTCATCATCTCCTGCAGAGTGTCGCTCTTTTTCAGCTCTTCAAGTTCTTCGGGTTTGAACTCCTCCTTGTCAAAGGCGGCTGAAATAAGTGTTGCAAGAAGCTTTGCCTTGTTGAAGAAACTGCTCTTTCTCCAGGCTCTTTTGAAGGTAACGGAAATATCTCTGTCACAGAGAGAGCAGGGGATTTCCTTTTCCTGTGCAAGTCTGGCTGCGCTCAGGATTTCCTCGCCGGGGGCGGATCCTGTCTGAAGACCCATCTTTTTCTGGAAGGATGCAAGGGCTGTATTAGCCAGAACCAGGAAGACCTTACCTTCCTTGAAGACCTTATCGATATCCATGGACGCATAGTCTTTCTGCTTTGTGCGGCTGTCGTAACGGCCCTGGTCAAGCTCAAGACAGATGTGGTCCGGTTTTTCCTCTTCAATTACCTGTGCAACTTCATCAACGCTGTTCTGTGAAACATGGGCTGTTCCTACCAGAGTGAGTATGTCTCCGTTGTCAAAGGTGATTCTGGTTCTTGTATCAGATAAGTGCTCGGTCTTCATTTTCAGATGAAGTTTACCCCAGATTGACGGATGAATACAATGGTGTGCTAACATTGAGCAGATGGAAGAATATATCCTCAAACGCAGAAGAGGCCAGAAGACAATCCGCATGCACTACAACGACAGGGGAGAGCTTATCGTAAGCGCCTCTCCATTGGTTTCACAGAAGCGCATTGATGATTTTGTATCCTCCAACAGCGCCTGGATAGAGAAGACCAGGGCAACCTTCAAAGAGCACTCCTACGCCAACGGCGATACCGTCCCGTACCTTGGAAAGAACTGTCTGCTTCTGGTTGCAAACGGGGCAGAAAACACCGTCTCCTACCTGGACGGAAGCCTTCTTGTAATGACAAAGAGAAAGGCATCGGAGCAGAGGGTAAGGACAATGCTCCGCATCTTCTACGAAAAAACCATCCTTGAAGCAGCCCTTCCCAGGGTCAGACACTGGTGCTCTGTGATGAACATCCCCGAGCCGAAGGTGAGCACCTGCAATGCAAAGACACGCTGGGCAGTGTGCGTTCCTGCTTCCAGTGAGATAAGATTCAGTGCAATAAGCGCAACCCTGGACTATGACATGATAGACATGATTGTTGTCCACGAGCTGTGCCATCTGTTCCATCCCAACCACTCAAAACAGTTCTGGGCAGAGGTTGCAAAGTACATTCCGGACATAAAGGAAAAAGAAAAGCGCCTCAAGGAAATCTCCCTCAAAGGCGCCCATAAAAATCTTTTCTGAAAATCAGCAGGAACTTACAAGACGTTTCACAAATTCGTAGATGCGCTCAGCGCTTTCAATGGAAATGTGCTCCTCCGTTGAATGAACATCAAACAGATCCGGTCCTGTTGAAACGCTGTCCATGCCCTCGATCTTGCTGTTGATTACTCCGCATTCAAGACCTGCATGGATTGATGTGATTATTGCATCCTTTCCCGTCATTTCCTTCCATACCTTTGCACAGAGCTGACACATCTGGGAATTTGCGTCAGGGGACCATGAAGGATAGTCGTCGCTGATTGTTGATTCAAAGCCGAAGCGGCTCAGAATCAGGCGGATTCTGCGGATAAGCTGTGTCTTTGAGAATTCGGAAAGGCTTCTTACGCTTATGACAATTTCAAGATTTCCGTTTGCCAGGCGTACAATTGCAAGGTTGTCTGAAGTCTTCACAACACCTGAAATGACCTTGCTGAACGACCTTACGCCGTGGGGCATGCAGACAATGCTCTGGATCATGGAGGCGGAAGTTTCACAGTCTACAGCTGTTTCAGGAACCTTAAGGTCGGGGTTGTGGTGTGAGCAGTAATGGTCACAGACCATGTCCGGTTCTTCAACAGAATATTCGTGCTTCAGTTTCTCAAAAACCGGCATCAGGATATTGTGGACAATGGTTTTCTTCTCTTCAGCCTTCACGCAGATTACACATTCTGCACTGAACGGAATGACGTTGTGACGCTCTCCGCCGCTGAATGAAGAAAGCATGTAGCCGTATCCTGCTTCGTTTACTGCATCAAGCATGGATGCAAGAACTCTTATTGCGTTGGCCCTCTGTCTGTGAATCTCTCCGCCGCTGTGGCCGCCCTTCAATCCGTGGACTTTCAGATACACAGCCTCCATTCCTTCGGGAACAGGGGAGGGCTTAGTGCTGAGCTTTGCCTTAATGTCCGCACCGCCTGCACAGCCTGTGTAGATAACGCCTTCTTCCTCGCTGTCCAGGTTGAGCATTCTGCGGCTGCTGATCAGGGCAGGGTTCAGACCGAAGGCTCCCTTAAGGCTTGTTTCTTCCGAAACCGTGAATATGGCCTCAAGAGGTCCGTGTTTTACATCGGGGTCCGTGAAAAGGGCCATGACCATGGCAATTGCAATTCCGTTGTCTGCACCGAGGCTTGTTTCCTTTGCATAGAGGAAGCCGTCTTTCTCAACGGTTTTGATGGGGTCTTTTGTGAAATCGTGGTCGCTTCCGGGTACTTTCACACAGACCATGTCCATGTGACCCTGAAGTGCCAGGGGTTCTTTTTTCTCATAACCGGGAGTGGCGTTGCGGTAGATTACAAGGTTTCCGGTAGCATCGGTTGCGTTTGTAAAACCGTTCTCATCTGCCCATGAAATAAGGAAATTCCTGATTCCTTCCTCATTTCCGGAGCCTCTGGGAATCCTGCAGATTTGTTTGAAATATTCCAGTACTGTCATACCTTGGAATCATACCTTCAGAGCGATATTTTTACAACGCTCGCACTATTATTAAAAAAACTCACAAATGAATGGCACAACTGAATAAAAATATATTATAATGTATGATACCCCAATATCGGTTTATGGCATTGGGGTTTTAAGTGAGGAGCTGACATTGAACCGCGAACCTATTCCTTCCATTATCTTCTACGATCAGGACTTTGTAGACCTGTATGACCGTTCATGGGTCTGGATTGAAGAGTTCTGGAAACAGGGTTCGGAAGAAAACGGCCTGAAGGGAAATTATCTCTCATACAACGACCAGAAGACTCTGAATCTGTTCAACAGCTGCCTCTCCTCACTGTTCCTCAACTACAGCAACCAGGTTTATTCTCCGTTTGAGCAGATAGACTTCTTCTACTCAAAGCAGGAGGAGAACGGAGCAATCCGCTGTGACTACAGCGTTGAGGACGGAAGACCCGTTCTTTCTTCCGACAACCCGGAAGGTCTGACAATTCCTCTTCTGGCCTATGTTGAGTTCTTCTTCTACCACAAGGTGGGAAACAAGAAACGCCTGAAAGAGATTGTTCCTGCAATGGAAAAGTACTTTGACTGGCTGAAGGGCAACTTCATGAAGGAAAACGGCCTCTTTGCCGTTCCCACAGCCGCATGTCAGACAGGAAACATCCCCAGGGAAAGAACCGTCTACCCGGTGGACTTCAACGCCGCAATGGCTGTTAACGCACTTTACTTCTCCTACATAGGAGACATCCTCAATGACAAGGAGCTGAGCTTCAAGTTCAAGAGGCTCTACTTCCTCCTCAAGACAAGAATCAACAGCCTGATGTGGGACCCTGAAAAGCAGTTCTACTTTGACCTTGATGAACAGGAGCAGCGCATTCCGCTCATGCTGATCGGTTCCTACTGGACTATGCTTGCAGAGATTCCCAACGACGAAAAAGCCATCAAGATGATTGAATATCTGAAGGACGCAAGCGTTTTCGGTTCCGAAAACCCGTTCCCCAGCGTAAGCATGGACAGCCCCTGCTTCAAGGAGAACGTTGAAGGCTACTGCGGTGCCGTTGTTCCTTCAAACGTCTACGTTGTTGTAAAGGGTCTTGAGAAGTACGGAGAGTATGTGTTTGCACGTGAGTGTGTAATCAGACACATCTACTTCATGCTTGATACGCTTCAGCCCGATGAAAACGTAGTAGGGGATGTCTGGGAAGCATATCTTCCATCAAGAGAAGGCGTGCCTGCAAGCGGTGGAACGGAGGGCTTCCCTGCAAAGAGATTCCTGCCCCAGGTCTGTCTTGTTACAATCGCCCTGATGATTGAGGACGTTGTGGGTCTTGATGTCTCACTGCCCAGAAAGACCGTCTACTGGACGGTTCCCAGCCTTGAGGAAATGGGAATAGAAAAGCTTTCTCTGAAGAAGAACCTGATCACCATCAACAGCAACAAGAATGCCCGCGGATGGGAAATCAGACTTGAAAGTGAGAAGCTTTACTACTTCACAATTGAAATTATAGATGAGAACAAAAAGAAGACTCTGCCCATCCCCAGCGGCAAGTGTTCTATGCTCATAGACAAACTCTGATATGTTCTTCTTTCCTATTTTTTACGGAGGAGGCGGTTTCGGAGGCCTCTTTGTTATTCTTCTGCTTCTGTTCATAGGGGCAAGGGTCTTTTCATCCCTCTTCAGAGCATCCGGAAACCGGGGTTCCTACGTTCCCGGAAACAGGGAATTCTTTGACGGAACCTTCTCCATGCTTGCAAAAATAGCATCTGCAGACGGCTCCATTTCCCCCGGGGTAAAGCAGAAGATAAACCGCTTTATGATCAACGACCTGCGTCTGGACAACTACAGCTACCAGTACGCACGCTCCGTTTTCAATTCAGCTCTGGCCGGAGGACCTTCTTTTGAAACCCTGGCAGACCGCTTTTATGTGGTTTTCAACGGAAACCCTGCAGTCTTCCAGATTCTCATGGACATGTTCTACAACGTGGCTTCCGATGACGGAAGAATATCTGCAAGAGAGCAGGAAATGCTTGACTACGCAGCACGCCGTTTTGCAATTCCTGCAGGTGTAATTGAAGCTTTAAGGCGCAAGTACGGTATGGCATCGGCCTCCGGCTCCGGCTACGGCTACAGCGGCGGATCAGGCTCCAGGGCCTATGCTGTTCTGGGGCTGACTGAGAGTGCAACAGAGACCGAAATCAAGAAGGCCTACAGGCGCCTTATTCTTGAATATCATCCGGATACGGTTGCCCAGAAGGGCGGTCCGGAGTTCAAGGAATACGCTACAAAGAAGTTTGTTGAAATCCAGCAGGCTTACGAAGAAATCTGCAAACTGCGTGGAATAAAGTAAGAAAAATGAAACCTCTGTACAAAAAAATCTGGTTTGTTTCACTGCCGATTATCTTCCAGAACATAATCACAAGCGCAGTCAGCTCTGCAGACGTTTTCATGACAGGTTACGTAGGCCAGGCCTCGCTTTCCGCGCTCTCTCTTGCAAACCAGTACAGCAGCATAGCCTTCATGTTCTTTGTGGGAATCAACTCCGCGGTGACAATGCTCTGCTCCCAGTACTGGGGAAGGCACGACATAGCAACGATAGAGAAGGTTGAGGGCATTGCCTACCGCCTTTCCCTGTCCTTCGGTCTGATTCTGATGCTCTGCTGCCGCTTCATCCCCGACCAGATGATGAGGCTCTACACCCCCGACCCCGAGCTTACAGAGCTTGGAAGCCAGTACCTGAGGGCAGCCTCCACGGGCTACTTCTTCTGGGGTCTGGCCACCGTCTACCTTGCAGCCCTGAGGAGCATCCAGCGCGTTGTGATCAGCTTTGTTGCCGAGTCCTCGGCTCTCCTTCTGAACGTCTTTCTCAACGCCTGTTTCATCTTCGGTCTTATGGGCTTCCCGCGCCTCGGAATCAGGGGAATAGGCTATGCAACGTCGGTTTCCAGGTTCGCGGTCTTCATCCTCTGCATCATAGTTTCCTCCTGCAGCAAAGATGTCCGTTTCAACCTGAAATACCTCTTCAGAAAGGTCCCTGCCCTGACGGGCGATTTCTTCTCCATGGCCGTCCCGGCAACGGGAAACGAGGTTGGCTGGGCAATCGGTTTTTCAATGTACGCCCTGGTCTTCGGCCATCTTGGAAGCGACGCCGTTGCGGCAAACTCCCTTGTCTCGGTTGTACGTAACCTTGCAGCCTCTTTCTGCTGGGGCATGGGTACTGCAAGCGGAATAATCACAGGCGAATTCCTTGGAGCCGGAATGATAGAAGAGGGTAAGAGCGCTGCAAGGAAAATGCTTAAAATGGCCACTCTGACAGGCATGGGCGGAGGACTGCTGATTCTTGCATCCACACCGCTTGTACTGTCGATTTCCAACATTTCACCCGTTGCAACGGACTATCTTGTTTTCATGCTCAGGGTCAACACGGTTTACATAATCGGAACGGCTGTGAACGCAACCCTTATTTCAGGAATTCTCCGCTCCGGAGGCGATGCAAAGTGGGGTTTCCGCTGTGACATGATAGGAATGTGGCTTTACGGCGTTCCGCTCAGTTTCCTTGCAGCTTTTGTGCTCAAACTCCCTGTCAAAACCGTCTACCTTCTGATGTGTACCGACGAGTTTGTCAAATGGCCCTGGGTTCTCAGGCGGTTCAGAAGCGGACGCTGGGCCAAGAATATTACACGCGTTATTGAGTAAGTACCGAAATAGCAATATCATTCTCCTATGAGCTTTGAAGTTACCGCTACAAGAAAGCGCCCCCAGAATTTTGAGAGCCTGGCAG